>Ga0181593_10000666_pt1 | contig 30247 bp, 28 predicted proteins | sample 071ome_19_FD_133756 | JGI IMG/M metagenome (GOLD analysis project Ga0181593, IMG submission 133756) | Coastal salt marsh microbial communities from the Groves Creek Marsh, Skidaway Island, Georgia - 071413AT metaG (megahit assembly) | ecosystem: Environmental > Aquatic > Marine > Intertidal...
GCACATTTTATAGCATAGTCCAACACCTCATCGGGGATTTCCTCCGAGGAAAATGATCGCACACTACGGCGCTTACTCAGTAAGGTATAAAAATCCTCTGCGCGTTGAACCATTTCAGATGGTTCAAACCGAGTAAATTCATGATAAGGTCGAAAATCAGAAGTTTTAGACATGTATATCATCAGGTTAGTAGAAATTATTCTAAGCTAATGAATATTCTATACAAACTTTATATGAACACCTATTTAAAGGCTAATGCCATCAAACCTTAGTAGTTAGATAGGTTTTGCGAAATTGAATCCAATCCTTCAGTTTTTGAACCCGTATCATGTACTGTTTGCGAGGCAATTCATTGCTAAGGTAGGGGTGATTTTCGATGTCATTTAAGAAGCGATCAATCTGATCTTCTGATAACCGGGGCAATGAACGCTCAAAAATTATTAGCGCATTCGAAAACGTAAAAGGATCCGACGAAGGAATGGGCCCCGTAAGTTGTTGGCCTAACCATTGTACAATAGCATTCGTGAGCACCTCCTCATCTTTGGGAGACGAAGCTAGAGGACTATCCCAAAATTCAAATACCAAAACATTTACCAGCTCCTTGGAAAACCCAAGATATTCTTCTTTGCTTGGAAATTGATTCGTATATCTAAGGTCTATATACGTATTCCACATAACACTGTCTTGGAAAAAAGTAGGGGTGTCAGAACTAACAAAAAGTTCTTCATTAATCTCGCGAGCCTGCGCCCATAAACCAGACATGGCATAGGCGTCCCGAATCAATCTTTTGGCCACTAGCGAGGAATCAGTGAATAGTTGGTGTTTCAGAATCAATTCAGGTTTTTGTAGTTCAAGTGCATGCTCAAACCAAGATACTCGATAACGAGGTTCTTTTGGTAAGGTTTCAAAAGTGTTCGCTAAAAGATCCAATGCCGCTGAAGTATCGGACCGAGCCCAATGATAGGCCCATTGATCAAGTATTGCAGCAGGCAGATTGTGATTTCTAGGTCCATCTTGTTCCCAAATGGATTCATAGCCGAACAACTGCTCGGACCTGCGCCTATCTAAGGTATCGGTGAGCATTTTTTCATATTCGAGACGATCATGCCATTGATTTACCAACTGATCCATGGGGGGGTAGTCCCCCGAGAGGCGAGATTTTTCATAGGATTCCTTCAATAGATCGATAGGGTAATTATCGATTAAAAAACTCACAAAAGATCCGGCTACTGTGTAGCTAAGACCAGAGGACTGGGTGTAAAAGCCAAATAGCCGAAATAGGGAAGACATTTGATCCACGGTAGGATACTCGGTTTTCACGGCTACCAGTTGATCCAGGGTGCTATGTGCCGAAGTGTTTTGGGTAATGGCTTCGGCTAATCCTTCAACCAGTACCATATTCCATGAGCCATTGAATAATATGTTTCCGAATCGCTTGGCAACCACATGAACCATTTCATGCTCCAAGACATGGGGCAGGTGTTCATGCGCTATATGTAATTGATCTTGAGAAAGCCATATAGGAACAAAACTGGTTTCCTTTGCTCCAACCAGTTGCTGTTTTTGCCAAGCATCCCTGTAGATGTAACCATGAATTTTTCGATTTTCAGGCCATTCAATTTCTAAAAGCTTGATTTGTGATTGAAAATAAAATTCATGCCGAAGTGCCCACTCCTCAAGTTCTTCTCGGGGAATATGAACAGAAGCAAAAAGCTCAAAGTGTTCTGTTTCTACTGATTGGGGCAAAATTTTTTGGAGGCTTTTTTCACTACGAGTTAATGCACCATTGCTAAAGAAGGGAAGTAGTATGGCTAAAAAGAGCAGAGAAAATATAATTCCTGGTGAAGCTAATCGTCGAGAAGATGTTTGAGAGAGGGTTAAAAAACTGAATATTAAAACCAGGGTGATTAGGCGAAACCATAGGTAATTTAGAGTAAATCGCACAGTAGTGTCATAGATGGGGCCCGGCCAGAACCCCCAAATATGATTGAAATAAAAAAGTTGAGGTACACTAAAAAAGACCACTAACCACCCACCAATAGCTAAAAAGAGAATCGCTGAAATAGCAACAACACGGGGCCATTTATAGGATTGTAGAGAGAGATATCGCCCAATGGTAGCGCTCAAAATAAGTGAGAATACTGGTCCAGAGCACCAAAACCAAAAACCATCCCAAACATAGGTTCCTCTAAAAACGTCGTGTAAGGCGATTGGGATTGAGAAGACAAGCAGCCAAATGAAGTAGTTGTACAGGCGGTAGAGGAAGGTGTTTTTAAGTGGAGTAAAGAGGCTGCGTTTGAGGCCTGCTTCACGAACGGCTACTAAAAAACTAATACCCAGGGCGCTAATAAAGGCAAAATCAACATGAAAAGAGCCAAATAAAGGCACAAAGGACCATAATAAACCACCTAGAAAAGTGATAAATAGAGTGGGCACTCTAATCATAATAACCGGTATTAGTACTTGTGTAAAAGGCCCCATCTGGCCTGTTTCCCTAACGTTTAAACAAAGTACTAATTACAAACCAAATATTTTCTTTTCGTTCAGCCAATCGGCGAGAAAAATATGGAAACCAGTCGGTTCCAAATGGAACATACACCCGGGTAGGGTAACCTAATCGGTTTAGATCGCTTAACCCCTGTTCTCGTAAGCCGTATAACATTTGAAATTCAACCCGATTATAGGATAGTTCATGATGCGCTAAATATTCTCGCACCGATCGTATAAGTTCGTCGTCATGTGTTCCAAAGCGAGGAAAAGGCGTATGCTGAATTAATGTTTCGGCATAGGCATTATAGGCGTCTCGAATGTCCGACATCTTTTGAAGGGCGCGTTTTGGCGATTCTTTATAAGCACCTTTTACCAGACGAATATCGGCACCCATCGATGCGCATTCGGCAATGTCTTCTTTGGTGCGGTGCAGCATGGCTTGAATAACGGTTCCAACATGTTTTGGACCAAAACGCTCATGAGCTCGTTTAAACAAATCTAGGGTTAAGGAAGTGTAGGCACTACCTTCCATATCTATTCGAACGAACTGCTCTTGTTTTTCTGCATGCTCTAATAACTGAAACAGATTATCGGCACAATACTCTACATCAATGTCCAAGCCAAGCATGGTAAGTTTGATGGAGATACCGCTAAGCAGCTCATACTCTTTGATGCCATCTAAAACCTTGATATATGCGGCCACACTGGCGTCGGCCTCCGATTTGGTCGCGACATTTTCTCCCAGTAAATCCAGTGTTAGCTGGTGATTTGCTTTATTTAGCGCTTTGGATGCAGGAACACTGCTTTCAAATTGCTCTCCAGCAACAAAACGTTTTGCTAAAATGAACGGTAGCTTCATAGAATAAAATCAATAGACGGTTGTGCCTTTCGCTAGCCTGCGATTAGCAGTTAAACATATACAGCCGAAAATGAATGATAACAAAAACGATGAGTCTGACAAAGGTACGACTTTCGTTGAAATTATCCTTCTAACTGTAACCTTTCTAAATACATTCCGTAGAGTTTTTAAGTCTTTAATAAAATTTTAAGCCATGAAGAAAAATTTAGATAACATGAATAAAATCCTCCGAGTTGGCGGAACATTTATTTTTGCCATTATCATGCTGCAAACCCATGTTCAAGCACAATCTGCTGTATTTGAACGTGAGTTTAGAGCGGGTGATACGGCTGAAATATCGGTAAGCACCAGCGGGGGGAGTATTGAAGTAAAAGGGGGTACGAGCGACAAAGTAGTGGTTAAGGCCTTTGCTTATTCATACGGCAAAGTGGTTTCTAGTGCCGATTTAGATAACTGGGAGATTACGGCCGAAGACATTGGCGGAAAAATCGTTATCAAAGCAGAAAAGGAAAGCAATAAAGGCTGGTTAAGAGGATCAAACAATGTAAGCATTGGTTTTGAAGTAGAGGTGCCTACCAATACGAAGACGGAGGCCAAAACTTCCGGAGGGCGAATTGAAATTAGCGATTTAGTGGGCGAACAAAAGGCCTATACCTCTGGTGGTTCTTTACGGGCTGAAAATATTGTGGGCGACATTGATATGCGCACATCGGGAGGGTCTATTCGGGTTGAAAATATTCAAGGCTCGGCGGATATTCGTACCAGTGGCGGAAGTATACGAGCCAGAAAAGTTAGCGGAGGGTTGTTGGCCAGGACCTCCGGCGGATCTTTGACCTTAACTGAAATTTCGGGAAAGGTTGAAGCCCGAACATCGGGTGGTGGTATTGAATTAGAAATGACCCAGCCTCTAGAATCGGTAGATGTTGCTACTTCTGGGGGAAGTGTGGTTGTTGAAATCCCCGAAGACTTAGGGTATGATTTAGAACTTAGAGGTAATCGAGTAAGAACAGAGCTCAAAAACTTTACGGGTAGTTCGACCCGAGATTATGTAGAAGGCTCCATGAATGGAGGCGGCATTCCTATTCGTGCAAGGACTTCGGGTGGTTCGGTATCTATACGATATCACTAATTGATTCGTTGATACACACCAATCCGGTTTAGGCTTGGCTTTAGAAGAATTTTCCGATTAGTTAGTTAACGAATGAGCGAGGGAGGAATCCCTCGTTTTTTCTTTATATAAATAGATGGTATTTTTTGTTATGGAAGAAATTAATCAAGAAAACATGTCCGAAAGGGAACGCCCAAGCTTTGAACAAGCTTTAAAAGAGTTAGAAGGTATCGTTCAACGACTTGAGCAGGATGATGTAACATTAGAAGATTCGATTGAACTGTACCAAAAAGGAGTTGAGCTCTCTAAAAAATGCTCTGCTATATTAGAAAAAGCAGAGTTAAAAATTAAAGAGGTTCAGTCCGGGTCATAACAAATTCTGGGTTAATCCATGAATCAAGACATTTCGAATTCGACTACATTACAAAAAACTCCCAAAGCAGGGCCTTTACTGCAGCACATTAATAGCCCGGCTGATTTGAAGAAGCTCTCCCCGAATCAATTGAGAGAGTTGTCGGACGAATTACGACAGTTCATCATCGATATAGTATCGGTACATGGGGGTCATTTTGGGGCGTCATTAGGGGTAGTGGAATTAACCGTAGCACTTCATTACGTATACAATTCTCCCCTGGATAAAATTATTTGGGATGTTGGACATCAAGCCTATGGGCACAAAATTTTAACGGGTAGAAGAGACAACTTTCACACAAATCGCAAGTATGGTGGTATTTCAGGTTTTCCAAAACGATCAGAAAGTGAACATGACGCTTTTGGTGTAGGTCACTCCTCAACATCCATTTCGGCAGCATTAGGAATGGCGGTAGCCAATGAAATAGATGGAAACGGTCATAAAGCAGTGGCCGTCATTGGAGATGGAGCCATGACCGGAGGGCAGGCCTTTGAGGCTTTAAACAACGCCGGATTCATGAATAAAGATGTGTTGGTCATTCTCAACGATAACAACATGTCTATCGACCCTAATGTTGGGGCGTTGAAAGAATATTTAGCCGATGTTACCAGCAGTAAAACCTTCAATAGGGTAAGAGACGAAATCTATGATCTGCTAGGCCATTTTAAGTCGGCAGGCACCACCATGCGTAAAGTGGCCTCTCGGCTTGAAGCCGCAATTACAGCGGCGCTAACACCAGGTTCATTATTTCGTTCGCTGGGCTTCAAATACTATGGCCCGGTAGATGGTCATGACGTAGATGGGCTTCGTAAAATCTTGGAAGATTTAAAAACAATTAAAGGCCCTAAGCTATTGCATATTGTAACCGTAAAAGGGAAGGGTTTTGCGCCTGCCGAACGGGAACAAACCAAGTGGCACGCCCAAAGTAGTCCATTTGATAAAATTACTGGTAAGTCCTTAGCCCAACCTTCTACAAGTGCAAAAGCACCTAAATATCAAGATGTATTCGGCCATACCTTAGTAGAACTTGCTGAGAAAGACGACCGAATTGTTAGCATGACCCCCGCCATGCCAAGTGGATCTAGTCTGCTGCCCATGATGGAGGCCTTTCCAGAGCGAGCGTTTGATGTAGGAATTGCCGAGCAGCATGCGGTTACCTTTGCGGCAGGTTTAGCCGCTCAAGGGAAAAAAGCTTTTTGCGCAATTTATTCAACCTTTTTACAAAGAGGTTTCGATCAGTTAGTACATGACGTAGCCATCCAAAAATTACCCGTTGTGTTCTGTATCGACCGGGCAGGCGTGGTTGGCGCCGATGGCCCCACTCATCATGGGGTGTATGATGTGAGTTATCTACGATCCATTCCTCATGTGGTTATTTCTTCGCCACTAAATGAGCAGGAATTAAGAGACATGATGTTTACCGCCTCTACATATGATCGAGCGGCATGGGCCATACGATACCCCCGGGGAGCTTCTACAGGAATGAACATACGAGATCATTTTGAAACCATACCCGTCGGAAAAGGACAAATGATTAGGGAAGGCGAACAGGTGGCGGTACTAAGCTTTGGCCCTATTGGAAAATATGTTATTGAAGTTTCTGAAGAGTTAAATACCGAAGGGCTTAATGTGGGGCACTACGATATGCGATTTGCCAAACCTTTAGACACCGATCTATTAGATCAAATCATTGAAAAATATGAGGAAGTTATTACGCTGGAAGATGCTTCTGTAATTGGTGGTTTTGGTAGCGCGGTTGCCGAGTATTTTGCATCCCAAGATAAGGCTCCAAAATTGCATATGATGGGCTTACCCGATCGTATCATCGAGCATGGAACCCAACGCGAGTTACATGATGAAGTGGGAATTGGGCCAAAGGCTTTGAAAGAAAAAATTCTAAGCCTAATGCCTATTACTAAGCATCTATCCTAAATTTGATGCAGAAGCCTGTATAATTGAGGTATGAGTTTAGGAATCCAGGATTTTGATTTCGAGTTACCGCAAGAACTCATTGCCCAACACCCCGCCAGCCCTAGAGACCACGCTCGTTTGTTGGTATACGACCGAGCAACCGGTACTATTGAAGACCGATTTTTTTATGAGCTAGGAAGCCATATCCCCTCAAATACCACCATGGTTGTGAATAATTCTCGGGTTGAAAAGTGCCGATTGTTATTTCAAAATGGCGCCAAAGAACTGTTTGTTCTAAAATCACTTGATCCTTATCGAGTGGAAGCTCTCGTTCGACCAGGAAAGAAGTTTAAAGTAGGTAAAGAAGTCGAGTTAGAAGCCGGAATAAGGGCAAAGGTACAATCGGTTCAACCCGATGGACTTCGTATTTTAGAACTATCGCATGCGATAGATGATCCAAAGCTGGATGAATTTAAATACACCCCCTTACCTCCCTATATAGAACAGAACGAAGACTTGTCGGAGGAATATCAAACGGTATATGCCAAAGAGGAGGGTAGCAAAGCTGCACCCACCGCAGGCCTACATTTTACTCCAGGGCTTCTAAATAGTCTGAAAGAGCAAGGAGTTTCACTGGAAGAGCTAACTTTGCATGTTGGAATGGGAACTTTTGCTCCCGTAAAATCCGAGTCGATTTCCGATCACATCATGCATGAAGAACAGTATTATTTACCTACGGATGTCGCAAGTCGATTGAACAAAGCAGAACATATTACCGCCGTTGGCACCACAAGTGTTCGCGTCCTAGAATCGGTGGTGCAACGGATTGAAGGGGGAGAGGATCGAATAAGTACCAGAATGTTTACTGCGGGTACCGGAAGCACCGATATATTTATAACACCGGGGTATTCATATGCGGGTATAGACGCGCTAATCACCAACTTTCACTTGCCAAAAAGCACCTTGTTGATGCTTGTATCCGCTTGGGTAGGACTTGAAGAAATGCATAGAATATATGCGCACGCCATTGCAGAAAAGTATCGTTTTTACTCATTTGGCGATGCTATGTTGTTGAAATAAATGGGCTTTTGAAAGTTCTTATTCAGGTGTTTTTATTTAGAGACAAGAGAGATTTAAGCTAAAAACCTAAATCCCGATAATGCCACTAGGTGTTCCGATAAAAAGTTATAAAAGACTGAAAAAACACCGTTGAAAATTATTATCTTTAGGTCTTAATAGGTATTCAGACCATCATTTACGCATTAATCACGGGATTGTGCGTTTAAACTGACCATCAGAAGTACATACATGTCAAACGTAGTAACGATTAAGCGAGGCGTGAATATTGATCTCGTTGGAGAATGCTCTCCCGAGTTAGGCGCATCGCATACCATCTCAACTGCAGCTATTAAACCCTCTGACTTTAAAGGTGTACGCTTTAAACTAGCCGTCAAAGAAGGCGACGAAGTTAAAGCTGGTTCCCCTCTACTCTTTAACAAAGATGTTGAAGCCATGAAATTCTGTTCACCCGTAAGTGGTGAGGTGGTGGGAGTTATCAGGGGAGAAAAGCGCCGAATTTTAGAAGTTCGAGTACTGGCAGATACAAAAACCAAGTTTGAAGATTTTGGAGCTGCTGACCCGCATACATTAGATCGAGAGGCGGTTATCAGTAAAATGATGGCCTCAGGAGTATGGCCGATGCTTAAGCAGCGTCCTTATAATGTGCTCGCGAATCCTGAGGTAACTCCCAAAGCCATTTTTATTTCTGGCTTTGATACCGCGCCCCTTGCTCCAGATATGGGTATGATATTAGATGGTCAGGAAAAAGAATTTCAAGCGGGGATTGATGCCCTAGCTAAACTAACAGATGGGCCGGTGCATTTAGGTCTTAGCGAATCGATGCCTACAGGACGAGTATTAGCGTCTGCAAAAGGGGTAAAAGTAACCAAGTATAAAGGGCCTCATCCCGCAGGTTTGGTAGGGGTGCACATCCATCACCTAGACCCTATCGATAAGGGCGATCATGTGTGGACCATTACCCCTGAGCACGTGGTTATCATCGGGCGATTATTTTTAACAGGCACGTATGATGCTCGGACCGTTATTGCACTTACAGGGAAAGAGATTAAAGACCGAAAATATATTCCTACGGTATTGGGCGCTTCTGTGAAAGAGCTCCTAGAAAACAATCTATCTGAAGATGTGCCGGTACGAATTATTTCGGGAAATGTGCTCACGGGGACTAAAATAGAAGCGGATGGGTACATGAGTTTTTATGAGCGTCAAGTAACGGCTATCCGTGAAGGAATAGAGCCAGAATTATTTGGCTGGTTAATTCCAAAACCCGATAAGTTTAGTATCTCTCGTGCGCTACCGTCTTGGTTTATGCGCCAAGTTGGAAAGGTACAATACGATCTCGATACCAATTCCCATGGTGAATTACGCGCCTTTGTGGTATCTGGACAGTATGAAGAAGTATTCCCCTTCGACATTTTTCCTGTGCAGCTACTTAAAGCAATTATGAATCAGGACATCGAAGCCATGGAGAAATTAGGACTTTATGAAGTGGTTGAAGAGGATTTTGCCCTTTGTGAGGTCGTTTGTACTTCTAAAATTTCCGTACAAAATATTGTTCGCGACGGTTTAGAGCTGTTGCGTTCTGAGTTAGGTTAATCCAAACGCTAAATTTTTATTCAACAGAATGAAAGCTTTACACAAATTCGTAGACGAAACCTTCCACCCTTATTTTAAAGAGGATGGTAAACTACATAAGTATTGGCCTGTTTATGATGGCTTCTATACGTTCTTGTTTACCCCCGGTCATACCGCTAATGGAACAGCCCACATTCGTGATGGAGTAGACCTGAAGCGTACCATGAACACGGTGATTACCGCCTTGATTCCAACGCTATTGTTTGGAATGTGGAATGTGGGATATCATCACTTCAACGCTATTGGCCTAGATGCTACTTTTTTTGAGCAATTCTTATTTGGGGCCATCAAAGTTATCCCAATGGTGGTGGTTTCGTATGCTGTAGGACTTGGGCTCGAATTCCTTTTTTGCGTCATCAAAGGTCATGCAATTGAAGAAGGGTATTTGGTGAGTGGCATGCTTATTCCGCTTATTATGCCGGTGGATATACCTCTATGGATGTTGGCACTTTCTGTTGCCTTTGCGGTGGTCATCGGTAAAGAGGTGTTTGGTGGTACTGGGATGAATATTTTCAACCCGGCACTTTTGGCGCGTGCTTTTGCCTTTTTTGCTTACCCAACGTACATGTCTGGTGATAAGGTTTGGATAAACACGACTGGAACCGAAGGGATGATGGCCGTTGATGGCTTTTCAGGAGCTACTGCTCTTGGTGATTTAGCAACCACAGGTACCACTCAGTACTCCGCACTAGATGCTTTTATTGGAATGATTCCTGGCTCTGTAGGCGAGACGTCGACCATCGCTATTATGTTGGGGGCTGGATTATTGCTTTTCACGGGTATTGCTAGCTGGAGAATTATGTTGAGCGCAGTCTTAGGTGGGGTTGTAATGGGTGTAATTTTCAATTTAGTTGCTCCATTTGCCATTAGCCCAGAACAACAAGCGTTTATGGCGGTTCCATTCTGGCAGCAACTTGTGATGGGTGGTTTTGCATTCGGAGTGGTTTATATGGCCACTGATCCTGTTTCAGGCTCTCAAACGGAAACAGGAAAATACTACTATGGATTTCTCATTGGTTTCTTATCGATAATGATTCGAGTATTCAACCCAGCATATCCAGAAGGAGTGATGCTGGCTATTTTATTCATGAATACCATGGCTCCACTGATCGATCACTATGTGGTTCAGGCTAATATCAAAAAACGTGAGGCTCGCCTCGCACTTAAAACGGTTTCGGCGTAATTATGGACGTAAATAAAAATTCATACACCTTTATTTTCGCTACCATCATGGTAGTAGTTGTAGCAGCTTTGTTGTCATTTGCGGCAACGAATTTAAAACCGTTTCAGGACACGAATATTGAGCAAGAAAAAATGCAGAGTATTTTGAGTTCGATTCAAATCGATGTGGAGCGTTCGGAAGCTGCTGAAGCGTATCAAAATTACATCAAGGAAGCCGTTGTATTGCAAGACAATCAATTGGTAGAGGGTCAAGATGCATTTACTATTGATTTAGCAAAGGAAATACGGAAGCCAGCGGCCGAGCGTTTTGCACCACTTTATATCGCAGAGAAAGAAGGGCAAACCTACTATATCATTCCACTCAGAGGAGCGGGGCTATGGGGTCCTGTGTGGGGTTATTTGTCTTTACAAAGTGATGTGAACACGGTATATGGTGCCACCTTTGATCATAAAGCAGAAACCCCTGGTCTTGGTGCGGAAATAGCTACACCGGTTTTTGAAGAACAATTCAAAGGTAAACACATTCTTGATACCAATTTAACTTTCGTGGGAATTGACGTGCGAAAAGGTGACGCTTCAACCGATCATCAAGTAGATGGTATATCGGGAGGAACCATTACCTCTGATGGAGTGGAAGCAATGATTTTAGATAATATGGAAGCATACATTCCATACCTAAAAGAGCGAGTAGGTTTAAATACTACAGCCGCTCTCATCCAATACTAACTTTACCTGATCTCAACAGCCAAAACTAATTAACCATTATGGCAGACGTTTTAGAGAAAAAAGAGGAAGCAAAAGATATCTTGGTTGATAAACAACCCAAGGAACCTCTGTTTAGCAAAAAGAATCGAAAGTTACTTAACGATCCGCTCAATGATAACAACCCAATTACCGTACAGGTTCTGGGAATTTGTTCGGCCTTAGCCATTACGGTTAAGCTATATCCAGCCTTAGTAATGTCTGTTTCGGTGTTATTTGTATTGGCTGCAGGTAACGTTATCGTATCATTGATGCGAAACTTTATTCCGAACCGAATTCGAATCATTGTTCAACTTGTGGTCGTTGCCTCCTTGGTTGCTTTGGTAGACCAGGTACTAAAGGCTTTTGTCTATGATATATCCAAAGAACTTTCAGTCTTCGTAGGTCTTATCATCACTAACTGTATTATCATGGGTCGCCTTGAGGCTTTTGCACTTGGCAATACGGTATGGAAGTCATTTCTAGATGGTATTGGTAATGCATTTGGGTATGCATGGATTTTATTAGCCGTTGCTTTTTTCCGAGAGCTATTTGGCTCTGGCACCCTCTTAGGTTTCCAAGTGATACCCGATGCATGGTACATAGCCAATGGAGGGTTCTACAGCAATAATGGTTTCATGCTGCTTCCACCGATGGCATTAATTACAGTTGGTCTCATTATTTGGGTTCAACGAGCCAGAAATACCAAATTGATTGAGGAATAATCACCATGCAAGAACTCGTTAATTTATTCGTAAAAGCTATTTTTGTTGATAATATGATCTTTGCCTATTTCTTAGGTATGTGTTCATATTTGGCCGTCTCCAAGAAAGTGACTACTGCGGTTGGCCTCGGTATAGCGGTTATTTTTGTATTAACCATTACGGTTCCCGTTAACTTCTTACTTGAAAATTTCATATTGAAAGAAGGAGCTTTGACTTGGTTAAGCCCTGCTTTTGCTTCTGTTGACTTAAGCTTCCTTTCGTTCATTCTTTTCATCGCCGTTATTGCCTCCATGGTTCAATTGGTTGAAATGACCGTTGAAAAATTTGCCCCTGCACTATACAATGCATTGGGAATCTTCCTTCCTCTTATTGCTGTAAACTGCGCCATCCTGGGTGGTTCTCTTTTTATGCAAGAGCGAAATTTTGCCGGTATTACCGAAGCAACTGTTTTTGGATTCGGTAGCGGGATTGGCTGGTTTCTTGCAATCGTAGCTATTGCGGCCATTCGAGAAAAAATTCAATACTCAAACGTGCCTGCTCCACTTAAAGGTCTTGGTATTACGTTTATCGTTACCGGACTTATGGGGATTGCATTTATGTCCTTCATGGGGATTAAGTTATAATACGTAAACCTTTTTACACTCAAACATCATGGCATTAGCAGCAACCACTTTAATTGTATTTACCAGCGTAGTCGTATTCTTCGTTATAATTCTGTTATTGGTTTCCATTCTACTTGGCGCGAAATCGGTACTTACTCCTTCTGGTCCGGTTAAAATCCGGATAAACGGAGAACAAGAAATCGAAGTAGGCTCTGGTGGAACCTTACTTTCAACTCTAGGAGATAACAAAATATTCCTACCATCGGCCTGCGGGGGTGGAGGAACCTGTGTACAATGTAAGTGCCAAGTAATCTCAGGCGGAGGAGAAATTCTTCCAACGGAAACCCCACATTTCACTCGTAAAGAACAAGCTGATAACTGGCGATTAGGCTGTCAGGTAAAAGTGAAAGAAGACATGGATATCCAGATTCCTGAGGAAGTGTTTGGTATCAAGAAGTGGGAAGCAAAGGTGGTATCTAATTACAATGTGGCTTCTTTTATCAAGGAATTCATTGTGGAAATTCCAGAAGACATGGATTACAAAGCGGGTGGTTACATTCAGATTGAAATACCACCATGTGAAGTAAATTATAAGGATATCGATATTACCGCTCACCCAGAAGAGCACCCAGGTGAACCAGAAAAATTCCAGTTAGAATGGGATAAATTTGGCTTATGGGATCTAAAAATGAAAAATGATGATACGGTTGAACGTGCTTACTCGATGGCTAGCTACCCAGCTGAGGGTCGACGTATTATGTTAAACGTACGTATAGCTACTCCACCATGGGATCGTGCTAAAAACGGATGGATGGATGTTAATCCAGGTATCGCATCATCTTACATTTTCTCTAAAAAAGCTGGAGATACCGTAACGATTTCCGGCCCATATGGGGAGTTCTTTATTAAGGACAAAACCGAATCTGAGATGTTATATGTAGGTGGCGGCGCGGGAATGGCTCCTATGCGTTCTCATCTCTATCATCTATTCAAAACCTTAGAAACGGGCCGAAAAGTATCTTATTGGTATGGCGGTCGTTCACGACGTGAATTATTCTATCTCGACCACTTCAAACAACTAGAAGAGAAGTTTGATAACTTTAAATTCTTTGTGGTACTTTCGGAACCATTAGAAGAAGATAATTGGGTTGAAAAGAAGGACGTTAATGATGAAAAAGGAGACGGATTCCTTGGTTTTGTACACCAAGCAGTGATTGATCAATACCTCTCTAAGCATGCCGAGCCAGAAGAAATTGAATTTTATTTCTGTGGTCCTCCTCTTATGAACCAAGCGGTACAAAAGATGTGCGACGATTGGGGAGTACCTGAGGAGAATGTAGCATTTGATGACTTTGGTGGATAACTCAAGTCATGCCTCAAGCATTATTTAATCAATATACTATCAACAGAAACGGCCTTAGTCGTTTCTGTTTTGTTTTGGGTCTATGTAGTTTAGTCATGTATGGTGCTAGTTGTTCACCGGGAGAACCAATAACACGCCTTCAAGGGGAAGCCCAAGGCTCTACCTATACCATACAATTTATAGGTGAAGAACCCGAGGGTTTACACGATCAAATAAAAGGACTTCTTCGCGATATAGATTTATCCATGAGCACCTATGTGCCTGAGTCTAAGATTTCAGAGGTAAACAACGCGAATGGCGAATGGGTAAAGGTAGATCCTCTTTTCGAAAAGGTGCTTAGAACATCCTTAGAGGTATCGCGGGAATCCGATGGAGCCTTTGATCCAACAGTAGGTAACTTAGTTCGATTGTGGGGCTTTGGTTTTGAAGAAATACGAAGTGAAGTTACGCCCGAAAAAATAGACCAGGCACTCAATGCTACTGGATATGAGCGAATTCAATACGATGAAGAGACCATGCGAATTCGATTGCCAAAGGACTTTAGTTTGGACTTTAATTCAATTGCCCAAGGATTTACCGTCGACACATTAGCACTACTATTAGAAGCCAAGGGCTTTAATAATTATCTGGTTGAAGTAGGGGGTGAGCTCCGAGCTAGGGGTGTAAATACTCAATCGAAGCCTTGGTCGATTGGGATTGATAAGCCTACAGAAAAAACATCTGTACAAAGAGAACTGGAAGCCATCGTTGAGCTTGATAATAAATCAATGGCCACCTCTGGGAATTACAGAAAATTCTGGGTGGATCCATCTAACGGGTTGAAGTATGCCCACACCATCGACCCTAAAACAGGTCGTCCAGCAATGAATCAATTACTAAGTGCCACTATCCTTCATCCAGAGGCGATGATTGCCGACGCTTATGCTACAGCGTGCATGGTATGGGGAACAGCCGAATGTATTGGTTTTATCGAGGATCATGAGGCTTTTGCCGCATTTCTAATTTATGTAGATGAAGCGGGGGATTGGAATACCTTTCAATCGGATGGGCTACAAATTACACAAGTAGATTAAGTGTTTATTTGCGTTTAGATAAACCGAGTGTTTGTCTATTCTAGAATTGTTTAGACAAATGGGCTAAAGGCAGCTTCTTCTTTTTTCTTATCTACGCTGTCACTCTTACACTTTTGGTCGGGAAGTGCCCCACACAAACTACAGGCTTCGCCTTCCTCATTTAAAAAAGGACTGTTGCTTGCGCAGGTACCAGCAAACTCACCATCTTTCTTTGCCCAAATTTTAATAGCAATACCTGCAAAACCTATTCCCAAAAGTGTAATGGCTAGTATAAGTGTAGCGAAGAAAGCTTCCAAGAGACAGTAGTTAAAGGATTAATTTAATACTGAAAATTCGCCTTTTTATGGCTAAATGGCAATGTTATTATATACAGTACCCAAGTTTATGCGCAATCTTTCATGGTGTTTCTGATAGTACAGTTTCTTATATTTGATGTTCCAAAATAAGGATGCGCCCGTAGCTCAACTGGATAGAGTACCAGGTTTCGGCCCTGGGGGTTGGGGGTTCGAACCCTCCCGGGCGTACAATATTTTAAAGCCAAGTTTGAATGCAGTTTCAAGCTTGGCTTTTTTATTTTGTAGTAACTGTACAAGTTTTGTAGAATTTATCTATAGTTAAGAGTGTTTTAACACTAAATTTAGTGATTATCAGTTAGGTTAATTCTTACTCATTTGTTCTTTTTATAACCTCTGAGTTGTCTTTCAATCTAAGATGGATTTAAGTCTACCATTGTTAGTGTATTTTTCTACAATCCTTAAGGTTTCCTCTACACCTTCATTGAATCATTTGGTATAAATATTAGATAATCCTTCTTTCTTACCGATTATATAACCAATAAAATCTTTGACTTATATTTAATAAATTTTAAAGCTCTTTCTCGTTTTTTATTTTTGGGTAACAAAATTGCTTTCATCCCTTACAGTCATATTTCCAACATGAGTCGTACCTCAATAGAACTTGACGCGTACATCTGATCTATTCTTTAATTAGCATATAAGTGGGCTCCCACTCTAAAGTGGATTTAAAGCTATTTAAGAGTACAATAATCAAACGCATATTTCTAGTATATTATTCAGCAAATTAAAATTTTGTGATTATCATGTTATCAAATTGCAACTATTTAGTTTTTTTGACCAAAGAAACAGAAATGCTTATTTGGTTTAATTATCTTTTAGATACTCATTTAAATATTCTATTCTAATAATTTTCACTCAAGACATTCTTTAAATCTAATGAAAAATAAACTCTTATCTCTTTTTCTTAGTTGTCTATTCATTTCGTCTTTAAATGCGCAAGATTTAATTTTGACTGCTGTTTACGACGGCCCATTATCTGGAGGTACACCAAAGGGCGTTGAACTATATGTCATTTCAGATATTGCTGATTTATCTAAGTATGCGCTTGGTTCAGCTAACAACGGGGGTGGTTCAGATGGTGCTGAATATACACTATCAGGTTCCGCGAGTGCAGGAGATTATTTATATATCGCAAGTGAAAGCACTCAATTTACTAATTTTTTTGGTTTTGCCCCTACAGCCACCTCTGGCGATATGTCTATAAATGGAGATGATGCAATCGAGCTTTTTTATGACGCTGATGATGGTAACGGAATGCAAGTTGTCGATGTTTTTGGTGATATCAATACTGACGGATCAGGCACGGCATGGGACCATTTAGACGGTTGGGCATATAGAAAATCCTTTACAAATAAGTCTAATAATTCAACATGGACAATAGAAAATTGGAATTTTTCCGGCACGAATGAGTTGGAAGGAGGAACTACTAACGCAACTGTATCAACGCCAATGCCCATTGGTAACTACGATTTTTCAGCACTAAATACGGTAATTACCGGAGATGCGGGTTGGCGTTTACTATCGTTACCAATATCTAATGGTGATGTATCGGATGTTTCCGATGATTCTCCTGTCCAGGGTATTACTGGAGGTTCTGATGCTAGTCGTGACGCCAACTTCTACATCTACGATAATTCTGGAGCTTGGGAAGAACCTACCAATGCTACCACGGCCTGGGGTGATGGCTACGGCTTTGCCATGTACTTTTATAACAATACCACCAATGGCAGTAGCGCTCTACCGGTTACCTTAGATGTGAGTGGTTCTGAGCCTGGTTCTAATGTGACGGTTAATCTATATGGAGGCGCAGCCAATCGGTATACCCTGGTCGGTAATCCCTTTGCCTCTAACATAAATACCAATTCGATTACCGTAACCGGTGGTAGTATTCAGAATAACATATCTTTCTGGAATGACGCGGGTTCTACCTATTTAGCTCAAGACCGCACAGGTCCTTACATCATTGCACCATGGCAAGGATTCTTTGTAGAAACCTCGGATGCCAGTGCAAGCAGTATTACGATTCCAACCATGGCTAAGACTACCAGCGCTACATCCGGTACGTTCTTTAGTAAGGTAGCAGATATCCGTGGGGACATTAATTTTGCTCTTACCTCAGAGACGACCAATGACGAAGCGATTCGGCTGTCCTTCCGAGCTAATGCTACGCCTGATTGGGATCTGGATGATGCTTCGAAGCTCACTCCATTACTCCCAGCTTATGCAACTCTTGGTTTTGCAACCAACAACATGGTCAAATCTGTAGAGTCTCTTCCTTACCAGCTTGAAGAGGAAGTAACCATTCCAATGCAACTAGACCTAGTGGGAGTAGATGGAGAGTTTAGGCTAGACTGGGACGGTCTAGAAACCATTCCAGATGAGTGGGAGCTTGTACTGCATGATTACGAGCAAGGCACTTCGGTTAACCTCAGAGATATTGATGAGTATACTTTTGAAGCAGAGCCAGAGGTGGCGTCTAAGCGTAATCCATTAACGGTGTTATCGATGCCTGCTAAGTCTATGGCGAAGGTATCTCAAGACGAAAGATTTGGATTAACTGTGCGTCCGGTAAGCTTAGGTAATGAAGAAGAGTTAAGCCCCTACAGCTTTACGCTTGATCAAAACTACCCAAACCCATTTAACCCATCCACAACTATTACGTATTCTTTAGAGCAGACAGGCTTAGTGAGTTTAAGTATCTATAATGCTCTTGGTCAGCGAGTGATGCAGCTAGTGAATAAATCACAATCACCGGGTAGATATAATATTCAATGGGACGCTTCGGTAGCACCCACAGGAATATATTATTATCGTCTAGAGGTAGATGGTGTTTCATTAACTAAAAAAATGACCTTAATTAAATAATCAGTTATAATTATGAGAGTACTATTTATTGCCATGGTCACATGCTTGACCATCGGAACTTATGATGTAATGAGCCAACCAGCATTTCCAACCAACCCAAATCAGGCACCTATTGATGGGGGCTTAGGATTACTGGCTGCCGCTGGCGGGGCCTATGCATACAAAAAATTACGCAAACGTAATGACCACTCTAGTGAGGCAGAGAGTACGGAGAGCTAAGCTTTAGTTACTAAAATTAATTATTGGCGTTTAATTACTTAAGTAGCGTAAGGCTCCGAGTAATAGAATTAGTTGAACTACTTAATCGATAAAAGTATGTGCCAGATGGTAAGAATTGAGCATCCAGGTAGAATGAATATCTACCAGTAGTTTTAAATTCATCTACTAGGGTTTCAATTAAGCGCCCACTAGAATCAAATAATTCGAGGGTATAATTTCCAGCTTCTTCAACAGAGTAACGGATGGTTGTACTCGGGTTAAAAGGGTTGGGGTAATTTTGGTCTAAGGTGAAAGAATCTGCTTCATCAATCGATTCAGTCATTACACCAGTATTAGGAACAAATTTAATATGAAAACGCTGATCTAGTACGGTGTTTGAATCAACCGAAAAAGAATATCGATCAACAGCTTTCATATCTAACGATGTACCCAAAAAGCTGTCAATTAAGAAGACATTTAGGGTTTCATCGATTGAATTCATGTGTTCCCAGGAAAGAGACAAGCTTGTAGATGGTGTATGGTTAGATATCTCTAGATTGATAGTCTGTGGCTTAGATACTTTAGCTGGTAAAGAGAATGAAGCATGTCGTAGCGTATCAATCCAAAATGCACCCGCCAAGTATTCGTCATTTAATGGAGGAGATTTCACAAAATCATTCCGGTCTAAGCCAATAATTGAATCATCACTAAGAATTAATTGTAAGGCACGGTCACTAAAAGACACATAATCCGTATTCTCACTTTTTAGGGTAAAGGGTATTTTTACGACGGAAGTGTTTTGTACGTTCTTAAACTTATGTGTACTGGGTGATTGATAGGTTTTTGATGATAGTGGAATGGTCAATTGGGTTGCCCCACCAATACTCTGTACCCAAAAAGCTTGCCACGGCCGAATAATAGCCGTGGATGATATATCTAGTAGGGTATAATTACCACTGCTGTTATCCCAAAGAGATACAAAATTAGAAATACCATTACCGCTGGCAACTAGCTCATTCAAATCAATACTTGCAGAATGTGGATTTCCAACAAGGGTAAAACCCGTATTGTTAGGATTTAAATCAATCGTCACATCACCATCTAGGGTATCTCCCTCAACATCGAGTAATATGGGTAGATTAGTACTGCCCCCATTAGAATTGTTGAAAAAATATACGGCCACACCATATCCATCTCCCCAGCTAGTGTTTACATCTGAAGGTATTGACCATGACCCATTGTTATTGTACACATAAAAATTGGGAGATGAGCCGGCATTAGTTCCTCCATTTACCCCCTGGATGGCTGTATTATCTGAAAAATCACTAACCGTGGCATTTGTTATGGGTAGAGAAAGTAGTCGCCAACCAGCAGAACCCCGGATCATTATTTGGGCGTGTAGGGTACTTTCAATTCCCGAGTTATACCCTGGAGAGCCCACCAGCAAGCCATTTAGATTAGATGAACTCACGTTGTATGACCTCCAATACCCGGAAGCAGATAGTGCACCATCAGAAGCGTTGGAAGTCTGCCCAAAATCGCCATTATTGGGTAATTCAGAAGCTACTCTGTAAACCACTTGATTTAAAGCAAAATTACTAGAGTTGCCAATGTTATCTCCAGCAAAAGCATCAACTGTATCGGGAATGGAGCTCGCATTTTTAATAAGCAAATATTTGTCATTACCATTATGGCTTATGGCGCTTCCCTTATCTAGGTCAACAATTCCCTGTCCAAATAGGCTTTGAACTCCAAAGTTTGGATCATCATCACCAATCACAAAAAAGTCTTTAGCAGCAATAGTGCCGGTAAGATCAAGGCGCGTCCCGGTGGTTCCTGCATTGCTAAATCGCCAAAGCTCCCAATCACCTGAATCTAAATTAATATCAACACCTGTGTTATTGAATAGCTCAACATACTTAACAACTCCACCATTAGCTTCATAAACTTCACTAATATAAAGGTCGTCGGTCGATTGTTCACCGCTTCCAGAACCGCTGGAGAAATAAGCCCTTCTGACCAAGGTAGTATCATGAATAAAAGGATTTCGATTCCCTTGTACACCTTCAGCGGCTAAACTTCTAGAAACTTCATTAGCATCCACAGGATCTAAAATATGCCAACTATAAAGGGTGCTTTTCATCCCGTCAAAAAAGGCTTGATTGTCATTGTCATCGGCTACTACATATGCATTATCGTAATACATCGTCCAAAAATAGAACATGGCACGCGCCAAATTTCCTTTATGATCTTCACGGGGTTCAAATAAATTATTGTAGTATTCGCTATAGGCGTCTTTATTTTCGGAGGGTATTTCACTTACACTCGTGCCATTTTCCCAGTACCACCATGATGTAGTTAATTCATCCGGAATTTCAGCAAAAGGATTATTATTACGAGAGGAATTGACCGAGCTCCAGACAGGAAATAGGTGATGGATATCACCACGCATAGGCTCATTGCTATCATAAAAACTTTGTGGCCAGGAATGTTCCGTGTTAAAGCTCAAACCACCATCGGATGTTGGTGTTCTGGTTGTGCCATCTGAAAACGCCAACAACCCTGTATAGACGCATCTTACCGAATCATTTTGGACGTCAATGGAGCCATACATGAAATCTCTGGCGGTATCGTAATTTTTAGAATTAGTAGGATAGTAATTAGACTGAAGGTAATTAATCAACAAGCTATCGGTTAAATTACCACCAATGGCGTCAGTTTGAGCAATAATTGGTTGACTAGCGGTCAGAAAGAAAAGACCAATTAAAACCGAAATAGGGTTTGATTTCACTAGTTATTGTCCTGGTTTAACAAAAAATATCGTACATCTACTGAAGTATTATGCAGCGACTGAAAAGTACAAAATTCTATATTACTTCCGCGTAAAAGATACTACTACAAAAAAAAGAACCACTCTGTCGAAGTGGTTCTTTTGAAAATTAGGGTCTAATATTTATTGTCTATAAAAAGATATCTACCGGTCAAAGTTAGCTATCAAGGGTCTATTGTATAACTCTAAATTGCGTTAGTGATGTATTTATCGGAACAATCAGAGACAAACTTAAGCGTTCGCAAAAAAATTTTTTTGAGCAACTGATTTCTTGTATAATCCATGGACGGATTACCGGCATATAGCGGGCCAATTGCAAAACAAATGGTTCAATATTTTGCCAACAAACATGCCCAAAATTTAATTTTTGCATAGAAGGAACACCGCATGAAAAAACAAATCTCACTATTATCCTTACTCATACTAGGCACCTTACTTTTTACCCTTCCTACGAGTTTAAAGGCTCAGGACAATAATGGCCTGCAGTCGGCCGATGAGTCCGATCAAAAGTGGGCAATCGCACTTCATGGAGGAGCAGGTTATGTATCTCCCAATATGCCAGAGGAACGAAAGGCCGCGTACATGGCGGCGCTTGATTCTGCTCTGGCGATAGGGGTTGAAATTTTAGAACAAGGGGGTTCATCACTAGATGCTGTTGAACAAACGGTACGATTTCTTGAAGACAATCCTTTATTTAACGCGGGAAGAGGAGCCGTATTTACCAGTGAGGGTAAAAATGAATTGGATGCCGCTATTATGGACGGCTCGCAGATGAACGCGGGGGCGGCAACAGGTTTAACCACCGTAAAACATCCTATTTCTTTGGCTAGAATTATCATGGAAGAATCTCGGCATATTCTTTTCGCTGGAGATGGCGCTGAGCAGTACGCAGACCAAACAACGGTAGAACGCGTAGATCCTGATTATTTTAAAGTGCCTGCGCGCTATGAAGCCTGGAAGCGAGCCAACGAATCTCAAGGATACTTGGAATCTCAACCAAATAATGCATGGAAGATGGGTACGGTCGGCTGTGTAGCGGTCGACAAAACGGGGCGTTTGGTTGCGGGTACATCAACGGGTGGGATGACCAACAAACGATACGGTAGAGTTGGGGACGTTCCTATTATAGGCTCTGGAACTTACGCAGATGAACAGGTTGCTGTATCAGCTACGGGTTGGGGAGAGCGTATTATGCTAAATGTTTCGGCGCATCGATTGGCCAGCCATATTCGCTACACAGGAGCCAGTCTTCAGGAATCGATGAATCACTTAGTATATGAAATCCTAAACGAGGGTGAGGCGGGCTTTATAGCCGTCGATCGAAACGGTAATATTTCTATGGAAACGAACACGGGTTCTATGTTTCGGGCTTCTCAGAGTGAGGGGGGAGAAAAAACAGTAGCCATCTGGAAATGAAACAGACGCTTTAATTCAAGAAGCAATTCTAAACTTAATCGAGTCCTTTTTGAAATCGATCGCGCAACTCTTGCACGTATACGCCTATATCATTGCGTAATTCGAAAAAACGCTCGTTAAAATCGAGATACTCCGCCTTCTTAAAAAGACGAGAACCTTTCAAGTGGCTCATCCGCTTCAACCCGTTATTCGCATAGTAAAGTGCACGCTTGGTGTACGCAATATTGGCTCCCATGTACTCGTGCTCGAATCCAAATGAATAGCCCCCGGCTAATTTAGCACCAATCTTAAGGGTTTCGTCTACAAAATCGTCAATTTCGGGACGATGGTATTTACGATTTACGCGCATTGCCCATCGAAGAATATCCACCGCCAAATTTTTAGAGCGAGAATAAATACGCAAGTTATCGAGGCTTCCGTAATCAGAGTATGCAAAATCTTCACTTAAGGCCTTCCACTCTTCGCCTTCTTCAAAACCAGACTCTTCTTCTATAAACTCATCATGAGAGTGATAGGGGAATTCGTCATCATCGTCATCAAAATCATCGTCTTCTTCCCAGTCTTCATCGTCTGGAAAATAGGCCTCATCCAAGAGTAATTCTTCTTCAACATAGGCTTCAAAGGCATCGTCTTCACTAAGACTCTCTTCAAGCAGGGTAATCCAACGAGGGGTTGAACCGCCTTTTGGATCAGCTGTAATGAACTTCCGTAATTGATCGCTTTTCTTTTCTACTTCAGAAATGTGCGCGTCCCACTGATGTTCGTCCCAGAGTTCATCACCGGAATTACTGAATTGCATATAGCGTGTGCAAGGTTTTGGGTTGGTTTAGCATAAAAACAAAAATTCACAGCCCTTAATCAAGGGCAAGTGGAAAAATACGCTATTTTGTGGATAAACGGATGAAAAATCCTTACAAACGTTTTAAAACTTCTACAACTACCCGTGTGAGTTGAGGTTCGGCCATAGCAGCAGCCTCTAGCACGTCATCTAAACTTACCGGTTGAAGTGAATCGGGAAAACATTCGTCCGTAATAACCGAAATACCCAACACTTCCATGCTCATATGAACGGCCGCAATCACCTCTGGAACCGTTGACATGCCCACTACATCGGCCCCAAGTTGTCGCATGTATCGATATTCAGCTTTGGTTTCAAGCATAGGACCAGAAACAGCCAAATATACCCCTTGATGCATTTTTATGCCCAAATCCAAAGCCGCCTGTTCAGCGGTAGCCATGAGCCTTTCGGTATAAGGGGTGGACATATCAGGAAATCGTGGGCCTAATTCAGGATCATTGGGCCCCATAAGAGGGTTATCTCCCAAGAAATTTATGTGATCATTGATCAACATAATATCGCCACGTTCAAAATTCGGATTCAACCCGCCACACGCATTACTCACCAACAGCGTTTGAACACCAAGTGCTTTGGCCACCCGAACCGGAAATACAATCTGCTGCATAGAGTAGCCTTCATAATAATGAAAGCGACCCTGCATGGCCATGACCGGCTTGCCGCCCAAGCAGCCTACCAATAATTTCCCAGCATGACTTTCAACCGTTGAAACCGGAAAATGCGGGATTTCATCGTAAGGTAAAACGGTGTCTACGGTCATTTCTTCAGCTAATTGACCCAGGCCGGTACCTAGGATGAGTAGATATTCAGGGGCGGTCTCAAAATGCTCCTGAATAAAAGCGGCTGCTTCGGCCCGCTGGGCTCGAGCGGTTTCAATCGTCTTATGTATCATGGTACTAGGGCTAGAAATAGGCTCTTTTCATTCAAAATTTTTACCAACCAGGACGTCTTAATCCAGATCGTCTAATAAACTGTTCATAAAATCATCATCGTTATCCATACTACTCGATGATTCCTTTTTTTCTTTTTTGGGATCAACATCATCAACTTCAGTAGTAGAGTCAGAACCTGCTTCAAAATTAGCAGCTTCAATAAGCTCGTCCTTTTCAGTATCAGCACTAACTACCGATTTTTCAGCCGAAATTTTTTCTCGGGTTGAACCCTCTGGCTCCTCAATAGGATCAAAAATATGGAATTCGTTCGCGGCGAATTTTTCAACCAGTGTTTGGTTATTCTCTAGAAATTGTTGGAAACTACTAATCATTTCTTCTCTTCTTTCAAGCAAGCGAATCATGTCTTGACGAATCAAAGACCTCTGTTGTTGCGCTTCTTTAATAATGGTTTCCGCTTCCATATGTGCACGGTCCATGGCTGTTTTGGCCTCACTTCTGGCTTGCTCCATTTTCTGTGCCACGGACTCCTTGGTAGTTTGAAGGGTTTCGTGTATGGCCTCTTCAACCTTTTCGTAATGGGTTATTCGTTTGTTCAGCTTCTCTACCTGTTCATTCAGGTCGCTATTTTTTTGCTGTAACTGATCTACCTCAGAAGCTACTAATTCTAAAAAGGAATGAACTTCATTTACTTCGTATCCCCGGAGAGATTTGTCGAATCGATGCTGTTTAATTTCGAGCGGTGTAAGTTTCATAATTATTCTTGTTCTTTTTCTCTGTTAAGGATTTGCTCACCTCGTATGTTCTCTTCTGCGGCAATAGTTTCTAAGTTTTGAATTCGCCCCTGGAGTTCACGGATCATCCCCCGGAGTTCATTGGCCTCGCGAGCACCTAGTATTCGTTTTTCTTCAATTTCTAATTCTTTTTCTTTGTAGGCATATATGAGTCCACCGACAATCGCAACAATTGGTATAACGGCAAACCAAGGTAGTCCGAACATGAGTTAACTCCATTTTTATTAATAATTCTCACTCCAAACACAATACGAAAAAAGACGGAAAAGGTTGAATAGCTATGTTCAATTATTCCATGAATCAATTATCGTCCACCAAAGATGGCACTTCCTATTCGGAGCATAGTTGCGCCTTCTTCAATAGCAATGAAATAATCATTACTCATACCCATAGACAATTCACGTAGCTTGGGGTACTGTACTTTATTATGGAATAATGTATTTGCGAGAAGTCGAAATGAGGTGTGGATTTCTTCCTTGTTATCGGTGAATTTTGCCATTCCCATCAATCCTCGAACCACCACATGTTCCATGGGCTCGGCATGAGCGAGTAAATGAGGGACTTGCGTTGGCAAACACCCACCTTTTTGATCTTCATCACTAATATTAACTTGAAGGAGCACTTGGATAATGCGATTATTTTGGGCGGCTCGCTTCTCAATTTCATCTAGCTGTTTCGCTTTATATACCGAATGAATCCAGTGAACATAGGGCGCTATGTACTTTATCTTATTGGTTTGAAGGGTGCCAATCATATGCCATTGTATGTCTGGATAAGTTAAGGCGGTGGCTTTTTCCTGTAATTCTAACATGCGATTTTCACCAAAATGCCGCTGACCGGCCTCATAGGCTTCTTCAATCATTTCAACCGGCTTGGTTTTACTCACAGCAACCAGGCAAATATCATCGGTTTTTTTGCCAAAAAGATGTGCAGCATCATCAATGGAGGAAAGCGAGTTTTTCAATGAATCTTTTATTGATGGCATTGCGAAGGATTAAAATGTGTTATTATTTTTAAGTTATGGTTAATAGCCTTATTTTTAAGTCTAAACATTAATTGAAGGTAACCAATTTTTGGTACTTAAATTTCCGATGTACATACGCCTATATGCAGGCCACCCGTCCTCTTCTGAACAAAAGAAAAAAGGAAGATAGGTGAGTCTAAACATTCGACAAATATCTACCTTTTTGAACCAATGGGCGCCACCAAGTGTCAAAATGGATTATGATAACGTCGGGTTATTAGTCGGAAATCCAGATTCAGCAGTTACACGCATACTCACCTGCCTAGATGTAACAGAGGCCATTGTTCAAGAAGCTATACAGAAGAAATGTGAGTTAATTATTGCCCACCATCCTCTGATTTTCACTAAAATAGGGAAAATTAACCCCACTCATTCACAGGGGAGAATTATCTATTCTCTTATTAAGCATGACATTGGCTTATTGGTAGCTCATACGAATTTAGACGCGGCATTGGACGGGGTATCTTTTGCGCTGGCCAACACCTTAGGTCTGGATCAATTACGCTTTTTAAAAGCAAGTGAGCCCATTTCTAGAAAAATTAGACTGGTGACTTCGCATGATAATCCAAAAGCGGTACTGCAACTACTGAATTACTATTCAGCAGAGGATGCTCATTACTTTCAAGTTGATAACCGTTCGGAAGGGTTAACTTGTTTTGAGGCAACCATCGATCAGCATTTATTAAAGGAATTAAAAAAAGGCCTAAAGAAAGAGGGCCTTTTAAAAGAGGGTAAGTTTCAAGTTACCCAACTGGCTTCGTCATCAAAAAACTATGGATATGGAGTGGTTGGAGAATATCCGGATGATGGAGTTGGCATGAATGAATTTTTACACCTGGTATCCAAGGCTTTAAAAGTTAAAGCAATTCGATATTCAGGTTCTGTAGAACGTATAAAAAAGGTCGCCGTTTGTGGCGGATCTGGTAGCATGCTTACGCAAGAAGCTATTGCATCAGGAGCACAGGCATTTGTAACGTCCGACATTAAATATCATGATTATTTCTTGGAAAAAGAGGATTTCATGTTGTTAGATGTGGGACACTATGAAAGCGAGTTTCCGATAGTTGAAGCGTTGAAAAATGAGGTAAGTGAGGCTTTTGAATCAATTGAAGTCTTGATGACCCAACGCGTAACCAATCCCATGAACGTATATTTGTCCGACCAAGAATTAAAAACCACTCAACCACCCGAATAAGATACATGAAAGAAGTATTGCAGCAACTCGCTAATCTACAGTATATCGATAGCCGAATCGATGAATTAAAACAACTCCGTGGTGATCTGCCAGAAGACATTATGGATGTAGAAACCGATATTGCGCGATTAGAAGCCAAGCAAGCCAAACTCGAACAAGAGGACAAGGATTTGTCGGTAGAATTGAATCAGCTCGAATTGGATATTACAAGCTCTACAGAAAAGGCCGCAAAATACGAAGAACAACAATTATCGGTACGAAACAACCGTGAATATGATGCTCTTACCAAAGAGATAGAAGTTCAAAAACAAGTGGTAGAAAAAGCTCATGTTCGAATCGAACAAGCGGCTAAACGCAAGGAAATGGTAGCCCCTGAAAAAGCTGAAATAGACGCTCAGCTAGAAGAGGTTCGGGCTAAGTTGGCTGAAATGAAAACCAATTTAGACTCCGTGATGAGTAGCACCGAAGAAGAGGAAACCATGCTCTTAGAAAAACGTGATGAGGTTGTAAAAAATATAGATCAGCGTTATTTACGCAACTACAATCGCTTACGTGATGGCCTTACCAATGGAATCGCAGTTGTGGCTATGGATCGAGGAGCCGCTTTTGGAATGACTCTTCCTCCTCAAACCCAGGTTGAAGTTCGCAGAATGAACAAAATCATTTTCGATGAAAGCAGCGGTAGAATAGTGATTGATAAAAGCTTCTTTGATAAAGCTAAAGAACAGTTAAGCTTCTGATTTCATAAAAATCACCGTATCTTTTAATGGATGCATTGGACAATCGCCTAATATTTGGTATTGGGAGGAAAGTCCGGACACCTACAAGTACCGTGCTCAACGATCCCTCGGGCGTAGTTGAGGATTTGCTTCGGCAAATACAGAAAGTGCCACAGAAAATATACCGCTTCTTCGGAAGTAAGGGTGAAAAGGTGAGGTAAGAGCTCACCGCCTCTTGTTGTGAAACAGAGGGCATGGTAAACCTCACGGGGTGCAAGTTCACGCAGGCAATACGCGCAGCTTGTCGTAATGTTGCCGGGTAGAACGCATTAGATAAATGATTGTCATTTGTAGCTAGCGGCAATGGCTACAAAACAGAATCCGGCTTATAAATGTATCTAGCCACATATGGAGCTCTTAACCGAAAGGTTGAGAGCTCTTTCTTTTTAAGTGTACCTATATCAAAGCGAACTATGCCTTAAAACGAGCACCTTCTTTTAAACTGCGACTTACCTGTCGCTTCAAATCCTTGTCTTTGATACTATCTCTCTTATCGAAGAGCTTTTTTCCTTTTGCTAGACCAACTTGAACTTTCGCTTTTCCGCGTACAAAATATAATTTGAGAGGCACAATGGTATGGCCTTTCTGTTGTACCCCTTTGTCTAAAGTTCGAATCTCTTTTTTATTTAGAAGTAGTTTTCGGTCCCTTTTGGGGTCGTGATTCATGTAGGAACCATGCTCGTAGGGTGAGATATGAAATTCTTTTAACCACACTTCCCCATAATGAACAATGGCATAAGCATCGGTGAAATTAGCCTTTCCGGCTCGCAACGATTTAACCTCCGTCCCCTGCAAAACAATACCCGCCTCAAAACTTTCAACAATAGTATACTCGTGAAAAGCTTTTCGGTTTGATATGGTTGGGGTATTGTTCTTCTCGCTCAAGCAGGATCCTTAAAATTTAAGACGTCTTTTATAAAGAGAAACCTAATTCTTTTAAATCATTTGCAACATCTTCGTCGGGAGTTCGGTTTCCAAAGGTTGCATAAATTCCTAGAATTTGTTCGATTTCTGTAATGGCTTTTTCATTATTTGGGTTAATGCGGAGTACTTTTACATATTCTCGAAGTGCATTGTTCATTTTATCACGCATATTGGTCACATTGGAGTCTCTATACTCTAGAAAAAGTCCATAGTTGAGATGAGTCATTTCTTTCAACTTCAATACTTCCTCACTCTCTTCAAAGCCTTCTAGAAGTTCTAGCGCTTCTGCATACTGATCAGCGGCAATCAAGGTATTAATTTGTTCAGATACAGAAGTATCTGAGGAGCTTGTGTTCATAGGTTCAGGTTCACCAGAACCGCAAGCAAGCAGACTTATACTGATAAAGAAAATGACAAGTAATGAAGAGATAGAATTTTGAGAGGACATAGTATCAAAGAATTGAATTGAAAATTATGAGTGATAAAATAGTGTGAGACAGTATACAAAATCCCTCTTTTGAAAGGACCAGTAATTTGATTAGCTCAATAATGTGAGTGGATTAAAACTAATACATAAAATAAAGATAAGCATACTTAGCCAGCCAACAATTTTTCTACCTGTGGTTAGGGGTTGTTCAAACCGAACAGGAGGGTGCTCGATTTTAATGACAAAAGCCGTAAAAAACGACCAAAATAGCCATAAAACGGACCCATTTTCTGCTATGGACGGTTGCCATACATAATGAATGAAGGCACTTAGAATTAAAGAAAGTGGAATGAGAATTCCCATCCAGTACAAATGCTCTTTATAGGCTTTTTTCATGAGCAAAGTGAGCATAACCGCCCAAATACCCCAAGAAAGCACATCCATTTCAATGTTATATCCCTCGAGAAACCCTTGAAACAACGGAAAGGCTTCTACTCCTGCAAGTACGGTTAAAC
>Ga0181593_10000673_pt1 | contig 30121 bp, 29 predicted proteins | sample 071ome_19_FD_133756 | JGI IMG/M metagenome (GOLD analysis project Ga0181593, IMG submission 133756) | Coastal salt marsh microbial communities from the Groves Creek Marsh, Skidaway Island, Georgia - 071413AT metaG (megahit assembly) | ecosystem: Environmental > Aquatic > Marine > Intertidal...
ACGCAGCGTGCCGGCGACCGCGGCCAGTGCGTCGACATCCAGCCCGGCGTGGGCGTCGTAGACGGCATCGCGCCATTCGCCGCCGAGCAGCGTGCGCGCCCGGCTGGCAGGCATGACCGGGCCGGCATCGGCGGCCGTCGTGCCGACCCAGAGCCTGTCGTGTCCGTCGAGCGCGGCGGTCGCGGACGTGTGGCACCACGCCGGCGAGCCAGCGATCAGCAACAGGTGACGGTGGTTGCGGCTCGCTGCAATCCGGCGCAGATCGGAGGCGAGCTGGAAGAGGTCACGGGCGGCCTGGGCCCCCGGCACGACCGACTACTCCTTGAGCAGCCGTACGCCCTTCTTGCGCTGGGCATGGACGATGTCGATCTCCTTCTGCAGCGCGGTGCGCTTGTCGTCGTCCTTGGTCTCTTCAAGCAGGTTCTTGAGCTTCTTCTCACGGCGCTTGAGCTTCTTGAGAACGGCCTTGATCTCGTCTTTTTCCTTCTTGCGCTTGCGCGCGTCCCCATCGAGGTAGGCCACCAGTTTGTCGAGCAGCTTACGGGTCTTCATCTCACGCTCCATCCGCTTGGCCGGGCGGCGGGCCCGGGTCGTTGCTTGCCGCGCGCTCGCCGAGGGCGTCGGCCATCTCGTCTTCGTCCAGCTGCAGTTTGCGCTGCGCCGGTGCCAGTTCGCGTTCGGGACCGGCGAACAGGGTCTCTGCCATCCCCATCAGGTCGCGCTGGATGTCGTGCGCGTAGCCGGTGTCGTTCATCAGCGACGTGCCCATCTGCGGCGTGATGCGATGCTCTCGGATCATCGCGTAGAGGCGGTCGGTGTAGGCCTCGTCGCCCCGCTCGAGGCGCGCCCTGATGCCGTCCAGGGCGAGGATCGCGACGTCGGCGTCCTCGCCGTTGCGCAGTTGTTCGAGAAGCAGCAGGACCGAGGCGATCTGCAGGCGCAGGCGATTGTACTCGTCGCGGATGTGCGCGTTGTCGCCGCGCACGTAGATGGACAGGTTCTTCTGCAGGTGCTTGGTGCCCTTGATCGCCTCGACCAGGTGGCGGTTGGCGTTGCGCAGCCAGTGCAGGTCGGCCATCTGTTGCTGCTCCCAGCCACTCGCTGTGCGGCTGATGAACTCGACCACGGCGTTGTACAGCGGCTTGACCCGGGTCTCGTAGGCCTCCTGGATGTCGGTCGGGCTGCCGTGCACGGACGCGGCGATGCGCTCGTTCAGAGCGGCCTCCGAAGTGAGGTCGGCCGGGTGCAGGTAGAGCCCGGCCGCGATGATGTCGCGGCTGTTCTCGTAAATGTGCAGGGTCTCGTTGCGCACCGCCTCGACCGCGGTGTCCGGGAAAGCCTCTGCCGATTCGGTCAGGTAGCGCGGCTCGGAGATGTGCTTCGCCCTCGCCTTCAGCGAGCGTTCGAGCAGTGCGACCAGTCGACCGATCAGCGGCAGCATGACGACGATGCCGGTCAGGTTGAACAGCGTGTGGAATACCGCGAGCTTGAGCGTGTAGTCGTCGGCGGCGATGCCGATGGCGGCGCTGATGACGTCGACCGAGGCGGCGAACGGCTTGATCAGCACGATCGCGATGGTGCCGGTGATGACGTTGAAGATCAGGTGCGCCCCGGCGAGGCGCTTGCCTTCGACGTTGGCACTCAGCGCGCCGAGGATCGCGGTGATGGTGGTGCCGACGTTGGAGCCAATCGCGAGCGCGAGCGCATTCTCGTAGGTGACCTGGCCGGCGGCGAGCGCGGTGATGGTGATCACCAGCGTCGCATGGCTCGACTGCATGATCACCGTGGCCGCGATGCCGACCAGCGTGTAGACCAGCAGCCCGATCAGGCCGGGGAGCGCGAACTGCGACAGGTCCAGCGTCTCCTTGAAGGCGTCGAACCCGTCCTTCATGTAGGCGATACCCAGGAACAGGAAGCCCATGCCGGCGAGGATGTAGCCGATGCCTTTGAGCGCCTTGGATTTCTGGAACACCAGGATCACGCCGAACACCAGCATCGGCATCGCATAGGCGGCGATGTTGACCTTCAGGCCGAAGCCGGCCACCAGCCACGCGCCGGTGGTCGTGCCGAGGTTGGCACCGAAGATGATGCCGATGCCGGCGGCCAGGCCGAGCAGTCCTGCGCTGAGGAACGAGATGGTGATCACCGAGACCAGCGAGCTCGACTGCATCAGCGTCGTCGACACGACGCCGAACGCCAGGCTCTTCCACAGCTTGTCGGTGGTCTTGCGCAGCAGGCGCTCGAGCAGGCCGCCGGTGAACGCCTTGAAGCCCTCTTCCAGCGCGAGCATGCCGAACAGGAAGATCGCGACCCCGGCCGCGATCGTCTTGAAGTCGGGACTGATCCAGAAGCCGTAGGCGAGGATCAGGAAGATCGTCGGCAGCAGGATGCGTCTCAGCATCCTTGCGGCTCCTTGCCGGTGTGATCGGTTTCCCTGCCCATTGGGCGATTGTAGATGATCTGCGCCGTGTTCCTGCAGCAGCGGATGCCGCCACAGACGTGGTGACAGGCGGATGACCGTCGCGGGAGACCTGTCGAACCGTCAGCTGCCGAGTCATCGAGGTCGCGGGTCCAAGCGACTGATCGCAATGGGTAAACGCCTAATGTTGCAGTGCAAACAACAACATAGGCTCTGATGCCCGTATCGCCGACCATAAAATATTCTCATGGATCAACCCCTGTCACACCGGCACGGCATGGGGTAATAATCGGGCCAACGGCCAAAGCCACCACGGACCCGGACGGGTCCGCAGAGACCCCACAACACCAACCAACGATGCCGCACCGAGCGCGGCGGGGTCGGGCCGCCGCCGATGACAGGGCTGGCCTGACCGCCTGCCCGGTGTGAGAGGAGGAGACCAGATGTCTGAGCGACGCATGATCGACGCGCGCGGTGCGTTCTGTCCCCAGCCCTTGAATGAGCTGGTCGCCGCGATCACCCACGCCGCCGTTGGCGACGAGTTCGAGGTGCTCTCCTCGGACAAGGGGTCCACCAACGACATCCCGAGCTGGGCCCGCAAGTACGGTCACGAGCTGATCGGCATGGAGGAGGGCGAGGGCTACTGGTCGATCCGGGTGCGCAAGACCCAGTAAACTCCTCTCTTACACGGTGCGCAGGGAGTGCGCGCCGGTCGCCTGTTCCAATCCCGCACTGCTATGCTGACCCGGCCTTTCGGGGCCGCGGCGATGCGCCGTGCCGCAAGCGTCAAGGAGAGATGGATGACCACCGCGTTGCTGATCGTCGACCTGCAGAACGACTACTTCACCGGCGGCGCGATGCCGCTGGTCGGCACCGAGGAGGCCGCCGTGCAGGCCGCGCGACTTCTCGAGCGCTTCCGCGAAGCGGGTCGGCCGGTCGTCCACGTGCGGCACCTCTCGGTGCGTCCTGGCGCGACCTTCTTCCTGCCCGACACGCCGGGCGCCGAGATCCACCCCTCGCTCGCGCCACGCGACGGTGAGCCGGTGGTCGAGAAGAACTTCCCGAACAGCTTTCGCGACACCGCTCTGCAGGAGCGGCTCGGCGAGCTGGGCGTCGACGCGCTGCTGATCTGTGGCGCGATGAGCCACATGTGCATCGACACCACGGCGCGTGCCGCCTTCGACCTCGGTTTCCGCTGCAGCGTGGCCGCCGATGCCTGCGCGACCCGCGATCTCGAGTTCGCCGGCCGCAAGGTCCAGGCGGCCGATGTCCAGGCCGCGTTCATGGCCGCGCTCGCGCTGCCGTTCGCCAGGGTCGCGGCCACCTCGGAACTGCTGGATTCGCTGGCATGAGCGCAGCAGGCACGCCGATCCGTGTCGGCATCAGCAGCTGCCTGCTCGGCAGCGAGGTGCGCTTCGACGGCGGTCACAAGCGGGATTCCTACATCTGCGGCACCCTAGCCGACTGGTTCGAGTTCGTGCCGGTCTGTCCCGAGTTCGAGGCCGGCCTGGGCCTGCCACGGCCGCCGATACGGCTGGTCGGTGACGTCGAACGACCGCGCGTGGTCGGGGTGCGCAAGCCCGAGCTCGACGTCACCGTCGCGCTCGAAGAGCACGCGGCGGACCGCGTGGGCAGCCTGGCCGGTCTGTCCGGTTACATCCTCAAGAAGGATTCGCCGAGCTGCGGCATGGAGCGGGTCAAGGTCTACCCCGAGGCGGGTGGGGCCGGGCTGCGCAAGGGTGTCGGCGTGTTCGCCCGCGCGCTGATGGCGCGCTGGCCGCTGCTGCCGGTCGAGGAGGAGGGGCGTCTCGGCGACCCGGTACTGCGCGAGAACTTCATCCAGCGGGTCTTCGTGCTGCATCGCTGGCAGGCGCTCGAGGTGGCCGGGCTGAGCAAGGCCGCGCTGATCGAGTTCCACGCCGCGCACAAGCTGGTGTTGATGGCCCATCACCAGGCCGAGGCGAAGATGCTCGGCCAGCGGATCGCGAAGCTCGACGGCCGTCGCCTGCGCAGCCAGGCCGACGACTACATCGCCGGGGTCATGGCGATCCTGGCGCAGCGCGCCACGCGCGCGCGCCACGTCAACGTGCTGCAGCACCTGGCCGGCTACCTCAAGCGCGAGATCGACGCCGACGACAAGGCGGAACTCGTAGAGGTGATCGCCGCCTACCGTCGCGGCGAGGTGCCGCTGGTGGTGCCGCTGACGCTGTTCAAGCACCACTTCCGGCGCCATCCCGACCCCTACGTCGCACGCCAGCACTACCTCGAGCCGCACCCGCGCGAACTGATGCTGCGCAACGTGCTCTGAGGTTCGTGACAGGTGGCGGCGATGCGCGACGGGGTCAGCAGCGGAATCCACTTCGGTCTCACCTCGGGGGTGATCACGACGCTCGGCCTGATCGTCGGGCTGCACTCCGGCACCCGCTCGGAACTCGCCGTGATCGGTGGCATCGTCACGATCGCGATCGCCGACGCCCTGTCGGACGCCCTTGGCATCCATATCGCCAAGGAGGCAGAGCAGCGCCACACGGCGCGCCACGTCTGGCTCGCCACGCTCGCGACCTTTGCCGCCAAGTTCTCGATGGCCAGCACGTTCATCGTGCCGGTGCTGCTGCTCCCGCTCGACCTGGCGATCCTGGTCAGCGTGGCGTGGGGGCTGCTGGTGATCGCCCTGCTGAGCGTGATGATGGCGCGCGCGCAGGGCGCACGCTGGCTGCCCGTGGTCGGCGAACATGTCGGGATCGCCCTGCTGGTCGTCGTCGTGACCCATTTCGTCGGTGACGCGGTGGCGAGGACCTTCGGCACCCCGGGCCTGGGGGGGTGAACCGGACCGTCGCCGGCTGGCTGCTGGTCGCGGCCAACCTCGTCTGCCTGTCGGGCGTGGCGCTGGTGCCCGCGGCGCTGCTGCTCGGGCTGGCCGGCGTCGAGGTGCCGCGCTCGGCGATCGCCGGCTTCGCGCTGGTCGGGGTGCCGGCGCTGCTCAACGCGCTGGCGCTGATCGGGATGCTGCGACCCGGATCCTGGCTTGACCGAGCGCTGTTGCGCCAGCTGGCGCTGCTCGCCGCGGTGACGATCGCGGTGATCTGCGGCGTGGCGCTGGTGCAGATGCTGGCCGACGGGCGTTTCGATCTTGCACCCCTGTCCCTGGCCGGGTTGCTGCTGTTCGCGCTCGACGCGGTGACGCTGCTCTACGCGATGCAGAACGGTCGGTCATGAGCGACCGGAATGAGCCCTCGGCACTGCCGGTCGCACTCGCCGGCACGCTGCTGCTGACCGCGGCGATGGGCATCGGACGCTTCGCCTACACGCCGCTGCTGCCACCGCTGCGCGAGGCGCTCGGCTGGTCGCTGGCCGCGGCCGGTGACGTCGCCAGCGCCAACTTCCTCGGCTACCTGCTCGGCGCGCTGCTCGCCGCGCCGCTCGCCCAACGCGGGTCGCGTACCCGCTGGCTGCTCGCAGGGATGCTCGGCAGCGCGTTGACCACCGCGCTCGGCGGCGTGGTCGACGGCCTGGGCGCCTGGCTGCTGCTGCGCCTGCTGTCGGGCGTCGCGAGCGCCTTCTGCCTGGTGCTCGGGACCGCGACCGTGGTCGAGGCGCTGGTCGATCGCAAAAGGCCCGGGCTGGTCGCATTGCACTTTGCCGGGGTCGGACTGGGCATCCTGCTGTCGGTGGCCGTGATCGAGCTGCTGCGTGTCGCTGCCGGCTCGGTGCACGCGATGTGGGCCGGTCTCGGACTGGTCTCGGCATTCGCGTTGACCTGGAGCTGGTCGGTGCTGCGTCGCCTGCGGCCACACGCGCCCGGGTCCGGCGTGGCTCCACCGGCCTCGCCCCATCCCCCGCTGGCCCGCGCGGCGCTGGCACGGCTGATTGTCGCCTACGGCCTGTTCGGCTTCGGCTACGTCGTGACCGCGACCTTCATCGTCGCGATGGCGCGCGGTGGCCTCGCACATGCCGCGCTGCTCGAACCGCTGACCTGGGGCGTCGTCGGCCTGCTCGCCGCGCCGTCGGTCGCCCTGTGGCAGCACCTCGCGCGGCGCTTGGGGATCTTCACCGCGTTGCGTGTCGCCTTCGCGGTGGAGGCGTGCGGTGTGCTGTTGGCCGGCTACGGCGAGGGGACCTTCGCGCTGCTGGTCGGCGGCGGCCTGCTCGGCGGCACCTTCATGGGCATCACCGCGCTGGGGTTGAGCGCCGCACGCGATATCGCGGGGCGCCACCCGGGCCGCGTGCTCGGCTGGATGACCGCGGCATTCGGTCTGGGGCAGCTGCTCGGCCCGGCCGTGGCCGGACGCCTGGCCGAGTCGACGGGCGGCTTCGGCGCGCCGTCGCTGCTCGCCGCCGCGCTGCTGGTCGGCGGCCTGCTGCTGCTGCGCGCGCCGGAACGCAATCCCGAGAACTAGTTTTCCTGGTGCTTGTGTGGCCGCTCGAGGAGGATCAGGCCCGAGTTTGGCCCCACGGCGACCGGGATGCCGATGTCGTGGGACCAGAGCTCCGCAGCGCTCAGTGCCTCGTCGATCTGCACGTCGCTCATGTGCGGCCCGAGCCGATCGAGCATCGACTCGGCCAGCTCGGCGGTCCGTTCGTCGCCGCTGTGGGCCAGGCTCGCCAGGGCGTAGAACTTGTAAGCGTGGACCAGGCTGCGCTCGGTGCCCAGGCCGTGCAGCGCCATGTTGCCGAGGATCAGCAGGGCCGCCTCGTTGCCCTGCAGCGTGGCCGTCTGGAACAGCACGAACGCCTGGCGGTAGTCACGATCCACGCCGCGGCCGTGGTAGTGCATCGCGGCCAGGTTGCTGATCGCCTCGGGGTGACGCTGCGTGGCGGCGCGTCCGAACCAGCGCAGCGCCTCGCCGAAATCCTGGTCGACCCCGAGCCCGCGGGCGTAGAGCTCGCCGAGGCGGTTCTGGGCGTTGGCGTAACCCTGCTCGGCGGCGCGCCGGTAGAGGTCGGCCGCGATCGCCTGGTCGCGGCTGAGCGCGTCGCCGAGGTCGTGCTTGCGTGCCAGCCAGTACTGCGCCAGTGGCACGCCGGTGTCCGCAGCGCGCGTGAACCAGGCGGTCGCGGCGGCGTCGTCGCGCGCCACGATCCGTCCGTGGTGGTGCACCTCGCCGAGCAGGATCGCGGCCTCGGCATCGCCGCGCGAGGCACGTTGCTCGAGGGCGGGCAGGTCACGGAGCGTCAGTTGCCCGGCCTGCTCGAGCAGAGCCTGGTCGACATGGTCTGCGGCCACGGGCGCCGAACCGCAGGCCAGCACCAGCGCGATCAGCAGGCTGCGCGCCACTGTGAAGGGGCGGGAGGTGACGACGGCGTGGGCGACGATGGCGGGTCTCCCGGAATCTGCATGACTGGACAAAACCATAGCATCCGGCAGGGGATCCCGCGCGTGCACCAGGAGTGCAACCCGCGCCCCAACCTGGCGCCCCATCGTGGAGCACGTGCCGTCTGGTTTGCACCGAAATAGTGCGAGAAGGCCGTCGATCGAATTGTAACCGTATGAAAAAAATAGGATAAAAAGCTGGCCCGATACCTGCTTGGTTACGCCAAATTCGCACCAATGCAGGAGAGTTTCATGCAGTCCCTTCAGGCGGGTATCGACGTCCTCTTCGTGCTGCTCGGCGCCATCATGGTGCTGGCCATGCACTCCGGCTTCGCATTCCTCGAGGTCGGCACCGTGCGCTCCAAGAACCAGGTCAACGCGCTGGTCAAGATCATCTGTGACTTCGCCGCGTCGACCATCGGCTACTTCTTCATCGGCTACATGGTGGCCTACGGCACGGGCTTCCTCGACGCCGCGCCGTCGCTGGTCGAGAACAACGGCTACGAGCTGGTCAAGTTCTTCTTCCTGCTGACATTCGCCGCCGCGATCCCGGCGATCGTCTCCGGCGGCATCGCCGAGCGCGCGCGCTTCTACCCACAGCTGGTCGCCACCTTCCTGCTGGTCAGCCTGATCTACCCCTTCTTCGAGGGCATCACCTGGAACGGCAACTTCGGTATCCAGGGCTGGTTCGAATCGACCTTCGGTGCCGGTTTCCACGACTTCGCCGGCTCGATCGTGGTGCATGCCGTCGGCGGCTGGGTCGCGCTGACCGCGGTGCTGCTGCTCGGTCCGCGCCAGGGTCGCTACGGCAAGGACGGCGGCATGACCGCTCACCCGCCGTCGAGCATCCCGTTCCTGGCACTGGGCGCGTGGATCCTGACCGTCGGCTGGTTCGGCTTCAACGTGATGTCGGCGCAGAGCGTCGAGGGGATCTCCGGCCTGGTCGCGGTCAACTCGCTGATGGCGATGGTCGGTGGCATTCTCGCAGCACTGTTCGTCGGCAAGAACGACCCGGGTTTCGTGCACAACGGCCCGCTGGCCGGCCTGGTCGCGATCTGCGCCGGCTCCGACCTGATGCATCCGCTCGGCGCGCTGGCCACCGGTGCGGTCGCCGGCGGGCTGTTCGTCTGGACCTTCACGCTGACCCAGAACAAGTGGAAGATCGATGACGTGCTCGGTGTCTGGCCGCTGCACGGGCTGTGCGGCCTGTGGGGTGGCATCGCCGCCGGCATCTTCGGGCTCGAGGCGTTCGGCGGTCTCGGCGGGGTGCACCCGGTGGTGCAGCTCCTCGGTTCGGCGCTCGGCGTCGGCGTGGCGCTGGTCGGTGGGGCGCTGGTCTACGGCAGCATCAAGGCGACCGTGGGCCTGCGACTCAGCCAGGAGGACGAGTTCAACGGCGCCGACCTGTCGATCCACAAGATCAGCGCAACGCCAACCAAGGACTGATCAGAAAGGGGTCAGAGTAAATCCAGAGCGGTTTTACTCTGACCCCATCCGGTAACTGGCGCAGGCGGTGTCGGTCTCCCACAGCACCACCTCGACCACCGGGAAGCCGGCCTCCCGGGCGACCTCGAACAGCATCCGCGCGATGTTCTCGGCGGTCGGGTTGCGCTTCATCGTGAACACCCGCTCGCCCGCCTCCTGCAGGACCGGCAGCACCGGGTCGTCGGGATGCAGCAGCATGGTGTGGTCGATCTCGCGTTCGACCCACGCCTTGAGCGCATCACCGACCTCGCCGAAATCGCGCACCATGCCCTGGCCGTCGAGTTCGGGCGCCTCGAGGGTGATCACCGCGCGGGCGTTGTGGCCGTGCAGGTGCCGGCACTTGCCGGCGTGCTCGAGCAGCCGGTGGCCGTAGCAGAAGCTGATCTGTTTGCTGATCCGGTACATCGCGGCGGCGCAGGGTAATGGGCCTGCGATTCTACCGACCGGCGCACCCGGTCGCCACGCTCAGCCGAAGGACTCGGTGGTGTAGCGCTCGACGGTGAGCGAGGCCGACCAGTGGTCCGCCGGCAGCCCCGCCTTGTGCTTGAGGTGCACCAGGAAATCGCGCGGTTCGGGCAGTTGGCTCCAGACCGACGGCAGGAAGGTGCCGCGCCGGCCCAGGTCGCTGAGGATCAGACCGTCGACGCCGGGTCGCAACTGCGCCAGCAGGTCGGCCTCGGAAGCGAAGTGGATTTTTTCCGGCGGGCTCAGCACCGAGATCTCCAGCTCGAGGCGCGGCGCCTCGCCGGCGGTGACCGGCGGGAAGCGCGGGTCGCGAAACGCCGCGGCGAAGGCGTTCCCGGCCACGTCGTCGGCGAGCGGGCGGCGCGCCTCGAGCGAGCCGATGCAGCCGCGCAGGCGCCCGTCGAGGTGCAGCGTCACGAACGCCGCGCGCGGTTCGCCAAGCTCGGCCGGCAGCCCCTCGAGGTCGGGTTCCAGCGGCGTGCCGTGGGCGAGGCCGTGGTCGATCGAGTCGCGGGCCAGTTCGAGCAGCGCACGGCGGGCGGCGGGCCCGTAGGCCGCGTCAGTGGAAGGCATAGGTGCCGTAGCCGACGACGCTGTCGCGCATGCCGCTGGTGTCGCCGGAGTTGCGCAGGTCGACCGTGGTGACCTCGAGCGCCCGGCGGCGTGCGACCTCGAGCAGGCCGTTGAGGGGATTGCGGCCGCACGCCTGGCCGTAGCCGATGCGCGCCGGCTCCAGTGCCTCGATCGCCCGCGTCGTCTCGCCGTCGAGGCGCTGCGCGGTGGCGTAGTCGTGGTAGTGGCTGAGGTCGGAACTGACCACGATCAGCGTCTCCGGTCCGCCCCAGACCGCGTCGAGCACCTCGGCGACCTCGTCGGGTTCGGCGTCGCCGACCACCAGCGGCACCAGCGTGAATCCGGCCAGGGTCTCCTGCAGGAACGGCAGGTGCACCTCGAGGCTGTGCTCGAGCTCGTGGGCGTGGTCGTCGAGCCGGCAGGAGGGCAGCTCGAGCAAGCGTTCCACGGTCGCGGCATCGATCGGCACGCGGCCGAGCGGGGTCAGGAAGGCGTCGACGCTGGGCAGGGCCAGGCCCTGCAAGGCGACACGATGGGCCGGGCCGAGCAGCACCACCCGGGTCACCGTGTCGCGCAGCGGCGCCAGCAGGGCGTAGCCCGACGCGGCGACCGGTCCCGAGTAGACGTAGCCCGCGTGCGGCACCACCAGTGCTTTCGGTGGTTCGAGCGACGGGCTTGCGGCCGCCAGCAGGTCGCCCACGGTGCGCTGCAACTCGGATCGATCGGCGGGGTAGAACAGGCCCGCCACTGCGGGTTCACGGGTGCTCGCCATCCTGGAGCCTCCTTGCCATCCTCCATGCCCAGCATAGACCACGCCGTCGGCCGCTCGGCTAAGCTGGGTACAGGAGGAGCGGCCCGGGAGGTGTCGCCATGACGCGTCACGAGGCGCGGGTCGAGGGCGTCAACACGCCGACCCGCTACTGGCACCGGCTCGACGACGGGCGCGTGCAGTGCGACGTCTGTCCACGCGCCTGCAAGCTCAAGGAGGGCGCGCGAGGCCTCTGCTTCGTGCGCGCGCGGCAGGACGACGCCATCGTCCTGACCACCTACGGTCGTTCGAGCGGCTTCTGCATCGACCCGATCGAGAAGAAACCGCTCAACCATTTCCTGCCCGGCACCCCGGTGCTGTCGTTCGGCACCGCCGGCTGCAACCTGGCCTGCAAGTTCTGCCAGAACTGGGACATGAGCAAGTCGCGCGAGATGGACACCCTCGCCGACGCCGCCTCGCCGGAGAAGATCGCCCGCGTTGCGAGCGAGCTCAACTGCCGCAGCGTAGCCTACACCTACAACGACCCGGTGATCTTCCTAGAGTACGCGGTCGACGTCGCCGCGGCGTGCCGCGAGGTGGGCGTGAAGTCGGTCGCGGTCAGCGCCGGCTACGTCTGCCCGGAGCCGCGCGCCGAGTTCTTCGGCGCCATGGACGCGGCCAACATCGACCTCAAGGCGTTCACCGAGCGCTTCTACAAGCAGCTCTGCAGTGGCCAGCTCGAGGCGGTCAAGGAGACGCTGGTCTACCTGGTGCACGAGACCGACGTCTGGGTCGAGATCACGACGTTGCTGATCCCGGGCGAGAACGACGGTGACGCCGAGCTCGACGCCATGACCCGCTGGATCGCCGAGGCGCTCGGCCCCGAGGTGCCGCTGCACCTGACCGCGTTCCACCCCGACTGGAAGATGCGCGATCACCCGCCGACCCCGCCCGCGACGCTGACCCGGGCGCGCGAGATCGCACGTGGCAACGGCCTGCACCACGTCTACACCGGCAACGTCCACGACGAGACCGGCGGCAGCACCTACTGCGCCGGTTGCGGACAGAAGCTGATCGGTCGCGACTGGTACGTGCTCGGCGCCTGGCACCTCGATGCCGAGGGGCGCTGCGACGCCTGCGGCACGCCGCTGGCCGGGGTCTTCGAGCCGCGACCGGGGCACTGGGGCGCACGTCGCCAGCCGGTGCAGATGCGCGGTCGTTGAGCCGTCGCGCGCCCGCTTCGGTTACCCTGCCTGCCATGAGCCGCGAGTTGCTGATCCTGCGTCATGCCAAGTCGGCCTGGGACACCCCGGCCGAGACCGACTACGACCGCCCGTTGAACGGCCGCGGCAAGCGCGATGCACCGCGCATGGGCACCTGGCTGCTGGCACAGGCGCTGGTGCCCGACCACGTGATCGCCTCCCCGGCGCGCCGCGCACGGCAGACCACGCGGCGTGTCTGCAAGGCGCTCGGCCTGGATCCCGAGCGCGTCGACTGGCAGGAGCGGATCTATCTCGCCAGCGTCCCGACCCTGCTCGACGCACTCGCCGGCTGCCCGACCGACGTGACGCGGGTGCTGCTGGTCGGCCACAACCCGGGGCTCGAGGAACTGCTCGAGTACCTCGGCGGGTTCGACCTGCCGCCGCCACCGGGCGGCAAGCGGTTGCCGACCGCGACCGTCGCGCGCCTCGTCCTGCCCGACGACTGGTCGCATCTCGCGGCCGGTTGCGGCGAACTGCTCGCCTGGATGCGCCCGCGCGATCTCCCCGAGGATTGACCTCGTTCATCCCGGGTCGGGCATGGCTCTGGTAGACTTTTGCCACCCATGAAAGGCCCGGATAACACCCTCCTGCGCCTGGCCGTGCTGACCCTGCTCGGCGGCCTGCTCGTGCTGTCACTGATCCCATCGGCAGCGCTCGCCGCCGGTTGCGGTCCCGACGTCGACGAGGCGCGCTGGCGGACCGCGCAGGTCGAGGGCACGCCGGCGCGCCTGCGCGACTACCTCCAGGCGTGCCCGAATGGGCGCCACGCCGGCCAGGCGCGTGCCCGCCTGGCGCACGTCAGCGAGCCCTGGGAACCGGAGATGGTCGTGGTGCGCGGGGGCTGTTTCCTGATGGGCAGTGCCAAGGGCGACCCGGCCAGCGATCGCGACGAGCGCCAGCACGAGGTGTGCGTCAAGGATTTCGAGATCGCCCGCTACGAGGTCACCTTCGACGAGTACGACCGCTTCGTCGCTGCGACCGGGCGCGAGGCGCCCTTCGACGAGGGGTGGGGGCGTGGCCGGCAGCCGGTCATCAACGTCACCTGGGAGGACGCCACCGCCTACACGCAGTGGCTCAGCCGCACCACCGGTCGCGGTTACCGCCTGCCGACCGAGGCCGAGTGGGAGTACGCCTGTCGCAGCGGCGGTCAGCCGCAGCGTTACTGCGGTGCCGACCGTGCCAACCCGCTCGGCTGCTACGCCGACAACTGCCGTGGTCGCGCCCACCTGGTCGGCAGCCGGCCGGCGAACGGTCTCGGTATCCACGACATGAGCGGCAACGTCGGCGAGTGGACCTGCTCGTTCTACGACCCGCGCTACCGTGGCAGCGAGCAGCGCTGCGCGAAGCCCGGTGACGGCGGCTCGCGGGTGGGTCGCGGGGGATCGTGGCTCGATGCGGAGGAGTACCTGCGCGCCGCCTCGCGCGACGGCGGCCACACCAAGTTCCGCGCCATCACCCTCGGCTTCCGCCTCGCGCGCGACGCCGACCCCTGCCTGCGCCTGGCCGGCAAGCCGCCCACCGGCGCCTGCTAGGAATCGCTAGAGCGCGGCGATCCGCGCACGCTGCTCGGTAAGCTGGGCCAGGGCGCGCTCGGCCTCGGCGATCTTCTCCCGCTCCTTGGCGACCACCGCCTCCGGCGCCTTGCTGATGAACTGCGCGTTGTCGAGCTTGGCGCGGCCACGCTCGACGGTGGCCTCGAGGCGGCCCATCTCCTTGTCGAGGCGGGCCAGCTCGGCGTCGGTGTCGATCAGCCCGGCGAGCGGGATCAGCAGGCGCATGTCGCCGACCAGGCTGGTCGCCGCCTCGGGCGCCGTGTCCTCGGCGCCGAGCAGCGTCAGCGACTCGAGCCGCGCCAGCGCGCTCAGCAGCGGCCCGTGGGCCTCGAGCCGGGCCCGGTCCTGCGCACCGGCGTGCTGCACCAGCAGCGGCAGCGGCTTGCCGGGCGGGATGTCCATGCCACTGCGCACCTGTCGCACGCCGAGCACGCAGGCCATCAGCCACTCCATCTCCGCTTCGGCCTGGGTGTCGATGCGCCGCGTCTCGGCCTCAGGGTAGGGCTGCAGCATGATCGTCGGCCCGCTCTTGCCGGCGAGCGGCGCGACCTGCTGCCAGATCGCCTCGGTGATGAACGGCATCAAGGGGTGGGCCAGGCGCAGCAGCCCCTCGAGCACGGTGACCAGGGTATGGCGGGTGCCGCGCTTGGCCGCGGCGCTCGCCTCCTCGCCCTGCAGCACCGGTTTGGCCAGCTCCAGGTACCAGTCGCAGTAGGCGTTCCAGGTGAACTCGTAGAGCGCCTGGGCGACGAGGTCGAGACGGTAGGCCGCGAACTGCTCGGTGACCCGGGTCACGGTGTGCTGGAAGCGCGAGGTGATCCAGTGGTCCGCGGTGGAGAGCTCCAGGGCACCGCCGGAATCGCCGCAGTCATGGTCCTCGGTGTGCATCAGCACGAAGCGTGCCGCGTTCCACAGCTTGTTGCAGAAGTTGCGGTAGCCCTCGACGCGGCCGAGATCGAAGTTGATGTCGCGTCCCGGCGAGGCGAGCGCGGCGAAGGTGAAGCGCAGCGCGTCGGTGCCGAACGCCGGAATGCCGTCCGGGAACTCCTTGCGCGTGATCTTCTCGATCTTGGCGCGCATCTGCGGCTGCATCATGCCGCGCGTGCGCTTCTCGATCAGCGCGTCGAGGTCGATGCCGTCGATCAGGTCGATCGGGTCGAGCACGTTGCCCTTCGACTTCGACATCTTCTGGCCGTGGGCGTCGCGCACCAGCCCGTGGATGTAGACCTCGCGGAACGGGACCTCCTTCTCGAAGTAGAGTCCCATCATGATCATCCGCGCGACCCAGAAGAAGATGATGTCGAAGCCGGTGACCAGCAGGCTGGTCGGGTAGAAGCTCTTCAGGCGCGGCGTCTCGTCGGGCCAGCCGAGCGTGGAGAAGGGCCACAGCGCCGAGCTGAACCAGGTGTCGAGGACGTCGTCGTCCTGGCGCAGCGCGACCTCGTCGCCGAGCCGGTGCCGGGCACGCACCGCGGCCTCGTTCTCACCCACGTAGACGTTGCCGTCGTCGTCGTACCAGGCGGGGATGCGGTGGCCCCACCAGATCTGTCGGCTGATGCACCAGTCCTGGATGTTCTCCAGCCACTGGTTGTAGGTGTTGACCCAGTTGCCCGGGATGAAGCGGATGTCGCCGTTCGCGACCGTCTCGAGTGCCGGCCGGGTGATCGCGGCCAGGCCGCCCGGGCGCCCGTCGTCCTGGGTCTCGCGGGTCAGGTCGACGAACCACTGATCGGTCAGGAACGGCTCGATGACGCTGTGCGAGCGGTCGCCGCGCGGCACCATCAGCTTGTGCGGCTCGATCTTCTCGAGCAGGCCTGCAGCCTCGAGGTCGGCCACCACCCGCTTGCGCGCGTCGTAGCGGTCGAGGCCACGGTAGGCCTCGGGCGCGTCGTCGTTGAGCTTCGCGTCGACGGTCAGGATGTTGATCAGCGGCAGGTCGTGGCGCTGACCGATGGTGTAGTCGTTGAAGTCGTGTGCCGGGGTGATCTTGAGGCAGCCGGTGCCGAACGCGGGGTCGACATAGTCGTCGGCGATGACGGGAATCGTCCGTCCGGTCAGCGGCAGCTCGACACTCTGGCCGACCAGGTCGCGGTAGCGGTCGTCGTCGGGGTGCACCGCGACCGCGGTGTCACCCAGCATGGTTTCCGGGCGTGTCGTCGCGACCACCAGGTAGCCCTTGCCGTCGCTGCGCGGGTAGCGCATGTGCCACAGGTGGCCGCTCTCCTCCTCGCTCACCACCTCGAGGTCGGAGACCGCGGTGTGCAGCACCGGATCCCAGTTGACCAGCCGCTTGCCGCGGTAGATCAGGCCGGCCTCGTACAGGCGCACGAACACCTCGGTGACCGCTTTCGACAGCCCCTCGTCCATCGTGAAGCGTTCGTTCTCCCAGTCGAGCGAGGCGCCCATGCGACGCAGCTGGCGGGTGATGTGGCCGCCGGAGTCCGCCTTCCAGTCCCAGACCCGCTCGATGAAGGCGTCGCGGCCGAGATCGTGGCGGTCCTTGCCCTCGGCCTCGAGCTGGCGCTCGACCACCATCTGGGTGGCGATCCCGGCGTGGTCGGTGCCCGGCTGCCATAGGGTGTCGCGGCCCTGCATGCGGTGGAGGCGCACCAGCGCGTCCATCACCGTGTTGTTGAAGCCGTGGCCCATGTGCAGGGTGCCGGTGACGTTCGGCGGCGGAATCATGATGCAGTAGGGCGTGCCTTCGCCCTGGGGTGCGAACCAGCCCCGCTCCTCCCAGGTGGCGTACCAGGTCTTCTCGATCGCCTGCGGGTCGTAGGTCTTTTCCATGTCGTGCGTGGCCGGGGTGGTCGGTGGGGCTGCCGCGCGGGTGCGGCGGGGAAAGCCGGGCATTATACCCGAGGCACGCCGGGCGCCGGTGAGGCGAGCTCAGTCGGCGTCGCGCTCGCGCAGCGCCTCGGCGACCAGCTCCGGCAGCCGCTCGTCGAGGTGGTCGCGCAGGCGGGCGTGCAGCTCGCTGCGCAGCAGGTCGAGGGCGTCGTCGAGGGCCAGGTCGACCGCCTCGCGGACCAGTGCATGCAGCCGCTCGGCCTGGGCGGGATCGAGGGGCTCGTCGGCTTCGCTCGCACCCGGGACCACACCGGGTCCCGGTGTGACGACGTCGTCGAGCACCGGCACGCGCGGATCGTCGGCATCCGGCGCCTCCTCGTCCTCGTCGTCCTCGTAGGCCTCGTCGAAGTCGTCGTCGTCGAGGCGGATGTCGTAGCGGTCCTGGTCGTCCGGGAAACGGCTCATGGTCACCTCACACCCTGGTGTCGGTCAGAGGGTAGCCACGCTCGCGGTAGAAGCGGTAGCGTGCGCGCCCGTCGTGCACCTCCTGCTCGGTGGTGCCGATCACCTCGATGACCCGCTCGAAGCGGCTGAAGAAGGACGGCACCTCGTCGGCGAGGTTGAACAGCAGCTGGTAGGGCTCGGCCGGCTCGCCGGCGTGGTCGATCACCAGCGGGGCCGCCTCGGCCTCGGGCGTGCCGGCGATGGCGTGCGGGATGAAGCTGCCCTGGCGGAAGGTCCACAGCAGCTTGTCGAGGCGCTCGGCCTGGGCGGCGTCGGCCACGTGCAGGTGCGCGCGCTGGCCTGCGTCGTAGGCCTTCTGGGCCAGCCGGCAGGCGATGCCGAGGCGGTCGTCGCGTGCCTGCTCGACGATGTAGAAGTCGACCTGGGTCACGGTCGCTCAGGCGCCGGCGCGATCGAGCAGGTACTGCACCAGCATCGGCACCGGGCGACCCGTGGCCCCCTTGTGGTGACCGCCACGCCAGGCGACCCCGGCGATGTCGAGGTGGGCCCAGCGCAGCTTCTTGGTGAAGCGCGCCAGGAAACAGGCGGCGGTGATGGTGCCGGCCTCGCGCCCGCCGATGTTGGCCATGTCGGCGAAGTTGCTCTTGAGCTGGTCCTGGTAGTCGTCCCACAGCGGCAGCTGCCAGGCGCGATCGCCGCTCGCGGTGCCCGCGGCCAGCAGCTGGTCGACGAGCCGCGCATCGTTGCCGAGCAGGCCGGCGGCCGGGCTGCCGAGCGCGATGACGCACGCGCCGGTCAGGGTCGCGATATCGATCACCGAGCGCGGCGCGTAGCGCTCGGCGTAGGTCAGCGCATCGCACAGGATCAACCGCCCCTCGGCGTCGGTGTTGAGCACCTCGATGGTCTGCCCGGACATGCTGGTGACGACGTCGCCGGGCTTGTTGGCCGCACCGTCGGGCAGGTTCTCGCAACTCGGCACCAGGCCGACCACGTTGAGCGGCAGCTTGAGGTCGATGCAGGCGCGCAGCGCGCCGAACACGCTGGCCGCGCCGCACATGTCGAATTTCATCTCGTCCATGGCCGCGGCCGGCTTGATGCTGATGCCACCGGAATCGAAGGTGATGCCCTTGCCCACCAGCACGTGCGGCGCCTTCTCCTTGCCGGCGCCGCGGTACTCGATGGCGATCAGCTTCGGCGGCTGGCGGCTGCCACGCGCCACCGACAGCAGCGCGCCCATGCCGAGCTTCTCCATGTCGGCCTGCTCGAGCACGGTGACCTTGACGTTGCGGTGGCCTTTCTTGAGGCCGCGCGCGGTGTCGGCCAGGTAGCTGGGCGTGCAGACGTTGCCCGGCAGGTTGCCGAGGTCGCGGGCCAGCTCGACGCCGGCCGCGATCGCGCGACCGACCGCGATCGCCTTGTCGGCGGCCGGGAAGCCGCGACGGCTGGGGACCGCGAAGCCGAGGTTGGCGAGGCGCTGCGCACGCTTGTCGTCGCCGCTCTTGAGCTGGTCGAAGCGGTAGCGGGCGGCGCTGGCGCACTCGACCGCGGTGCGGATGCGCCAGGCGCTGTCGCGGTCGGAGACCTTGAGCTCGACCAGGTAGCAGGTCGCGTCGCGCGCGCCACTGCCCTCCAGGGCATCGGCCATCGCGGTCAACGCCTTGCGGTAGTCGCCCTCGCTGGTCTCGCGCTTGGCCCCGCAGCCGACCAGCAGCACGCGCTCGGCGGCGATGCCGGGCAGTCCGTGCAACATGGTGACCTTGCCGGGCTTGCCGCTGGCGTCTCCTCGGCGCAGCAACCGCGTGATCGCGCCACCGGCGGCCTGGTCGATCTGTGCGGCGGCGCTGGACAGTCCGCGCGGTTCGTGTATGGCCACCACCGCGCAGCCGGTGCGCAGGGTGTGGGCGTAACCGCTCTTGGGGGCGAATTTCATGACGTCTCCTGAGTGGTGCGGGGCCGGGTGTCGCGGATACCCCGGATGGCGTAGGCTACGGCGGCAGCGGGCCGCGATGCTCGCCCAAGTCTAACGGAATCGCCGCCGCTGGCCAGCCGGCGCCGGCAGCCCAGCAAGCCATGCCGCAACTCCTGACCCGCCACATCGTCGCCGAGAGCTACCGCCTGCTGGCGGCGGTGGGCGGCATCCTGGTGCTGGTCTACCTGAGCAACCAGCTCGCACGCTACCTGGCCGAGATCGCCGAGGGCCGCCTGGCCGGTGATCTGTTGCTGTCGCTGCTGTTGCTCAAGATGGCCTCGGTGCTGGTGCTGCTGCTGCCGGCCGCACTCTTCCTGTCGCTGCTGCTTGGGCTCGGACGCATGTACAGCGACAGCGAAATGGTGGCGCTGGCCGCCTGCGGCTACGGGCCGGGGCAGCTGCTGCGCACGGCGCTGCTCGCCGCGCTGCCGGTGGCGGCGCTGACCGCGCTGCTCGCGCTGTTCGTGGGCCCGCGCACCGCCGACCTGGCCGACGAGGTGCTGATCGAGGCGCGCGGCCGCGCCCTGGTCAGTGCCATCGTGCCGGGCCGCTTCAGCCAGGTCGGCGACGGCGCGGTCTACCACGTCAGCGAGGTCGACGACTCGGGCGGCATGCGCGGCATCTTCGCCCGCCTGCAGCGACCCGATGGCACGGTCGTGATCAACGCCGACCGGGCGCGCTTCGCGTTCGACCCGGTGCAGGGCCGACGCGACCTGCTGCTCGAGGAGGGCACCCGCTACGACGGTGCGCCCGGGCGCAGCGACTACCGGGCCTTCGAGTTCGGCCGCTACCAGCTGCGCCTGCCGGACCTCAAGGGCAGCACCATCCGCAAGGCCGATGCGCTGTCGACCGCGACGTTGCTGGGCTCCGACGAGCCGCGCCACCGGGCCGAGCTGCACTGGCGCATCGCGCTGCCGGTCTCGGTGCTGGTGCTGGCCCTGCTCGCGGTGCCGATCAGCCACAGCCAGCCACGCCAGGGGCGCTACGCACGGCTGCTGCTCGCGCTGCTCGTCTACGTGGTCTACGTGAACCTGCTCGGCGCCGGGCGCACGCTGCTCGGCAGCGGCGAGCTCGCGCCCTGGCTCGGCCTGTGGTGGGCGCACCTGCCGCCGCTGTTGCTGGCCTGGTGGTTGCTGCGGCGCCAGCTCGGGCTGCCGTTCTGGCCCGGAACAGGGCGCGCGACGTGATCGCCATGCGCACGCTGGACCGCTACCTGGCGAGCGAGGTGCTCAAGGCGGCGCTGCTCGCGGTGCTGGCACTGACCGCGCTGGACGCGTTCTTCGGCCTGATCATCGAGCTCGAGGACATCGGCCGCCACCGTTACGGTCTCGCCGACGCCTTCGCCTACGTCGGCATGACGTTGCCACGCCGGGTCATGGAGGTGCTGCCGACCGCGGCGCTGATCGGCTGCCTGCTCGGTCTCGGCGGCATGGCCGCACGCAGCGAGCTGGTCGCGGTGCGCGCGGCCGGAGTCTCGGTGGGACGCATCGCCTGGGGGGTCGCCAAGGCGGGCCTGGTGCTGGTGGTCGCCGCCGCGCTGATCGGTGAGTTCTTGGCGCCGCGGACCGAGATCCTCGCCACCCACCTGCGGGACGCCGCGCAGAGGAACGTTGCACACAACTACACCGGTCTGGGTGTGTGGCTGCGTGACGGCCGTGACTACGTGCACGTCGGCTACGCCTACCCCGACGGCGAGCTGGTCAACGTCACGCTCTACGCCTTCGACGATTCGCGTCGCCTGACCGAATCGGCGCATGCGCGTCGCGCGACCTTCGACGGGGCGCGCATGACGCTGCACGAGGCCACGCGCAGCCGGCTGACCGCCGACGGCGTGTTCAGCGAGCAGGCGCAGCGCATCGACCGGCCGACGCTGCTCGACCCGGAACTGGTGCAGGTGGCCATGCTCAAGCCCGAGAACCTGACCGCCAGCGCGCTGAGTCGCTACGTGGCCTACGTCGAGTCGCTGGGCGAGGATCCGCGCCGCTACCGGCAGGCGTTCTGGGGCAAGCTGGCCGCGCCGCTGCAGGGGCTGGTGATGCTGCTGGTGGGGCTGCCGTTCGCCTTCGGTTCGGCGCGCAACTCCCCGCTCGGCAAGCGGCTGGTGATCGGCATCGTCGTCGGCCTGCTGTTCCTGCTGGTCTCGCGGCTGTTCAGCCAGGCCGGGCACGCCTTCGACATCCAGCCGGTGGTCGCGGCGCTGCTGCCCTCGCTGCTGTTCCTCGGCGTGGCCGGCGTCGCGTTGCGCCGCGTGCGCTGATCCGCGTTGCCGCCCGGCGGTGGCCGGGCTACGCTCGGTCGGTACGCACCAGGTGGGTGCCGGACAGCCGGTCGTGCCAGGTCCGCCGCTCGCGGTCGAACAGCGCGCTCCAGAAGCCGGCCCCCAGACAGGCCCACGACAGCAGAGCCACGAGGCAACGCAACAGCGCGGTGCCCCAGCGCACCGGGCCGCCGTCGTCGGCGACCAGCCGGATACGCCAGGTCTTCATGCCCAGGGTCTGGCCTCCGTGGCTCCAGAAGAAGGCGAAGAAGAGGCAGCCGATCGCGAACAGCAGACCACGCAGCACCGGGTGGCCCGGGGCGAGCGCACCACCGGCCACGCTGATCAGCAGCCAGGTGGCGAAGAAGAAGATCGCGAACAGCGCCATGCCGTCGTAGAAGATCGCCATGAAACGGCGTGGCAGACCGACGCGATGGGTGGACGGGGCGGAGGCGTCGGTCATCGGTGGATGGTAGCAAGCGCCAGGTGGCGGCTTCGACCGGTTGAATACATATTAGAATATGCTAATATTCCACCCAGTATGCCACGGACGTGGCACCGGCTGGACGAGGGAGACATCGATGCAGCGAGGCGTGATTCTGGCGGCGGCGCTCTGGAGCCTGTCGTTCACCGGGTGGGCGGCCGAACTCGAAACCGCGGTCGCCGAACAGCGCGACCTGCCGCGCACGCGGCTGTTCGACGCCACCGTCGAGGCGGTCAACCGTGGCACCGTGACCGCCGAGACTTCGGGCACCGTGCAGGAGCTGCTGTTCGACGTCGACGACTACGTCGAGGCCGGGGCGGTGCTGGTGCGCTTCCGCGATACCGAGCCGCGGGCCCGTGCCGAGGCGGCGCGGGCGAGCCTCGCCGAGGCGCGCGCCCAGCTGGCGCAGGCCGAGCAGGAGTTCAAGCGCGTCAGCGAAATCTTCCAGCGCAAGCTGGTCGCGAAATCGAGCCTCGACGCGGCGACCGCGGCTCGCGATACCGCCAGGGCCCGTGTCGCCGCGGCCCGGGCGCGCCTGGCCGAGAGCGAGTCGCAACTCGAGAAGAGCGTCGTGCGCGCACCGTACAACGGCATCGTCACCGCGCGGCACATCGAGGTCGGCGAGGCCGCCCAGCCGGGCACCCCGCTGCTCAGCGGCCTGTCTCTGGAACGGCTGCGCGTCTCGGTTCAGGTGCCGCAGAGCGTCGTGAAATCGCTGCGCGACTCGCCGCGTGCCGAGGTTCGTCTCGACGGCCGAGAAGCGTGGCCGTTGACCGACCTCACGCTGTTTCCCCTGGCCGATCCGGCGACCCACACCGTGACCGTGCGCGGCGAGCTGCCGAAGGGGCGCGTCACGGAGCTGTTCCCGGGCATGCACGTCAAGCTCGCCGTGGCGCTCGGCGAGGAGCCGCGGCTGGTCGTGCCGGAGGCGGCGGTGGTGCGTCGTGGCGAACTGACCGCGTTGTACGTGGTCGCGGCGGACGGGCGCATCGGACTGCGCCAGGTGCGCCTCGGTGAACGGCACGACGCGCTGCGCAGCGTGCTCGCCGGGCTCTCCGAAGGTGAGCAGGTCGCGATCGACCCGGTTGCCGCGGGCGTCGCGCTCAAGGCCCAGGTGGGTCGATGAGCGATACACACGTGGAGGAGGCCTCGCGCCTCGGCTGGTCGGGCAACCTCGCTCGACGCTTCCAGCGCAACGAGATCACGCCGCTGCTGGCGCTGCTCGGGCTGCTGCTCGGGCTGTTCGCGGTGCTGATCACGCCGCGCGAGGAGGAGCCGCAGATCGACGTGACCATGGCCAACGTCTTCATCCCGTTCCCCGGGGCGCCGGCCCGCGAGGTGGAGAGCCTGGTCAGCGGGCCGGCCGAGCGCGTGCTGGCCGAGATCGAGGGGGTCAAGCACACCTACTCGCTGTCGCGCGACGACCTCGCCGTGCTGACCGTCGAGTTCGAGGTCGGCGAGGACCGTACCGAGGCGATCGTGCGTCTCTACAACGCCATCTTCTCCAATCGCGACTGGCTGCCGCCCGGGCTCGGCGTCGGCGAACCGCTGATCAAGCCGATGGGCATCGACGACGTGCCGATCGTCGCGCTGACGCTGTGGAGCGCCGACCCGGAGCGCGGCGCCGACCAGCTGCTGCAGGTGGCGCACACCATCGAGACCGAGCTCAAGCGGGTGCCCGGCACGCGCGACATCTACACCCTCGGAGGTCCGGAGCGGGTGGTGCGCGTGGTGCTCGACCCGGCACGGCTCGCCGGCCACGACATCGCGCTGGAGGACCTGCAGCGTGCGCTGGGCAGTGCCAACGCCGCCGCCGATGCCGGCGCGCTGGTCGCCGACGACCGCGCCACGCGGGTGCGGGCGGGCGCCTTCCTCGGCACGCCGGCCGAGGTGGCCGAACTCGTGGTCGGCGTGCGTGACGGCGTGCCGGTCTACCTGCGCGACGTCGCCGAGGTCGAACTCGGTCCCGACCGGCCGGACCAGTACGTGCGCTTCGTGCACGGACCGGCCGCCGCCGCGGCCGTCCCGGGGGGGCACCCGGCGGTGACGGTGGCGATTGCCAAGAAGCCGGGAACCAACGCGCCGGCCGTCGCCGACGCCGTCATCGAGCGCTTCGCGCAGCTGCGGGGCATCCATGTCCCGGATGGCATCGAGGTGACGGTCACGCGCAACTACGGCGCCACCGCCGCGGACAAGGCGCAGACCCTGATCCACAAGCTGATCTTCGCGACCCTGTCGGTCGTCGCCCTGGTGCTGGTCGCGCTCGGCTGGCGCGAGGCGGTCATCGTCGGCATCGCGGTGGTGGTGACGCTGGCGGTGACGCTGTTCGCCTCCTGGGCGTGGGGCTTCACGCTCAACCGCGTGTCGCTGTTCGCGCTGATCTTCTCGATCGGCATCCTGGTCGACGATGCGATCGTGGTGGTCGAGAACGTCCACCGCCACCTGGTCAAGACCGGCGGTGATCTGGCGCGCCTGATCCCGGCCGCGGTGGACGAGGTCGGTGGCCCGACCATCCTCGCCACCTTCACGGTGATCGCCGCGATCCTGCCGATGGCCTTCGTCACCGGGTTGATGGGTCCGTACATGAGCCCGATCCCGATCAACGCGAGCATCGGCATGCTGCTGTCGCTGCTGGTCGCGTTCGTGGTCACGCCGTGGCTCTGCTACCGCCTGCTGGGCCACGTGGGTCACCACGCGGCGGGCGAGGAGGGGGCCGCCGACCGCCTGTTGCCGCTGTTCCGCGTGCTGATCGGCAGCTTCCTCGAGGGCCCGGCGGCACGCCGCCGGCGCTGGTTGCTGCTGCTCGTGGTGCTGGTGCTGATCGCCGGCTCGGTGGCGCTGGTCGGCACCCGCGACGTGGTGCTCAAGATGCTGCCGTTCGACAACAAGTCGGAATTCCAGGTGGTGCTCGACATGCCGGAGGGCACCGCGCTGGAGCGCACCGCCGCGGTGCTCGACGAGCTGGCCGTGGCGCTCGGCGAGGTGCCCGAGGTGTCCGACCTGCAGCTCTACGCCGGCACCTCGGCCCCGATCAACTTCAACGGCCTGGTGCGCCAGTACTACCTGCGCCGCGGTGACCACCTCGGCGACATCCAGGTCAACCTGGTCGACAAGGCGCTGCGCGACCGCCAGCGCCACGCCATCGCGCTCGACGTGCGCCCGCGCCTGGCCGCGATCGCCACGCGTCACGGCGGGCGGCTGAGGGTGGTCGAGGTGCCGCCCGGACCGCCGGTGCTGGCGCCGCTGGTGGCCGAGGTCTACGGGCCCGACCACGCCGGCCAGGTGCGCGTCGCCCACGCGCTCCGCGATCGCTTCGAGGCTACGGACGGCGTGGTCGACGTCGACGACAGCGTCGAGGCGCCGGCGCACGAGTGGCACCTGCAGGTGGATCGTGCCAAGGCGGCCCGTGCCGGGGTCTCGCAGCAGGCGATCGTCACCGCCGTCGCGGCGGCGCTCAACGGCGCCGACCTCGGCTACCTGCACGAACCGACCGCGCGCTACGCGGTGCCGGTGCGTGCCGAACTGTCGATCGCCGATCAGGCGGATCTCGCGCGCGTGCTCGACCTGCGCGTGCGCGGCCACGCCGGACTGGTGCCGATCGCCGAGCTGGTGGTCGTCCAACCGGCGACCCAGGCGCCGTCGATCCTGCACAAGGACCTGCTGCCGGTGGTCTACGTGACCGGCGACGTCGCGGGCGGCACCGACAGCCCGCTGTACGGCATGTTCGGCCTGTTCGCGGAGCTCGGCGACAGCGAGGTTTCGGGCCAGCGCCTCGCGCAGCACCTGGTTGAGCCGCCGGCGAACCCCTACGACTACGCCATCAAGTGGGATGGCGAATGGCAGGTGACCTACGACACCTTCCGCGACATGGGCATCGCCTACTCGGTCGGGCTGGTGCTGATCTACCTGCTGGTGGTGGCCCAGTTCCGTGCCTACCTGGTGCCGCTGATCATCATGGCGCCGATTCCGCTGACCATCATCGGCGTGCTGCCGGGCCACGCGTTGCTCGGCGCGCAGTTCACCGCGACCTCGATGATCGGCATGATCGTGCTGGCCGGCATCATCGTGCGCAACTCGATCCTGCTGGTCGACTTCATCAACCAGGAACACGCGAGCGGCGTGCCTTTCGCCGAGGCGGTGATCCGTTCCGGCGCGGTGCGCGCCAAGCCGATCATCCTGACCGGGCTCGCGGCGATGCTCGGCGGGTTTTTCATCCTCGACGACCCATCTTCAACGGCCTGGCCATCGCGCTGCTGTTCGGGGTCGCGGTTTCCACGCTGCTGACGCTGGTGGTGATCCCGGTGATGTTCTACGCGTTCGCGCCGGCATCCCAGCGTGCGCGCTAGCTGCTGCAGGGAGCGGTCCCTATAATGACTGTGCGCCAACGGGCGCATTGACCATCGAGCGGGCCCCAGAGCCCGCCCCCCGGGGGATGAAAAATGGCCGATCGCCGACTCCAGGTGTTCCACACCGTCGCCAAGCTGCTCAGCTTCACCAAGGCGGCTGAGGCCCTGCACATGACCCAGCCAGCGGTCACCTTCCAGGTGCGCCAGCTCGAGGAGCAGTTCAACACCCGGCTGTTCGACCGCACCCACAATCGCATCAGCCTGACCCGTGCCGGCGAGGAGGTGCAGGAGCGGGCGACCAAGATCTTCGACCTCTACGCGGAGATGGACAACGCCGTGCGCGAGCTGACCGGCGAGGTCAGCGGCTCGCTGATCATCGGTGCGAGCACCACCATCGCCGAGTACATGCTCCCGGCGCTGCTCGGCGACTTCAAGCGCCACAACCCGGACATCAAGCTCTACCTGCAGGTGGCCAACACCGAGAGCATCGTGCACATGGTCGAGAACAACGATCTCGACCTGGGCGTCGTCGAGGCCCCGGTGGCGAACAAGAATCTCCAGGTCGAGGTGTGCCGCACCGATGGCCTGGTGGCGATCGTGCCGCCCGACCACCCGCTGGCCGAGCGCGAGACGGTCACCATCAAGGAACTGATGGGCTACCCGTACATCTGCCGCGAGGAGGGTTCCGGCACCCGCGACGTCATCCTCGACTACCTGGCCAACAACGGCATCTCCTCCGACGACCTCGACGTGATCATGGAGCTCGGCAACCCGGAGGCGATCAAGGGCGCGGTCGAGGCCAACATGGGCATCTCGATCATCTCGGCCGCGACCATCGTCAAGGAGCTGCGCCTCGGAACGCTGGTCAGCATTCCGCTCGATCCACCGCTGGAACGCCCGTTCTCGTTCGTGCGCCAGAAGCAGAAATTCCGCCAGCGCGCGATGCAGGAACTGCTCACTTTCGCGCGCAACTACTGCGCCACCGAGGTGGCACGCGACCTGGCCCGCGAGAAGGACGCCTGATGCGGCGAAGGACGGGGCGGTGAGCGCCGATCGCCAGCGCCTCGCGGAACTCTTTGCCGCGCTCGATGGGGACGGCCGGCGCTCGTTGCTCGAATTCGCCGAGTTTCTTGCCGCCCGCCGAGATGGCGTCGGAGACGCAACAGACGAAGCACCGCCGGCACCGCGCGACCTGCCGCGCCCCGACGATGAGAGCGTGATCGCCGCCCTCAAGCGGCTCAGGCTCAGCTACCCGATGCTCGATTCGGCGCCGCTGCTCGATGCCGCGGCGAGCCTGGTCACCGCCCACGTGCTGCACGGGCGCAGTGCGGTCGAGGTGATCGACGAACTCGAGGTGCTCTTCGCCGACAGCTACGCCGGGCTCTCGGCCGGCCGGGAGGCGTCGCAGTGATCGCCACGCTGCACGCCTTCTACGATCGCTACTTCTCCGATCCGGAGGCGGTGATCCTCGCGCTGCTGCTGCTGGTCAGCACGCTGGTGGTGGTCTACTTCGGCGGCATGCTCGCCCCGGTGATCGCCAGCCTGGTGATCGCCTTCCTGCTCGAGGGGCTGGTGCGGCTGTTCGAACGGCTGCGCCTGCCGCGCACGCTGTCGGTGTGGCTGGTCTTCTCGCTGTTCATGGCGGCGATGCTGCTGGTGCTGTTCGGCCTGATGCCGCTGCTGAGCCAGCAGCTGACCCAGCTGGTCGCCGATCTGCCGCGCATGGTCGCCAACGGCCAGAAGGTGCTGATGCAGCTGCCCGAGCGCTACCCGCAGCTGATCTCGATGGAGCAGCTCGACCAGCTCAACGCCTCGATCCGTGCCGAGATCGCGGCACTCGGCCAGTCGCTGGTCAGCTACTCGCTGGCGTCGATCGTCGGCGTGCTGACGATCCTCGTCTACCTGGTGCTGATGCCACTGCTGGTGTTCTTCTTCCTCAAGGACAAGCAGCTGATCCTTGCCTGGTTGAGCCGCTACCTGCCGCGCCAGCGTGGCCTGACCAACCGCGTCTGGGCCGATGTCGAGGTGCAGATCGCCAACTACGTGCGCGGCAAGTTCATCGAGGTCGTCATCGTCTGGTCGGTCACCTACGTGACGTTTGCCGTCATGGGCCTGCGCTACGCCATGACCCTGAGCCTGGCGGTCGGGCTGTCGGTGATCATCCCCTACGTCGGTGCGGTGGTCGTGACGCTGCCGATCGTGCTGGTCGCCTTCTTCCAGTGGGGTTTTACACCCGATTTCTACTACGTGGTGGTCGCGTACCTGGTGATTCAGGCCCTCGACGGCAACGTGCTCGTGCCGTTGCTGTTCTCCGAGGTGGTCAACCTGCACCCGATCGCAATCATCGTCGCGGTGCTCTTCTTCGGTGGCATCTGGGGGCTCTGGGGGGTCTTCTTCGCCATCCCGCTGGCGACCCTGGTGCAGGCGCTGCTGGTCTCGTGGCCACGCATCGAGCGCGGCACCGACGACGCCGTCGACGACGGCACCGAGGCTGGCAACTAGCCGACCCGGCCCCCATCTTGTCGCAGGTCAACTGATCGCTACCGACCGCTGGCGCGGGGCCGGCGCGTGCCTAGACTTTGTCTGCGATCGGCATGGAAGCCCGGTTCCCTGACCACCCATTCGAGGAGCTTCCATGAGAACAACCGCCCCGGGTATCGCGGCCGCCGTGGCCGCGCTTGTACTGACCGCCGGCCAGGCCGTGGCCGCCGGCACCGTCAAGATCACCCCGCTCGGCAGCCACGACGGCGAGTTCTGCCGACTCGATCGCGCGCTGGTCCTCGAGGACCCCGACGGCACCCGCATCCTCTACGATGCCGGGCGCACCGTGCGCGGTCCCGACGACCCACGCCTCGGCAGGATCGATGCGGTGCTGTTGAGCCACGTGCACGGCGACCACCTCGGTGACCGGATCCAGCCCCAAGCCAACGCCGGCACCTGCGCCAAGCCCGATTTCTCGGTCAAGGTCGCGCCGACGTCGAACAGCGTCAACATCGTCGTCGGGAAGAAGGCGGCGTTCGTGGTCGGCGCCGAGATGAAGAGCTTTTTCGCCAGGAAGGTGGCCGCGGCCGGTGGCGACGCCAAGCAGGTCAAGCTGGTCCGCTACGGCGCATCGACCAAAGTCGGTGGCGTGACCGTCGCCGGTGTGCCGGCGGTGCATTCCAACGGCCTCAACCCGGCCTTTCTCGAGCACGACCATGGCAAGGTGCTGGCCGAGAACGGCCTGACCGCCTACCTCGGTCCTCCGGGAGGCTATGTCCTGACCTTCTCCAACGGCCTCGCCGTCTACCTCTCCGGCGACACCGGGATCACCGCCGAGCAGGACCTGGTGGTGCGTGGCCACTACGGCGCCAAGCTCGCGGTGATCAACATCGGCGACACCTTCACCACCGGTCCGACCGAGGCGGCCTACGTGATCAACGCTCTGGTCAAGCCGGCCTCGGTGATAGCCTCGCACGCCAACGAGCCGGCCACCGAGGGCGGCCAGCTGCGCGACGGCACGCGCACCGCGACCTTCAAGGCGGCGGTCAAGGTGCCGGTGCACGTGCCGCTGAGCGGAAAGACGATGACGTTCGACGGCAGGGGCAACTGCGTCGAGGGTTGCTAGGAACCGAGATCGCTCGATCAGTCAGGCCCGTGCCCGTTCTGCCGGGCATGAGGCCTGCGTGCCACGGCAAGTAGAGACACGCCGACCGGCAGATCGAATCGGGCCAGCAGCTGACGCTCGAACCCGAAAAGGCCATAGAGCAGCCGGTTGACGAGGCGGCCTGGAAGGGCCATCTCCTGCGTCCCGTCACCCTCGATGCGAAGCAGCCGACGGCCCAGCCGAATCACCGCAACCAGTGGAAAGAGCAGGGTGTTGAAGTAACTGCAGCGCCCGATCTCGAAGCCGGCCTGTTCTAAAACAGTAACCAGACTTTTACGCGTGTAGCGCCGCTTGTGCTGGACAGCGTCGTCGTGTCGACTCCAGAGCCATTCGAAGGCGGGTACGGTC
>Ga0181593_10000677_pt1 | contig 30029 bp, 24 predicted proteins | sample 071ome_19_FD_133756 | JGI IMG/M metagenome (GOLD analysis project Ga0181593, IMG submission 133756) | Coastal salt marsh microbial communities from the Groves Creek Marsh, Skidaway Island, Georgia - 071413AT metaG (megahit assembly) | ecosystem: Environmental > Aquatic > Marine > Intertidal...
GCGCGTCTGAAGATGCCCGATCCCTATGATCTATTTTCCGCCCGTCCGGAACCCTTGGTGACCCGGGACCGCGTTTTCGGAATCAAGGAGCGGATCCTGGTTGACGGCTCGGTGGACATGCCGGTGGACGAGGACAGCGTGCTGGAAGCGATCAAGGGCGTGCGCGCCGTCGGTGGCGAGGCGGTGGTGGTGGCGCTGCTGCACGCCTATCGCAACCCCGAGCATGAGCGTTGGGTCGCCGGGATCATCCGGTCCGAGGCGCCGGAACTCGACGTGATCCTGGCGAGCGAGGTGTGGCCCGTCATTCGCGAGTATGAGCGCACGGTGACCGCCGTGGTCGCGGGCTATGTCCAGCCTCGGGTCGCGTTTTATCTCGGTGCCCTGCAAGAGGCCTTGGCCAAGGCGGGCGTTCCCGCCGAGGCGATGATCACCAAGTCGAACGGCGGGGTGATGACCGCCGAGGCCGGCAAGACCGACTGCGCCCAGATGCTTTTATCCGGCACCGCGTCCGGCGTGATCGGGGCCGCCAGCGTCGCCCGCCAGACCGGCGCCAAGGCGGCGATGAGCTTGGATATCGGCGGCACCAGCGCCGACGTCGCGGTGATCATGAACGGCGAGCCGAGCTATGGCGTCGGCGAGGTCATCGGCGAGTTTCCAATCCATATCCCGACGGTCTCGGTAACCTCGATCGGCGAGGGCGGGGGCTCGATCGCCTGGGTCGACGGCCAAGGACTTCTCAAGGTGGGGCCAGAGAGCGCCGGCTCGACTCCCGGCCCGGCCTGCTATGGTCGAGGCGGCGAGCGCGCGACGATCACCGACGCGCTGGTCGTGCTCGGCTTCCTCGGTAACGCGGCGCTCGGTTATAGCGCCGTGCGCATGGAGCCGGAGCGGGCACGCGCGGCGGTTGGAGAGATCGCCGACCAGTTGTCCATGGGGCTGGAGGAAACCGCCGAGGCGATCGTGCGCGTCGCGGTCTCCGGCATGTATTTGGAGGTCAGCAAGCTGGTCTCGCGCCATGGCATCGATCCGCGCGAGCTTTCGCTGATCGCCTTTGGCGGCGCCGGCCCGATGCTGGCCTGCTGGTTGGCGCGGGAATTGGATATGCGCGAGGTGGTGGTGCCCCGGGTGCCCGGCGTGCTGAGCGCCTTCGGAGGGCTGATCGCCGATATCAAGAACGACTTCATCCAAACCGTTTATCTGGATCTCGACCAGGGCGCGGTAGAGACCATGCAGCAGGGCTTCGGCGACCTCGCGCGCCGCGCCATGCGCTGGATCAGGGAAGAGCAGGGCTTCGAGGAGGATGTCTCCATGTTCCCCTCGGCCGATATCCGTTATCGCGGCCAGTCCTACGAGATCGACACCCCCATCGACGCCGCTTGGATCGAGACGGGGGATGTCGCCGCGATCGCCGAGGCTTTCCACCGCCAGCACGAGGCGCTTTACGATCACGCCGACCCCGAGGCCGAATTGCAGGTCATCAATTTGCGTCTCGTCGTGACCGGTCAGCCGCCGAAACCGGTCTTCGCGCCGGCCCCGAAGGCAGATGGCGAGATCGTCGCCGGGGGGCGGGCCGAAGTGTTCCTTGATGGCGCGAAACGTGAGGCGGAGGTGTTCGCCCGCGCCGACATGGCCGCCGGGCATCGGATCGCGGGCCCCGCCATCGTTACCCAGGACGACTGCACGACCTGTGTCCTGGCGGGTTACCGGGGCCGGGTGGACGAAGCGGGTAATCTCATTCTAGCGCGGGGGGACTAGGACATGGCGATTGACCGGGTGACCTTGGAGGTCCTGAAGAACCATTGCCGCGCCACCGCCGAGAGCATGGCCTATACGCTGTACCGGACCGCGCATTCGACCTTCGTGAAGGAGACCGAGGACTTCACCACCGGGCTCACCACGCCCGAGGGCGAGACCTTCGCGACCCCGGTGGAGCTCGGCGCAACCTGGTTCGTCGGCCTTAACTACAAGACCGTCATCGAGATGATCGACCATTATGACGAGGGCGACATCTGCATGACCAATGATCCCTATAGTGGTCATGTCTGTACCCATTCGCCGGACATGCACGCCTGGAAACCGGTGTTTCACGAGGGTGGGATCGTCTGCTTCGTGGTGGGTCATATTCACAACACGGATGTCGGCGGCGCGGTCCCGGCGAGCATCTCGCGTACACTCTCCGAGGTGCATCAGGAAGGGATCCGCATCCCGCCGTCGAAGATCGTGCGCAAGGGCGAATTCAATCAAGATCTGCTCGATGTCATGTTCGCCAATGTGCGGATGCCGGAGCAGAATTGGGGTGACCTGAAGGCGCAGATCGCCGCAATGAACACCGGCGAGCGGCGGGTCCACGAAATGATCGAGAAATTCGGTGTCGAGGTGTTCAAGGAGGGCATCCGCGACCTGCTCGACTATGCCGAGGCACAGGCCCGCGAGATCGTCGCCAGCCTGCCGGACGGAGATTATTTTTTCGCTGACTACATGGACGAGGACGCGCCCGACGGCTTTCCCTGCCGCCTGGCGCTGACCGCTCGGATTCGGGGGGAGACGGTGGAACTCGACTTCACCGGGAGCGACCCGCAGATCGAATCATCGATCAACATGCCCACCGGCGGTCAGCAGCGGCACGCGCTGTTGATGGTCGGCTTGGTTTACGTGCTTTATTCCCTCGATACGCGTCTGTTTTTGAATTCCGGGGTCTGCCGGGTGGCGAGTTCTGTGTTGCCGGAGGGGACGATCGTCAACCCGCATTTTCCGGCGGCCGTGGGCTTGCGAACGCTCTCGGTGCAGCGGCTGATGGGCGTGATTTTCGGCGCCTTCGTGCAAGCCGCCCCGGATCGTCTTCCGTCCTGCCCGGCCAGCGGCGGGCCGATCATGAACGTCAATACCATCGATAACCGTACCGGGCGGCGGTTGGTCGCGGCGATCGGCCCGATCACCGGCGGCGCCGGCGGCGATCCCTGGCGCGACGGGGCCGAGGGGTCGGGCGCGAATTCCTCGTTCCTCAAGAACACGCCGGTGGAGATTAACGAAGCCGAGGTACCGATCAAGATCCAGCGCTATGGCCTGACCCCGGATTCCGGCGGCCCGGGCAAGCATCGCGGCGGCCTGGCGATCGAGATGCGCTTTCAGGCCCAGGCGCCAAATACCAGGGTTACCGCCCGCAACATGGATCGCAGCCGGTTTTCTTCCTGGGGCGTTCTGAAGGGCCGCGCCGGCGGGTTGTCGAGCTTCATCCTCAACCCCGGGTCGAACCGAGAGAAGAACCTGGGCAATGTCGATTTTCTCAGCATCGACCCCTGCGACGTGGTGCATGTCGCCAGCGGCGGGGCCGGAGGCTGGGGCGACCCGCTGGAGCGTGATCCGGAACTCGTGCGCCGCGATGTCGCGCGAGGATTTGTTTCACCCGCCGCCGCGCTTTCGGAATACGGCGTGGTGCTCGGGAATGGCGGCTGGGACGCCGATGCCACCGTGGCCAAGCGCGCGGAAATCGCGGCGGCGCGCGCGGGGGATGACGACTTCTTCGACGTCGGCGTTGATCGCGCCGGCTTCGAGGAGGTCTGGACGCGCGAGAACTATGACGTGTTGACCGAGCTTCTCGCGGCAACGCCGGTGCATTGGCGGTTTTTCGTCAAGCACCGGATCTTCGAGGCGATCGAAAGCGCCGAGACCATCGCAAGCGGGGAAGCGGTCAGGGCCTGCTACGACCGCGTCGTCGAGGAGTTCCCGCAACTGCGCGCGGCCCTGGCGGGTTAGTGCGCGCGGCCAGTGGTTGCGCGGTGTTGGAAGGCCCTGCCTTTCGCCAGGGCGACGGGAGACAAAGGTTGTCAGTGAGTGGCGTTGTCGATCCCGCATCCCCGCATCTCCGCATCCCCGAGGTGTCCGATGCTGGCCGGCGGAAATGAATCAACGTGTTGACCGCTGCGTCGCCCTGGCGAAAGGCAGGGCCTGCGGAGTTAGAGGCGCGATTTGGCGGTTGCCGCTGCGTACTTCAATCGCGTGGCCTGACTTTCGCCAGGGTGATTGTCAGGGTGTTTAAGGACCGAGACTAGCGCCCGGGGTGCCGAGGCGATAACCGATCCCGTCCTTGTTCTTCGCGAATGGATACGCGAGACGGCTCGTCAAGCGCGTCGAGATGTCTAAACTGCGGGCGGATGAACCGCAGCAGACGCGAGCCGATAAGTGACTGAAGTATCTGAAGACCATGACATCGTGATCATCGGCGGCGGCCTTGCCGGGATGTCGGCGGGGGTGCGCGCGCTGGAGCTCGGACTTTCGGCCCTGGTTCTGGAGAAGGGCGAGGACGAGATCTATCCCTGCAACACGCGGCAATCCGGCGGGGTGATGCATATCGGGTTTCTGGATCCCTATCGCCCCGCCGAGGATCTGACCGAGGTGATCGTCGATCGGACCGCCAATGAGGCCGACCGGGCCCTCGCGGCGACGCTTGTCGGTTCCGGCGGCAGGCTCTTGGACTGGCTGAAGGACAAGGGCACGCGGTTCGTCAAGTTCAACGAGCAGGAAGGCTATCGCTGGTGCATGGCGCCGCCGCGTTCGCTGCGCGCCGGGATCGATTGGCAAGGACGCGGCCCGGACGTGGTTCTGCAAGGCCTGGTGGCGCAATTCAAGGAATTGGGCGGGACCTTTCGACAAGGCGCGCGCGCGACGGCGTTGATCATGGAGGGAAGCGTCTGCCAGGGCGTGATCGCGTCTATTGGATCCAGCGAGGAGCGCTTCTCGGTTGGGAACGTGCTGATCGCCGATGGCGGCTTCCAAGCCAATGCCGAACTCTACGAAGCCAATATTGGCGGAGATTTTCAGCGGGTGTTCCAGCGCGGCGCGCGCACCGGCATGGGCGACGGCATGCGCATGGCGGCGGCGGCGGGGGCGGCGCTGACCGAGACCAACCGGTTCTACGGCCATGTCCTGTGCCGGGACGCGCTGCATAACGACAATGTCTGGCCCTATCCCGAGATCGACGCGATGGCGACATCGGGGATTGTCGTCGATGCCTCGGGAAAGCGGATCGCCGACGAGGGCAGGAGCGGCGTCTATCTCGCCAACGCGCTGGCCGCGATGCCCGCCGACGCGATGCTCTACGCGGTTTTCGACGCGGCGATCTGGGAGGAGCCGGGCCGGTCCGCGCGTATCCCCTGCAATCCGCTGCTGGAGGAAGCCGGCGGGACCGTGTTGCGCGCCGACAGCCTGGGAGAATTGGCGGCAATCGCCGGGATCGAAGCGGCGGCCCTGGAGGCGACTGTCGAGGCTCACAACGCCGCGATCGCGGCGGGAACCTTGGACCAACTGGAGATCCCACGCTCGACCACCATGCGGGCATGGCCAATCACCGAGGCGCCGTTCATGGCGATCCCGATCTGTCCGGGCATTACCTATACGATGGGCGGTATCTCCATTGACGGCCAGGCCCGGGTTTTGGACCGAGAGGGCAAGCCGATACCAGGCTTGTTGGCCGCGGGCGCGGCGACCGGTGGGCTCGAGGGTGGCTCGGACGCGGGTTACATCGGCGGCTTGATGAAGGCCGGTGTGTTCGGACTGGTCGCCGCGGAGACGGCCGCGGAAACACGCCAATTGGACAAGAGCGCCACGCTCCCGGTAATGCCGAAGAGCGCTTCCGTCGACGCGCCTCGGCCCGACCGGTTGGCGGCTTATCCGATGCTGCGCGGCGTGGTGCGGTACGGCAAGGCTGGCGGGATCGCGATATCCGTCGCGGCCGCGGCGTTGGTTCTGTGGCTGCTGTGGCCGGTTCTGGAGAACTGGGCGATCCCCATCGCCGCCGCCGCCGGATTGCTGGCGGGGGTGGTGGCGCTCAGCTTCGTCGAGCTTATCCGCCTGATCACCGACCTCCTGCTGCCGGGCTAGGGTGATGGACGGCGACACCACGGTACCGATTATAGACATAGCACCGGCATCCGGCGGTGACGTGGCTGCAACCCGCGCGGTGGCGGCGCGCATGAACGCGGCCTTGGCGCGGGGTGGGTTCCTCATGGTGCGCGGCCATGGTGTCCCGACTTCGGTAAGCGAGGCCGCGGTGGCGGCGATGGAAGCGTTCTTTCGCGCGCCGATGGACCTGAAAATGGCGATCGGCAGCACGGCGGCGGGCTCGCCGCGCGGCTATCTTCCCTTCGGCTTGGAGACCCTCTCGAATACCGAGGATAAACCGTCCCCGCCGGATCTCAAGGAAGGCTTCGGCATGGGGCCGTTCTGGTTGGACGATCCGGAGCGGATGAAAGGGGTCGCGCAAACCTACCACCGCAATGTCTGGCCCGACTTGCCCGGTTTCCGCGAGGCGATTGAAGCCTATTACGCGGCGATGGAAGGCCTCACCAGTCGGCTGATGGATATCTTCGCCATCGCCATGGATCTGGAGCCGGGCTATTTCAGCGACCGTTTCACCACCCATAACAGCACCCTGCGCCTTATTCACTATCTGCCGCTGGAGGCCGAACCCGAGCTGGGGCAGCTTCGTGCCGGCGCGCATACCGACTATGGCGCGCTCACCATCCTGATGCCCCAGGATCGCCCGGGCGGGCTGCAGGTGCGCCGACCGGATGGTGGCTGGGAGGATGTCGCCGCGCCGCCCGATGGCTTTGTCGTCAATATCGGTGACCTCATGATGCGTTGGTCGAACGATACCTGGCGGTCAAGTCCGCACCGGGTGGTCAACCCGCCGGATGGCGTGGGGGAGGCGTCGCGGCGCTACTCGATCGCCTATTTCTGCAATCCCAACGATGATCTTCTGGTCGAGTGTCTGCCCACCTGCCGCTCGGACGGCCGTCCGGCCAGATACCCGCCGATCCTCGCGGGCGCGCATCGGGCGGAGAAGATCGCCAAGTCAAAGCGTTAGGCGGTCGGGTAACCCGGCTTGCGCTCTCACTCAAGCGTTCGCGACCCATTGCAGTAGGTGCTGGGCAACCGCCACGAGAACCCCGTCCTGATTGTGGATCTCCACATCGGCGGTGGAGCGGCGCTTGGTCATGTCGATCGCCGCGATGGTGTAGGTCACGGTGATCGTATCGCCGAGATAGACCGGCTTCAGAAACCGCACCCGATCAAGGCCGACGGCGACCGGGGTTTCGGTCTCGTCGTCGCGGCAATGGGCGATGGCCAGGGTTGAGACGGTCGAGATGAAGCCGACCAGCAGCGCGCCGTGCGCCTGGCGTCGACCGAAGCTGGATCGCTCCATATAGACCTGATTGGTATGGTTCGGCGAGAAGTCCCCGGTAATGCCCGCGAACAGATAGACATCGGTCTCGCCGACGGTCTTGGAGAAAGTAGTGACATCGCCGATCGCGACGTGAAATTCAGTCATGGGTGGCTCTATTCTGGTTTCTGGCGCCATCGATATCAGCCATGCGGCTGGTCCGGACAGCTTGTCACGGGAGGTCACATGCGGTCCAATCTGGAAATTCAAATGGGGAGAGTGGCATGCGCGAGGAGACTATCGATATCACCACCAAGGACGGCGCGATGGAAACCTTCATCTGCCGCCCTGAGCGGGACGGACCGTATCCCGCGGTGTTCTTACTGATGGACGCGCCGGGTATCCGCGAGGAGCTTTACGACATGGCGCGGCGGCTCGGCACCGCCGGCTATTTCGTCGTGCTGCCCAATCTTTATTACCGCGCCGGCCGGGACACCAAATACGGGCCGGACGTGCTGGATCACGGGAGCGCCGAGCATGCGCGGATGCGCGCGGTGCGCACCAAGATGACGATCCCGCCGGTGATGGACGATATCGCGGCTTTGCTAGACTTTGTCGCCGGCCATGCCGAGGCGACGAACGGGCCGGTCGGTATGCACGGCTATTGCATGAGCGGTCCCTACGCGCTGGCCGCGGCGGCGCGGTATCCCGACCGGGTTGGGGCCGCGGCGTCGTTCTATGGCACCTGGCTGGTAAGCGATGCCGAGGAAAGCCCGCATCTGACCCTATCCCAGGCCAAGGGTGAGCTATACATCTCTTGTGCCGAGCATGACGATCTCGCGCCGCTCGACATGGTCGAGGAGCTGCGCGGATTGTTCGAGGCCTCCGGCAATCGCGGTGAGTTGGAAATTCATCCCGGCGTGCATCACGGCTTCGCCTTTCCGCAACGCTGGTGTTACGACAAGCCCGCCGCCGAACGGCACTGGGAGCGGCTATTCGCGCTCTATGGCCGGAACTTGAGCTAGCTATCGGTTTTTCGGTCGGCCTCGAACCGCGCCAGCGCCGCCTCGTTCGGGGGGTAGAGCCCGGGCAGCGGGGTGCCCGAGTCAACCTCGCGCATGATCCATTCCTCCAGTCGCTCCTGATCCGCCGCCAATTCGGCGACGGTTTCGGCCATGGCGGCGGGGATCACCACCGCGCCGTCCTCGTCCACCATGATCAGGTCGTCCGGAAACACCGCGACGCCGCCGCAGGCGATCGGCTCTCCCCAGCCGACGAAGGTTAGTCCCGCGACCGAGGGTGGCGCGGCGGTACCCTGGCTCCAGACCGGGAGGCCGGTGGAGCGAACGCCGGCGATATCGCGCACCACCCCGTCGGTGACCAGTGCCTCGACGCCGCGCTTGACCATGCGCGCGCAGAGAATGTCGCCGAGCACGCCGGCGTCCGTCACGCCCATGGCGTCGGCGACGGCGATGCACCCCTCGGGCATCGCCTCGATCGCGGCTCGGGTGGAACGCGGCGAAGAGAGGCTTTCCGGTGTCGCGAGATCCTCGCGGGCGGGCAGGAAACGCAGGGTGAAGGCCGGCCCGATGCGCTTGCCTTGGCCAGGGCCGAGGGGCCGGGTGCCGCGGATCCAGATATTGCGAAGGCCTTTCTTTAGTAGAACCGTGCTGACCGTGGCCGAGGAAACGGTGCTTAGGGCCTCGATAATCGCTCCGGTATCGGTCATGTGCGTCTTCCCTTGATTCGGGGTTTCGTGAGAGGGGCGGGTTTAGGCGAGGGGGCGCATCGCCTCGGGGTCGGGAAAGAAACCTTCCAACAGGCCCGCGGCCATGATCAAGCCGCACCCGGCGGCCTCCTTTAAGGCGAAAGGCTCGCCCGCGAGGCTGGAGGCGGAAACCGCCGCCGCCACGACTTCCAGCAACATCAGCAGCGACACCCGACCCGGCGGCAGGGTTCGCGCGCCCCAGAACAGCAACAGGCAGGTCGGCACCAGGAAGACGATGGCCACCGCGACCACCGCGCCGTAGAGGGCGGGTTCCTCCACTGGCGACGGCATGCCACCCGGCAACGCCAGACCCGCGCCAAAACCGATCAGCGCGGCGGTCACGAAGGCGACACAGGTCTGCTCGCGGCTATCCAAGCTCTCGGTCACGCTGGCCATAGTCACCGCGATGGCGAATAGCAGGCCGGAGACGATGCCGAACCAGTCGCCGATGCCGCGCGGGATCGGTGGTCCGCCGTCACCTCCAAGCAGCACCCAGGCACCGCCGAGGCCGAGGATGATGGCGACAACCCGCACCGCCCGCATGCGCCGGTGCAGCGCCACCCATTCCATCAAGCTGGCCCAGACCACGGAGAGATAGAACAGCAGGGTAGCCCGCACCACCTCGCCATGCAGTAGGGCGAGGTTCCAGGCGATCAGCGCGAAGCCGAGCGCGATACCGGACGCCAGGACCAGCGGTGGCTGCTTGCGAAGCGCCCCGCCGCGCCAGACAAAAGGCAACAGGACCACCGCGCCGGCGCCGTAGAGCAGAGCGTTCAGGGGTAGGGACTCAAGCCCGAGACCGCCGAGCCAGCGTAACGGAATCCACCACACGCCCCATAGCAACGCCGAGGCGCCGATGGCGAGCACCGGGAGCGAGAAACCCTTCACGCGGCGCGGCTATTTCGACGTGGCGCCGCCGTCCACCACAAGCTCGGAGCCGGTCATGAAGGACGCTTCGTCGGAGGCAAGGAAGAGAATGACGTTGGCGATTTCCTCCGGCTTGCCGAAGCGACCGAGCGGAATGCGGTTGTATAGCCGCTCGTCGAGCTGGTCATCGGGCACGGCGGCATGCCCCATGGCGGTGTCGATCGGGCCCGGATGCACCGAATTGCAGCGAATGCCGTCCTTGGCATAGCGGTTGGCGATGGATTTCGTCATCAGCCGGAGCGCGCCCTTGGAGGCGCCGTAATGCACCGCGACCGAGGCTCTGAGACCGGCGGTGGAGGACAGGTTGATGATCGAGCCGCCGCCGGATGCCTTCATCGTCTCGGCCGCGGCCTTGACACCGAGGAACGGGCCCTTGGCGTTGACTTCCATCATCCGGTCCCAATCATCCTCGTCGGTCTCCTCGATTGGGATGCGCTGATAGATCCCGGCATTGTTCACCAGGATATCCAGACGGCCATGCGCGTCGACCAGGGCGTCCACCGCCGCGCGCCATTCGTCTGCCTTGGTCACGTCGAGCGGCAGGAAGGTCGCCGGCGAATTCCCGCCGGAAAGCTCCGCCGCCAGCGCGCGTCCCGCCGTTTCGTCGACATCGCCGAAACCGACCGCCGCGCCCTCGGCGACAAAGCGGCGGACCACGGCCTCGCCAATTCCCTTGGCGCCGCCGGAAACCAGCGCGACCTTGCCTTGCAAACGCATTGACACTCTCCTCGGATCGAGTTGGCGAGCCCTACTCGGCGGCGAGCAGGGCGTCGAGATCGATCTCTTTCTCCTCCGCCGTCGCGGCGCCGATCCAGGCATGTTCGGACACATCGAAGACCACGCCGTCGGGGCCGACGAACTTGGTCTCGTAGAAGTTCATCTGAGCGTTGTCTTCCTGCTTCATGATGCAGGGAGCGCCGAGTTCCTCAAGCGTGCTGATCGTGGCTTGGAGATCCTCGCAAAGCACGCCGAAGTGATGGATGCCGACATAGTCGAGCCCCTTGCCGAGCTGATCGACATTCTTGAACTTCAGCACGGCCATGTTCATCGTGCCGTCGCTGAGGAAGATGCCCCAGGCGATGCCTTCGTCGGGCTTGTCCGGGTCGCCGACGCGGCCGACTTCCTTGAAATCAAACGCCTTGCAGTAAAATTCCGCCGTCTTGTCCGGATCGTTGGTCGCGAGCGCGATATGTCTAAGCTTGGGCATGTTCGGTCTCCCACTGAATGGCCGTAGCCATTGTGGCGCAGCGCTCTTCGGGCGGGAAGCACAAAGATCGGACGACCCGCGAGCGTGGAACACCGGCGGCGCCGAAATCCTCAATACGGCGTATCGCCGCTGACCACCGTTCGATGCAAAATTCTCGGCTCGGTCGCTCCGGCGTAATCCGGCGCGCCCCGATGCAGCGCGCATCGATTGTCGGTCATCACAAGGTCCCCGGCGCGCCAGTGATGGTGATGGACCACGTCTTCTCGCGTTGCGTGCTCAACCAGCATCGCCAACAGAGCGGCGCTCTCTTCGGCGGCCATGCCTTCGATATGAGAGCCGTGGATGCCCATGTATAGCGCCTTGCGTCCGGTCTCGGGATGGGTGCGGACCAGCGGGTGGGTGACCGGGGGAGAGTTTCGGATCTCCTCCGCGGTCGGCGGGCGGGAGCCGGAATTCAGACGCGACTGAACCCAGCTATGGACCAACTTCAGGCCGTCGATCCGCCGTTTTTGATCCGCCGGGAGGCTCTCATGCGCGTCATGCAGACTGGCGAAGCTGGTAACCCCGCCCGAGCGTGGAATCTCGACACCGTACAGCAGCGAAGCGCGTGGCGGGCGCTTCTGGTACGAGCCGTCGGTATGCCAGAGATAGTTACCGGGATTGTCGAGTTTCGCGAAGGGTAGGGGACGACCGTCGGCGTCCAGGTTGGACACGGTATGAATTTCCGGGAAGTCGTCGCCGTGATACTGGCGGTTCACCGAGACATCGAGGTCGCCGAAATACCGCGAAAACCTCACCTGGTCCGCTCGGTTCAATCTTTGGCCGCGGAACACCAGGACCGGATGCGCCAGGAATGCGCGTTCCAGATCCCGGATCGTGTCGGAGCCGAGAGGCTGTTGTAGATCAAGGCCGGAGATCTCGGCGACAAAGGCGTGGGCGAGCGGCTTGATATCGAACGCGGCGGGGGCATCGGACAGAGCTGTATCAGGCATCGCGAACCAATCTTGGTAACAATCCATATCCGGCAAGCGTAGCACCCGGGACCCGGGCTCGGAACCCGGACGACGCCAATCATCGTGCTTCGGTTATCAAGCCGATGATCGGCTGGACGCGTCGAGCCTCTTCCGATGATGGGCCGGATGGGCAATAGTTCCAATAGCGGCGCGATGGTCGCGGTTGTCGTGGGGAGGCGAGCATGTCGGTCATTCTAGGTAGTGGGGAACATCGGTACCGCGTTGTCGACGACTGGGCGCGGCTGCCCAAAGGCTGGAAGCTGATGGATGTCGCGGCGGTCGCCGTTGACAGCAAGGATCAGGTCTATGTCTTCAATCGGGGCGAGCACCCGATGATGGTGTTCGACCGTTTCGGCAATTTTCTCAGATCCTGGGGCGAGGGGCTGTTCCATCGGGCGCACGGGCTGCATATCGGCCCCGACGACATGCTCTATGCCACCGATGACGGCGATCACACGGTTCGCAAGCTCACGCCCGAGGGCAAGATGGTGATGGAAATCGGCGTGCCGGGCGAGGCCGCGCCCTTCATGAGCAACGAGCCGTTTCACCGCTGTACCCACACGGCGCTCTGCCCCGACAATCACATCTTCGTCTCGGACGGTTACGGCAATGCCTGCGTGCACAAATACTCACCCGACGGCAAGCTGGTGAAGACCTTCGGAGAGCCGGGAACCGGACCAGGGCAGTTCAACCTGGTGCACAACATCGTCGCCGACGATGACGGCTGGATCTATGTCGCCGATCGCGAGAACCACCGGGTGCAGGTGTTCAACACCGACGGTAAATACGAGACCCAGTGGAACAACCTGCATCGACCCTGCGGCCTCTACATGCCACGCGGCAAGTGCCCGGTCTGTTTCATTGGCGAGTTGGGGCCGGGTATGGCGGTCAACCGGCACTACAAGAATATCGGCCCGCGCCTGTCGATCGTGTCCAATACCGGTGATCTGATCGCCCGGCTCGGCGGCGAGGACGGCCCGGGTCCCGAGGTCGGCAAGTTCTGGTCGCCGCACGGCCTGTCGGTGGATTCCTACGGCGATATCTATGTCGGCGAGGTGTCCTACACCAACTGGAAGAACCTCAACGGCGACGCGCCGAGGCCGGAGTTTTTGCGGAGCCTTCAGAAGCTGGAGCGGGTGGTGGATTGACGAGGGACTAACCCGTCACCCGAACAGCCCCAACATCAGCGGGATCGTCACGGCGGCCATCATCACCTGGGTGGTCAGGATCGCCGCCATCATCTCGTGATCGCCCCCGAACTGGCGCGCCATGACGTAGGACGAGGCCGAGGACGGCAGGGAGGCGAACAGGATCGCGACGCCGGTTGTCGTCGGGTCCACGTGCTGGAGATGGCAAAACCACGCGGTCAGGCAAGGGATCGCCAGCAGTTTCAGGCAGTTGCTGAACAGGATCGGGATAGGGCTGCGCCTTACCACGCCGAAGTCGAGCCCGGCTCCGACCGCCAATAGGCCCAGGGGCAGGGCGCCGCGCGCCAACAGCTCCAACACCGAGGCCGGCAAGGCGTGAATACCCGTGCCCGCGAAATTCGTGCCGAGGCCGATGGCGCATGCGATGATGATCGGGCTCTTGGCCAGACGCTTCAGAATCACCCCGACGCCGGGTGGGCCACTCGGACCGAGGCTGGCGAGGCTCCACATCGAGATCACATTGACCAGGGGAATCACCGCCGCGATGCCCACCGCCGCCAGGGCTTGACCGCTGGCGCCGTAGAGCGGGACCGCCGCCGCCAAGCCGATATACGAGTTTTGCCGGATCGCGCCCTGTAGGATCGAGGTATGGACCGGCCCGCTCGTCCCGACGATCTTGCGAACCACCATGAGCGCCAGAACCACTAGGATCGTCGCGCCGGCCATCGACGCGGCCATTGGTAGAATATCGAATTCCGAGAGATCGGTGTTGCCGAGCTTCACCACCAAGAGTGACGGCAACAAGACCCAGTAGACCAACGCCTCGATGCCGTCCCATAGCGTATCCGGAAACACGCGCGCGCGTTTCAAGCCATAGCCGAGAATGATCAATCCGAATACCGGCGCCAACGCCGAAAGCATGGTGGGCATTTCTCTCGCCGCCGCTTACACCGTGAGGGGACTCCACCTATACTCGTGGGATGGTTCCAAGTCACCGCCGAGCAGGGGAAAGCAGGTCGAATGTCCGATGACCAACACATGGCGGTTCGTCTTGTCATCCGCGGCAAGGTCCAGGGCGTCTGGTTCCGCAACTGGACGGTCTGAGAGGCGAAGGCCCTCGGCCTCGACGGTTGGGTGCGAAACCGCGCCGATGGTTCGGTGGAAGCGTTGATCAGCGGGACCGGGGACAAGCTACGGACGATGATCGCCCGCTGTTACAAGGGGCCGCCATTGGCCCAGGTTGACGGGATCGAGGAGCACTTCGCCTCATCCCCGCCGACGGGTTCAGGTTTCGAGCAGCGGCCGAGCGCGTGACGACCTCTCCGCGCCGGGCCGACGCCCGTGATTTCGAGCAACGCCGGCTTTGGCTCGCCAAGCGGATCGAGGCGGAAACCGACGGCGCGGGGCTGCGTCCGGCCCCACAAACCGACGCCATGCTGGCCGAGATGGCTCAGGTCTTCTGCGACGGCGCCTGGTTGGCGACGGTGATTTTGGCCCAAGCGACCCTTGACGCGGACCTCATGGAAAACGACTGCCTGGACGGTGGCTTGCTGAACGAACTCAGATACGGTCGCGGCTATGTCTGGCTGCGTGAGCGGCGCAACGCCCTGGTGCATGCCAACGGCCCCGGCCCGGCGGTAACCGTCGACAGCCGAACCCTTGACGCGGCGGCGCTCGAGCGCGACGCCCGCCGGGCGGTGGAACTAGTGATTAAGGGGCTGGCGGGGACCGCGTGACGGCTACTCGGCGAGGCCCATGACGGTTCCCTTGCCGAAACAGCTCTCGAAGCTTTCCTTCAACGCCATGTCCGCGTCCGTCATCGAGACCGGCAAGCCGAGATCCTCGAGGCTGGTCACGCCGTGTTGAGAGATGCCGCACGGCACGATGCCGTCGAAATGCCCGAGGTCCGGCGCGACGTTGAGTGAGATTCCGTGCAAGGTGACCCAGCGCTTGATACGCACGCCTATGGCGCCGATCTTGTCTTCGCGCCCTGGGGTGCCGCGATCCGCGCGGGTCACCCAGATTCCGACCCGTCCCTCGCGCCGCTCCCCGGTCACGTTGAATTGCGCCAAGGTCGTGATCAGCCACTCCTCCAGTGCGTGAACATAGCAACGCACGTCCTGGCGGCGTCGCTTGAGGTCCAACATCACATAGGCAATCCGTTGTCCGGGCCCGTGATAGGTGAACTGCCCGCCGCGTCCGGTGCGGTGCACGGGGAAGCGGTTTGGCGCCAATAGGTCCTCGTCCCGGGCGCTGGTTCCGGCAGTGTAGAGCGCCGGATGCTCCAACAACCAGACCAACTCGGGAGCTTCTCCCTGGTGGATCGCCGCCGCTCGCGCCTCCATCTCGGCGACCGCCTGGGCATAGTCGACGGGCCTATCGGAGATCCTCCATTCGACTTCGGGGGCGACGAGGGAAGAAGTTTGCATGGACATGAGAAATTGACGTTCGGTTCGCTTGATTATCGGATCGGGATTTGCTACTTCCGCGCTTCCCGGCGGTCTCGACCCCCGGGGGTTCCGAGCGAGAGTAGTGCGGTCGTGGCGGAATTGGTAGACGCGCAGCGTTGAGGTCGCTGTCCAGGAAACTGGGTGGAAGTTCGAGTCTTCTCGACCGCACCACGCGCTTTCATCGGAAAGCGCGAGATCATTGGAAATTCCGATGTTGGTAATTGATTGCCGACGCTTCTTCACTCGGGAACGATGATCGGCTCCAATTGAGGTTTACCGAGAACCAGATCCGCGCCTTTTTCGCCGATCATCATGGCGGCGGCGTTGAGATTGGCGGAGAGCATCGTCGGCATGATCGAGGCGTCGATCACTCGAAGTCCGTCCATGCCTCTTACTCGAAGCTGATCGTCGACTACCGCGGTGGGATCGCTTTCCGGTCCCATCCGGCAGGTGCCCATGGGATGGAACGTCGTGGTGCCCCGCTCCTTGGCCACCTGCATCAGTTCGTCGTCGCTTTGGACCTTGTCGCCCGGATATTGCTCAAAGTCGAAATAGGGAGCGAGAGGCTCGGTCCGCATCAGGCGGCGGGCGAGTTTCATGCCGGCGAGGATGACCCGGCGGTCTTCTTCCTCGGCGAGATAGTTCGGCTGAATAAGCGGTTTCTCGAACGGGTCCGCTGATTTCGCTCTTAGCCACCCCTTGCTCTCGGGGCGCTGTTGCCAAGAGGCGATGGTAAAGCCGGGTTCGTCGTCAAGCTTTGACTGCACGCCTTCCTTATAGCTCGCCGGGGTGAAGGTCAGCTGCAAGTCGTGGTTCCGCACGGCCTCGTTGGAATGCCAGAAGGCATAGACCAGGGTCGGGGTCAGGTTGACGATGCTGTCGCCGCCGGTGAAGTACTTGATCACCTCGCCCCAGAGCCGGATGCCCTGGGCGCGCTCGTTGATCGTTGCGATGTTCTTGACCCGGGCGGTGAAGCGCGGGGCGTAGTGGTCGCGCAGATTCTCGCCGACACCCGGCAGGGAATGCGTCACGTCGATGCCCAGATCCTTCAGTAGTCCTTCGGGGCCGATGCCGGAAACCTGAAGAAGTTGTGGCGAGTTTATGGTGCCGCCGCAGAGAATGACTTCCTTGTTCGCGCGAACTTCCATCACCTGACCGCCACGACCGCCCTTGGCGTAAGCGATTCCCACCGCGCGCTTTCCCTCGAGCAGGATCTTGGTCGCGTGGGCGTTGGTACGCACCGTCAGGTTGGCGCGTGATTTGGCCGGGTTTAGAAAGGCGCGCGCCGTGCTGACCCGGCGCCGATTGTGGGTCGTGCGCTGGATATAGGAGACCCCTTCCTGAACCGCGCCGTTATAATCCTTATTGAGAGGAATCCCGAGTGTTTGGGCACCCTCGATGAAGGCGTCGCAAAGTGGATGGCTCCAGTTCAGGTCGTTGACGATCATGTTGCCGTCGCGGCCCCGGAACGTATCGTCGGCCTCGCCGATCCGTTGCTCGCAGCGCTTGAAATACGGTAGCACGTCCGCATAGCCCCAGCCGCGATTGCCCATTTGCGACCAGCCGTCATAATCCATGCGCTGGCCGCGGTTGTAGACATGACCGTTGATCGAGCTTGATCCGCCGAGTGTTTTGCCCCGGGGTGCCGCGATTGCTCGCCCGTTGGTCCAGGGGCCGGGCTCGTATTCGTAAAGCCAGTTTATCTTGGGATTGACCAGGGTCTTCATGAAGCCGGCGGGAATGTGGATATACGGATCCCAGTCCGGTGGCCCGGCTTCCAGAAGACAGACACTATGCTTGCCGTCGGCGGTGAGCCGGTTCGCCACGATGCAGCCGGCCGAGCCGGCGCCGACGATGATGTAGTCAAATGTGTCGGCCAAGGTTCCCGTCCTCTAATCGTTGCCCCATGAAGCGCGTCATGGGTGTCGTTATATCAGTTTGAAAATCGCTAAACCAAGAAGATGTCTGGCTTGGCCGGTTTCAATCGAGCGGATGGCTCGCTGGTGACCCTTGTCATCTTGCCCCTGGCGTGTCGCGCGGCTATAACGCGCTCGCCGCGTGGTTGCTTCCATTCAATCGCGCCACCGTATCCATCCTGAACCTCAAAAACAGAGTCGAGACCCACCATGGCCATCGAGCGCACCTTCTCCATCATCAAGCCCGACGCGACCGCCTCCAACAAAACCGGCGCCATCAACGCCCTGATCGAGGCCGCCGGCCTTCGCATCATCGCCCAACGGCGTATTCAAATGACCCGCGCCCAAGCCGAGCGCTTCTACGCGGTGCACTCCGAGCGTCCGTTCTACGGCGAGCTGGTTGATTTCATGATTTCCGGCCCGGTGGTGGTTCAGGTTCTCGAGGGCGAGAACGCGATCGCCAAGTACCGTGAAGTGATGGGCGCGACTAACCCGGCCGAAGCCGCCGACGGCACCATTCGCAAGCTCTACGCCAAGAGTGTCGGTGAGAACTCGGTTCACGGCTCCGACGCGCCGGAAACCGCCGCCGAGGAGATTCCTCAGTTCTTCAGCGCCGCCGATATCGCGGGCTGATAACGCGCATGCCGCCGCCGGACGGTCTTGTCCGGCGGCGCGCTATCGCGCCCTACCGGGTCCTAGAACGGCTTGTCACCCTTGATGGTGACCCGATAGCCGGACCGGACCTGGGGGTAGTAATCCCAGATCGCCAGATGCTGGACGCAGCGGTTATCCCAGAACGCGACGCTGTTATTCTCCCAGCTGAAGCGAACCTGGAAATCCGGTTTCTCGCAATGATCCCACAAAACCCGCAGCATCGCGCGGCTTTCGTCGCGGGGTAGCTCGTTGATTCGCGTGGTGAAGGTTCGGTTGACATAGAGCGCCTTACGCCCGGTCACCGGATGGGTTCTCACAATCGGATGCACGGCGCGGGGATAGACCTTGCCGGTATCGTCATGCCCCCGATCGGCGTAGCGATCGCGATAGACATGCTCTCCCGAATGGGTGGCGGTCAGCCCCTCGAGATAGGTCTTCATCCGGTCGCTGAGCGCGTCATAGGCGGCGTACATGCTGGCGAACAGGGTATCGCCGCCTACCTCGGGCACCTCCCAAAGATGCAGGACGCTACCCATCGGCGGTTCCTCGTCGCAGGACACGTCGGAGTGCCATTTCTCGCCCGCGACACGCTTTGAATCCTTGTCCGCGTGGATGATCAGAACCTCCGGGTGGCCCGGCGGCGGCGGCGAGCCCGGATGGATGTGCAATTCCCCGAAACGCCGTCCGAAGGCCTTGTGCTGCTCAACCTCCAGCGGCTGGTCGCGGAAAAAGATGACCGAGTGCTCCATCAGCGCGTCATGGACTTCCTGGAACTGCTGGTTGCCCAACGGCTCGTTCAGGTTAATCCCGGAAATCTCGGCGCCGATGCGCGGCGTGAGCGGTTTTACCTGTATCGTTTCGTACGCCATGGCGAGGTTCCTTCCGAGATTATGTCCGTAAATCGCGACCATGATGCGGTTTCGAGAGGCGCCGCGTCGAGCCGAACGCCGCAATTCCACATATCCGATGCTGTCTTCGTATTGCCCGCGCGTCAATCCGTGTCAAACTCCTTGCCTGCAATCTGGAGGAAGTGACGATGGCGACCAATGGTGGCGCGGGGATGCTCGCGGGTGTGCGTGTTCTGGATATGACTCAATTCGAGGCGGGGCCGTCCTGCACCGAAACCTTGGCCTGGATGGGCGCCGAGGTGGTGAAGCTGGAGAACCCCAAGGGCGGTGACGCGGGTCGTTACTCAACCTCGGAGAAGCAGGGCGTCGATTCCTTCTATTTCATGCAATTCAATTCCGGCAAGAAGAGCATCACCTGCAACCTGAAAACGCCCGAGGGCGTGGCTCTGGTGAAGAAACTGGTCAAGGAGGCCAATGTCTTCATCGAGAACTTCGCGCCCGGCGTGGTCAAGCGCATGGGGCTGGACTATGAGTCGATCAAGGCCGAGAACCCGAACATCATCTACGCCTCGGTGAAGGGCTTCGCCGAGGGCAGCCCCTACGAGAACTTTCTCTCCTTCGACATGATCGGCCAGTCGGCCGGCGGCGTGCTCTCGATTACTGGAGAGCCCGACGGCGCGCCTTGCAAACCGGGCGTTACCCTTGCGGATACGGGTACCGGCATGCTGATGTCGATCACCATTCTCGGCGCGCTCTATCGCCAGCAGGCGACGGGGCAGGGAGAGCATCTGCAACTCGCCATGCAGGACGCGATGCTGCAGTACTCGCGCCTTGCTTATGCCTATCGCGACATGCACGGCAAGCCGGCGCCCAGGGCCGGGGCCAAGGTGTTCACCACCGGCAACGCGCCGATGGGGATCTTTCCCTGCAAGCCCGGCGGGAAAAACGACTATGTCTATATCTACACCACCCGCGCCGGTAACCATCACTGGGAGCGGCTTTGCAACCTTATCGGCCGGCCCGAGTTGATTTCCGACCCGCGCTTCGCCGACCCCAAGGCTCGAGCCGAGAACGAGCCGGAGATCGACGCGATTCTCACCGAGTTCACCAAACAGCATGACAAGCGCACGGCGATGAAGCTGATCGGTGAATGCGGCGTGCCCTGCGGCGCGGTCCTGGATGTGGGAGAGCTCTATGACGACCCGGATCTCAACGCGCGGGGCATCTTCCAGCACATGGATCATCCGGAACGCGGCGAGTATAAGATGCCGGGCTGGCCGGTGAAGGTGGGTGGCGGCCACCTACCGATCCCGCCGGCGCCGCTTCTGGGAGAGCATGTGGATTCGGTGCTCTCCGGCTGGCTCGACATGAGCGCCGAGGAAATCGCCGAGCTGAGGAAAGGCGGCGCTGTCTGACAACAATACATCGTCATCCCGGCGAAGGCCGGGACCCATTCCGCTGAATTTTCCATGTGACGTTCGCGTCAATCAAAGTATCGCCGTGATTGAACCAGCGATGAGGTTGACAGGTCAGCGGAATGGGTCCCGCTTTGCAGCGGGATGACGGCCATGAATCTTTATCTTTGAAATAAACCAACCAAGGGAGGCAACGGTGGCCCAACTCACCGGTTCGGAAATTCTAGCCAAGGCGCTGCGCAATGAAGGCGTGGACGACCTGTTCTTCATCATGGGCGGGCCGATGCTGCTCGCCGAGGAATCCTGCATCAAGGAGGGCATCCGCCCGATCGACGTGCGTCACGAACAGGCCGCGGCCTTCATGGGGCAGGCCTATAGCCGTTTGCTCAACAAGCCGAGCGTCTGCATGGCGGCCAGCGGCCCGGGGGTGACCAACCTGATCACCGGGATCGCCAATGCCTATATCGACTGCGTGCCCGTGGTCGCGGTCGGTGGATCCAGCCCTTTCAAGGCCTATGGTCAGCAGGTCTTCCAGGAGATCGATCAGCTCTCGATGATGAAGCCCTGCACCAAGTGGGCCGAGCGGGTGTACTCCCTGAAACGCATCCCCGAGATGGTCAATGTCGCCTTCCAGAAGGCGATGGCGGGCAAGCCGGGGCCGGTCTATCTCGATTTCCCGGGCGATATTCTCTACGAGAAGATCGACGAGGAGGATATCGACTGGACGATTTCCGGACGCGAGCTACCGCGGGCGCGCCCGCATGCCTCGCCCGAGCAGGTTGATTCAGTGATCGACGCGCTTTCCAAGGCGAAACAGCCGGTGATCGTCACCGGCGGCGGCATCCTGTGGTCCGACGCTTCCGAGGAGTTGCGCGAATTCGTCGATAAGGCCGGCATTCCGTTCTACACCACGCCACAGGGCCGGGGCGTGATCCCCGAGGATCATCCGCTCTCCTTCATGACCGTGCGCTCGGCGGCGTTCCGCGATGCCGATCTGATCATGATCCTTGGCACTCGGATGAACTACATCATCGGCCATGCCGCGCCGCCGCGCTTCAACGCCAACGCGACCATCGTGCGCGTCGATATCGACGAGGAGGAGATCAGCACCTCGCCGCGCAAGATCGATATCGGTATCGTCGGCGACGCCAAGGCGGTGCTGGGCCAGATCAACGCCAAGCTGGACGGCAAGATCAGCTCCGACACGTTCTCCGGCTGGCACAAGCGGCTCGGCGACGAGGAGGCGGCCAAGCGCTCGCGACCCGGCGGCAACAGCGTCTCGGACGCCACGCCGATCCACCCGCTGCGGCTCTGCGAGGAAGTTAAGAACTTCATGAATCGCGACGCGATCCTGGTGGTCGACGGTCAGGAGATCCTGAACTACGGCCGCCAGTCGATGCCGACCTTCGCGCCGGGCCATCGACTCAATTCCGGCCCGTTCGGCACCATGGGCGTCGGTCTTCCCTTCGGCCTCGGCGCCAAGGTGGCCAAGCCCGACACCCAGGTCATCGTGGTTCACGGCGACGGCTCCTTCGGTCTGAACGCCATGGAGCTCGATACAGCGGTGCGTCACGGTATCAACGTCCTGGTGGTGATCAGCCTCAACGGCGGCTGGACGGCGGACCCGGACGGGACCAAGCCGGGCCGGGATCTCGGCTACACCCGTTATGACAAGATGGCCGAGGCGCTGGGTTGTTACGGCGAGTATGTCGAGGAACCGGGCGACATCCGTCCGGCTCTCGAACGCGCCCAGGCCGAGGTCGACAAGGGCCGCGTCGCGGTGGTCAACATCAAGACCGATTACACCGCGCGCGCGGGTACGCAGGCGTTTGCGCAATACTCGACGTAAGGTTTGAGTGAAACAAATGTGGACGGGCTGGCTTGGGAAACCAAGCCCGCCCGTTTTTTGTTGTGGGTATGGATCTGATGTATCGAAAGTAGACTGGCGGTGCGCCCACGCTATCACCCCCTAAAATTACCTTCCGTCACCCCGCGCTTGACGCGGGGCCGACGCTTGAGGCGATGGCTTGTGACGGGTCTCTGATCGCGACGTCGCGGGGCTGTGGTCAGGGCTCCATTGTTCCGTTATCCGTCGCTTTGACCCGCCTCAGGCGTCGACCCCGCATCGGGGCGCGGGGTGACGGGCGAGAGGGAGACGGGGGAATTCACCCCACCCGATAGCCATACTCCGCGGCGGCTTGTTCGACACTCTCGAGGAAGCTTACCGCGAAGCCGCGGGCGACATAGACGTCGAATACGTCGGCGGCTCGGCAGTCGATCAGCGCCGAGACATGAAACAGCGCCGTCTGGGCGCACATGCCGGGGGTAAAGGAGGCCTCGTGCCAATCAAGCGGCCCGGCCTTCATCAGGACCTGGCGCACCGCGCGACCGGACAGGCGCAGCGAGGCGCGGCCATGGCCGAGATCGACGACCGCCGCGTTACTGGGAGCCAACGCATCGCGCATCAGGCCGAGCAAATCCCGGCTCTCCGGCTCCACCACCATCCAACGGTTCGGGCCGGTCCAGAGGATACGCGGGCGGCCGTCGCCGACGGACGTGTTGAACGCCTCCGAAGGACGAAGCCCAAGGGCATCCGCCGTCGCCTCCAACATCGCGCCGAGCTCGGCGGGGCGGGCCTCGATCTGGACCATCGAGAGCGGGTGCCGCTCGGTGATGACGAGGCCTGGGCCGCGATAATCCTGGGCGCCATGATCACCGGGGCGGAGCGCGCCGGCCAGGGCCGATCGACGGGGCGGGGATGACTGGGTTCCGGTCTCAGGCATGGAGCCGCTCCCCTTGCTTGTCGAAGAAAATGGGGTCGACGATCCTGACCTCGACCGCCTCGTCCCGGAGCGGGAACATCGCCCAGACGGTCTCGCCCTCGCGGCTCATGCCGCCCTCGACCAGACCGAGCGAGATCGGGTGGCCCAGGGTCGGGCTGAGATAGGCCGAGGATGAAACATGGCCGAGTTTGGGTACCGGCGGCGGTACCGACGGGTCCGCCACCAGAATGGAGCCGGCTCGGGCCCGGGTCTTGCCGTCCACCGGCACCAGGCCGACGAACTTGGGCCGGGCCGGATCGACCAGTCCCTCGCGGCCCATCATGCGCCGACCGATATAGTCCTTCTTGGTGCTGGCCATCTTGCTGAGACTGAGATCGTCGGCGGTGGTGCGCCCGTCAAGTTCTCCGCCCGCGACATGGCCTTTTTCGATCCGCATGATCGCCATCGCCTCCGTGCCGTAGGGGATGATCCCGTGCGCCGCGCCGACCTCCATGATCCGCTCCCAGACCAGTCGGCCGTAATCGGCGGGAACATTGACCTCATAGGCAAGCTCGCCGGAGAAACTGACCCGGAAAACCCTGGCGAAGGCGCCGGCGATCGTGGTTTCGCGCACCCCCATGAAGGGCAGGGCCTCGTTCGAAACATCCAGGCCCTCGACGGCGGCGGCCAGAACCTCGCGGCTCTTCGGGCCGGCCAGGGCCATCGCCGCCCATTGCTCGGTTACCGAGACGATTTTCACGTCCAATTCCGGCCAGTGGATCTGGAGATACTCCTCCATATGGCTCATCACCGGGCCCGCGTTGGCCGTGGTGGTGGTCATGAAATAGTGGTTCTCGCCGATGCGCGACGTGGTTCCGTCATCGAAGACGATCCCGTCGTCGCGCAGCATGATCCCATAGCGCGCGCGACCCACCGGCAGCGCTTTCCAGCCGTTGGTATAGAGCCGGTTCAGGAACTCGGCGGCGTCCTTGCCCTGGATATCGATCTTGCCGAGGGTCGAGACATCCACCATTCCGACACCGCCGCGTGTATCGGTCACCTCGCGGGCGATGGCCCGGTCGAAATCCGCCTTCACGTTGGCCTCGCCGTCGCGCAGATAGTATTGCGGGCGTAGCCACTGGCCGGCTTCGACGAAGATCGCGCCGTTCTCGGCGTGCCAGTCGTGCATCGCCGAGCGACGGGTCGGCGCGAAGTGTTTGCCGATGTCGCGCCCGCCGAGCGGCCCGAAGGCGACGGGGTTGTAGGGCGGGCGGAAAGTGGTGGTGCCCACCGCCTCGATCGGCTCGCCCCGCGCTTCGGCCATGATCGCGTGACCGTTCATGTTCGAGGTCTTGCCCTGATCGGTGCCCATGCCGAGGGTCGTGTAGCGTTTCAGATGCTCGACCGAGATATAGCCCTCGCGATGCGCCAGTTCGACATCCCCAGCGGTAACGTCGTCCTGGAAATCGACGAACTTCTTGCCCGGCCCCGGGACCCGCCAGAGCGCGACCAGCGGCTTGCCGGACGGCGCTTCGGCTCTCGGGGTTTCCACGGGCGTGGCGCCAAAGCCAAGCAGTTCGGCGGCCTCGGCCCCGGCCTCGGCGCCCTGTGCGAGACAACCGGCCAGCGCGAGAGCTCCCGCCCCGGCGCCCGCCGAGCGTTCCGCCTGGCGCGGTTCGCCGGGAACGAAACCGGCGATCGTCGCGTCATAGACCGGACGCGCGCCGGAATGGGTATGCAGATGCACGTTCGGGCTCCAGCCACCGGAGACCGCCAGCAGATCGCAGGAAAGGTTGAAGGCATTGCCGGTGACCGCGCGGCCATCTTCGCTGATCGGCGCGATGTCGACGCTATGCAGCGCGAGATAACCGTTCGTGCCGATAACCGCCGAGCCGGTCAGGCACTCAATCCCCGCCGCCTCGACCATGCTCTTGAGCGCCTCGTTGCCGCCCGCCCGGCTGTCGACCAGGGCGTGCACCGCGATCCCGGCGCGGGCGAGGTCCAGGGCGGTCGCGTAGCCGTCGTCGTTATTGGCGAAGACGACCGCGCGTTTGCCGGGCTGAACGGCGAAGCGGTTGACATAGCTTCGCGCCGCCGAGGCCAGCATGACGCCGGGCCGGTCATTGTCGGCGAAGACCAGGGGGCGTTCCGTCGCGCCCGCGGCCAGCACCACGCGCTTGGCCCGGAAATGCCAGAGCCGTTGACGCACGCCGAAAGCCGGCGGTGTCACCTGGTGGTCGGACACTCTTTCAACTGCGGCGATGACATTGCCGTCGTAATAGCCGAAACCCATGGTCCGGGTCATGACCGTGACGTTGTCGAGGCCGTCAAGTTCCGTCGAGGCCGTCCGAACCCAGTTCATGGCCGGCGCGTCGTCCAATACCTCGCGGTCCGAGCGTAGCCGTCCGCCGAGCGCGTCGCTTTCCTCGAGTAGGATCACCCGGGCGCCAGAGCGGCCCGCCGACAGCGCCGCCGCGATCCCCGCCGGTCCGCCGCCGACGACGAGGATGTCGCAATGGGCGTGCATCTTGTCATAGGAATCCGGGTCGGAAAGGTTGGTGCCACTGCCCATTCCGGCGGCCTTGCGGATGAAATGCTCATAGAAATGCCAGCCCGGCAGTCCCATGAAGGTCTTGTAGTAAAAACCGGCGACGAAAACCGGCGAGAGCAGGGTGTTCACCTGCATCACGTCGAGCATCAGATTGGGCCAGCGGTTCTGGCTATTGGCCTCCAGGCCCGCGAAAAGCTCGGTCACGGTCGCGCGTGTGTTCGGCTCGTGCCGCCCGCCTGACCGGAGTTCCACCAGGGCGTTGGGTTCCTCCGGCCCGGCGGTGTAGATGCCGCGCGGGCGATGGTACTTAAAGCTGCGTCCGACCAGCCTTACGCCATTGGCCAGAAGCGCCGAGGCCAAGGTGTCGCCGCGATAGCCATTGTAGGACTTGCCGTCGAAGGTGAAGGGCAGGGGGGCCAGCCGGTCGACCTCACCGCCCTCGTCCAGGCGGAACGGTTGCTCGGCCTTTCGGGGGAACAGCAGGCTCGGGATCAGGTCGCGGGGCGAGATCATGACGCGCCTCCGCTCTTGTCCGAGAGATCCTCATGCGGCAGGCCGGTCGCCAGAACTTCGTGGGTCAGGGTGTTCCGCAGCACCCGGATGAAGGCGCGGCAGCCCTGAATATGCTGCCAGGTTTCCTGGTGCGGGCCGCGTGGGTTGTCGCGGATATAGACATAGTCGAACCAATCCGCGTCGCTTGCCTCGCCGGCATGGGCGGGTCGGCTTTTGGTGGCGTCGCCGATATAGCTGAATTCCTCGTGGTCCCGGAGACCGCAATAGGGGCAGTCGAGCCTGATCATGTTCCGCCTCCTAGTGTCTGTTCGGGTAGGGGCCGGCGCCCCGTTCGTCGACCATGTAGCCGCGCTCGAATCTCTCGAGGTTCAGCCCGGCGTTAAACTCGTGCGGCGCGTCATTGGCGATGGTATGGGCGAAGACCCAGCCCGAGCCCGGGGTCGCCTTGAAGCCGCCATAGCACCAGCCGCAATTGAGATAGAGATTATCGATCGGTGATTTCCCGATGATCGGGCTGCCGTCCATGGACATGTCCATCACCCCGCCCCAGTGTCGCAGGATGCGCAGGCGGGACAGGCTCGGGATCATCGCCAGCCCGGCGCTGACCACGTGCTCGATCATCGGCGTGTTCCCGCGCTGGGCGTAGGAATTGTACATGTCGATATCGCCGCCGAAGACCAGGCCGCCCTTGTCGGACTGGCTGACATAGAAATGCCCGGCGCCGAAGGTCACCACGGTGTCGATCAACGGCTTCAGCGGCTCCGAGACAAAAGCCTGAAGCACGTGACTCTCGATCGGCAGCTTCATGCCGAGCTTGGAGGCCAGATATCCGGTATTGCCAGCCACCGCGAAACCGACCTTGCCGCAACCGATATCGCCGCGGGAGGTTTCGACTGCGGTAATCCGGTTGCCCTCGCGTTTGAAGCCGGTGACCTCGCAGTTTTGGATGATGTCGACGCCCAACCGGTCGGCGCCCCGCGCGAGGCCCCAGGCCACCGCGTCATGCCGCGCCGTGCCGCCGCGTGGCTGTTTCAGGCCACCATAGATCGGAAAGCGCGCGTTCTCGGAGAAATCGAGATACGGCATCTCGCGCTGGACCTGCTTGCGGTCCAGCAGTTCGGCGTCGATCCCGTTCAGCCGCATGGAATTGCCGCGGCGCGCGAAGGCATCCATCTGGCTGTCGGAATGAGCGAGGTTGGTGACCGCGCGCTGGCTGAACATGACGTTGAAGTTCAACTCGTCGCTCAGCTGTTCCCAGAGTTGTAGCGACTTCTCGTAGAAATGCGCGTTCTCCTCGAGCATGTAATTGGAGCGCACGATCGTGGTGTTGCGTCCGGTATTGCCGCCGCCGAGATAGCCTTTCTCCAGCACCGCGATATTGCGGATGCCGTGGTTCTTGGCGAGATAAAAGGCGCTGGCCATGCCATGCCCGCCGGCTCCGACGATGATCACGTCGTAGCTCTTCTTGGGCTCCGGATCGCGCCAGGCCCGCCGCCAGTCCTTGTGACCGGTCAGCGCGTGGCGCAGCAAACTGAAAGCGGAATATTCGGCCATGAGCGGGGAGGGTCCACACATCAGAGGATGACGAGGTCGCGAGAATCGACCTGTCTCGCTTTTAGCATCCCCGGGGAAGGCCCAAAAGCCCAATACGGACGGAGAATATGGCGAATTCGCCGTTCTAGGATTTCACGAGGCGAAGATGGGGAGGTCTTTTAGGTGCATCTGGGTCGGATGGTGCGAATTGCTGGTCGTGGGCGGTCTTGGGAGCGGAGGCTTCCAGTCGCGTAATCGTCACGATCATCGTTGATCCGGGGTCGTTGTCGAATGGTGGAAGCGTGGGTTTTAAATATTCGAGGCCGGCTTGGGTTAGAGGGAACGACTTCTTTCACTTCGTCCGCTCCGCCAAGCGCTCGGTGATCGCCGCCGACAGTCGTCCGGCTTCTCCGGCCATTGCGTCGATGATTGTCAGGGCCGGCTGACGGACGATGCCCTCGATGGTCAGACGGTCACCGCCTTGCGCGACGACCCGGTCCACCAGTTGACCGAACTCGCGCTCCAGGATCGTCACGCGGGTCGGGTTGCTGGCGAGCCAACGCGCGGCATTTGCCCGGATCGGGCCGAGGCTTTCATTGGTATTGATGAAATCGCGGACCCGGACCCCCGTCGCGTCCGGGCCGAGGCGGGCGATCATCTCGATGGCGATCCAGGCGAACCACCAGCGCCAGGGATCGGCGCGCAGCTCTCCATCGTCATAGACGTCCTGCAGCAGATGCAGCGTGGTCATCGGCGCGTCGGCCTTCAATCGCACCACCTGAGGCGGCAACGCGGTGATGGTCAGGGCTTGGAAGCGCCTGTCCGGCGTCTTGCGGGAGAACAACCCGTCGGCCTTGTCGCCCCTCAGCCCGGCGGCGACCATCAGCTCGTCGGTTTCGGTGACCTCGAACCAGTGCCGCAGGGCCATCGCCATGCCGCGAATTTGATCGTTGACGGTCGAGGCTTCAGGCATACGCATCCTCCACGTCTTATGATATAATGTTCCGGGTGGTTTAGGGAGACAGGATCACGCGTCGGCCCGAGCGGCGGAACGACGCGGTGAAACTTCTTGGACTTGCCGCGAAAATTGGTGATGATCGGCGCTCAACCGGCACCAAGCCGGAGCGGGTCGACTATCGGGTTGCCGGCAACCCGAATAAGCGCTGGAACGAGGGGGAGCCTCGCGGCTCGCGACGCATGAGGGATTTGGAACTAGGTTTCCTTGGTCGCATCGGGGCGGCGATCAATCACTTTTTTCGCGATCGGGAAATCATCCTGCGGTCGGACGGTCGGATCCGTTATTTCACCCTGACCCGGCGCTTGCAGTTGTCCTTGGTTGTCGGTTGGTTCCTGATCGCCGGTTGGGTCGGATTCGCGACCATCGGCTATGTGAAGCAGTTTTCCCTGATTGAGGCCAAGAACCAGGCGATTTGGCGCTCCCAGGCGTCCTACCGCGAGCTTTTGGATCAGGTTTCCGACTATCAGCTCTCCATCGTCAGCATTACTCGGGACCTGAAGGAAACCCAGGCGCATCTGCGGCGCCTGTTCGATCAGAACGAAACCCTGAAACACACGCTCTATTCGACCGAAAACGAGTTGAAACTCACTCAGGTGGAGCGGGACAGGATCACCACCGGACGCACCGCCCTGCGCGATCAGTTTGAACTGCTCGGCAAGGAAGTGCGCCGCATGACCAGCAAGAACAACGCGCTGGAAAGCCATATCGGCAACCTGCGCGGGCATCTGGAAAGCGTGCAGGCGGAGAAGGCGGAGATCGCGGCGGAACGTCGGGCGATGGGGGATCGGCTCTGGCGGTTGAGCAACGATTTGCAGGGCTCGATCATGCGTGGTGAGCAGCTGGAGTCGACCATCGCCTCGCTTCGTTCCGATTTGCGCAATGCCATGATCAGCAAGGGCGCGATCGCGGTCGAGAACGATACCTTGCGCGCGCGGGTCGTGAACCTGGAAACCAGCCTCGCCGAGGAAGCCGAACAGCATCGCGCCCAACTGGAGGCGATTTCGGAGCGGGCGCTCAAGAACATTCATAAACTTGAAGCGGTTCTGACGCGGACCGGCCTCGATCTTCAGAACATCGCGCCCCTGCCCAAGGGGACGATCATGGGGCAGGGCGGTCCTTTCGTGCCCTATCATCCGGATATGCGACC
>Ga0181593_10000681_pt1 | contig 29932 bp, 27 predicted proteins | sample 071ome_19_FD_133756 | JGI IMG/M metagenome (GOLD analysis project Ga0181593, IMG submission 133756) | Coastal salt marsh microbial communities from the Groves Creek Marsh, Skidaway Island, Georgia - 071413AT metaG (megahit assembly) | ecosystem: Environmental > Aquatic > Marine > Intertidal...
GAACAAACAAGATAAGAATAAGGAATAACAATCAATGTGCGGCATTGTCGGAGTCGTTGGTAAGGTTGATGCGGTTCCAAGGCTCATCGAGGGCCTCGAGAGACTCGAATATCGTGGATACGACTCGGCTGGAATCGCGACTGTTTTCGATGGTAGAATCGAACGTCGGAGAGCCAAGGGAAGAATAAAAAATCTCTCGGAATTAATTAGCTCAAATCCAATCGGAGGAAAAATCGGCATAGGTCATACCCGATGGGCAACTCATGGGAGACCAACTGAGGCAAATGCGCACCCTCACGGGGATGAAAATGTCGTGCTTGTTCATAACGGTATCATAGAGAATTTCGTCCAGCTCCGGGGTCAACTAGAGAAAGCCGGGATACGTTTCAAGACTGAGACGGACACCGAGGTGATCGTCCATTTGATTAGCAGAATGCTCGCTATGAGGAAAAATAAACGAGAGGCGGTAATTGAGGCACTTAAAAGCCTTGAAGGCGCATTCGCATTAGCGATTTTGTTCGCCGGGGATGAAGAAGTTCTGTTTGTGGCACGTCGAGGTAGTCCGTTGGCTATTGGGTACGGTGAGGGCGAGATGTTCGTTGGATCAGACTCTCTTGCTCTAGCACCTTTTACCCAGCGAGTCAGTTATTTGGAGGAGGGCGATTGGGCAGAGATAAATAGAGAAGGCGCACTTATTTTCGATAGTGCAAATAACATTGTTGATAGGGAAATATCTCTGACTGCCGCTTCTGGAAGGGAAATAGGAAAGGGCAATTTTGAACATTTTATGCTCAAGGAAATATATGAGCAGCCATCGGTAATTGGTGAAACCCTGTCTGCTTTTATCAATCCCGTATCAAAGACAATAGAATTATCAGATCTTGAATTGCATTTACCCAATATATCTCGTGTAACGGTTGTGGCATGTGGCACTTCTTTTTATGCCGGCTTGACCGCCAAGTATTGGATTGAACAACACGCAAAAGTCCCTGTCGAATGTGATACGGCTTCGGAATTTCGTTATCGAGAGCTCGAGATGGAACCGGGTGGACTTGCAATTTTTATTTCTCAGTCCGGTGAAACCGCTGACACTTTAGCTGCATTAAGGTACTGCAAACAACAGGGTCAATTTACGTTAGCCATTGTTAATGTCGGAGAAAGCACGATGGCTCGAGAAGCCGATGCATTTTTAATGACCCATGCGGGACCGGAAATTGGTGTAGCCTCCACCAAAGCTTTTGTTACTCAACTCTCGGTGCTCGCTTGCTTAACAATTTTTATCGCCCAGCAGAGAAAAAGGATTGATGTAATTCAGGCCAAAGCATTTTGCGATTCACTCGTAGAATTACCATCTCGCATTAATGCGGTGCTTTCTCGTGTGGATGAGTTTGGCAAACTTGCAAAATCAGTTAGTGATGCTCGCGACGTGTTGTATTTGGGTCGAGGCTCATCATATCCTATTGCCCTAGAGGGTGCATTGAAGCTGAAAGAGATCAGTTACATTCACGCTGAGGGGTATGCGGCTGGAGAGATGAAGCATGGCCCAATAGCGTTGATTGATGAGTCAGTGCCTGTGATCGTGATTGCCCCAAATAATCAGTTGTTTGAAAAAACCGCGTCGAATACACAAGAGGTGTTGTCTAGAGGAGGGCGGGTCATTCTTTTTTCCGATCGGGAGGGGATTAAGAAATTAGGTGGATTAGTCGAATCGGCTTTTGAAATGCCTCACATGGATCCATTCGTAGACCCAATTTTGTATACAATACCCGTACAGCTTCTCGCTTATTACACCGCGCTCGAAAAAAAAACAGATGTTGATCGGCCAAGAAATCTGGCGAAGTCGGTCACCGTAGAGTAGTTTCGTTAGGGGGCATTAAAGAGGAGGATATTAGAGCCTACCTCTGCTTCACAGTAACGATCCGATGTAAGGGTTTGCGCACCCAGCCATTTTTATTAGATATGATCTGGTGATGCGCGGTTGGTGCTAAGCTCGACAAGAGATCTTTTTGATTTTTAGACCTCTGGTTTGTAAGAACAAAAGGACAGGCGATAGGAAGTTCAAATTATGTGTATTTGGATTTCTGTTTCGTTCACATGGTCAAAAACTAGGGGCTTATTGAGTTAGGAGTGGAGTTTATCCTAACACGATCAGCGTAATGGTTCGTTTTTAGGAAAGAGTGTGGGATGCCGGAAATACAAAAAAATGTCCTGGGAACAGAATTAGAAGTTTGTGGAACTAATCCGATGACGGGCTTTTTCCGAGATGGATGCTGCAATACGGACTCTAATGATCTTGGAACTCACACTGTTTGTGCAATTGTTGATACCAAGTTCCTTGAATTCTCTAGGAGTAGGGGAAACGATTTGATGACGCCTCGGCCTGAATTCGGCTTTGAGGGATTGAAGGATGGGGATTGCTGGTGTTTATGTGCACTTCGTTGGGAGGAGGCGCGGCTTGCAGGATTTGCTCCAAGGGTAAAACTTACTGCAACTAACCAAAAAACTCTCAAACATGTTAGTTTAGATCATCTAAAAGAGTATCAAATTGATCTCAACTAATTATTGTGGAAGAAATTAAAAGCCCTTCATTCTTGAATTGGGTAGGGAGGAAGTTTTTTTAGCTTTCAATGCTCATATTTCTTCTCGAATAACCCGGCCTAAAACCTTGTCATCAATGATTTCATAATGGTTCTTCTATGGGATTAGTTACAGAGATTTTTCTCCCGGCAGCCATAGCCTTCATCATGTTTTCTCTTGGTCTGGGTCTCACACTACACGATTTTACCAGAGTGTTTAAATTTCCTAGAGATTTTTTAATCGGCATCATGTTGCAAATGGTCATTTTGCCCCTTTTTGCTTTTACTCTGGTCTATTGTTGGCAAACGCAGCCAGAGTTGGCTCTGGGCTTGATGATAATTGCTGCTGCGCCGGGTGGAGCAACCTCAAACATTCTTACAGCCTTTGCGAAAGGAGATATTGCTCTGTCTATATCTTTGACTGCTGCCGCAAGCTTACTGTCCGTTATCACGATACCTGCGATTGTGGTTTTTGCCCATGATTTTTTTGTGGGCAAGCAATTGGGAGAGGTTTCTGTCTTAAGAACGGCGCTGGGAGTTTTCGCTTTTGTCACAGTGCCTGTCACGGCGGGATTGTTGCTTAAAACTTTTGCTCGAAAATTTGCCGCTAAACTCGAGTGCAAGGCCAGGTCGCTATCGTCAATTCTTTTTGTTATTATTTTGATTGGCGCAATTTCCCAAGAACGGTCAAATATAATCGATTATTTTTCTCAAGCGGGCCTACTAACCTTGAGTTTGAATGTCGGTATGATGGCAATAGCCCTTTTGGTAGCTAATATATTCGGATCCGGTGAAAAACAGCGCACTTCAATAGCGATCGAATGTGGACTGCAAAACGGAACCTTGGCTATTACTTTATCAGTGTTGCTATTTGGGGATGGTCCTACCCTTATTCCCGCGGCGATCTACAGCCTTATTATGTTTATCTCTGCATTTTTATTGGTTTTTTATTCTAGATTTGTGACTACTGGGGTGTTGAAGTAATTACAGATTAAACTTTGAACGCTGCCAAAAACTGGATAGTCAGGGATAAAAAATAGTTTAAATAATGTCTCAAATAAAAGAGTGTCTATTCGACTTATTAAGGTTAGGCAGCACTAAATTTACACTCCGAAGTTTTATTAAAGTCTCTGATGGTTCTTTCCAAAGTCCTAAAATTTATTGGTTCCCCGAACAATAACGGCTTCTCTGAGATACCAAAATTTTTCATTATTCTGAAATTAATCACCTAAATCCGAAAAATTGGCATGAAAAATGCAAAGGTCCTTGTAGGAATTCTAGCTAAACAAGGATCGGTTAGTTCAATGTCAAACGCAGCCATGCATGTCGCTAAGACCGGAGTCGAGGCACAACAGCTTAAAATGCAGGTTATCGCAAACAACCTCGCAAACGTTAACACCACCGGTTTTAAGAAAGATCGGGTGTCGTTTGAAACGCTCGTATATCAAGTCAAAAAGATGGCTGGAGCGCAGACCTCCGAGGGCACTGAGGCAACAAGTGGTTTGAATGTGGGCACCGGGACGAGAGTTGTTTCAACTGAAAAACTGTTTGCTCAGGGGGCTATTTCTTCGACAGATAATGCCTTGGATTTAGCGATATCTGGGAGTGGATTTTTCCAGATTATTTTACCAAACGGTCAGTTTGGTTATTCACGTGACGGATCTTTCTCAAGGAACAGTGAAGGGGTCCTTTGCACATCTGATGGGTTTGTTTTGCAACCTCAAATAACGATTCCGGCCAATGTCACAAATATTTCAATCGGTGGCAGTGGAGCGGTGACCGTGACACTGCCTGGGCAGAATACTCCGACCAATGTTGGACAGATTCAGTTAGCAACATTCACAAATCCGACGGGTTTAACACCAATAGGAAGTAACTTTTTAAGTGAGACAAGCGCAAGCGGCCCAGCAGCGCTAATCAATCCTATGGAAAATGGCTCAGGGCAATTGATCCAAGGATCGCTGGAGAATTCAAATGTGAAAGTCGTGCAAGAGTTGGTAGATATGATTGAGACACAAAGAGCTTACGAAGTCAGCTCGAAAGCCATCACGGCCACTGATGAAATGCTCCGTTATATTAACCAAAATCTGTAGAATGTTGATCGTGATCCATAAACTTATAAGGCTTTTCTGTTGTTTAAGCGCTATCGGGCTCGCGTCTTGCAGTGCCTATGTTGAAAAGCAAGTGGGCAAGAGCTTTGAGCCAAAAATAGATAATTTATTGAAAACGAATTCAGTGGTAGCCGTGAGTCCTCCACGTCCGACTGGAGCGATTTTTTCAGGTCGTTCCCAGAAATCAGGACTGTTGGTTGGAACCGGGTCAAAATTATTCAAGGTCGGAGATATCATCAGAGTAAAACTAAATGAGGCGAACTCCGCCACGAAAAACCAGTCCTCCACTTCATCAAAAAAATCCAGCCTGACAGCTACCGTTCCTAACATGTCTTCTGAGGGCAATTATGCTGCTAGCATCCCCTCCTTTATCCAAAAGGGCGCACGTACTCTTAACTTATTTAATGGGATGACAGGAGATCGTTCTTTCGAGGGGTCAGGAACATCTGAGCTAGCGAATACCCTTTCGGGAGAACTCGCAACCATAATTGTAAAAAGGTTTGAAAACGGAAACTTAAAGCTTGTAGGCCAAAAAAAGCTCACGTTGTCTTCTGGTACGGAATATATGCGGGTCGTTGGTATTGCTAGGCCAGAATTTATTGATCAAGACAACGTGATTGATTCTAAGTATCTGGCGAATGCAAGTATCTACTACGTTGATGAAAGTTCTGCCAAAAAGGGATGGCTGACGGAGATTGTTGATGAACTTTCTCCACTATAGAGACATTTGTGCCCTTATTGCCGGGATCGCACTTAGCGTTTTTCTCGTATCTTCTTCGACAGCGGAGAGAATCAAAGACGTTTCTAGCGTAGCGGGAGTGCGTTCGAACCAGCTAGTCGGATTTGGCCTGGTAACGGGTCTTACTGGGACTGGCGATGGTGATATTAATCTAACGAAGCAGGCGTTACGCTCTGTCATATCGAGGTTTGGAATACAAGCAAACCTTGATGATATAGATGCAAAAAACATAGCTGCGGTGACTATCACAGCGGAATTACCTCCGTTTATAAAGCCGGGGCAGACGATAGATGTAGTTGTTTCGGCATTGGGACCGGCCGAATCACTTAAGGGCGGCACATTGCTTATGTCTGCACTGCGTGGCGCTGATGGAGAAACATACGCGGTGGCTCAGGGTAACCTGGCCGTGGGGGGGCTTGGTGTCAGTGGCGATGATGGTTCGTCCTTGATCGTAAATGTTCCAACCGTGGGAAGAATTCCCCGCGGGGCGACGGTTGAACGCCGGGTCGAAACGCCATTTCTGACGGCTGAAAACTTAGTCCTTAATCTCCATTCTGGAGATTTTACGGTTGCAAACAAAGTGGCTAACGCAATCAATGCAAGATTGGGACGTGGTATTGCTATCCCAATAGACGCTACTTCGATAAGGGTCCGTGCTCCCAAGGATCCCAGCCAGAGAGTTTCGTTTACGAGTCTTGTGGAAGAGATACCCCTACCTGCGACGATACCCCCCGCTAAAGTAATAATAAATTCGCGTACCGGAACGGTGGTTATCGGAGGAAATGTTAGAATTACGCCGGCGGCGGTAACTCATGGAAACCTTACCGTTAAAATTGATGAAAAGCCCGAGGTGACACCTACCGGGGCTACTACCACAACGGCTGAAGGTAATATCGTTAATACACCAGGGCCGGCAATAACTACTCCTCGGTCAAAGATAGAGGCTGATGAAGAGCCGGTTCGAGCATTTGTTTTTAACCGAACCGTAGAACTGAATGAAATTGTTCAGGCAATTAATGACATTGGCGCAAAGCCAAGTGATTTGGTGGCAATTTTAGAGGCACTTAAGGCAGCTGGTGCGCTTAAGGCGGAGCTCATAATAATCTAATGGGAAAATAAGTTGGAAAAAATCAATTATTTTGGCCAAGTAGTTGGCGCAACACGAGAGAGTAACCCGGTTGAGCAAAAAAAAGAGAAGGATCTTCTTGCTCTCCAAGGAGTTGCGCAGACGTTCGAGGCTTACTTTTACCAAATGATCTTGAAGAATTCTCGGCAAATAAAATTATCCGAGGGACTGACAGAAGAGAGTCAGGTCTTTAGTGAGATGCTTGATAAAAACTTTTCGGAAATCATCGCTAAGCGCAACAGTTCTGAAATTTCGCAGTCGATAATTAATCAATTTAAAAAATATATCTGAAAATTCTTTGTAATCATGGCCAGCATATATGATATCGCGAGCAGTGCCGTCAGGTCGCACAAGGAAGCACTTTCGGGCACCAGCCAGAATATCGCCAATGTAGATACTGAAGGTTACACGCGACGTGAAGTAAAACTCGATGAGGTTAGCGCTCAGAATAGCGGGCTCGCGGCCAAAGGAGCCAACGTTGGTTTGGGTGTTAAAGTAGACCAAGTGCGTCGAGCCTATGACGAGGTTTTGGCCACACAGCTTCGCAATATAGGATCGAAGTTCCAGTCATCGCAGGCGTTCGTCGCAAATTTGGAGAAACTTGAGAATTATTTGCTTCCCGATGGGAATTTGATCGACTCGATTAATCAATTCTTTTCAAAATTAACTGCAGTCGCCGCAGAGCCGGCGTCCCAAGCAAATCGGGTGGCTGCTATTTCATATGGTTCTGAGGTCGCATCTTCATTTGCCCGCACAATCGGGTCCCTAGATTTTTTAAAGTCTCAAATTGATCAAGAAATCTCATTTACTCTGAATCGTGTGAATGAAATATCTGAACAATTAGGAAAAATTAATAGGGACATTGGCGCTTCCGCCTCTAGCAAGGGGGCATCCCCATCCCTTTTAGATATCCGGGATAAACTTCTCCTTGAGCTCGCTGAAATTACAGCGGTTAGCGTAACCGCTAAGGATACCGGTGAGGTCAAGGTTGATCTGGGTTTTGATGCAGTCGGTGCCACACTCGTAGATGGGAACATCATCGGTAATTTGTCATACAAAATTACCGATGATGACCTGCAGTTCTTCATTGGCCAATCTCAACCATTAACTGGGTTTGACTCTGGCGTATTGCGAGGCATAAGCGATAGCTTTTTCGTTCTGAATAAAACCGAAAATGAACTTGATGGCTTAGCGCGGCGATTTGTTTCAGAGCTTAATCACCAACACATGCAAGGGTTGGACTTAAACGGTGAACATGGAGAGCCTCTATTTTCATCTAGCCGACATCAATTGGCGGCGATCGATTTCGATACATCTGAAATAATAGTTGATTTTAAAAAGAATAGTGGTCGCTCCGATATTTATGGTGACATTCTGGTATCGTTTGACGGAGGGTTAGGTCAATGGGTTGCTACTCACAATGGCCAAAGCTTAGCAAAGGGACGAGAAAAATTAGATTTTGATGGATTCTCCATTAGTGCAAGTGGCCCAGCTAAAGATGGCGACAGCTTTATGTTGGCCCGCACAAAAGGTGATGCAAGTAACCTCGAATTTCTGTTGGCAGACCCCAGATCTTTGGCAGCGACTGCCAAACTAATCATTGATGCTTCTGCGAATAATCTGGGTACAGCGGTTGCCAAAGTTACGGGGGGTGGGGTGTCGGACAAACCTCTTAATAATACTTTGGAGATGTTTCAAAATAACTTGAGTCCGATTTCTTCTAAATCATTTTTAAGGGGGGGGTTGATTGGGTCGATACCTGCTGGGCTGGATGAAGTCTCAATTAGCAGTAATGCCAACCAATCTAGTATCTCATTTTCCGCTAAAAATTTTGAAAAGATTTCTCGAATTGAGATGTCTTTGGACGGTCAAGCCTATACTCTTAATATTCCAACCGGCGCGCAGAACCTGAATATAGAAACCGCCTCTGATGTAGCTGAATATTTTAATTCCGGATTATTAAGATTTGAAAATAATGCTGGAAAGACGTTTGATTCAAGGGCTTTGGGAGCGGTTGCCATCGGATCGCAAGCAGCTTTGAAATTTTCAAGTTCAAACAAAACATTTAGTTCTGGTTCAGCATTAATCGATGGGAATTCTCATGCTGGACAGGTCGTCTCACCGATCGAGGCCTCTGACATTTATGTTTTTACACGTGAGGGTCGACAGATAGCCGGTAAAGCACTTAGCGCAGTTGATGCAAATATGTTAATCACTCAAGAGAATGGTTTTACTGAGTACGCGTCGTATCGCACCGAGTTCTTAAATGGAACTTTGGATAGGGGGTATCGAGGACTTGAAGCAAAAACCATTTTGGCTAGCTCGGGAAATTCATTGACCTTTGGGGTTCTCGGTGGGTCTACCGGGATTGGTTCAGGCCCGCTTATTAACTCGCAATCAAGTCCTATCAATTCGTATGATGAACAGAAATTAACGATCGCTTCAGCTGATTTAGGTATCTCCGAAACTGTTACAATACCGGCTAATGCATCAGCTAAAACGATTGCCTCGCTCCTTAACGAAGGGGTTGGGGCAAAGGGAATTCTCTTTGAGGCTGAGAATAAGGTTCAAATCCAAATAGACTCAACGAGTGGTAATCCAATTTCTTTAGGTTTAGCGGGTGATAATTCTGAACCCGTACTAATAAAGGCAGAGTACAACGCAGCCCTTGGTTTGGCTGAGCTAGCGAAAGCTGTGAATGCAATGTCAGTTACCACAGGCATCACTGCTGAAGTTAGTGCGAATGGTAAGCGAATCGTTTTAACGGAGGCCAAAGGCGGCGATATTAGGGTTTCTAATATCATAAATGCCGATATCAGCCTTCGTGCCCTTGATGGTAATTACAGTGAATTAGGGAATGCATTGACGCTTAATCCCCGTGATGAGGTAGGGCTTGTGATCTCAGGAATGTTGACAGCAAGGGCAGACGCAGCGGTTTCAATTTCTAGTTCTCAGGGTGTCAGCCTAAATAGTAGCACCAACCATTATTTGAACAGCTCCGTTGCGAAAAGCTTCCTTAATGCAGGCGATACCGCCATATTTCAAATACTCGATGTTCCCGGCGTAGATGCGACTTCTGATGAAGGGTCTGGAAGTCACCTATATCATGGAAACCATGAGGTTACTTTATCTCTCAACAAAGCCGATGGAACTGTCGATACAGTTACTAAGCATTCCTCCGCCTTAACCATGGGAAGCGGTTCCGAAATGGCGGCGGAGTTAGTCGCCGCAATGCGGTCAAGTGCCCCACTCCCTAAAATCGAGTCTTCATTCTTTGCCAACCTCCCACCCGAAGGAAGTCAGATGAAAATTTCCTATGCGGGAGAAGAATATTCAATTGTTTATCGTAATAACAATTTAGACGTTGTCGGTTTGGATAGCGATCAATTTTACGCTGATTTACAACTCTCCAATGCGGGTTATCGCATCGTAGTCAGTTTGCCCGAAGGCAGTAATAGTGGCTCTAGGCTTACGCCGGTTATAGGCAATGGTGAAGGGCAGTTCGGATTCTCGAATTGGGTTAATTATCTGACCGGCAATGTGCCAGAGCCGATGAATGTTAATGAGACGAGAGCCTTGACGATCAACACGACCGACTCAAGCCAAGTCACGGTCACTCTGAGGCGTTTAGGAGACGGGACGTATGATGTTTCCTCAAGTGACGCTTCAATATCTGTTGTATTTGAAAACGGTAATTTGACCAGTAATGAACTTACAAAAATTACACTGAAAAACACAACGATCAATGCAGGCTTGGCGCTAAATGGAAGTTTGATCGCAACCCAAATGGGTTTTGATCTATCTCGGGAAGAAATTTTTCAGGACGAGAATAAAATAATAATTCGGTCCCTAGATGGGAAACCAAGTGATGCAAAAATACAAAGTCAAAGGGATCAAAACAACAATCTCCTGCGTCTATCTAATTTGCCAAATGAGGAGTTGATACTTCTAGTTTCACGCGATGGGGCCAAGAAAATTTCGATGACCCATTCGGAAAAACTTTTCGACGAAAAGCCTATGGATAGCCAGCGTATCGACCTAAAATTAGTTGATGCTGAATCGAGGGTAATGGGACTATTTGATGGGACCACGGGTCAGCTAATAGGGGAGAGAAGGCTCAATCAGGGCCAGACGATTAACTTCCAAGAATTCTCAGTGGCTCTTTCAGGTCAAATGAAAGAGGGTGACTCATTTTCTATTTCTACCAATGACGACTTGGTTTTGAATGGGGCTAATTTAGATAGCCTTGCCCAACTGGGAACATCGTCAGAGTCACGGTTGAGTTATCAGGACTCTTATAGAAATTATTTAGTAGATGTGGGTTCCAAGCTTTCTGCAAATAGGGTTGAGCTGGAGAGCGTAACTGCCCAATTTGACGCCGTAAAAGAGAGTTTTGATGAAAAATCAGGTGTAAATTTAGATACCGAAGCAGCAAATCTTATCCAGCAACAACAATCCTACCAAGCGGCGGCACGATTATTGCAAACTGCTAGAGATATGTTCGACACAATCCTTAAGATATAGGTCCTTATAAATGGCGATTTCGACAAAATTGTTCACAGAGAGGCAATTGGATAATTTTAGCAATATTTCCTCGAAGATTGAACAAAATCAGGCGAAAGTAAGTACAGGGAAGGCTGTCGCTAAACCGTCAGATGATCCAGAGACGGTACTGAAGGCATCTGCACTTGATGAAAAGATCCTGCAGACCGCAAGCTATATAGCTAATTTGAATACCGCTGATGACCGGCTCAGTTTTGCAGATGCCGTGCTGGAAGGAGCAGCTACGGTGCTTACGCGATTGGGAGAATTGGCAATTCAGGCAGCAAATGATACCTATTCGGTAAATGATAAAGCTTTGATCAAGGCGGAAGTCTCTCAACTTAGATCCGAACTGTTATCTTTAGCTAATGCTAAGGATTCTAGAGGAAAACCACTTTTTTCGGGCTCGACCGGCATGCAAGACCCGTTTAAGGAAAAATTTGATGGGTCGGTCGAATATCATGGCAATAACCAACGAAGCCATATTCGTTCGACCAGCAACACAACCATTGCAGATAGTATCAGTGGCGCAGAGGTTTTTTTTGCGGAGGTTCCATGGGGTGAACGTGTTAGTTACTTTGATATTATCGACAATCTTATACTCGCATTGGAATCTCCCACGGACTACCAAACCTCAGCCCAACTGAGAGATCCCGAGTCAAAAATTTTTAAGATTCAGAGTTCAGATGAGGTGAATGCATTCTCCTTTGATCTAAGCGGCTCGTTCGGCGTCGTTTCTGTTCAATTTACGACGACAAATAATAGCGTTTCGGATGCAATAGCCTCAATAAATGAGCATACCGCGTTGACGGGCATTACCGCTGAAAAAAGTGGCGAGGGATTTGTCCTTCGTAACGCTACTGATGATATCGAGATCAAAAATTTCTCAGATGGCACAGACTTTGGATTGGATCATAATCAAATAATAATTCTGGGTTCCGAAGGAGAACAGGACAAGTTAACGAGCGGCCTTAGGCGGGTTAACAGAAATATCGAGTTAATAAATTCGGCACAGGAAAACATAGGTCTAAAGCGAGCAACAGTTGGATCTCTTCTGAACAGAGTAGAGTCTTCATTAAAAATTAACCAAAATATGCAAGATATGCTTGAAATATCTTACTCCGAGATAGCGTCAGCAGATCTTGAGAAGTTAATAACTGAGCTCCAATCTCTGCTCGTAAATCGCGATGTTGCCAGACAGACTTATACAAATATTACCCGTACCACTTTGTTTGATTTCATCAGATGAGAAACGTGATCTTATTTTTACTAACTATTTTGTTTCCGGCCTCAGCAAGTGCTAACTGTGAAGTTAATTTCGCCGAGGCAGAAAAAAAATATGCGATACCAAAGGGTTACCTAAGTGCTATCTCCCGAACAGAGGTCGGAGTTGGACAGACAGGTAAATTGAGAAGCTGGGCCTTAAACGTTGCAGGTGATGCCATTTATTTTCGGGATAAATATGCAGCGGCACAATATTTGGCTGTGTTAGACATTCAGAATATTGATATCGGTTGCATGCAAATAAATAAGAATTGGCATGGGGAAAGGTTTCTTTCCAAGTCCCACATGCTGGATCCCTATCAAAATGTTATGTACGCGGCCTATTTATTGCGAAGACATTATAATGAAACTCGCTCCTGGGAACGATCAATAAAATTTTATCATTCGAGAAACCCACAGTTTCACAATAAGTATTATGAGAAATTTAAAATGAATATCGGACAATAAAGCGCGGATTAATTTTCATAAATTCCTTTCACAAGAACGGAAGCTTGCAAGGAGAACTATAAGGATGATCGGGACAATAATAGGCGGGTTGAGCGTTGCCATGAAGGCGCTTGACCTCATTTCAAATAACGTTGCAAATGCTAAAACATATGGGTTCAAGACATCTTCAATGAACTTCCAGGATGTCTATCAACAGGATGGTATTCCATCACGGCGGGTTGGTGAAGGAGCTAAATTAGCCGCATCCAACTTGCGCCATGACGTTCAGGGTAGCTTGACCCTTACCGGAAATGTCTTAGATCTGGCGATCAAGGGGGCGGGGTTCTTTCTTGTCAACGATGCGGCTACAGGACCCGTAAAATACACTCGTGATGGAAGTTTCTTGCTAGATGCAAATGGGTTTATCGTGAATGGTTCGGGTCTTTTTCTTCAAAGTATTGATGGCAAAGCTATTCAGATCCCGCGCCAAAGTCAGGGAAATTTCCTTGCTGATTTAACGGTTGATGGTCAAGGCAGGGTTATTGCTACTTACGAGGGGCAAAAGCCAGTTTCAATAGCATCTATAGCTCTTGCTGTCTTTCCAAAGCCCGGAGCTTTGACCCCAGAAGGTCGAGGGAATTTTTCAGCAACTTTGCAATCTGGACAAGCTAAAATTGGGGCGGCAAGTTCTGACGGTTATGGTAGCGTTCAGTCAGGTGCCCTGGAGAACTCAACTTCCGATATTGTTAAGGAAATGACTAGAATGATAGCGGCACAACAGTCATTTTCAGCAAATGCAAAGATGCTCCAGACTCACAATGATATGACAGCAAGGTGGGTTAAGTAAAATTACGTTTGAAATCAAAATTGGTGATTTTTGTATTGATCAAATGGTCAATAATAAGATCGCCTTGATCAGAAAGTGTTAGGGTCGCGTCAATCAGAGCCTCGACTACCGCGTTTAGTCTTTTTTCTGAATGTAATGAGTTTATTAGTCGAGTGAACTTATCCTCTTGAATTGTAAGTTTAGCCCTTATGGTGGTATCTTCAGGTTCAATTATGACTTCGTTAATTTTTTCTCCTAAGTTTGGAGTTGAGCGGGTCAATATAACTTCGAAAGTTCCGGCACTTATATTTATAAGCCTTGATCGGATATAGAGACTGTCAACGTCACTAGTTAGCCCTATTTTATAGTCGATAGTGGTGATCTGTGCGCGGATTACAGAGCTTGTGTGGAATTCGGCCATCGATATTAAAAGTCAGACCCAAGCTTATCTTTGAGGCTATTGAGGGCTGCCGATTTTATCTGCGATATCCGACCGGGGCTCAAATCCATAATTTGAGCAATTTCGTAGGTATTCAATTCTTCAACAAAGTATAACTGCAATATAAGAGCCTGATTTTTATCCAATTCTCTGAGTTTTTCAGCGAGAATGTTGGCCTTTAATTTGTTATCTAAAAGTAGATCCTGGCCCTTATCCGTTGATGAAAAGAGCGCGGAGGTCTCGTGGAAAAACTCTTCAATACTATGAATATTTCCCTGTGCAGTGAGGTTTTCCCACTTTAATAAATCCCGCGGTGTGATGCCCAATTTTGCTGCTACTTCGTCTGTATTTGGTTCTCGACCCAAATTTTGTCTGAGTTGCTCTTTGGCAGAGGAGATAAGTTTGTTTCTTTTGATATTTTGTCTCGAGAGCGAAGAAGATCTTCGCAAATGATCCAGAATTTCGCCTTTTATACGAACCGACGCATAATTGGGAAAAGCCCCATCTTTTGAGTTACTATAGTTATTGGCCGCCTCTATCAGGCCAATTACGCCATATTGAATGAGATCATCTACCTCAGCATATTGACTGACACGTCCGTGGATCTTGTAAGCTATTCTCCTCACCAGCTCAATATGACTATTGATCAGATTTTCTCTGTCGAAACGACTACTCTGATAACCATCTATAGTCATTTTTGGATCATATCACTATCTAGGTTCTTTATTATGTTATCAATAAACGAATATTCACGAGTTTTCTTGTTGTTATAAAATGGAAGTCTATCTGAAATGCTTGATTCTATTACAGTCGATTTAGGTAAGAAACCAACCAATTCTAATGAGACATCTAAAAACCTGGTCGTAATTTTATCAAACTTTTGGAAGATTTTTTGGGCACCAGTATATGAATTGCATTGATTAATACAGATATGAAAATCTTTTATATTATGTTCTTGGTTTGCTATTTTAATCGTAGAGTAAGCATCCAAAAAATTTGTCGGCAAATCTACTAGAGAAATGATCAGATTAGAGTTGTTACAACTCAATGACATGGTGTGGTTTTCCGCGCCGGCTGAATTATCGATCACGACATAGTCAAATTCAGTCTCTACACTTCTGATGCCGTGCCAAATCTTCTGACCGTTATCCTGGGATAGATTTAAAAGCGGCGCACTACCGCTTTTGCCCGCCAGAATTGATAAGGTTGGCGATACATCCTCTACGGCCTCCTTAAAGCTACAGTGGTCTAGGATAAAATCCTCGACAGTTCTGGCAGGATTCAGCCCCATCATGATGTGAGAGTTTGGTAAGCCAAAGTCTGCGTCTACTAGCAGCGTCCTGCCTTTTTTCTCAGAAAAGCCAGCGGCGATATTGACGGCAAGAATTGTTTTTCCAGCCCCGCCTTTTCCACTTAAGATAGCAAAGGTATTTTTCATGGCGGCCCTGAGTAAGTTTTGGATAATTGAGCTCTAATTTCCTCGGATTTTGTTATCAAAGTATTTTTTTTCTCTAACCTGCAATAGACGGCCGATATCAATTCTACAAAGTCGTCTCTTAAAAATCTTTCCAGGTGGGGGTGTTTTTTATTGTAGATGAGGAAGAAATTTGAGTTCGTATTTGCGAAACTTTGCAAAAAGTCGGTCTGTATGGTTTCGAAAGATTCTACGATGTAGCAAATGTTTATCGACCCAAATTTATTAATCATTGCCTGGTAAGGGAGGGCGCCAGTTTTCTCAATATCAATTTGGTCGCACTCAATTATTGGTACACTCTCGCCGGACAGAATATTCTCTTTAGCATGTCTGTAAGAAAAATCACACTCCAGTAAACTCGCAACCAAGGCGGAATTTTGGTTAGCCAGGAGATGATTTTGACCATTTCGGATGTAGTGAATATTGCGATCGTGACGATCCATTAAGAATTTATGTAGGAAACTTGTTTTGCCGGACCCCGGCAACCCACAAACTAAAGTTGGTAGCAGAGTTGGGGCATCAATAATTTCTCGGAGGTTGCCTCGGGTAATCGGAATAGGGGCTGTCTCAGGCGTAGTTTTTAAATTATCTTTTTGTTCAGTTTTAACGGGCGGCGGGGTCATGCTAGCTGTAACGGTGACTAGACCTCCGATCTTCTCTGTTTTGAGAATGTAGGCGTCTTCACCTAATTCTCTCGCTACTTTCTCAAGAGCATCTTCGGTATTAGAGGAAGTAAAAGTCTTGATATCCATTACAACCTAGCCTAACTCTTCTTCGTTTTCAGGAACAGAATCTTTGTTACCAATCGTGGCAATTACCTCGAGCTGTCTACGATATGGGATCTCATTCACACCCAAAACGATTACGTCATTTATATGAATTCCTAAGAAGTTCATCAATTTTTTTCTTACCACAGCATGGGTTACAACGACGCCTTTTTTGCCGATATTGGCTTGTGTTTCGAGGGCGTTGTTGACTTCGGTCACTATTCCCTCTGCCATATTCGTATCTAACATCAAGACTTCAGCGTCAAATTGATTGGCTGCCGAAATCAGCAATTGTTCAATTTCAGAGTCAAAGACGACCACCGGCAAAGCTTCGTTGATTGGCACCATTTGTTGGATCAACAATTCCACCAACGCAGGTCTGAGAGTTTCTGCGATCTCTTCATTGGAGAGGCCTTTAGATTGGATGTTTGATATGTGCTCCAAAATTTTACGCAAGTCAGTTACCGGTATTCGGTCTCGGAGAAGTTGTTTCAGGACACTGGTCAGGTTGCCGAGACTAATTACCTTAGGAATAACTGATTCTACTAAATGCGGCGCGGATTTGGATAGATTCTCAAGCAATATTTGTACATCGTCTTGCCCTAAAATTTCATGAGCATTACTTTTGATGATAGAGCTCAGATGCGTTGCGATGATCGCATCGGGGTCAACGACCACATGATTATCAGCTTCCGCCTCAACCTGTTGATCGGAGTCAATCCAAGTTGATACCATTCCAAAGGCGGGGTCTTTTACACTTATTCCGTCTAACTTCTCGATCGATTCTGGTGATGGGAGTGCTAACTTTTTTCCCATATAAACGGTATCTTCACCTAATATGATTTGGCCTATTTTTATTCGATATTTGTCCTGAGGTAGAGATAGGTCATCTGTAATTCTTACTTGTGGAATCACGAAGCCAATTTCCTTAGAAAGCTCTTTTCTGACGGTTGCAATTCTGGTCGCTAATGGTGCGCCATCCTCCCCACTGATTAGGTCTAAAAGGCTAAAACTCAATATCACAGATATGGCAGAATTATCGCTGATGTCGCTGATTTCAACCGCTCTCTCGTCCGGTGGGTCATCTACCGCAATTGTTTGGGAGTCTAAGTCTATCGTCTGTCGGCGTGCTTTAGCTGAGATAATAACACCGATAGCAGCAGCTCCGAGAGCAAAACAAAAGAATAGAATGTTCGGCATCCCGGGGATTAGTCCCAATAAACCCAGTACTCCCGCAACTGGGAACCACGCTTTGGATATGGATATTTCTTCCGCAACTTGCTCAGCCATATCGCGGCCAGCCGATACCCTTGTTACAATTATTGCAGTGCCGATAGAGAGCAACAAAGAGGGTATGGCGGCCGCTAATCCATCGCCCACGGAGAGTAAAATATATGTCTCCGCCGCTACGGATGCGGGGAGGCCATGCTGACCAATCCCGATTGCGAGGCCTCCAATAATATTGATTGCTAAAATTAATACCGCTGCGATGGCGTCACCTTTTACGAATTTTGTTGCGCCATCCATTGCACTGTAGAAATCTGTCTCTTTACCTAATTCTTCCCGCTTCTTTAACGCCTCCTCTGGGGTAAGCACCCCGGCATTGATGTCAGCGTCGATGGCCATTTGCTTTCCTGGCATTGAATCAAGAGTGAATCGTGCTGAGACCTCAGAGACCCGACCTGCTCCTTTCGTAATAACGATAAGATTTATAATGATTAGGATGATGAATACGAAAATTCCAACAGCGAAGTTCCCGCCAATCACGAATTCACCAAATGCCTCTATAACTCTTCCCGCTGCACCGGGGCCGTTTTGGCCCTCGCTTAGAACAACACGGGTGGAGGCCACGTTTAATGCCAACCGCAGGACTGTTGCGACTAGGAGGATTGTAGGAAAACTCGAAAAATCAAGCGGTCGGAACGTGTGGAGGGCTAGCATAAGAACTAGCAAGCCAATCATAATGTTTGTCGCAAAAAATACATCAAGTGCGACTGGGGGCAGAGGGATGACCATCAGGACAACCACGGCTAGTATTCCCAGGGGCATCATTGTGCTCCTGAAAAGATCACTAAATCGTCCTATGCCTGGAATGTTAAAAATAGTGTCCATAAGTGAATATTCCTCGTATGACCGCATGAGCGAGTATGCAAAGCACATGCCAATCTATGGAGGCTGAGTTGACCTATCTTCAAAAATATCATGATTTGAGAATCCGGTTATACGAGGTTTTGGAGAAAAACGATGGCTCCGATCACATCAGCAAGAGATGCGATTATTTTCTAATAGTCATCATTATCCTTAATATCGCCGTTATTATTGCCGAGTCCATTGACTTACTTTTCAAGGGTAATGAGCAATTATTTAGAAATTTAGAGGTGTTTTTTGTTAGTATTTTTTCGATCGAGTACGCATTAAGGATATGGTCGAGCCCCGCTTATATAAAAAACGGTAAATTAAGAAGCGGCAGATTGAAATATGTTTTTAGTTTCTACGGCTTGATAGATATTTTGTCTATCTTACCATTTTATCTTCAAATATTTTTACCTGGTTTAGATCTACGTATATTAAGGACTTTTCGCCTTATAAGAATACTTAAAATCTCTCACTATAATTCTGCAATTGAAGACCTTTTTCATGCGATATATGTTGAAAGGAAGCCATTCTTAGCAACCTTATACATTTTTGCGGTCGCAATCTTACTTAACTCAACACTCTTGTATTTCGCCGAAAGCGGTGTGCAGCCGGAAAAGTTCGGTTCAATACCTGACTCAATTTATTGGTCAGTTATTACCTTGACCACTGTCGGCTATGGTGATGTTACACCTCAAACATCGCTGGGAAAGGTAATTGCTGTATTTACGGCTTTAACAGGTATTTGTGTGGTAGCTTTATTATCCGGTATCGTTGCTACAGCGTTTTCTCGCCAGATAAACCAACGTCAGATGATATTCGAGGAAGAGGTTCGTAAAGCGCTTGAGGATGGCGTAATAACGGACGAGGAGATGCTTATTATCGATTCAATGCGGGAGAAGTTTGACATCGATACCGAATTTCAATCCAGCTTGATTAAAAATATTTTGCGTCAGAGAACCTAACAGGGCTAATACTTATTTCGTTGAATGACGAAAAATCGTCTATTGACGAGATATCGTCATACTCATTTTTAAATTGACGAAATTAAGTCAATTTATTTTATGTGAGACAATCTTTCAAAGCCGCAGTCAGTCACAGCAGCTTATAAAAGTTAGTTTGACGCGCCTAGAAACACGCAAAAAATATCAGACGATGACTGAAGTTTTCCCCTAGATAACATTTGGCATGCGTTTTGCTTTAACCTCTTCGAAGATGAGAGGTAAGCATGATTTACATTGATGATAACGCCCTACTGATTGCCGGAGAAATAGCAGAGGGCTTAAGGCTCAGGAAGGTGGCTCATGAAGTTCAGCCGCTTGAAAAAGTCGAAAAAGAGAATTCCCGTGATCAGGTTACCCTGGTTTGTGGTATCCGGGCGAACTCAAAAGGGCTGAGTTCAGAAGTTCAAAAGTTGACTGAAGCTGCAGTCAAAAAGGGTATGCAAAGGCTTGTTATCGTGAATCAAGCGAGCGGGAAACCAGAATTTCAAAGTTTGAAACATGGTCGTTTAAAGATTATTTCAGCTGATTTTGAGTCACAAGAATTTTCTTCTGAGTTTATTGTTTCCATGATTGTCAGCTTGATTTCGGAAGGACAAGGATGCGTGATACGTGACCCGGCGTCAATCGCGCTGTATCAGATGGCGGACCGCGTCGCCCAGTCGGATGTCGGAGTATTTATTAATGGGCCTACTGGAACAGGTAAAGAAGTCCTATCAAATTTTCTGCACGATCAGTCAAAACGCAAAAATGAAAAATTCCTTGCCCTAAATTGTGCCGCAATCCCGGATCATATGTTGGAGGCGATGTTATTCGGTCATTTAAAGGGCGCATTTACCGGTGCGGCATCCCACAGCAAGGGAATATTCCGCGCCGCGGATAAGGGCACCCTTTTACTAGACGAAATTTCCGAAATGCCACTCTCTCTGCAAGCAAAATTACTCAGGATGTTGCAGGAACGGGCTGTAACTCCCGTTGGTGGCACGGAAGCAATTCCCTGCGACGTACGGGTAATCGCGACGTCCAATCGTGATATGGGACTCGAGGTCAGAGAAGGCCGATTTCGTGAGGATTTATATTACAGATTAAACGTTTTTCCGTTGGCTACCCTGCCACTGGCCGAGAGAAAAGATGACATCATTCCTTTGAGTGCGCATATGCTGCTGCGTCATAGCCAAAATCATGATGATTTGCCTTTTCTAACCACTGCGGCAGCAGATCAATTGAGGAAACACCATTGGCCTGGGAATGTACGCGAACTTGAAAATGTTATTCAACGGGCAACAGTGCTCTCAGCGGGTCAAACAATTGACGTTCCAGATATTCTGATAAACGCGGAACCATTGGCCGCTCAAATCTTGCCGGGGATAGAAAACCAATTGAATGAGCTAAGAGCTTAAGGACAAGGATATGGATAAGCTTTCTGGGATAAATCAAATAAACACTGCTATCAAAGACAGTGTTCAAAATAAAACGATTCAAACGAATAATAACGACAATAACAGTGAAGATTTTCTGACTAATATCAAAAATGCCTTGGATCGGGTCTCTGAGGAGCAAATGAATGCGCAAAAGGTCGCTAAGTCTTACGAAATTGGCGAAGAAAACAGTGTTGCAAAGGTAATGGTAGCACAACAAGTGTCATCGCTCGGTTTCAACATGGTCCTAAATGTAAGGAATAAAGTGATAAGCGCCTACCGAGATATTATCAATATGCCGGTTTGAGAATTAGAATTTTTTATTTGGAATTTTGGCGGAAAAAATGGCTACGACAACAAGTGATTTAATTGTTAACGAGGGTGGTGGACCACTTTCTGGGGTTTTTGCGCAGGTGAAAAATTTCGGATCGTTTGTCCGACAACCAAGCGTCCAAAGAGCATTACCGACCCTTGCGGCAATGTTTTTGCTTCCCCTAGGGTTATTAATTTATTTTTCCATTCAGACCCCCGAGAGAACATCACTCTATGGATCGCTTCCAGAGGCGGAAAAAGCAAAAGTAATTGAGGCTCTCCGCAATCAAGGCGTGGATGTGGCTGTTGATCCCGTAACGGGAGAGGTGACAGTTCCTGTTGATGACTATCATTCATCAAGAATGAGCCTAGCGGCTCAGGGTTTACCACAGACTGTCGCTGATGGTTATAACGGATTAAAAGATCTCCCAATGGGCGCCAGCCGATCTCTGGAGTCGATAAAATTAAAGCAGACGCAAGAGGTCGAGCTTGCGCGTTCAATATCAAACATTGATGTAATCAAGAGCGCTAGGGTCCACCTGGCGATACCAGAGCGTTCTGTTTTCGCACGGAATTCTTTTCCGCCGAAAGCATCCGTCTTTGTAAATCTGGCCAGGGGTAGAACGCTTACCTCCGACCAAATAGGGGCAATAGTTAATCTGGTTTCTTCATCAATTCCTAATCTCGCGCGGGAAAATGTATCGGTTATCGATCAAATTGGAAGATTGTTATCAAATAACGAGTTAGATGAGGCCAGTAGGCTGACGGATAAGCAGTTCGGGCACAAAATTAAAGTAGAGAATGTTTATAAGAACAGAGTCGAGTCTCTGCTGTCACCCCTAGTGGGAGCCGGAAATGTAAACGTTCAAGTTAGTGTAAGCCTGGATTTTACTAAGAAGTCAAAATCACTCGAGACGTATGATCCAAAGAGCGGTGCCGTTAGAAGTGAAAAATTAATGGACGAAAGAACTTCTAAGAAAAAGGCTATTGGCGTGCCGGGAGCCGTTAGTAACACGCCCCCCGCTGAGGCAGTCCAAAATCAACCTGATAGCGCGGGTGTGGCCACCGCTGGGACTCAGAATTCTGATGATCAGAATGTGACCACGCGGAAAAACATTGTCAGAAATTATGATCTCTCCAGGACGATCTTTAAGGAAGAAACACCATTAGCCGCAATAACTAAGATCAATGTCGCGATTTTAATGAAGAAGAAACCGGCTCCAGTGCCGACAGAGGGCGCCGAAGTTCAAATCGAGAACTCAAAGGAAATTGAAGTTTTGGAGGGATTGGTTGTATCGGCTTTAGGACTCGACACAAAAAGGGGTGATACGCTGGTCATATTAGAGAGACCCTTCGTAGAAATGATACCGGAGACGATTAAAATTGAATGGTATCAAGAGCCCTGGGTTAAGGATTTGGCTATTAATTTTATGACCTTTCTAATCATGTGTGTTTTGGCACTTGGGGTAGTGAAGCCGCTGGTAAATCGAATAGTCTTCTCTTCAAAGGCTGACCAAACTCTTCAACAAGCGCAAGCTGAATTGGTTCAGGCAGACGAAGAACTCCAGTCCTTAGAGGTCAAGCCTGGCGAGTCTTTAGAAGACATTAAGAATAAATTGAAACCTGCTCGGTCTGGGATCTCCGCGGAAATGCTTGATACTGCAAATACCTATGATGATAAAGTTGCAGTCATTCGCATGATTGTTGCGGATGAAGCTGGTCGAGTATCAAATGTGTTCAAGGGAATGATCCAGGCAGATCTGAATGCGCAACAATAACTTCAGAAAAACATATTATTAAGGGGCATCGACATGGCAGAAGCAGAATTAGCCGAGACAGAACAACCCGCTGTTGATACCGAAAGTGAAGAAAGGTTCAAAGCTCTTAGTGGCACAGAAAAGTCAGCGATCCTAATGATGCTTCTTGGCGAGGAAGAAGGGGCGGCTGTTATGAAAGCGCTAAGTCCGCAGGAGGTCCAAACACTTGGCGCTGCGATGTATTCTGTTCAAGGGGTAAACCAATCTATTGTAAACATGGTCTTGGACGAATTCTTGGATGTTATAAAACAGCAGACGAGTTTGGGGCTTGGGGCCGGGAATTACATCCGAAATGTAATGGAAAAGGCTCTGGGAGAAGATAAGGCGCAGTCGGTTCTTAGCCGGATCACTCCATCCAGCAGCGAAAAGCCAATAGAAATTCTCGATTGGATGGATGCGCGATCAATTGCAGAATTGATCCAAGACGAACATCCACAAATCGTCGCATTGGTCATGAGTTACCTAGAGGTTGGGCTCGCAGCTGATGTCCTTCTTCTTCTAGAGGAAGGTCTGCAGGCAGAGGTCATTCAGCGTATCGCTACGCTGGAGACCGTTGATCCGTCAGCCATCAAAGAGTTGGAAGGGGTCCTGCAATTAAAATTCAAAGCGAATACCAACTTGCGTTCTACGCAAGTAGGAGGCGTCAAAGCTGCAGCAAAAATTATGAACTTTACAAAAGAAGCCATGGAAAGAAGAATTCTTGGCGCCATTCGAAAAAGTGACAAGGATCTGATGGCGGCGATCCAAGATAATATGTTCGTGTTTGACAATCTTGGGATGTCTGATGATAAGGCCCTACAGGTGCTCTTGCGGTCCGTCGAGGTTGAAGACCTTTGCTTAGCTATGAAGGGGGCCGATGAGGAACTTCAGGGGAAACTTTTTTCATGCATGTCTGAACGTGCCGCTGCGAATCTGAAGGATGAAATGGAGGCGTTAGGTCCGATCAGGTTGTCTGAGGTACAAGAGGCGCAAAAGCGAATCGTCGCTGTGGCGCGCCGATTATCAGACGAGGGCGCTATTGTCCTCGCTGGTCGAGGCGGTGAGGAAATGGTTTAGATGTTGGCGCAACAGCAAACGGAAAAAATCCTCGAATTGTTAACGAGTCGAAGCGGCTCCGAATTCGAAAAAAAGCCAATTAATGAAAATCTGGACCCAACAGGTTTCAAGCCAATCAATTTGGCCGATTTTGCAAAAAAGGAAACACTACAGCCCGATGATGGGCTGCTTGATCGAGAGCCTAGGCCTACAGGGACAGCCGAGGACACGCCGCCCGAGGATATATCTGGAACTGGAGCTCAAGGAGAACAAACAGAAAATGGGGCCAGAACCGAGGAAGACCAAAAGGTCTCTGAACTTGAAAACGAACCCAGCTCGACAAATTCAGATGAGTCTCGTGTGATTTCTGGATCACAGCTGGAAAACCTCCGCAAAGAGGCTTTTGACGAGGGTTATGCATCCGGGTTTGCGGCTGCTGAGAGTGCGTCTGAGGAGGACATCATCTCCGCTCTTGATAGTATAAATAAAATTATCAAACAAACAGAGGAGTCCGACGTCTTTAACAAAGGATACATAAAGGACTTTATTATTAATTCAATTAAGGAGGAGACAAAACAACTTATCGGTTATTGCGTAGATGAAATGCCGGATAAATTCATCGCGAGAATTGAGGAGAAAATATCGCGTTTTTCATATCTCAACGAAAAAAAAACCATAGCCGTAAATGCCGAAGATTTTAAAAAATTGGAGAGCCACAAAAAATTATATGATGGCGAACATTTTGAGTTTGTCTCTTCCGAAGATTTGGATCGCGGAGCGATCTTTATTCAAGCTGGAAACATAACCTACCAAGATTGATTTAATGTCTATTGCTGAAAATATTTTTGACGAGATTAATACTGTCTCGTTCCAGAAAAATGCCAATGTTGCTGGGGTAGTACGAGGTTATGACGGTCTGGTCGTTACTTGCGATGGTTTTCCCGCTTCTGTCGGATCTCTATGTAAAATATATGATGACCGTGGGGGGTACTCGTTTGCCGAACTAATCGGATTTGGAGACGGGCTCAATAAGTTGGTTCCCTACAGCGGTACCTTCCCAGTCGTAGCTGGTTCTAGGGTTGAATTAATTGATAGCGCTATTTCAGATAAAATAGATGAACGATGCCTTGGAAGGGCCTTTGATTCCTTGCTTACACCCCTGGACGGCCAACCAGACGTATTATTTTCTGATGCACTTTCTTTGGGAGGTGAAGAAGTAAACCCTCTTGAGCGCGCGCCGATTGTTGACCGGTTTGACACTGGAGTCAGATCAATCAACGGCCTGCTCACGATCGGTCGTGGACAAAGACTTGGGATAATGGCTGGCTCAGGTGTCGGTAAAAGCGTGCTGTTACAGATGATCACGCGACATTCCGACTCGGATGTGATTGTAGTGGGGCTTATCGGCGAAAGATCACGCGAAATAGGCGATTTCATCAATAAAACACTCACGGCTGAAATGCGATCCCGTCTATGCATAATTGCGGAGCCTGCAGGAAGCTCGCCATTGAGGCGCATTCGAGCCGCCAATATGTGTGCTGCGATTTCTGAGTATTTTCGAGGAAAGGGTAAAAACACACTGCTCATAATGGACTCATTAACGCGGGTTGCTCATGCACGGCGCGAAATTGGTCTTTCTTTGGGGGAGACCCCTTCCATTAAAGGTTATCCGCCATCCGCAATTGCATTAATTCCAGAGCTGATAGAGAGAGCCGGGCAGGGTAGAGTTGGCGATGGGTCTACAACGGGTATTTATACTGTGCTAGCAGACTCAGATGATATGAACGATCCCGTGGTTGACTCAGCTCGGGCAATTTTAGATGGACATATCATCTTATCCAGAGGGCAGGCAGAACTAGGTGTTTACCCGGCGATAGATATCAGTGCCTCGATTAGTCGGGTCATATCAGACATCACCAACCCCGATCAGCAAGACCTTATTAGAGATTTTAGGAAGTACTTCTCGATATACCAAGAGAATAAGGATTTATTATTGCTCGGAGGTTACAAAGAAGGAGGCGACCCTGAGTTGGATAAGGCAATAAAACTATATGACAAGATGGTAGGTTATATCCGGCAGAGGCCAGATGAAAAATGCGATCTGGATGGCGCCAGGGTAGCGCTCGTTGAGATTTTGAATGCCAGTTAAAAATAAAACAGTAGGTAAGATTAATTCGTTTATCAGGAAGGTCGGCCTTGATAGGCGTGAGGTAACTTTGAAGCTTATCGAACTTCAAAGGGATGTAGAAGACTTACAAAATATTACAAATAAAATAAAAAAAGAGATAATTAATTCTCAAAAAGAAATCACCAATAATGGTTATTTAATTCAAAAGAAAAAAAAGTACACATTTTTACTTCAAGAACAGATTGATATTGCTTGCAATCGTATTGAATTTTTAGAAAAAGAAATTGAATTTTCTAAAAACCAATTAAGATTGCAAACAAAAAAAGAAGACCTGCTGCAAGATAAGTTGAAAAAGCTATCTCTCGCAGAAAATTAAGACTGCCGCACTAATGCCACTGGAATTGGCATGGAAAATGCATTCTCCGTAACAAATAGTTCTAAGGGAATGCTTATGAAGATTGCTGGAGAGGCGAATATTTTACAAAAGGAACAAATGACCGCCGGCCGTTTAGCGTCAACCGAACAAGGCGGTAATAACCTTTTCGCAGCGGTTCTCAGCATGCTGGGTCTTGGAACAGATAGTAAAGCAAGCCCTAATCCTATCATTGTGGACGACTTTGACCCCGCTGCAGACCCTGAGGCCGTATTTGAGTACTCGCCGTCGGCGTCGTTGCTAGCGGCAAGAATGCCATTACCCGATAATGTGAATGAAATGCTTGAGAGTTCGGGCGTCTTTGTTGGCCCCCCTGCACCGGCGGTTCTTCGTAGCACCAGCGTGGTGGCAGAAGGTGATATCCTAGAGTCTACGCCTGACTTTGTTGGCCCCCCTGCACCCGCGGTTCTTCGCAGAACTGGCGTGGTGGCAGAGGGTGATGTCCTAGAATCTGCGCCTGACTTTGTTGGCCCACCTGCACCCGCGGTTCTTCGTAGCACCAGCGTGGTGGCAGAAGGTGATGTCCTAGAATATGCGCCTGACTTTGTTGGCCCCCCTGCATCCGCGGTTCTTCGCAGAACTGGCGTGGTGGCAGAGGGTGATGTCCTAGAATCTGCGCCTGACTTTGTTGGCCCCCCTGCACCAGCAGTTCTTCGCAGAACTGGCGTGTTGGCAGAGGGTGATGTGCCAAAGTTTGATCCTGAATTTGTTCGCCCGGTTAATATCGGGGCCTCGAAGGACCCCTCTGATCGACAGTCTAAACCTTCAATGACGGGGGATATTCCCAAGTTAAAAATTAGGTCTGAGACTAACCTAGCTAGCGTACAAAAACTTAGTAATGAAACTTCCAGTCTTGAGCTGTCTAAACCAATAGTCATGGCAGCAAGATCCTCGCAGGCCGAACAAGAATGGAGTGAGGTTCCAGGACCAAAATTGGAGAGCGTTCAAAATTCGGGCTCTAAATACTCAATAAGCAAAACGCATTTAGATGTTCTGGAGAAAGACTTTTACCGGTTGCCCGATGGCACGAAGTTAAAGCAATACGCATTTAATGGTCCCAATGACGATATTAATGGCCCAGATAAATTCAAATATTTGGGAATGGGTAACCGGAGCTTGAGTCCTGCTCTAAATGGTCAAAACATAAAAACTTCCAACAACATGGCTAAAGAGGCATCTAATACGGTTAGCACGCCAGTGAATTTAAGTCCGCCGGTAGCGACCGCCTTTCACGGTCTAGAAGCTACGAAACTAGAGACAATTTCCACGGCAGATCAATCGTGGGGTCAGAAGCTTATCGGTCAACTGCAACAGAGCATAGCCCGCGGCAGAACCAATAACATTAACCTGAGGTTACACCCCGCGACTATGGGGGCATTGAATATTCAAATTAAAAAAGTTGGTCACAAGGTTGAAATAGCCATTACCACACAAACCAAGGCAGCGTTGAAATTATTGAGCGATTCGCAGTCTAAACTTGCTATGTTACTGACCGAATCGGGTGTCAGATTGGAGGCAGTCAAAATATTGGAGCCTGTCAACTCTGCGATGTTGAATGACTCGCCTGGGCGTGACGAAAAAGGAGAGAACTATTCTCGACATACGTCGAGGTCGACTGTCGAGAATTCAAATATAGAGGACGAAGAAGAAATTTATAGTCAAAATTCATTGAATAACGAAAAAAATAAAATTGTTATTTATGTTTAAGGAAATAATAAGATGGCTGATGAAGAAGAACTAGAAAAAGACGAGAAGAAAAAGGGAGGATTGCTTCTTTACGCCCTTATTGGTGTGAGCGCTATCCTCCTCTTGGTGGTAGGATTAGGTGTGGGCTATTTTATTTTTTCCGCTCCAACTAATACGCCAGAAGAGGTTGAGAAAGTTATCTCCGAGGTTCAAGCGGAAAATAAGAAAAAAGGTGAGGGCGGAGCCGAGGGCGCGGAAGAAGATTGTGTCGAGAATGAGGAGGGTAAAAAAGAGTGTGGCCCTAAGAAAATATCCAAGCCAAGTGTTAAAGAAAAAGTATACAAAACACTCTACTTCCAAATGCCCGGCAGCATGACTACAAATTTAAAAGGATCTACCAAGTTTCTTCAGGTCGAAATTGGGATAAGCACCCGCTATGATGAAGAGGTTGTAAAAAATGTTGAAGCCCACCAAACTTCCCTGAAGGCTGGGGTGTTAGGGGTATTGAGCGATTTTACAGAGGAAGATGTGGCCGGCCGTGAGGGTAGAGAAGCAGTCTCGAATGCGATCAAAGAGATGATCAATGCCAAACTCAAAGAGTTAGAGGGTTTTGGCGGCGTTGAAGGCGTGCACCTCACCGGCTTTGTGATGCAGTAGGTTCACGTTGGTAGAGTCTGCTAGAAATCTCTCGGAGGACGAGGTAGAGGCTTTATTACAGGGAGCTGAAACCGATAGCCATATCAATAGTCGGGCCAGTGTTGAGCACACTGGGCCGGTGAGTGAATTTAGGTTTGGTGACGATGACCTATCGCTCCTGGGTGATTTTCACGCCCTACGGGTTATAAATGAAAAGTTTGCCCGACTTGTAAGGGTTATCTTTCAACCAATGCTCCACATTCAGCCGCGCATAAATTGTGCATTGCCAATTGTGAAACCATACGGTGAATATTGCGACACGATTAGCAGATTTATGAGCCTCTCTACCTCTCGAGTGGAGGAACTACGCGGGTCCATCATGGTAGTGATGCCTCCGGATTTGATTTCTATGGCGACCGACACTTATTACGGGGGCGCAATAAAAAAGCCTACCAAGCTGTCAAACGAGTTCACTGGTACAGAGAGACGGATCCTCGAAATATTGACAGAGGACATAAAGAAAACTCTCGTAAAAGCATGGCAAGACCTGACATCTACAACTTTTGCGGATACCTCTTACGAAGAAAATCCGCAATTTGCTTCATTTGTAGACGGGCAAGAGAGTGTAGTCGTTTGCAGGTTTGAAATTTCACTCCCAGATGTTGACCCACTAAATTTGGATATACTTTATCCCATTCAAACTCTGAAACCGATCGCCCCAAAACTGAGAAGTCAGGTGCAAGCGGATGTTGGAGAGAGTGATTTGAGTTGGACCGAGAGGCTTCAAGCGGCTGTATGCGAAATCCCGATAACGGTATCTGCAGTTTTAGTCGAATCAAAGCTTCAAATTTCAAAACTCACTGGCTTATTGGAAGGAGAGACAATGATAATTGCACCGCCCGAGGATTTAAAATTAAAAATTTCTAATCGGACTTATTTTCGCGGCGATATGGGTGAGGTTGATGGTTGCCGTGCTGCGAGTGTTTCAGAAAAAATCAATATTAGTACAACTAAATAGTTTAA
>Ga0181593_10000683_pt1 | contig 29849 bp, 31 predicted proteins | sample 071ome_19_FD_133756 | JGI IMG/M metagenome (GOLD analysis project Ga0181593, IMG submission 133756) | Coastal salt marsh microbial communities from the Groves Creek Marsh, Skidaway Island, Georgia - 071413AT metaG (megahit assembly) | ecosystem: Environmental > Aquatic > Marine > Intertidal...
AGGCCAACAAAAAAACCGGCATCTTTTTCTTGGTATACCAGTACGTCATCCTTGGGCGAAGTGTTTAGTGTGTGACGAAATACTTTATCAGGCCTGTGATTGCTATCTAGTGTCGTATAAAAAATTGTTTGGCTGTCCATAGCCCAAACAAAATTACCTTGTATGTTATCAATCGTTTCTTTTAAGTATTCGCCTGTACTTAGGTCTAATATGTATAGGGTGTAAAATTCAGACCCTTTAGTGTCTATGCAATATGCTAAGTAAAGATGGTTAGGGCTATGTTCGCACTCGCCTATATCGAAATAATCAAATTGTTTCGCTAAGGCATCAGCATCCAATAATATTTGTTCTTTTTCAGGGGTTTCATATCGACAATAAAGCGAGTGTTGTGCACCTATTTCATAGCGGTCGTAGTAGTGGTATTTTCCGTCTTTGCTAGGTACGGATGCGTCGTCTTCTTTGATGCGTGCTTTCATTTCTTTGAACAAGTCTTCTTGCAAGCTCTTGGTGTCTTGCATCCAATGCTGAGTAAATGCATTCTCTTGCTCTAAGTAATCCCGGATGTCTTGACGTAATACTGAAGGGTCTTGCATGACTTGTTGCCAATTAGGGTCGCGTAACCATGCGTATTCATCGTCACGTTGGTCGTTATGCATATCAACAAGGTGAGATTCTTTTTTGGCAACAGGTGGATTCATTATTTAAGTCGATTTTTAGTAAATTTGTAATAAACGCCAAGAATTAATTATGAGTGAGTCAAAATCTTCTTTCGTTGTTAGTAGCCAGACACAGCCACATAAAAATTTGGCTAAGTTAGTGACTAAGTATCAGAAAACTAAGATGCAAGATTCTATACCTAAGCATGCCCATGATGCATTTAAAATTGCCGATCAATTTGTCGCGAGTGATTCAATAATTCTGGATAGTGGTTGTGGAGTGGGTGAAAGTAGTTTTCGATTGGCAAAGCAATATCCTGATACTAAGGTGTTAGCGATAGACAAGTCAGCACTGCGTATTCAACGTAGTGGTAGTTTCGACTGTTGTCCAGATAATTTGCTGATTCTTCAAGCGGACTGCGTCCATTTCTGGCGCTTAATGCTAGAACAAAAGTGGCATATCAAACGACACTATCTTTTTTATCCTAATCCATGGCCAAAACCAGGGCACTTGCAAAGGCGATGGCATGCCCATCCAGTCTTTCCTACATTAATTAAGTTAGGTGGCATAATCACAATGAGAACTAATTGGATAATTTATGCACAAGAATTCGCCCAAGCAATAGCCATGTATAAAGGCAATACTAATCCGGTAAGGCAGCTTGCATTAGAAAATGCATTTACTCCATTTGAGCGCAAATATATTAATAGCCAACATGCGCTTTATGAAGTGCAAGCAGATTTATCTTAATATATAACTCAGGTTATAGCTCCGTGGCTTCAAGTGATGTTTGCCACTGTGCGCGAATTACATTATTTGTCGCTATGCTCAGTCCTTTGGGGCCACTGTGGCTAATCGTTTTAGCTTGAGGCCCTAATGCAAATTGATAATATTGAATGGCTGCGGCAGAAAATTCTGCACACTTGAATGGTAGCTTTGCGCGTACTTCATATTCATTTTCTTCATCAAATAATTCAATGTCTGCTAATAAGTGCGAATAAAATTGTTCATTAAAATCGACATCAAATAGGACTTTGACTATTTGCTTTGGTGAATGCTTTTTTTCAACAACGTCTGGAAATAAACCGTGAAAAACAAAATTGGCTTTACTCATTGTGTTTTGTCTCCGTCGCCCGCATATAATAGTAAGCCTTGTTGCTTTATTAGATGCATTGATGAGAATTACAGTCTCTTTGATGTCATTAAACTCTCATGTAATGGACAATAATGGAATACTTATTAGAAACAAACACAGCTAAATTTGAGATACGTCAAGAACCATTAGGCATGTGGGATTTATGGGTCGACGGTATACCTACATTGGCATTTGAATCAGCAGAAGCTGCTGCGCGGTCCGTCTACGATCAGCATACTGGCTATGTTGTTTGGGATCAGCTAGACAATCATGATGCTCCAGCTGAACTCGATGGTTGGACATTAAAAGAATAGATAGTTTATGGGTCGATACCGTCCACCTGCGCCACCAAAGTCTAAGTACATAACAGCTGCAGGAAAAGAACGCCTGCAAAAAGAATATGATTACCTATGGTCGGTGAAACGGCCTAAAGTCACTCGCTCTGTCCAAGAGGCGGCGGCTCAAGGTGATCGTTCTGAAAACGCAGAATATATCTACGGTAAGAAACAACTTAGAGAAATTGACTCGCGAGTACGATACCTACAAAAGCGCCTGTCTGACATTACGGTAGTTGACAGTCCGCCTTCAGATCAACAATGCGTGTATTTTGGTGCCTGGGTCACTTTAGAGAATGAGGCGGGGGATATTAAAGACTATCGAATTGTAGGCCCCGATGAATTTGATGATGCACTCGAATATATCAGCATGGATTCTCCCTTAGCAAAAGCGTTGATGAAAAAACGTATTAATGATGAAGTTGTTGTAAGATTACCCAATGGACAGCAGGTCTACTGTATAATTAATGTGAGCTATAACAAAACCACTTAAATTATGGTGAAATCAATATTCAATTTGTTAATCGTATTGTTAATGACAATGGCGGTCGCAACGGCTCAAGAATTGTATAAATGGGTCGATGATCAGGGTGTGACACACTATGGCGATTCACTGCCTGATCAACAAATTGAGCATGAGTCGTTTAAGTTAGCAGAATATACCCAGCAAGCTAATACAAATAGTGATTATTATTCGATTCAAAACCAGTTGCAGCGATTGCAAGAGAGACGCACTGCAGAGCTAGAACAAAAACAGCAGCTAGCTGAAATCAATGCAGCTAAAAATCCTCCAAAGCCAGACACTGAAGTTACGTTGTACGAACCAGAAGAGCGAAGGTATTATTCCCCTGCGTATTACCCGTATGGCTTCATCAAGCCCCATGTTAGAGGTGTTGGTCCTTATCATAAGCCTGACGTGAAACATCATTCTAAGCATTCGCATGTGCCGCGCAAATCTATAGATCGTCCAAAAAGTGGTTTGGTATTTAACTTCAATAAAAAGTCTTCTAGCGCCGCCTTTTCTACGTCTAAATAAGTTTCAATTAATACAAAATAGCTGAACTTGCACAAAGTGGGTTTAGTTCGCTGTGGGTTTTTGCTAATGTACAGCGCCCATGTAATTAACCCTTGTTAAAGTCAGGAATCACTCCATGAATCAGGTTGTTTTGCACCTTGGTGATCAATACATAGAAGAAGACCTCGAATATTATTTTTCAGGTGAACGAGATAAGAATAATCAGGTTCGGCCTGATGAAAAAATTTATAGCATGACGCCATTCAGCGAGCATATTGAAATGGATTTTTCAGATGGCAAAGTGGGAAATTTTTTCTATCCAGTATTACCTGACGCATTGGAAAGAATATATATCGGCATCAGTGTTTCTTTGTTTGCAAATCATTGGGGCGCTTCGTTTTTATTGGAATTATTAAAGCACCTTAAACCAGGTGGTTCTGTTGTGTTGCCTGTGTATCCTGAAGGTCAAGCACACGAAAAAGATTTTTGGTCGCGTAGCTTCTTGGAAAATATATTTCTTAGTCGGGAAAGATGGACCGGCTTTAGTAATATCACTGCTGAGAATGATGGTGTTATGTCGATGCGTGTGGGAAGAAAATGGCCTACACCTATGCCGAGTAGTGCTGAATGGTTTTTCAAAGAAAGAAGTAATCTGTTATTGGCTAGTTTACAGAGTGACAATGAATGCAGTGATATTGGTTCACGCATAAAACAAAAATTCATACCACTATGCGAAATGATGTGGCAGGAATACACTACTAGTGCAGTGGTTGAACGGATTATTAAAGATTACCTTGTTAAGAAAAAAGATATCCTGTTGGTGAGTGTGGGTCAAGACTATGGTTTATTAGCCAATGATGTATTGTTATCTCCTTATATTAATGTTGAGAAAGCGATTACTCATCATATCGGTGATGTTGATACTCGTTTGGATAAGAGTATTTCGGCTTATTTTTCTGCGCATACATCAAATAATCATAGCGCCTTTTATGCAAATCAATACCAGGATGTAAATTTTGAACAATCGCCCGATGTGATACTTATAAATCAGCTGTTTGCTAATTCAGGCCAGCAAGAGTATCAACAAATATTGAGTAGCGCGTTTAAACAATTGGCAACAAATGGTGTGTTAATTGTTTACGAAAATCTTATAGAAAAGTCTTCGGATATACAGGCGCTAGACGAGATGATGGAAGAGATTGGAGAAGTGAAAACGCATTCTGCTATTGCGACAAGGACCATTGAGCCCTCAGTAGAGATAAGTCAGTATTCTTTGGCGGTAGAAGAAAATCTACGTCAGGAAAAACTTAAGCGACAAAATGTATTTCGCGTCATTCAAAAAGCTTAGTTACGCAGCGCAATTTTACATCAGTTTGTATTCAGAGTGTTCCGCCCAGCCATTGACTTTACGGCGGTCATTGCCAGATCGACGTGGTGCTTTGTTGATTTCATAGCGCACTAATTCGCGACGTTCACTTGCATTAACGCGGCGTTCTTCAATGCGGCGTTCTTTGCCAATATACGTATTATTCATTTCGCTATTTCCTTTGTTCGATGTCTTATGGCTATTTTGCAACGTGTTGACCGGCTCATTATCTAATAAATACATACCGGTATCCATACACGATTTTTCAGTGCTTTGATTAGGATTATATGTATCCATTTATCATGCTCTCCTTGTTAAAATATAAGCGGTAGATTGTGTGCTTTGGTTCACTTATTTACTTTATTAGTTCATAGTGTAAAGGTTGGATTGGAGTAAATGTTTGAAGGGATGCGCAATTTTTAACTAAACAAGGGCGTATAACGTACATAATTCTTACTAGTATGAAACACGCATATATGAATTGGCCCGCATTTAGCCTCACCAGCGTATTTCTGTCGTTATTAGCCGTATTGCTAATTGCGACCAAAGCTGATGCGGCTAGTCTGTCTCAACAAAGGCAAATGTATATGGATGCCCGTCACGCTTTGGCATCTGGAAATGGTGAGCAATTTACCTACCTTTCAAGCCAGTTAAGCGATTACTCGCTTTATCCATACTTGCAATATGAGGAGTTGCGGCGTCGTATCAAAACAGCACCTGAAAAAGATATACGTAATTTTTTAGATAACTATTCATTTATTCCTGCAGCAAAACATATACGTCAGGCATGGTTAGATGTCTTAATGAAGCGTGAGCAACATGTAAAGTTCAGGCAGTATTATGAAAAGAGTAGTAATGTTGCGCACCAATGCTTTGATTTGTACACGCGTATAAAATCAGGAGATGCGCCTGATGCGGTTAACGAAATCAAGACCTTGTGGTTGGTAGGTGAATCACAGCCAGAACAATGTGACCCATTATTTGCTTGGTTAGATAAGCGAGGAGACATTAGTGAGGAGCTTATTTGGCAACGTATCGATCTGGCAATGGCCCAGCATGAGTTAAAGCTTGCTAAATATTTAGCTAGCCAGTTAAGCACTGAGCAAGTTCATTGGTTTGCTTTACTTAATAGTGTCCATGGTTCACCAAGTAAAATTTTGACTGACCCTGATCTTCAAAGATCATCCTATTGCGCGCAAAATAATAGCTTATGGAGTGCGTCGCTGGGCGCGAAAAGATGTTGTTGATGCCGCGCAAGCTTGGCAGAGAGTGACCAGCAAGTATCAATTTTCTCAGCAACAAAAAACCAACACATTAGCGGATATTGCTTTAATTGCAGCTTGGAGGCACGAACCTCTGGCAGCAGAATTAATGGCGAGCTTGCCGGATGACATTGATGATGTAGAAGTTCAGCAATGGCGAGCCCGAGCAGCGATGCGTGCAAATGATTGGCCGGCAGTGTTAAGAAGTATTGTGCTTATGGATGTTGAAACCAAGCAACAGCTTGAATGGAAATATTGGCGTGCTCGCGCATTAGAAGAGATGGGTATTCATACAGATGCTAAATTTATATACGACAAAATAGCGAGAGAACGTGATTATTATGGTTTTATGGCAGCTGACCGAATTCAACAACCTTATGAAATGAATGAGCGGCCTTTGCAGTTTACTGACTTAGAGATTGGCAGAGTGATTGACTATCCGCCTTTAATTCGTGCACGAGAATTACTGGAGGCAGGGCAAACCCATCATGCCTATCAAGAGTGGAAACATCTCACTGCAGGGTTTAATAAAAAACAATTACAAATTGCAGCATATATTGCACACCAATGGGATTGGCATCATACAGCTATATTTACTGTGGCTAGAGCGAAACATTACGATGATTTACAACTTCGATTCCCTCAACCATACGACGATATCGTACTGAAAAATGCAAAACGATTTTCATTAAAACCCGAGTATGTCTATGGAGTGATGAGGCAAGAAAGTGCAATGAACAGTCTGGCAAGGTCTCATGCAGGTGCTAGAGGTTTAATGCAATTAATGCCGGGGACCGCGAGAGATGTAGCAAAATCATTAAAGATAAAGTCACCTAGCCGAACTGCGTTAATGCAACCAAAATTAAATGTGCAGTTAGGAAGTAAGTATTTACGTTCAATGCTTGATAGGTACGATAATCAACAAGTACTTGCAACAGCTTCTTACAATGCTGGTCCACATCGTGTAAAGCGTTGGTTGCCAACCGAGCAGAAAATGTCTGCGGATGTTTGGGTGGACACCATTCCATATGATGAAACACGTAAATATGTGCGAAGAGTGATGGCTTACTCCACTGTTTATGAATGGAAAATGGTTAATAAGACGACTAGGTTGCAGTCGCGCATGCCTCCTGTGCCTTCAAAATAAAAATTCCTAAACCAGTTACAAATCAATGAATGACGTTAACAGCGTTTTAGAATTCTGGTTTGGTAAGTTAGAAAATAATACTGACTTTCCAAAAGATAAAGCCACTATGTGGTTTGGTGATGGCGCAAGCTATGATGATGAAATAAAACTAAAATTTTCTTCACTGCATCAGCAAGCGAGTAATAATCAATTGTCATATTGGGAGTCCAGTCCAGATTCTCTGCTCGCGCTAATTATTATCCTAGATCAGTTTTCTCGTCATATATATCGAAATACGTCGCAAAGCTTTGTGCAAGACGATAAAGCTATTGCTTTAGTTAAGTTGGGTTTAGATAAAGCATTTGATAAAGATTTATTTTTTGTGCATAGAAAATTTTTCTATATGCCATTAATGCATGCAGAAAATTTAGAAACGCAAAAACTATCTATAGAAATGTTTAGTCGTTTGCGTGATGAAGTGCCTAAAGAGCTTACAGAAACATATGCAAGATCATTAAGTTTTGCCGAAAGTCACCATTATGTCATTGCAAAATTTGGTCGTTTCCCAGAGCTGAATGAAATATTGGGACGAGAAAGTACTGAAGAAGAGCTAGAGTTTTTGGCGACAGGCAAGTACAGATTTCTTTGAATTTATACTACGCCTTGCGAGTCAGTCAGTGACAAATGATGGTGGCAGAACTGATTGATCCAGGAACTGCTTAAGTCGGGTTCTAAAAATCCGCAGTGACCGCCATGGTTGCTAATAATCTTAGTGATAAAGTTATTATCCGCAAGTTTGCTTTCATCTTGCCAAGGGATGATTGGGTCGTCCTTTGCGAGAATGATTTGTGTAGATGAACGCACTGTTTGTAAGCGATTGCCTGCAATAGAGTAGCCGTTTAAATAAGATTCTAAGCTATCAAAGCCTGCATGCCGTATGGCTAAATTTTCTGTGGCGTCACGTAAAGATTTAAACGTATCAAATATTTTCTTTGAATATGTCTCAGGAAATGCATCTGCTTTTTTATAGTAAGAAGACTTCCAGCGTTGCATGAAGTAATTTCTATATACAAGCAAAGAATTCTCTAGAGCAAGTAAAGTATTATATGGATCAATCACAGGGCAAAATGCGATGGTTTTATTAAGTTTTAGTTGCTGCTTGGTAGTATAAGCATTTATGCGTAAAGCAAAATTACCTCCAAGTGAAAAACCGATTAAAGATAGTGCTTGGTTAAATTCTTGCTGGATACTAATGCATGCATTAATGACTTCTTGTATTCGACAAGAATGAAATAATTTTTTGTTTAAATGCTGTGAGCCTCCATGGTCGCGTAAATTTAAGCGCACAACGTTATAACCATGTTGATAAAGAAAATCACCTAACGTGAGAAGATATAAAGAGTCAGCGCAACCTAGCCACCCATGTAGTAGTACGACTGTGTGGGCGTTATTATTGGGTTGAATGTTATATAGCGCAGAGAGACGTATATTATTTTTCGCAGGAATAATTTTATATTGAGCTTGCTTGCGTAATCGTCGACTTGCTTTATGTGCGACAAGTTTGCGAGCCAATGAGCCGGCTAAAATACTATTAGTATGACCGTTGCGAAAAATCCCTTTGGCAACATATTCATCCATGAATTTTTAAATAGTCGTTATTTGGCTTTGTCTAGCGCTTGTTGTAAATCAGCCATTATGTCGTCAATGTGCTCAATGCCTATGGATAATCGAACTAAGTCTTCACTCACACCCGCTTTTTCTAGTTCTTCTGGTGACAATTGTCTATGGGTAGTGGTTGCAGGATGGCAGGCAAGTGATTTTGCATCACCAATATTTACAAGTCGCACAATTAAGTTGAGCGCATCAATAAACTTGGCGCCAGCTTCAGCGCCTCCTTTAATGCCAAAGCTTAATATAGAAGAAGCGCGTCCTTTCATGTATTTATCAGCTAAAGGTTTATCAATATGATTATCAAGTCCGGCATAACGCACCCAACTTACTTGCTCATGATCTTGAAGGTACTTAGCTACTTGAAGAGCGTTATCACAATGTCTATCCATGCGCACAGCTAATGTTTCTATGCCTTGAAGAATTTGAAAGCTATTAAATGGAGAGATAGCAGAACCCATATTGCGTAAAGGCACCACACGTACGCGACCAATAAAAGCAGCATTCCCCATGGCCTCGGTGTAGACAACACCGTGATATGAGGGATCAGGTTCATTTAATAAAGGAAAACGTTCGGCATGTTGCGCCCATGGGAAATTGCCAGAATCTACAATAATCCCACCGATAGATGTGCCATGTCCGCCCATGTACTTGGTTAATGCATGAATTACAATATCAGCACCATGTTCAAACGGTCTGCATAAGTAAGGAGAAGGCACAGTGTTGTCTACTATCAAGGGAACGCCATGCGAATGAGCCATGTTTGCAACAGCGCTGATATCTAAAACATTGCCCGCAGGGTTGCCAATCGTTTCAGCAAATACTGCTTTAGTATTTTCATCAATCAGTGATTCCATACCATCAACGTCGTGTTGGTCGGCAAAGCGAACTTCAATGCCTAAACGAGGCAGGGTATGAGCAAATAAATTATAAGTGCCACCATAAAGTGATGAGGCCGAAACGATATTGTCGCCTTGTTGAGCAATAGCAAAAATTGTATAGGTAATTGCAGCCATGCCTGAGGACAATGCCAGTGCGCCAACGCCGCCTTCCATTTCCGACACTCGCTTTTCTAGTACGGAAGATGTTGGGTTCATAATTCGCGTGTAAATATTGCCTTCGACTTTTAAGTCAAACAAGTCAGCGCCATGCTGTGTGTCATCAAATGAATAGGAGGTGGTTTGATAAATGGGTACCGCAACGGCTTTAGTCGTTGGTTCCGGGGAGTAACCACCATGTATGGCAATAGTTTCTATTTTCATAATGTCTATATTTTTATGTCACGATTAAGTCTGCTATGACTAAAGTGTAGCAGTGTTTAATCACTGCATGCCAACAAATAGCTTCTGGTTAAATGCTTTGGCGCAGCTTCCAAGTTGGTTGATTATCTTTTTTTATAATGTCGTAGTGGATTAACCAGTTTCGCGCATCATCGCTATCGGCATAAAACCATCTGGCACTTGAACCGAGGCGAAAGTTGTAACCCCAGGTATTCATATCATGTAGATGAATGTTCTGATTAAAGCCCGGAATATAATCGGATAGAATTATTTGCAGATAACAACACGCGTTTTCTTCTTGAGCGCTACTACCAGCATCGATGTCGGATTGATGGCGTAGCAGGGGCGGCATACATATAAAGTGACAAGCTTCGTGCAACAGAGAATGTAGTGGAGTATCGGCTCTGGCATAAAGAGTCGAGCGTTGGCGACCGGCTTCTGGCGTACCCCAAAAGCTATACGGAATCTGATTGCTGCTAGCGACTTCGTGTAGCTCTAGCTGATAACGATCAAAAAGTGGACGTATTGCGTCAGATTGGATGTTTTTTAAGCGATGCATTTCTACATATTGTCGGTCTGAAGCTGAATATAGACTGATTTGACCGATATCAAATAGTGTAACGAAATTTGGCTAAGTGGAATACGCTTATGCTGAATTAAGGTATACTAGCGCCCGCCCACGCCTTATGGGTACCTTTTGTATGGATATTTTAATAGGAAAGATCACTGATGATTTCACATGTTCTACGAGTTATTTTGATTAGCTTAATGTTAATTAGTACACACGCTTATGCGGGCGATGCAGCTCAAGGCGCAATTGATGGTGAAACCTGTATGGGTTGCCATGGTGTAACTAGCTACGCCAATGTTTATCCTAGCTACAGAGTCCCTAAACTAGGTGGACAACATGAAGCTTATTTAGTGGCAGCATTAAAAGCCTATCGTTCAGGAGAGCGCTCTCATACGACAATGAATGCGCAAGCAGCAAGATTAAGCGATAAGCAAATTGAAGATATCGCGGCTTACTTTGCTTCAATTAAAGAATAACTAGCTAAAGTTATAAGAGTCAAAAAGGAAATTAGATGAAACGCTTAGTTCTTATTTTATTAGTACAGATGTTAGTAGCAACATCTGCTTTTGCAGGTGGCGATGCAGTTGCAGGTAAAGAAAAATCTCAAGTATGTGTTGCTTGTCATAGCGAAACAGGCATGAGTCCTACACCTACTTTTCCCAATATCGCGGGTCAGTACGAAGATTATCTTTATAAGACATTAAAAACCTATAAGTCAGGATCACGTAATAATGCAATCATGAGTGGCATTGTTGTAGCACTTAGTGATCAAGACATGAAAGATTTAGCAGCTTACTTCGCTAGTCAAAAAGGCTTGTATGGTTTTGGTTTGCCAGAGTAAATAGCTGTTTGTAGTTTTTAAACGCACTTAGTGTTCTGCTAAGTGCGTTTTAGTTTTCACAATATTTAAGTTTTCTGCGAGTATGTAAGTAACAACGGTTACTTAGTTTATTTGTCTATTTCAGCCCATTCCTCTGGTGTATAAGCCTTAATAGAGAGTGCATGCAGTTCACCGCTAGCAATATGCTCATTCACAGTGGCATACACTAGCTGATGTTCTTTTAGCATTGTTAAGCCATCAAAAGCATTGCTTATAACGGTGGCTTCATATTTGCCGCCATCGCCTGTGACAAAAGCCTGGGAGTCTGCAATGCCAGCTTCGATGAGTCGTTTGATTTCTGATGTTTCCATAATTTATTTCATTTAATAAGTTGCGATGAGTTTACTGAGACATGGCACAAATTAGCTATCTCTCATTGGTAATGCAGATGGCTTTAAGTTAGTAGTTATTCTGTCGAAGATTCGATAATGCTTTGTAGCTCGCCAGCAATTTGATTTTTTCGCCATCCTGAAGATACCTTGCTTTGTTTGCCTAATACAAGATTGACAAGTGATTTACGGTTAGCAAGCAAAGAAGCAGAAGTGTCGATTTCAAGAGCCTTATTTCTAGTCGTTTCCATAAGTTTTTTTACTAGCGTGCGTTGTTCCTTGCTAAGTCGGTTGTTTTCTGGAGCTTGCAGTTCCGACGCTTCTCTCTCGGGGATGGTTTGTTGGAGAATATCGACAAGTTTTTCAGTGTGGCGTATCAACTTTATGGCATGTTCATTTAGGCAGTCTTTAATTGAATTAAAATTAATATCTTCTAACTGACTTAATTCGACAATGGCCGTATCGGGTAGTAACCATCGACGTGGTAAGTTTTTTGTTTGGGCAAGTGTTTCGCGCCAATGAGCAATTTTGCGCAGATAATAAAACTGCTTAGGATTGAGTTTGCCAAAACCTTTTACAAGAGACCAGGCTTCTTCTGGGGAAATGAAGTAGTTTGAAGTTTGGGTTAACTGTTCACATTCTTCTTCCAGCCAATGATGTCTATTTTTATTTTGCAGTGTTTTGCTGAGTTCTACATACAGAGTGCTAAGATAATTCACATCATCCAAAGCGTAATCAATTTGTGCACTCGTTAATGGTCTTTTTTTCCAGTCTGTACGGCTTTCCGTTTTGTCGAGTTTTGTTCCGCTAATATGTGAAACTAATTCAGCATAACTAATTTGTTCATCTAAACCTAGTATACTGGCGGCGACTTGTGTATCAAATAATGGTTGAGGAATTATTTTATAAGTTGCATAGAATACTTCTAAGTCTTGCCGGCACGAGTGGAAAATTTTAACTTGTTGTTGCTGTTTAAGTAATGTTAGTAGAGGATCAATATGGTCTAAATTAAGTACATCAATGCAAGCACTAGCATTTTCAGTAGCGATTTGGATTAGGCATAATTCGGGATAATATGTTGATTCACGCATGAATTCGGTATCCAGCGCTAACCATGGCGAGGACGAAATCTCCTCAACAAACTGTGCTAAGTCTGCATCATGGGTGATAACTTTTGGGGCGTTCACTGAATTGTTATAAGTATGATTAGTCGTTTAATTAAAAATATTGCTAGTAAATTAATTTGTAAATACGTTTTATTGTTCTCATTGGCTATTTTGTTTATTCCTCTAGAGGAATTGCAAGCTCAGACCGAGTGGCAAGCACTATATCATCGTGACCATCCATTGGTGGGAAAAATATTTTCTACCGAGAGCCAACGCTGGATAAATAAACACGAATTGAATCAGAATATAAAATCAAAACGATTCATATTGCTCGGGGAAACACATACAAATCCCGATCATCACATAGGCCAAGCACAATTAATTGAGTCTTGGTTGAAAGATGATATTCCTACCGCATTGGTTTTGGAAATGCTTAGTTATGATGAATGGCCTGACAAGTCGCACAAGCTTGAAATAGATGCGCTGATTGAAACATTACAGCAAGTGTCGAAGCGCTGGAAATGGCCACTATACACACCTATTTTGCAGCTGCAGATTGAGTATAAGTTGCCAATGTTGGGTGGTAATCTAACACGCAAGCAGTTGGGTAAATATTCATCGGGAGAAACCTGTGAAGTGATGCGTGGTGATAGAGTCATCAATGTCTGTTTAGTGCTGGATGAGTTGCGCCAACAAGTGATCAAGCAGCTGATATATGACGCGCATTGTGGTTATCTCCCAATGGAAAAGACTCAATCTATGATGCATGTGCAGCTAGCTAAAGATGCCTCATTTTCAATCACTATCGCTGAAATAGCTGACACACATCAAGTTGTGCTTATTGCTGGGGCAATTCATGTTCGCAAAGACATCGGCGTGCCTGTACACTTGCATGCTTTGGGTTATCGCTCATCAGTGAGCATTGCATTTATTAATGTTCAAAAGGATAAAGTCGAAATAGATCAATATTTTGAGGAAAATGACCCTTCGTCGCAGTATGATTATGTGATTTTCACGCCAAGTGACAGAAACCAAGATCCTTGTGAAGAATTTGCTGAACAGCTCAAAAATATGGGTCATTAAATTTTAATAAGAAACCCTTTATATTCAGAAAACAAGTACAACCTTATGCAAGATAAAATAACAATTGAACGAATCAAAAGTTTGCAAGAACATCTCAAGCAAGAGAATCCATTATTGGTGTCAGTAGTGGATAAATTTATCGAGCTTGATCAAATTGGTTTGGGCTTGGGTGTATTAGATTCGCGAGATTCATATACAACTGAAATTTCATGGTGGCCACTTATTTCGATATTAGGGACGTTCTCTGCGGGCAAGTCCAGCTTCATTAATCAATATGTCGGAGATAGTATTCAAAAAACAGGGAACCAAGCGGTCGACGATAAATTTACTGTGTTGTGCTTTAGTAGTGATAATTCTGTAAGAGTGTTGCCGGGTATCGCATTAGATGCTGATCCTCGTTTTCCTTTTTATCAAATGAGTGAAGCCATTGAGAAAGTTGCTGAGGGCGAGGGTTCAAGAATAGATACTTATTTGCAGCTTAAAACCTGCCCAACAGATATCATGCGAGGAAAAATCTTAATTGACTCGCCAGGATTTGATGCAGATTCGCAACGTGATTCCACATTACGTATTACTGACCATATTATTAACTTGTCTGATTTGGTTTTAGTATTTTTTGATGCGCGCCACCCAGAACCAGGTGCAATGAAAGATACTTTGGAGCATTTGGTTGCTGGCACGGTGCGCCGAAAAGACGCAAATAAGATTATGTTTATTTTGAATCAGATAGACACCACGGCTGCAGAAGATAACTTAGAAGATGTTGTTGCCGCTTGGCAACGAGCAATTGCACAAGGTGGACTAGTGAGTGGAAGTTTTCATACTTTATATAATGAGCAAGCCGCAGTGAGAATTGAAGATGAAGATTTGTTAGCTCGTTATAAACGCAAACGTGATGCAGATCTACATGAAATTACAAAGCGAATTGCTCAGGTTAGTGTTGAAAGAGCCTATAGAATTATTGGCGCATTAGAAAACTTTTCTAATCGTATTGAAAAAGAAATATTGCCTGAAGTTGAAACTGCAGTCAGTGTATGGAAGAGACGTGTGCTCATTGCAGATGCGATTGTATTAATACCTTTGGTGATTTTCTTTTTGGCGCATACTTTTTCTAAAGGCTATTGGCAAGGACTTAACTTTACTATTCCAGGATTAGAGGCTGGACAAAGTGCGTCATTAATGTCGAATGGTTTATTAGCCCTTGTTATTGCTGGATTTATCTCAATCCACTTTATAATTCGTGGTGCCATGGCTAAATGGTATGCGCGAGGTCTAGCAGAAGATGGCTACTATGGTAATTTGCGAGCCGCGTTCTTGAAAAACACGCGTTGGTTTAGAACTCTGTTCTTAAGAAGCGTAACTGGCTGGGATAAAAAAGCTCAAGATAAAATTAGCGGACTACGTGATTCAGCAGATAGTTTTGTACAAAAACTTAATGATCAATATACAAATCCGTCAGGTAAATCATAATCATTGAGTCTCATATCTAATAATAATCTTCCGTTGGGTTTCTTGCTGGCGGGTTTCGGTACTTTATTATTTTCTTTAAAGTCGATTTTTATAAAGTTTCTATACATTGAAGGCTTGGATGCGGATTCCGTGTTGGTACTGCGCATGGCTTTATCGTTGCCAATTTATGCGGGATTATTGATTTGGCTGTATTTTCAATCAGATGTTACAAAGAAACTAAATAACAGCATCGTCGTAAAAATTTTCTTGCTGGGATTTTTTGGTTATTACTTAGCATCGTTGCTTGACTTAATGAGTTTGGAGCTCATAAGTGCGCAACTCGAGCGTTTGGGTTTATTTACTTATCCATTTATGGTGGCGATATTAGGATATTTGTTTTTCAATGAAATTATTACTAAGCGAATAGTCGTTTCTCTAATTATCACTTATGCGGGTTTATATGTGGTGGTAGGGCATGAGCTAAAGATAACCGGTGAGGGTGTTATTCAAGGCACCTTGCTAGTACTCGGTTCTGCATTGAGTTTTGCATTTTATGTCTTGTTCAGTAAAAAACATATACGCAACCTAGGGTCACAATTATTTACCTGTATCGCTATGATTTCTTCGTGTGTGTTTGGCCTGGTACATGGTATTGTTACTATTGATATAAATATGCTATCTGTCAGTCAGGTGGCGTGGTTATGGCTAATTTTGTTGGTGGTTTTAAGTACCGTGATCCCCAGTTTCATGATGGTTGAAGCGATCGATCGTATTGGTCCCACGCAAACAGGCGTAGTGGGTATGCTTGGTCCTGTATTTACAATTGCCTTAGCGATACAGTTGTTAAATGAACCATTTACAATTTGGTTATTAACAGGTGCAGTATTAATGATGATTGGTGTTTGGATTTTAATGGCAGAGAATAAATCGTGAGAATTATTAATGGACCACTTTAATTAATTATGACTTTATTAATTATTTATCTAATAGTCGCCATTGGCGTCTCGTTCATTTGCTCGATACTGGAGGCGGTGTTGTTATCGATAACGCCAAGCTATGTTGAAACTGTTGCTAAAGAAAAGCCTCGGCGTGGAAAAGTGGTCGTTAAAGTTAAAAGCCGCCTCGACCAGTCAATATCAGGAATATTAATTTTAAATACCTTTGCTCACACCATGGGAGCTGCAGGTGTCGGTGCGCAGGCAACAAAAATATTTGGAGTGAAATGGGAAGCGTTAATTGCGGTGCTATTAACACTTGCGATTCTATATTTTTCAGAAATAATTCCGAAAACGATAGGAGCAACTTTCTGGCGACAGCTTGCTATTCCTGCCTCGCATATGATCTTTTGGTTGATTCGCCTCGTTTACCCATTAATTTGGGTGTCTACTTTGATTACTAAGCTATTCAAGAAAAAGAATAGTGATGAGATTACTAAAGAAGAAATTATGGCCTTGGCATCGTTGGGCTACAAAATGGGTTCGTTAGTGAGTCAGGAAAACGAGTACTTATCTAATGTGCTGCAATTGCGAGAAATTAAAACGGACCAGATACTCACGCCACGTAGTGTGATACATAGATTAAGCCGAGACATAACGGTGAGTCAGGCACTTGAGCATGAGAAAACTCAGCAGTTCACGCGTATCCCGGTTTATGAAGGCAATGTCGATAATATTATTGGCATGGTGACTAACCGTGAACTCATGATGGAAGATCGTGCGGGTAAATCAGATATGGAGATTTTTCATTTTGTTAAGCCGATTAATAGAGTGTCTGAGAATCTTCCTGTTCATCAATTATTAGATATGTTTATCAAAAAGAGAGAGCATTTATTTTTGGTAGACGATGAGTACGGACAAGTTTCAGGTATTGTTTCATTGGAAGATGCTATTGAAACAATGTTAGGCCGAGAAATTGTTGACGAAACAGACACGATTGTTGATATGCAAAAATTTGCAAAAGGTAAATATAGAGAACGGTTGAGAAAAGAAAAGACTTAAAATTTAAAAAACAATATTTGTTTTAAATTTTAATCTAAATCAGTTGTCCTTCTTATTGCACGCATAAGAATAACAATCCATGGCCACATAATTGCACTAGTCAGGGCAGGTGACCAGTAAGTCCAAGATTCAGGGTCTTGTCCAAGTACGCCATACACCCATAATGAAACGCTCATATGTGGTAGCAAAATCATTGCAATAAATAATGCTTGTTGATGCAGTGGATAAGCGCGCACGCGTTGATAAAAGCGGATGCAAATAAACGCCGTTAAAGCAAAACCTAAAGCATGTTGTGCCAGCAAAGCGCCACGTAATACATCAACGATCAAGCCTAACCCCCATGCAGTGCCCACGCCAATTAAACGTGGTGTGGTCATGCTCCAATAAATCACCATTAATAAAATCCATTCGGGCCTGAAGGGTTCCGCCCAGACTGGAATAGGCATGATGTTAAGTAATGTGGCGACAATTAATGAGCCAAACAAAACATAATATGTTCTTGCAAGTCTACTCATCAGGAGTTTTAGTGTTGTCTGATGGTGTGTTGTTTTCTTCATCTGTCTTTTGTTCAGTGTCAGATGAATGTGTCCACAGTAGAAGAACTTCTCTAATTGTATCTAAGTCGGCTAGTGGTCGTGCTTCAACATGTAAAAAGGCTGCGCCAGGTCGATTTTTAATGGTAGTGACTTCAGCAATTGGGTAGTTAGGAGGGTAACGCCCATCTAATCCCGAGGTATGTAACAAGTCTCCAATTCTTATATCAGCGGATGAGGAAACATTTTTAAGTTCTACACGATCAGTTCTTCCGCTGCCCACCAGTAATGCACGTAAGTTAGTGCGATTACTTTCTGCTAACAAAGCATGGTTAGGATCAGAAATTAATAATGCATTTGCATGCATAGGATAGACATCGACGACTTGGCCGATAATGCCCTTCGCGGCGACTAAAGGTTGCCCTTCATAAACGCCTTGTTTCGCGCCTTTATTAATAGAAATAAGCTGTTTAAATGGATGTAAATCAACAGACAGTATTTCTGCGATAAGTACTTGCTCGCTTGATGTCTGTATAGGTGAATCGAGTAGTTGCCGCAGGCGCGCATTTTCTTGTTCTAATAAAGCCAATCTATGTAATTTAGCTTGATTAAACAATGCTTGTTCACGTAGCTCGTCGTTTTCTTTTATTAGATTATTGCGACTGGCAAGATTTTCGCTGAGTAACTCAGACAGTGCTGAAGGTAAATGAGCTAGGTATTGTAAAGGATAGGTAGCTGTTGCAACGGTGGAACGCACAACTTGTAAATGTTGATAGCGATGGTCAATGGTCATAATGACCACGGAGGCAATAACCAAGATAAGTAATTTGGACGATGCTGATGCGTCAAATGTAAATAGAGGTTTTATGCTGTCCTCCTTACATTAATATGCAAACATTAATAAACAAAGATGTAAGCGTGGAAATAAGCACTAATGGCTTGCTTACTCTACCGTTAATAAATCACTACCAAACTCATCCAACATTTCGAGTATCTTTCCGCCACCTCGCGCAACCGAAGTGAGTGGGTCTTCAGCAACAATGACAGGTATGCCGGTTTCTTCCATAATCAATCGGTCTAAGTCGCGTAACAATGCGCCACCTCCAGTGAGTACAATACCGCGTTCAGCGACATCAGACCCGAGTTCAGGTGGTGTTTGCTCAAGAGCAGTTTTAACGGCACTGACAATTCCGTAAAGAGGTTCTTGTAAGGCTTCAAGAATTTCATTGCTGTTGAGAGAAAAACTCTTAGGTACGCCTTCCGATAAATTACGGCCTTTAACTTCGATTTCAAGCATGTCTTTGCCAGGGTAAGCGGTACCAATTTCTTGTTTGACACGCTCGGCTGTTGCCTCGCCAATCAAAACGCCGTAATTACGACGCACATAGCTGATGATGGCATCATCAAACTTGTCGCCACCGATGCGTACGGATGCTGAATATACAATGCCATTTAGTGATAACACCGCAACTTCAGACGTGCCACCGCCAATATCGAGAATCATAGAACCTCGGGCTTCATCAATGGGTAAGCCCGCACCAATCGCGGCAGCAATAGGCTCTTCAATTAAGTAGGTTTTACGTGCACCCGCTCCGTCGGCCGATTCACGAATCGCGCGTCTCTCGACTTGTGTGGCGCCACAGGGGACACACACCAACACGCGTGGGCTAGGGCGTAACAGCATGTTTTTATGCACGGCGCGGATAAAATGCTGCAACATACGCTCAGTCGTAGTGAAGTCAGCAATCACACCATCTTTCATCGGCCTAATGGCCTCAATGTTTGTGGGGGTGCGACCTAACATGCGCTTAGCGTTTGTACCGACCGCCTCAATAAAGCGTGTGCCGGTATTGGGGTCATTACGTATAGCCACCACTGATGGTTCGTTAAGCACAATGCCTTTGTCACGAACGTAAATAAGGGTGTTTGCGGTACCGAGATCAATAGATAGATCGTTGGAAAATAATCCTAGAATTCGTGCAATCATGTAAGGGAATGTTTTTAATTATCATTGGAATAGAGAGGCTACTCTAACAGCGGGTATGGGTTTGGGCAAGACGTTATCTATGGTACCTTTCACTACCGAATTGAGGAGTTAAAAATGACGCTTTCAACGGAAGATATCCGCAATATTGCCAAACTGGCGAAATTGCAAATCAATGAAGATGAATTAGATCAATATAAGCAAGATCTATCCAACATACTTGAGTTTGTAGAGCAAATGAATCAAGCCGATGTTGATAATGTGGAGCCCATGGCTCACCCACAAGACATGATGCAGACATTACGTGCAGATGTAGTGACTGAAACCAATCAGCGAGAAAAATTCCAACAGATTGCTCCTGCTACGCAAGATGGGTTGTATTTGGTTCCTAAAGTAATTGAATAAAATAGGGGTCAGACTACGGTTTATAGCCTATCTTTTTTATAATAAACCGTGGTCTGTCCCCTATTTTATTTTCTATTTTACAAAGACCTTCAAGTGAAATATTGAAATAGAGATAAGCAACAGTTCATCCCTCTGTGAATGAAGATACAAAATTTAGAATTATTTTAAGTAAACAATCACGATGCATAACCTAACTATTGCGCAGCAACTTAAAGCGCTTTCAGAAAAACAATTCAGTAGTGAAGAATTAGTACGACATTATATTGAGCGTATTGAAGCGCATGATGAAAAGCTAAATTCATTTGTTACTTTTACGCCTGAACAAGCGATTGATCAGGCCAAGCAAGCAGATGCAAAAGGTGCGAATGCTGGTTTGCTAAGTGGAGTACCTATTGCACTTAAAGATATTTTTTGCACTGATGGTGTTAAAACCAGTTGTGCCTCGCACATGTTAGATAATTTTATCGCGCCGTATGATGCTGCTGTTGTGTCTAAATTAAATGATGCAGGCGCGATATCGTTGGGTAAAACCAATATGGATGAATTCGCCATGGGTTCATCTTCTGAGTCTAGTTTTTATGGAGCAGTGAAAAATCCTTGGGATACTGAAAGGGTGCCTGGCGGATCATCAGGAGGATCAGCTTCCGCCGTTGCTGCGCGTTTAGTTCCTGCAAGCATGGGGACTGATACCGGTGGTTCTATTCGTCAACCTGCAGCACTGTGTGGTATCACAGGTTTAAAACCCACTTATGGTCGTGTTTCTCGTTATGGCATGATTGCTTATGCTTCTAGTCTTGATCAAGGCGGGCCATTTGGAATCACTGCCGAAGACTGTGCTTATATGTTGCAAGCAATAGCGGGTCACGATCATCGTGACTCTACAAGTGTCGATGAGCCTGTGCCAGATTATGTTGCCGCATTAGGTGAATCCATTAAAGGTATGCGCATAGGTTTGCCTGAAGAGTTTTTTCAACAAGGCTTAGATGCTGATATTGCTGCAAAAATTGAACAAGCTTGTGATGTATTAAAAAGCTTAGGTTGTGAGATTAAATCAATTTCATTGCCGAATGCTAAATTAGCAATTGCTGCATACTATGTGATTGCACCCGCTGAATGTTCATCCAACTTGTCTCGCTTTGATGGCGTGCGTTACGGATATCGTTGTGACAATCCTACAGGCTTAGAAGATATGTACCTTCGCTCTAGAAGTGAAGGTTTTGGTAATGAAGTGAAACGCCGAATTATGATTGGTGCTTATGCTTTGTCAGCTGGTTACTACGATGCATACTATCTGAAAGCACAAAAAATTCGCCGTCTAATTAGTGAAGATTATCAGTCTGCGTTTAGTGAAGTAGATGCGGTATTGAGCCCAACATCGCCGACCACAGCATTTAAAGTCAATGAAAAATCAGATGATCCCATTACTATGTATCTCTCTGATATTTACACTATTGGCGTGAATTTAGCAGGATTGCCTGGGATTTCATTGCCAGTAGGTTTCCAGCAGGGGTTACCCGTGGGTATGCAGTTAGTGAGCAATTACTTTAAAGAACAGACATTATTAAATATAAGCCATCAGTATCAGCAGCAAACAGATCATCATTTGCAAATGCCAGCTGAATTCTCATAAAGGGTATGTATAGGTAATAAGTATGGAATGGGAAGTTGTCATTGGATTAGAAATACACGTCCAATTAAATACGCAATCAAAAATATTCTCTGCGGCTGCAACCGCATATGGTGCACAACCTAATACACAAGCCTGCGCAGTGGACTTAGGGTTGCCTGGTGTATTGCCGGTTTTAAATAAAGAAGCAGTGACAAAAGCAGCTATGTTTGGATTGGCTGTTGATGCAACAATTAATGATGGTTCTGTGTTTGATCGTAAAAATTATTTTTATCCCGATTTGCCTAAGGGGTATCAAATTAGTCAATTAGCTATTCCGATTGTTGAACACGGCAAACTAGAAATTTCTTTAGAAGATGGGTCAACAAAAACTGTTGGTATAACACGTGCGCATTTGGAAGAAGATGCAGGGAAATCATTGCATGAAGACTTTGATGGTGCCACGGGGATTGACTTGAATCGTGCTGGCACACCGCTCATTGAAATTGTCTCTGAGCCGGAGATGAGTTCTGCGAAAGAAGCAGTGGCTTATATGAAGAAAATTCATTCCATTGTTCAATACCTTGGGATATGTGATGGCAATATGCAAGAAGGTTCATTCCGTTGTGATGCCAATGTCTCGGTACGTCATAAAGGAGAAACTGAATTTGGCACGCGCACTGAAACAAAAAATTTAAATTCTTTTAGATTTGTCGAGCGTGCTATCAATTTTGAAATTGAACGACAAATCGATGTGATAGAAAGTGGTGGTAAGGTCGTACAAGAAACTCGTTTGTATGATCCTGATGATGATTCCACACGCACTATGCGTACCAAAGAAGAAGCTAACGACTACCGTTACTTTCCTGATCCTGATTTATTGCCAGTTAAGTTAGATGAAGGTTTGCTAAAAGAATTGCAAGCGAACCTGCCAGAATTGCCAGATGTTAAGCAAGCGCGTTTTTGCAGTGAGTATAATTTAAATGAAAATGATGCTGAGCAACTGAGTGCATCGCGTGATATGGCAGATTACTTTGAACAGGTTGTGAGTGAAAATAATGATCAAGCTAAAATGGCTGCAAATTGGGTGCTAGGTGAATTATCTGCGGCTTTAAATCAAAATAATATCGATATTATTCAAAGCCCAGTAAGTGCTGAGCGCTTAACGCAACTGATTTCGCGTATTTCAGATAATACGATTTCAGGTAAAATAGCTAAAGAAGTGTTCCAAGAAATGTGGTCCAGCGATAAAACGGCTGATCAGGTTATTGAAGAAAAAGGGTTGCAACAAATTTCAGATGTTGGAGAGTTAGAATCCATTATCGACAAAGTTATTGCTGATAATCCTAAGCAAGTTGAACAATACAAATCAGGAAAAGATAAAGTCTTTGGCTTTTTTGTTGGGAATGTTATGAAAGCTACAAAAGGCAAAGCAAATCCTAAACAAGTGAACGAATTGCTAAAGAGTAAGCTTAGTTAATTAAAAAAAATTATGTTCTTTATTTGAGTGTTAAAAATAATTAATCAGCTTGTGCTTGAATTTTTCCTTCTTGTTCCCATTGCTGTAATAACTCATGTAATGCAATAGGTATTGCTATATCTTGATTTTCACTACAGTGCTGCTTTAACCAAGCGAATGTATCTTCAGGTGATGTCCCGCCCGAAACGTCATAAACATGTTTGTTTTCATAGTTAATGCCTGAGACAAATCCGCTTGCCCATGATTGGTATAAATGAATATTTTGTACTGCTTGTTGGAAACCGACATTTTTTGGTTCGATGTCATGAATAAGTTGTTTACAAACAGCACCTCCCCAGCCTTGCGCGCTAAACGGTGAGAGTTCGTCATCGGTTTCAGTTTGTTTGGTTTGCAAAGTGGCGCAGCTGCTGGCAAGTAATATTGCTAGCAAGAGTGGAATAGTTTTATATGGCATGGATGAATTATCGCATAGCTAAGTCGCTATGCGAGAGTTTATTGTGGGCGATGATTCCTCAAGCCAGCATTATTAACAGGTCCCAATTTCAATTCTGGCTCGATGATTTGAACAGACGTAATTTGGCTGTTCTAAATAAAGTAATTAGTGAGCTATAAGTGTCTATATATTCAAAGGCTTGTTTGGAGCGTTATGAAACAAATCATTTAAAACATAATGAAACATAGCGGTGATTACACCCATCTTTATTCTATATTAATAATATAATAATAAACTTAAATATAGAGTAACAAGACAATATAAAAAACATGACCACTTAATTCTTAAATGAGTGTGTATAAGTTTATTGGCCAGCATTATTCATATGACAATGTGTAGTATCAAACATAACGCCATTATTGATTAAGTACTGCGATTATAAGATTAACTATAAGACTATATATGTAGTGTTATATAACATTATATTGGAATTTTTATTTTGTTTATAAAAGATTATTTGTTAAGTGCAAATGAAGCTAAGCATGCTCTGAACATCTAATGTTTTTGTATTATCTATACATTCATCACTCATAAATTTTTCAAACACCTGTTGATTATAAAAAGTAATATCACTATGCTTATCTAGATAGTCCGGAATATCCGGGTCGCATAGAGCCTTTTGTATTCCGTTTTACTCTGCTTATTGAACTGGATAGGTATAAAGATTATGAGAATATGTGTGCCCAAGGAGATCCACGAAAACGAGTGTCGCGTCGCAATGACGCCAGACACTGCAAAACGATTGCAAAAACTTGGATTTGAAACATCAATAGAAGCTGGTGCCGGTGCCAAGGCAAATTTTACTGATGATGCTTATCGCGAAGCTGGCGTAGATGTTGTATCAGATGTTGGGCAGCTATGGTCTAGTGCCGATATTATTTTAAAAGTGCGCGCACCAGAAACTAACTCTTCTGGTACTGATGAAATTAGTCTCATGTCATCGGGCAGCACTTTAATTAGTTTTATATGGCCAGCACAAAATGAAGATTTATTAAAGAAATTGGAAGCGCAAAATGTTACTGCGCTTGCGATGGATGCCATACCACGTATTTCGCGCGCGCAAAAAATGGATGCGCTGTCTTCCATGGCAAACATTGCTGGTTATCGCGCCGTTATTGAAGCGGCAAATCATTTTGGACGATTTTTCACAGGACAAATCACCGCAGCGGGTAAAGTCCCTCCTGCAAAAGTGATGGTCATTGGTGCGGGTGTCGCGGGGCTTGCGGCCTTAGGTACAGCAAATGGCTTGGGTGCGGTTGTTCGTGCATTTGATACGCGTCCTGAAGTGAAACAACAAGTCGAAAGTATGGGTGCTCAATTCTTAGAGCTGGACTTTGAAGAGGAAGACAGTGGTCCTTCTTCTACAGGTTACGCCAAAGTGATGAGTAAAGAATTCATCGAAGCGGAGATGACTTTATTCAGAGAGCAAGCCAAAGAAGTCGATATTATTATTACCACCGCACTTATTCCTGGAAAACCTGCGCCGAAGTTAATTTTGGCAGATATGGTTGAGTCAATGAAGGAAGGCAGTGTAGTCGTTGACTTGGCGGCTGAGCAAGGAGGTAACTGTGAACTTACTGAGCCTGGTGAAGTGGTTGTTAAACATGGTGTCACACTAATTGGTTACATGGATTTACCAAGTCGATTGCCAACTCAGTCAAGCCAGCTTTATGGTTCAAACCTGTGTCATATGTTAAATGACTTAACACCAGAAAAAGATGGCAACATCAACGTTAATATGGAAGACGATGTAATTCGTGGTGCCACGGTTGTTAAGAATGGTGAAATCACTTATCCACCTCCACCTATCTCTGTTTCTGCTGCTCCAGCTGCACCAAAAGCTGCAATGCCAGAACCAGAGCCTGAAAAAGAAAAGAGCAGCATGAGACTAATTATTGCCATGGTGCTAGCTGCAATAGGTTTGTTTTGGTTGGGTAAAGTGGCGCCGGCTGAATTTATGCAGAACTTCACTGTGTTTGTATTATCTTGCTTCATTGGTTACATGGTGATTTGGAATGTCACCCCGGCATTACACACACCATTAATGAGTGTGACCAATGCGATTAGTAGTGTGATTATTATTGGTGCTTTGCTTCAAGTGGGAAGCTCAAATACTGTCATTATGTGGCTCGCCTTAGTTTCGATATTAATAGCTTCAATTAATATTGGTGGTGGCTTTGCGGTTACACAGCGTATGTTAGAAATGTTCCGTAAGGACGACTAAGACAGATAACTCAAAAAGAGATTACTCCAGAGAGAGATAACCCGGAGAGAGATAAAGATGAATCCACAATTATTAACTGTTGCTTATCTAGCAGCTGGCGCCTTATTTATTTTTAGTCTTGGCGGATTAAGCCATCAAGAATCAGCGCGTCGAGGAAATATCTTTGGCATGCTAGGAATGGCGATTGCCATCTTAGCGACTATTCTGAGTGGTCAAGTCGGTGCATTTGAGAAATTTATTCCCGCCATGATTATTGGTGCACTGATTGGTGTAGTTGTAGCTAAAAAAGTAGAAATGACATCCATGCCTGAGTTGGTTGCAGGGTTCCATAGTTTTGTGGGTGCCGCAGCAGTGATGGTGGGTTTTGCAAGTTACCTTGATCCGAACGCACAGTTTGAAGGGGCTGAAAAAACCATTCATGAGGTTGAAGTCTACTTGGGAGTATTCATCGGCATTATTACCTTCACTGGGTCTGTGATTGCCTTTGGAAAACTCAGTGGCAAAATTTCTGGTAAGCCGCTTATGTTGCCAGCACGGCATTGGTTAAACCTGGCTATGTTGGTCGCATGTATTTACTTTGGTTATGAATTCTTAAATGCTGAATCTCATGATACGGGTGTTATGCCATTAATAATTATGACGATCATTGCTGGAGTGATTGGAATTCATTTAATTATGGCTATCGGTGGTGCCGATATGCCAGTCGTGGTGTCCATGTTGAATAGTTATTCTGGTTGGGCTGCTGCTGCTACTGGATTCATGCTCGGCAATGTAGCGTTAATCGTTGTTGGTGCCCTAGTAGGTTCTAGTGGTGCGATCTTAAGTTACATTATGTGTCGTGCGATGAATCGTCATTTTGTTAGCGTAATTCTTGGAGGCTTTGGTACCTCGGGTGGAAGCTCGGCAGCAAGTGATGAAGAGGCAGGAGAGGTCACATCAGCCACTGCTGAAGAAGTGGCAGGATTACTCAAAGACGCAAGTAATGTCATTATTGTGCCTGGTTATGGTATGGCAGTTGCTCAGGCGCAAACAGTGGTCAGTGATATTGTAAAAACTCTTCGTGCTAAAGGCGTGAATGTTCGTTTTGGTATTCACCCCGTTGCAGGACGATTACCAGGTCATATGAATGTTCTGTTAGCAGAAGCGAAAGTACCTTATGACATCGTGTTGGAAATGGATGAGTTGAATGAAGATTTTCCAGACACAGATGTATCACTTGTCATTGGTGCAAACGATATTGTTAACCCTGCTGCTCAAACTGACCCTAATAGTCCTATTGCAGGTATGCCTGTGCTTGAAGTGTGGAAAGCTAAATCCTGTATTGTGCTTAAGCGTAGTATGGCTTCAGGTTACGCGGGTGTAGACAATCCTTTATTCTACAAAGAAAACACAGACATGCTGTTTGGGGATGCTAAAGACAGTATGAGCGAAGTGTTGAAAAACTTAGACTAGAGAAATACATACAATTTGTGAGGCCGCGTTTCATTACTAAATGCTAACGTGGTCTTTTTTAATATATCTTCTGTATACATTACATCTAAAAGTTAGTCGTATTGCTTTTGCAATATGATTAAATCGTTGTTACTAGCGAAGCAAACTAAAAAAGCTAATTATTCAACTAAAACTGCGACGTGCGAAGTAGTACTAATGTGCAGGCCATTTCTACTTCGATGCCTGCGGCTTCTATTTTTTTCATTGATGCTGAATCATCCGAGCCAGGATTAAATATCACTCTGCGAGGAGAGGTTTGAATTATATCTTGAACCAATCCAGATAAGATTGATGGTCTAACATAAACAGTGATGGTATCTATCTTGTGAGGGTAAGAGGCCAAGTTGGGATAACATTGAATGCCATTAACTGTATCGTATTTTGGATTAATAGGTACAGGGGTATGACCTTGGTCTGCTAACGCATTCTGAGCTTTATGGGCGTAGCGATATTGACTATTACTTGCTCCAAGTATGGCAACAACTTCTGGCATGAAATATTCCCTGTCGTTCTTGAAAAATTAGGTAATCATATACTAATTAACATTAGCAAATAATTTATTTTACAAACAAATTATTAAATCTTAAGCTGACAATCAATGCGACGTTAACTAAGATGAAATATATAGTCTCGGTATGTTTTTCTTTACAAAGATTATTAGCGTTAGTTAAGTAAAGAACGGTTTAAAAAAGTCAGCGGCCCGAATAATTAGTTCGGCATTCTCGCATACATTTAAGTGTATTGAGAACTTTTAAAAACTTTTTTGAAAGATATTAATAGATAAATAAAGTGCTTGTACTGCACTAAAAATAATATGTAAGGCATGAATGTGATTAACTAGCAATCAAATTGAGTAAAGTTTGTTTCTTATGAGATCAATGTTTCTTATCGAAACGAAATGGTATTGGGTTATGTGTCGAAAAGGCACAGTTGAAATGTTTTTAAATTATTTTTTATACGTCTATTGTAAAAAAATAATTATCAGTGAAATTTATTTTAGTAATAGTGTTAACCCAAGAGAATAAGCGACTGTGAACTTGAAGTAGATTTTATCCATACGTAATCATAGTCGGCATGCATAAACCATTAGAAAGGTAATGCAGTATAAAATTGTGTCTCTATTAGAGGTGTATCTAAAGGTTGAGCATTTCTAAAGGTAACAGGTACTGTTTTGCATCCGGATATGTCAATGACACCTCCATTATATTCATTGTTATACGTTCTCTCAGACAGGTTTATGTTTAAAATAACAAAGCGGTATAAAACTGTGTCTCTATTAGAGGGGTATCTAAAGGTTGGGCATTTCTAAAGGTAACAGGTACTGTTTTGCATCCCGATACAACAATAATTCCACCATTCGCAGCAAGTGTTGCTGGTTTTTGAGTGCATGTACTAGAGTCACTTTCCATTACATCAAAGTGTAAATGTGGGTTTGCAAATGTTGGTGTGGTACCCGTGAAGCCACTGTCGCCGGCAAGTGCGATAGGGTCGCCTTGAGAAACCATGTCGCCAGGGTTGACCATCAAGCTATTTGGGCTTAAGTGAAGATAACGTGCGATCGTACCATCTGAATGTTCTATAGTGACGAAGTTTTCTTCGAGCGCTCTTGTGGTGCTGTTGCTGAATTGATCTTCAGTGGCTAGTACTGTTCCGCCTCGTGCTGCAAGTATGACTAGGCCAATTTGAATAAAAAAGTCATAGCTATATCTTAAATCGCCACATGGAAAGCCGCCCGTGTTACAAACTGGTTGGTGTGTAAATCTCCCGCAATTACCTTGACTGACACGAAACGTCATGCCCACTTGGTAAGGGAGAATATAGTCGGAAGTGACGGGATCAGAATAATCTTCTAAAAAACAGCCAAAAGCATGTGCGTTAGGTACAAGATTGCCTTGGGGTGCGCTTTCGCCATCGCCACCTCCACCACCGCCTCCTCCTCCGAAGCAACCTGCAATGGGTAATAAAGAAAGTAACAGGCAAACATATACTATGATGAAAAAAGCTCTAACATTCATCTTAATGCTCCTTGCATAATTATCTTATGCAGAAAATTTTTATTAACGATAGAAATAGCATGCAGTTATGCATGCAACAAGATAAATGTTGGTGATATAAATCATGCTTGCTTGTCACAATATGAAGCAGGCATAAGTGAAATTAGAGTTAACGCATTGATTTTAATTTGTATGATAAGTTTAATAACAAGTCATAATTAAATTTAGCTTACATCAATTAATGTGTGTTGGTTCAGGTGTTAGGTAGATGTGTAATTGTGTTGAATAAAACTACTTTATTCTGGTTTTTTTTCTACAAGTAAGTGATCAATATTGTTCTTCATATTACTAGTTGATATGTTGACTTCATAGAGTAGTAA
>Ga0181593_10000690_pt1 | contig 29700 bp, 25 predicted proteins | sample 071ome_19_FD_133756 | JGI IMG/M metagenome (GOLD analysis project Ga0181593, IMG submission 133756) | Coastal salt marsh microbial communities from the Groves Creek Marsh, Skidaway Island, Georgia - 071413AT metaG (megahit assembly) | ecosystem: Environmental > Aquatic > Marine > Intertidal...
ACGGTGTGACGACCCTGGATCTGACGGACTTCGAGTTCTCCTGATCCGGATCAAATCGATCAAGCAAGTGGCGCTCCCTCGGGGGCGCCACTTCGCGTTTCAGGGGGATGTTCGCGGGGCGGATCGATCGTCGTGGGGTTTTGACGCCGGTAATGCCGAGAATGGCGGTGCTTTCGAACGTTAAACGCTACGGGAGCAGATCGCTCTCTTCCCAATCGACCGCGCGCAAACGCTCGACCACCCGTTCAACCCGCTCGCTCAGAGCGTTCAGTTCCAACGCTTCGGCCGTGTCGATTTCCCGCATCAGGCTTATCATTTCGTCATCCATCGCCGGCAACACCTGATAGCGCCATCGTTCGCCGCCGTCCTCCGTGGAACCAACGAGAAAAAGCCGGAACCGAATGTTCCTTACGAATAGATACGCCAATGCCTTCACCCACGAGGCGCGCGATGTACAAAAGAAAGACGGAAAAGTCAGATCGGCGTCAATAACGCCGCCGTTCACGGCGTTCGGATCGATATGCGCGGCCCTGGTTGCGTCCAGTAGCACTTCAAGTGGGCCTTCAAGTGACCAACTGATCTCCACGTCAACCATGCCGCTCCAAATCCTGGACCCGTATTGCGCGAGATCGATCCAACCCACGGAGCAACGTTTACCTTGAACGCGTTGCCGCTTTTTGAACAATAATGATCTCCTCGACATTGATAGAAGCAAGGAAAGGTTCTTTCAACGTCGGCATCGCTTCCTCGATCGTGGCGCGTAACCACCATGCCGAACGTAATGCTCATTGAAGACCTTATCGCCCAGTGCCAACGCGCGCGGGCAGGGGGGCGCGTGGACGAGGCGGAAGATCAATGCCGCCGCGGCCTCGCGCAGCTTCCGGCTCAAGGTGGATTGCTTTTCGAAAGCGCGTCGAATGCCTATGCCTTGGGCCGGATGACGGTGGCCGGTGACCGATTCAGACGCGCGGCGATGATCATGCCCGGGATCGGCGTGATCCACTTCAACATTGGTGTGTGTGAGAGAGCGTCGGGTCGACCCGACATCGCGCGCCGGTCTTTTCAAAAGGCTCTGTTGCTCGATCCAACCGCCACCGGGCCCATGGATGGCCTGGCGCATTGTGAGATCGCGTTGGGTAACGCCACCGGCGCCTTGGTTGTCGCCACGCGTCTGGCCCATATGGACCCTGCGTCCTTCAAGGCGTTGGCGGCGCTGGGTTATGTGGCGTGGAAAAGTGACCGCGCCGATATCGCATTGCGAGCTCTCAAGGCGGCGCTGGTACTAAGCCCCGATGCCCGCGACGCGGATATGATCCTGGCGAATGTCCTGATGCGATCGGAGCGCCATCGTTTGGCGATTGATCGTTATCGACGGCTCGCGCGACTGGCACCTGGTGACCCCGGACGCTGGCTGAATCTCGGCATTGCGATGATCGAGATCGGTGACTGGTCCGGGGCATCGGATGCTTACGCGCGGCTTGCGAGGATCAACCGGGGCCGGCCAGTCAACGAGACCGGTGTCGATCCCTATCCCGAGTTGCCCGAGACGCCGAGGCAACGCGAAGCGCGGCGAACCGCGTGGCACGCCCTGGAGTTTGAGTCTCAACAATTGCGATATCTGCTTGAGAGAAACGCGCTGCCGCGAGAATTCGAGGGGCAGCTTAAGGCCTACCAAAAAATCATTGGAGGCCTTGATGAAGAACGACGCCGGGCCATCGCCTTCGACCTGACCGAGGCTGAACTGGCGAGCATTTCGCGATACCATGGCCGGCTCGCGCATGTCGCCGGGACGGGGTGGAGGGACGCGAGGAATGGGGACGCCATGCCTGGCGCCGCGGCGATCAACCCGCGGGTCGACTGGGCGCGCGCCGAGGCGGCCTATTTGGACGCCTCACCCGCGATTACCGTGATCGATGACTTCCTTGATCCCCTGGCGCTAAAGGCGCTGCGCCGGTTCTGTCTTGAATCGACCATTTGGTTCGAGCTTAAGGGCGCGGGATATCTCGGCGCGTATTTCCGTGATGGGTTTAACGATCCGCTGCTGCTTGCGATCGCCGAGGAATTGACCGAACGCCTGCCGGAGATATTCAAGAATCATCCCCTCCGGATGATCTGGGCCTATACCTACGAGCAATCCATGGTCGGGATTAATCCCCATGCCGACTTCGCCAGGATTAACGTGAATTTCTGGATTACCCCGGACGAAGCCAATCTCGATCCGGAAACCGGTGGGTTGTTGATCTATCGCAGGCCGGCGCCGCCATCATGGGGGTTTGAGCAGTACAACGCGGCGCCCGGCGAGGAGATCATGGATTTTCTGGGTGAGGACGCGAAAACCCCAATCCGCGTGCCGCACCGTCAGAACCGCGCCGTGATCTTTGATTCCCGTCTGTTTCACGAGACCGACAAACTAAGTTTCCGTCCGGGTATCGAGAACCGACGGATCAATATCACCATGCTGTTTGGAGAGCACTAGACCGTTTCTGGCCTTTGCGGTGCTTCCGTAAAGGTCAGAAACGGTCTAGGCGATCTCGATGGCGTCAGCCGGGAGATCAACCGCGATTGGTGGCGGGCCGGTCCGTATCGCGCCTACCGCCATCGGACCAAGTCGCCAAATCTCGCGCCACCCGTTCCAGAACGCTGTCCCATTTCCCCACCGCATCCTGTCGATAGAGCCGGCAGCCCGGATACCAGGGTGAATCGCCTCGCTCCTCGAACCAGAACCAACTAAGGCCCGCGCCGCGTGGCAACAGCACCCAACAGGGCAGCCCTAAACTACCCGCGACATGCGCGCTCGTGCTTGAGACGCAAATCACCAGATCCAAACCCGCGACCAGCTCCGTGAAGGCGTGCATGTCGGTGAGTTGATCTATGCCCGCGGGAATTGTGGGGGCCTGGCCGAACCTTTGTCTCGCGTCACTGATCTCCGCCGTTACCGGCCCGTATTGGAGGCTGATGAACTCGATATTCGGAACCGACAGGACCGGCTCCCAGTCCACGAGAGACGTGGACTTTTCCTCGCCGACGAATGGGTTTACGCTGCGCCAATGAATCCCGACGCGAGGGACCCCGCCTCGGCGTTGCTCGGAAGGCGGGGAGCGACGCTTCAATATCGGTCGTGGCGCGGGAAAATCCGAGAATGCCCGGCGCACGAAACGCCCGACGAATTCCAGCGGGTAGCAGGCCACGTGATCCGCGACGCGCGTGGGTGGCGGCGCGACGAGGTCCCATCCGCGTATGTCGAATTCCGGCAAGGCCAGGCTCAAAAGGTCCGCGATCCGCGGATTGCATAGAACCGTCACCGGCGCTCGGGCGAGGCGCGCGACGTCCTCCAATAGGGTCGAGAACATGAGCTCCTCGCCGATTTTCTCCTCGCTCCAAAGCAGCAGACGACCCTCGGGCAAGGGCTGTCCGTTCCAGATCGGCAAGGCGAACCCACCGCCCCGCGGCCGCAACCCCGACCACCGCCAGGGCGCTTCCAGGCATTCCCAACCCCGGACCAGGTCACCGGTAAGGAGCAGATTTCGGCCGAGATTCAACAGGATTTCCACATCGCCGGGATTGAGAACCCGGGCTCGGGCAAGCTCCAATACAGCGCGCCCGGTCTTGTCCCCGCGCTTGTGTAGGATCGCCAGATTGTTCCAGCCATGAGGATGGTCGGGCGCGAGGACGAGAGCATGTCGATACGCCTTCGCGGCGCCGGACGGGTCGCCGGCATCGACACGGGCAAGGCCTAGGCCGTTCCAGTAGTCGGCTGAACCCGGGGCGGCGATTGTCGCCAAACCCGCCGTCCTCGCTCGCGCCGATGCGTCAAGTTCCCTGGCATGACCCCTGGCATGACCCCTGGCATGACCCCTGGCATGATTGGCGTGAACCCCTGGGTTATGCGGTTCCATGAGCGCCGCTCTTCGGAAACAATTGGTGGCGTTCTCGGCGAACCCTCCCGAACGAAGTGAAATGCCGCGCGCCAGATGGACTTCGGTGATGACCCGTGGCGTCGTGTCCTGTCGCGCCGCGACGCTCGCCCACCCTAGAACGCGGGCGGAGGCTTTCCAGTTCTCGCGACGCAACGCGGTGAAGCCGACCCCATAAAGCGCGATGGTTTCGCCCGGCGCCAGAACCGTGGCTTGTCGAAAGGCGGAACTCGCCGCGTCGTGCCGCGCGGCGTCGAGAAGCGTGAAACCCGTTTTTAGATACTGTGTGAAACCGCGGCTCATGTGGCGGGTTCCCATCGCCGGTGATCCTGGGTGCCGGCGGAGCCTAAACCTGAACCGGGAAGATGTGAACGTAGACGATTTTATTCGTGGAGCCGGCGAGTGTCGGGACTGGACAATGCCGCAGATTATCCTATATCGGTTGCCCGGGTCCGGCGCGCCGTTTCGAGCCGCGACGAAACCAATTCGTGAACGAGGCCAGAATGCACCGATTTTTCGCCGCCGGAGCCTTGTTGATCCTGTTGCTGACGGGATGTGGTGAGGATGAAAACCCGGTCATTGGGAAATGGCGGGGCGAGATCACCGAGGAACAGCGAAGCGCGCTGTTGATACCCGCCGGCGCGTCGGGCGATGTGCTGGTGGCCGAGTTTCTAAGCGCGACCGCGCGGCTCAACGGTCAGGCGCGCCCGGTCGAACACCGCAAGAATGAAGAGACCTACTACGTCAACGAGATCGGCACGGACCGGACCATGGCGGTCCAGTTTCCGGAACCCGACCGAATGAAACTGATGATGCCGCACCGCTTCAAGGCCGAAATCGTGGTCCTCTACCTCACGAAAGTAGCTGAAAACAAATAGCGCGCGCTCAGTCATCGGTCGGCGTGACGGGCCCCCTGGCTAAGAGCGTCTCGAAATACGCGACAAGCGCTTGTTCCCTGGCGTCGGGCGTATAGCGCGCGACCGTGGATCGACCCGTCTCGATCAAGCCTCTTATCGACGGGTCGTTATCACGCAGCCCTCGGGCGGCCCGCGCCACGGCGTCCACCGCGGCCTCGAGATCGTCATCCCCGACCCATAATCCATTCTCATCGGTGGCGTAATCCCAGCCGCCATCGCCGGCGAAACCCGCGACCACGCATCCGGCGGCCATGGCTTCCAGCGCCGGGAGTCCAAAACCCTCGAAACGCTGAAGCGAGAGAAAAATCGTCGAACCCGACAATGCCTCGAGAACCTCCCGATGCGGCATATTCTCCACGGCAAGCCATGGGATCGCCGCCAGGTCCGGATGTCGCAAGGGGAAAAGGTGGTTGATGAACGCGAATTCCAGCGGGCGTTTGCGCGGCATCGCGACGATCCGCTCGATCTTCACGGGAAGGGGCGCGCGAGGGAGTTCGATCGCGCAGGGCACGACCGGAACATCGCGGGCGATGCCGTGGTCCTCGAGAAACCTCTTTATTCTGGGGGACGCGCAGAACACATCCGTCACCCCCAAACTCGCGTAGCTCGGCGCGCCGCCGAGGCTGTGCCGGCAATAATAATGGTTCTGGGCGAAAATCGTTTGCCAGAGCCCGCCCTTGGCGGCGGCTTCCAGATCGCCGGATGAATAGGTTTCCGGTCGGACGATGATGTCGCGCGGGGTGATCCCGATCGCGCCGCTCAGGAACGGCACGTCGAATTCAAAGGCGGTGGGGCGTTGCTCCAGGTTCTTGGTATAGGCGAAAGCCTCGAATCCCGCCGCGCGCAGGATCTCGACATGCTCCAGCATCACCTTTATGCCGCCCGACGGTCCCGACGCGCGCGTGAGATGGTAGATGATCCGGGGCGCGGCGGGCATGCGGGTTCTCTCGAAGATGGAGCCGGAATGGACGACGTATTCCTCGCGACCAGCTATATAACGTGAGGACTGCCGAGACCAGCATCGCCGGAACCCGATGATTGATCCACAAACGCCCCCCCGGGAATTGTTCGCCGCGGCCGACGCGGCGGCGGCATCGGGTGATATCGACAAGGCGATCTTGTTGTTTCTGGAGGTTTCCCATCGCGCGCCCGAGGATTCGGCGGCACCGGCTCGCGCCGGCCATCTGTTGCTGCGTCGTGGACGTGTCGAAGAGGCACTCGCGGTGTTGAATGACGCCGTGGCGCGCCATCCAGACAACGTGACCGCCTGGTTTCTGAAGGGTGAGGCGGCCGAGCGCCTGAGCGCGTTCTCGACCGCCATTGAGGCTTATGGCGAGGTTATCGCGCGGCGTCCGGATCTGACCCTGGCCTGGTCTCGGCTTGGCGCCGCTTCCAGGGAGAACGGGGCGGTCGCCGCCGCCATTCCGGCGTTTCGCGAGGCTAGCAGGCTGGAGGCCGGGGCGCCGGGCCATCACGCGGAACTGGCGCGCGTGCTCTACGCGGCGCGGATGACCGAGGAAGCCGTGACCGCCTTCCGCCGGCAACTGGTGCTTGCCCCGGATGACGCCGACGGGTGGTACAACATTGCCGTGAGCCTGCCGCTATTGGGCGCGCGCGAGGCCGGGCTCCGGGGCTTTCGGCGCGTTGTTGTCCTGAACCCGGCAAGCGGCGGCGCCTGGTCGCGGATCGGGCGATTGCGCCGCCGACTTGATCGCGACGCGAACACCGAGAGATCCGATCAACGGGCGATGGTCCTCGAACCCGCCGACCACGAGCCCTTGCTGCGCCATGCCGAGGATGAATTGGATCCCGGGAATGAGAGCGTGTTTCGCCGATGGCTGTTGTGCGCCGCGACGGAGAACGCGCGAAATCGGGTCGCGCTCGCGGAGCTGATGCTGGCCAGCGGGCGGTTCGAGGCGGCGTTGGAGCTTTCGCGACCCTTGGTTAAGCGGGATGATCCCGTCGAAGCGGCTGTCGGCATCCATCGAAGAGCTTGCGAGGCTAGCGGCCGGCCGGTTCCCGCCTGGTGCCAGTCGGCGTATCAGCGTTGGTTGACGGCGCATGGTGAGGCGGCCCGGGCCTCTGTTCCCCGCGCGACCGAGGCTGGCCCCGCCATATCCGTCGTCATGCCGGTTTGCGATCCACCGGTGGATCTGCTGCGTCAGGCGATCGCGTCGGTGACTGGCCAGGCCCATCGGGCGTGGCAATTGTGCATCGCCGACGATGCCTCCGAGGACCCGGCGGTAAGGGTGCTGTTAAGCGAAGCGGCGGATGACCCTCGGATCAACGTGACCTTTCGCGGGGAACGAGGCCATATCTCGGCGGCCAGCAACACCGCGTTGGCGGCGGCGACCGGAGACATCGTCTGTTTCCTCGACCATGACGATCTTCTCGCGCCGGACGCGCTGGCCATTATCGCCGGGGCGTTCGAGAGGCAACCGGATCTCGCGATGGTTTATAGCGACGAGGATAAGATCGACGAAAACGGTGTCCGGTTCGACCCGCATTTCAAGCCCGATTGGAACCAGGACCTCTTGCTGAGCCAGAATTATATCTGCCATCTCATGGCGATTCGTCGCCCGTTGGTGGAGCGGCTCGGCGGCTTTACCCTGGGGCTCGAGGGTAGCCAGGACCATGACCTCGCCCTTCGGGTTGCCGAGGCGGTTTCTCCGGATCGGATCAAGCATATTCGTGCCGTGCTCTACCATTGGCGGGCAACGCCGGGCTCGACGGCGATTGGGGTGGAGGCGAAACCCTATACCGTCGAAGCGACCCGGCGCGCATTGCAGGCCCATCATGATCGCGCGGGCGACGGCGCGGTCACGCGGACCGTTCCGAACGGCTGGCGGACGATCTATCCACTGCCGAAGGACCCGCCAGTGGTTTCGATTATCGTCCCGACCCGTGACCGCGTCGAGCTCTTGCGACGCTGCATCGACGGCGCGCGGCGAGGCACGCGCTATCCCTCGGTCGAAATTCTGGTGATCGACAATGGTAGTCGCGAGGCGTCCACCCTCGCCTATCTCGATCAGTTGCGCGGTTCCGGCGCCGCGCGGGTGCTGGAGGATCACGGCGACTTTGACTTCTCGCGATTGAACAACAACGCGGTAAAAGCCGCGCGCGGTAGCGTCCTCTGTTTCCTCAACAACGACGTGGAGCCGTTGAGTCCGGATTGGTTGGACGAGATGGTCGCGCATGCCCTGCGGCCCGGCATCGGCGTCGTCGGCGCCAAGTTGCTGTATCCGGACCAGAGCATCCAGCATGGCGGCATCATCCTGTGCGGTGATCATGTGGCCAGGCATCTGCATGTCGGCCTCGACGAGGACGCGCACGGATATTGGGGTCGGGCGGCCGCGGTACAGTCGCTGGCGGCGGTAACGGGCGCCTGCATGGTGGTCGGGCGCGAGGCGTTCGAGGATGTGGGTGGTTTCGACGAGGCCTTTCCCGTGGATTTCGGCGATATCGACCTGTGCCTGCGCCTGGGAGAGAACGGGTATCGCACCCTCTGGACGCCGCACGCGGTACTGGTGCACCACGAATCCGCCTCGCGCGGGACGTTCATCACCCGCGCCAAGCAAGAACGCTACGAGGCCGCGCGCGCCGCGATGGTTGAACGATGGGGCCAGCGCCTGTCATCCGACCCGCACTATCATCCCTATCTGTCGATACGCCCGGAGGATAAGCCGTTTAGCCTGGCTTTCCCACCGCGCCTGGAGGCGGATCATGACTGAACGTCGTCGCCCGCCCTGGATTGCCGTCGCCGTGAAGGCGGGACTGAGCGTGGCGATGGTCGCACTGGTCCTTGGCGTCGCGGATGTCGAGGCGGTGTGGACGCGTCTCCTTCGGATCGAGTTCTCGGTCCTTTGCGTCGCCGCCGCCCTGTGTTTCGCGCAAATCCTGTTGGCGGGGCTGCGCTGGACCATCATCGGCGCGGGGACAGGCGGATTCGTGTCTCCTTGGGCGGCGATGCGGACAACCTTCGCGGCGATGTTCTGCAACCAGCTTCTGCCTACTTCCATAGGCGGAGACGTGATTCGTATCGGACTGCTCACCAGCCAAGGTCTCGCCATCGGTCGGGCGGCGCGAACGGTGGTCCTGGATCGCACCGCCGGGCTGCTGTCGCTCCTCACCCTGATGGCTGTCACCGGTTTTGTCCTGAGCGACCAGCTCCCGGAAAGCTGGCCGGTGGACCTGATCAGGCTTTTGCCGGTGGTCGCGATCGGTCTAGTCCTGGTGGCCTTGTTCATGGGGGATCGGATCGCGGGGGTTCTGGAGGCGTGGGACCTGTTGCCCTGGGTTGCCCAGTTGTTTCGGGATTCCGCGTCCTTGCTGCGTCAAGGCGCGAGGACGGCGATTATTCTGGTGCTGAGCTATGCCATCCACGCCGCCAGCGCCGCCAGTATCTGGGCGCTGGCCCGGGGAAGCGGTGTAGAGATCGGCTATGCCCAGGTGGTCGGCTTTCTACCGATCGTGATCCTGGTCCTGATGTTGCCTATTTCGATCGCCGGCTGGGGGGTGCGCGAGGGCATGGTGGTGACCTTGTTCGCGCTATTGGGGATCGGATCGGCGCCCGCCGCGGCGGTCTCCATCCTATGGGGCGCCTGCATCGCCGTCGCCGCCCTGGTGGCCGGCGTGCTCTGGGTCGTTAGCCGTCCGAAAGGTGAACGCCTGCCGAGCGGCCAGCCGACTCAGGCGCCGTAGAACGCGTTCACCTCGCCCGCGACTTCGGCGATCTCGTCTTCCGTCAAATGCTGGTGATGCGGCAGCGCCAGGACCTGGTCGGCCTGGCGTTCGGCGTTCGGGAAATCCCCACGCTTGTACCCATATCGCTTGGCGGCGGGTTGAAGATGCAACGGCGTGCCGTAGTAGATCAGCGACATAATGCCCTTGGATTCGAGATGCGCCTTCAGCTCGTCCCGGCGTTCCGCCTGGATCAGGAACATCACGAAGGGGTTCACCTCATGTGCCTGGCAGGGCGGAATGAACACTTCCGGCGCGGTGATGAGCTTACGGTAAAGGTTCACGTTATGGCGCCGGCGTTCGGTGATCGAGGCGAGCCGGCCCAGGCGGTACAACAGGATCTCGGCCTGCAGGATATCCAGCCGCGAGTTGACCCCGTAGTCGAGACAGGTGTCCCGGTCGACCAGGCCATGGTTGCGGTACCGGCGGGCGGTCTCGGCGATCTTGTCGTCGCTGGTGATCATGAACCCGGCGTCGCCGGTCGCGTTCAGCGCCTTCAACGGATGCGCCGAAAAGGTCCCGACCGCGCCGAAGGTTCCGCCGTGCCGGCCATGATAGGTCGCGCCCATGGACTGGCAGGAATCCTCGATGATCATGAGGCCGTGCCGGTCGGCGATCTCCTGGATCGCGTTCATGTCCGAGATTCGGCCGGTCCAGTGCACCGGCATGATCGCCTTGGTGCGCGGCGTGATCTTCTTCTCGGTCTCCGCCGGGTCGATATTTTGGTCGTCGCGGACATCGGCATAGACCGGCGTGCCGCCGACATGGGCGATCGAACCGGTCGACGCGACGAACGAGATCGGCGAGGTGATCACCTCGTCGCCCCGGGTGATGCCCATCGCCATGAGCCCGATCATCAGCGCGTCGGTGCCGGAATTGAGGCCGATGCAATGCTTGGCGCCGGTATAGGCGGCGACCTTTTCCTCGAAGGCGTTCAACTCGGGCGTCAGCACGAAGTGTCCGCTCTCCAGCACCCGCTCGACACAGGCGAGCAACTCCGCGCGCTCCTCGTGGAAGCGCTGTTGAAGATCGATCAGCGAAATTCTGAAATCGGCCACGGTCATTTCCCCGCGTAAAAGTTCCTGACGGTTTCGATCACGTAGTCCTGCTCGGCGCGCGAGAGGTGCTGGTCGACCGGAAAGCTGATGCAGTCCCGGGCGTGCCTGTCGGTGACCGGAAAATCTCCGGCCTTGTATCCGAAATGCGCCAGCGCGTCCTGCTGATAAAGTGGGATCGGATAGTGGACCTTGGCCTCGATCCCACGCTCCAGGCAGTGTTTGAGCAAGGCGTCGCGATCCTCGGCGAAAACCATGTAAAGCAGATAGACATGCTTGGTATCAGCCTGGCGCGCGGGAATCCGGATGCCCGGGATATCGGCCAGGCCCTGGTCGTAATAGGCGGCCACCCGAGCCCGTTCGCTGACGATGTCCTCGACCTGGCGCACGATCCATTTGCCGACCACGGCCTGAACCGAGTCCAGTCGCGAGTTATATCCAAAGATCTCCATCTCGTCGCGGTTTCGAAGGCCGTGATTGCGTAACAGCCTGACCTTGCGGTCCATCTCGTCGTCATCGGTCACGACCACGCCGGCGTCGCCCCAGACATTGATGATCTTGAGCGGGTGCATCGAAAACGCGGTGGCCACGCCCCAGCCGCCGACCTTGGTGCCGTCGCGCTCTCCAAGCAGGCTCTGGCAGCCGTCCTCGACCACCGGCAGGCCGTGCCGTGCCGCGATCTCCATGACCTTCGGCATATCGGCGACATCACCGGTGAGATGGATCGGCATGATCGCCTTGGTGCGCGGCGTGATCGCCGCCTCGAGCTGGTCGACGTCGAGACAGAAGGTATCGTCGCAATCCACGAAACGCGGCGTCGCGCCGACCTCGGCGATGGCGCCGACCGAGGCATAGAAGGTATTGGCGGCGGTCAGAACCTCGTCGCCGGGACCGATGTCCAGGGCTTTCAGGGGAATTTTCAAGGCGTCGGTGCCGGAGCCCACGCCGATCCCGTGCTTGGTGCCGACCGCCGCCGCGAACATCGCCTCGAACTCACCCACGGGCTTACCCAGGGTGAAATCGCCGCTTCGCACGAGCTCCCGCAATTCGGTGAAGATTTCCTCGGGCTCGGCGAACTGCTGGCCCAGGGGCGAGAACCGCACGTGTGAAATCGCGTCGGCGTCATTCCGGTCGGCCATCATTGGGGTCCCTTGAAAATCGTCGGCAAGTCTCTCGTGATCTTGGCGATATCGCCACGGTCACCTTGCTGGCGTCTTATAGTTGGAATGTGATGGCGGGACCAGCCTTCGATGGTTGTTGCGGCGATTGTCCACCATGCTTACCGCGCTTTTCGGGGCTCCCCAACTCGCGCGAGCGACGGGGTGGAGAATTTCGGCGGCACATGGCATTTTGCCGTCCGGCGCATTGACCCGGAGCGATATACATGGCGGCGTTGGAAAGCTTGCTGGAGTCGCACCCCAAATGTCCGCTTTGCGGTGGGTCATCGCGCGATATCGCTGGATTGGAGGCGAGATCTCCAGGGTTTTACTTGGAGACACTGATCAGCCAGTTCGGCTTGGACCGCGCGGCGTTTGAACAGGAATTGAAAATCTACCGTTGCGGCGGGTGCGGCACGCTTTGGTATGATCCGTGGCTTGTACCGCGCGTGTCATCGTCGCTTTACGGGTATCTGTGCGGGCGTCACAAATTCGGCTGGGCCTCTCTGCGCGCCTGGCTTGTCGGTCTGGAGCGCGGGTATTTCAGGGCCCGACCGGAGCTTTGGCGAATTCTTGACCGTCTCGTTCCGAACATGACGGACTATGGGGAAGTGAACTGTCCTTACGGCGGATTGTTCTTTCATCTCTTCGACTCGATGGAGAGCGACGTGAGTCGCGAGACCTTGGCCCAGAAAATCCCGCTCCTTGGCGGGATGTATGCCGGGGACAAGCTTGTCGGCGAGTATGGGGAGGCGGGCTCGTTCTTCCGTTTGATAGACGATGTGCGGACCGCGCGGCAAAACGCGGCCACGCCTCGCACTTATCTGGTACGGGAATATAGCGACATGTGCTGGGGACATTCCTGCATCTTCAACGGGAATCACTGTCTATCATTTGCCCAGGATGTGCTGGTTGACGAGGTCGTCGATTTCGACACCCTTCGCTCAACCGGCCAGCGGCTGGGCGCGCTCGGATTTTTCAACGTTTGGGATCATTTTCGTGATCCCATGCGGGTTCTAGCGAAGGCGACCGACGTGGCCGACGTGGTGGTGATCGACCTCCATGATTACGGCTGGACCGACGCGCAGCACTTTTTCAACGTGGGGGACCGGGCGATCGAGTTCTTGCGTGATAGTGGCTTCAACGCCGTGGATCTGACAGCGCATATGAAAAACCTGGTGGGTGACGACGATGATCGTCGGTATCTGCTCGTCTCCAAGGTTCTTGACCTGGGCATGGCGGCCGGGGAAGTCGGTCGGGCAATCGCGTCTCCGGAACGGACGCTCCATGTTTAGGATCGGTTTTCTGGTCGGCGGCATCCCGGGGCGGAGCACGCAGGGGTGAGCGACGATGAGTCGAAGCGCGATCTGATTCAGTATCCCGACGATGCGGCGGCGCTGAGAAAACTGGCCCGCGCGGCATGGGCTCGGAACGATCACGCGGAGGCGGCGTGGGCGTATCGGCTCCTTTGCGTCGTTACGCCCGGCGACCGTGGAGCCTGGTGGTCTCTGGTTTCGGTCTTGCATCGCGTGGGCCATTTCGAGGAGGCGGGACGTTATCTGGATCCCTTAAGGCACGCGGATCGATTCAATCCCCATGGCATCCTGGAGCGATTGAATTTTGGCGGCGCGTCGTCGGATCTCCACGCGCTCTTGCGCGAACGAATCACGGAGCATCCGTCGGACATGCGCTATCTCGTCGTACTGGTGCGATATCTGACGCATGTGGGTCAAACAGAGCCAAGCCAAGTTTTCAAACTTTTGAAACGATGCGGAAACGGCAATCGCGCCGGCGCGGCCTGGCTGAATGAAGAGAGTTTTCTAAAGACCGCGGTCGCGCTGAAGCGCCAATTCGCGGCGACCCGGGATTTCCATGACCTGGTGCTCTGCAACGCCGCCGGCATGTGCTCCACCCTGGAGGCGTTTCCGGGGTTGACGGGGAATCGTTACCGCGATGGCGAGGCGGAGATCTCGGTTGGCGGCCGAGCCATGTTCTTCCGCCTGGAGGACCCATCCGGTTTCAGCGCCTTCGTGAATTTTTTCGCCTATGAGCCGAGCCTATTCGAATGGATCAGGGGGTTTCGTGAAACCGACATTCTCATCGACGTGGGCGCGAATATCGGAAAGTTCTCGATTCTTCCCGCCATGCTCACGGGGTACCGGGTCATCGGATTCGAGCCGATCGGGATCAATTTTCGAACCTTGACGGCGAATATCCGGCGGAACGGTCTGGAAGACCGGTTGACCGCCTTGAACATCGCGCTATCGGATGAAGACGGAAGGGCGCGTATTGAATATCCCGCCGAGACACCCGGCATCGCCAACGCGTCCATTGTCGAGCGGTCCGCGGCTCCATCCGCCGTGCCGCATGAGGATATCAGCAAGCGAAAGCTCTACTCCCTGGTCGCCGACGGGACGGTTCCACAACCCAATCATCTGAAAATCGATGTCGATGGGTATGAAACGGAAGTTCTCGCGGGAATGGCGCAAACCCTGGCCGATCAACGCCTCGAGTCGATACGGATCGAAATCAAGCCCAGGGACGCCAGGCGGCCGGCGCTCGTCACCCGATTGATGGATTTAGGGTTTCGCGGCGCGATTGCCGATGACCTGAAAAACCTCGTTTTCCATCGCGATCGATGACGACGAGTGGCGGGCCGTTCAGGGCGCCGTCAGAAGATTCTTCCGGGCAGGTCGCAATAGAAACTGAAGAACTTTCGCGGGTGAGGCGTTGGTTGCCGCGGCGACACCCCATGGATCGAAGCCGGCGAGTTGATCCCGATGAACAGCGTATTGGGTTCATAGGGCACGGTTTTCACGAGATCGAGACATTCGGGCCGGATCTCGCTTCCGTTCACCACGTTCCCGACGAGCTGGTGCCCGGGTTTCAGTTGATAGAGCTCTAGGTCTCCGCCCTCGGAGGTTGTCTCGTCTCTCAGGTAGAAGAGACCGACCCACAGCTTGGCGCCGCTATCGACATGAGGCCCTCGCACGCTGGAGGGTTCCGTCGTGGTCGGCGTATTCGCGTCGATCGCCGAGGAAAGCAAAACCCGCGCGGTATCGAACCCGTCAACATGCTTGATGCCGACCGGGAGGCGATCGGCCATTTCCACGAACCTGGCGGCGCCGGGAACGGCGGTCTTCAGATGATCACCGAATACACGAATGAAATGCAGCAGATGGTCACGGTCTGAATTGCGAGCAAGAAAGGTCTTCCACGTGCTGGAAACCAAGTCCGATTTCATGGCCGCGGCATTGTTGAAGTTCAAGCGCTTGTTGCTGGCGTCGGTGTGATCGGGAAAGGACTCCAGGGCGGGAAACTCATCTTGCAGCGAACCGAGCAATTCCTGATCTAGAACGTCTCGCGCCACGATATGCGGGAAGGGTTCCGCGATAACATCGGCTTTGCTGAGTCCGGCGAGCAAGGATTGCATGTCGAATCGATCCAACGGGATTGGCGTCGCGTAGCTTTCCACTGGCGACCGGTGTTGTCTAGGTGATCGTCGGAGGCTTGGCCGCAGCGGTGACCTCGCCCGGACTTACCGTGTCCAGAACGCGAATCAGCATATCCAACACGTTGGTCCCGTCAGGCGGCTCAATAAAGCGTCCCACGAAGTTCTTCCATTCCGCGTCGGGATAAAAACCCTCGGGTCCGTCACGCGAGATGGCGTTGATGGCGGCAATCGCGTCGTCCCGGGATCGCATGTCCGTCGCGGGAAGGAAGCGCGCGAGCGTCGAGTGATTGCCGTGGCACCAACTCAGTTCCAGTACCGGCTTGCGCCGCATCACCGCCTCCCAGGTCACGCTTGTTCCCAGAGCCAGCACGAGATTCGCCCATGAGATTAGCGCAGATGTGTCAACTTCCGAGGCGGCGGTCCGCCAACCGGCTTCCGGGAGGGGATCATTGAATGTCTCGGGAAGTGTCCGGTCCTCGCGCGTCACGGGTTCCAGCGTCCAATCACCGCTTTCTTGGATCAGCCGATACTGAAGGTTGGTTCGCGCATGACGTTGCGCCAACAGGGTCACGTCGTCGCGTCTCGCGAGGATCGCGAGAAAGCGGGACAGTTCGGGCCAGTCCACGATCTTTTCGGGCTTTGGTAGGAAGGCGACCACCCGTAACCCCGAGGTCTCGGGGAGGCCGCTGTCCCCTGACCGCATGGCTTCGCGTATTTTCAGCCAGGCGCCGCAATATCTCGCGCTCCCGGTGACCGCTATGTTGGCCTGTTCCGAGAGGCGGTATTTCTCAATGGTGAAGGTGCTCGAGACCAGTGTCAGATCGTAAAGGTCGAAACCTTTCGATGGCGCATCATCGATTTCCTTGGGATCGACATTCGTGAGCCGATTGACATATGGCTCCTCGCCATGGGGTAGCGAGACGAAAGCGGCTGAATGCCGCCGAGCAATACCCCGGAGAATACGAGCGATGACATCGCTGCTCCGGTCGAACATCACAAACCCTCGCGATGAACCGTTCAGCAGATCGTGCAAAACCCGGTTGAGATCAAAGCTCGCGGACAGGTCTCGCAGGGAGTGGATGTGAGCCCTTGGTAAACTCTTAATCGCCCGAGCGCGCCAATCATCGGCGTCAATGTCACCGATCATGACGACAACGGCGTGTCGATCCATGTCCTCGCGCCAGCGCCAGAGCACGGGCAGTGCATGGTCAAGGCTTATCGCGTCGCGGGCGAAGATGACCAGTTGTTCGCCACTCGCCGGCGCTATCGGTTTTTCGGGGAAACTGCTTGCCTGGGCGCCGTCCCGCAACGTGAGCGCATGGCCGAGCATGGAGAAGGCTCTTGCCGGGTCCGGACCTTGCGTCGCGGTGGTGCCCAGCAACGGAATCGCCGCGCCGATCTCTCCGCGCCAGAACAGGGTTCGCCCGGTCATGTATTCGAGGCGGAGATTGTCGGGAAACTGACGGATCGCCCGGCCGCCGACCCGCGCGGCCAATGCCGAGGTAAGATCGCCTCGCGTCGCCAGCCAGACCAGGTTCTCGGTCGCGAGCCGGTCGTTCGGGTCGGCGCACAGCACGCGGCGATAGCGGTTGATCGCCGCGTGGTCGTCCGAGCGCTTATACTCCGCGACGGCCCGTATATGTTCCTGGCGTATCGCTTCGGCGATCGGGTCTTGCAATGAACGGTTCCTCGACAAGCGCCAGGTTTGCTAGATTCGAAATAGAAAATAGGCGGTTTGACGCGCGCCGGAAAGCCGCTTGGTCGGTTATGATCCCCGCCGTTCGGCGTGGTTGGCGAGTACGGGCAAACACTTGAATGGGGGTAGCGTGACCACACCCGCCGATCCGGCGACGCGAATTTCCTTGGCCGACGCGCTCGACGCGTATCGGCGCGCCGTCGAGGCGCGAGCTCTGGACCAGGCGCGGCGAATGACCTGGCGGCTCCTCGCGGCTGGGAGAATCGACGTTCTGGCGATGACTTATCTGGCCGAGCATCTTTTCGGCGTGGCGGAGATCAAGGCCGCGGACGCGATCGCCCGGATCGCCGCGACAATCGAGCCTTCCCGAGCGAGGCCTTATCGACTTCTGCTGGCCGTCGCGGAGGCGGAGGCGCGCTCGGAGGATCACCGCATCGGTGGTTGGGCCAGCGCCGCCGACCCCGCCGATTCGCTGGCCCCGGCGCGGGCCGGATCGCTGGCGCGCCTCAACGGCGATGACCAGGCGGCGGTCGTGCATTTGCGCCGGGCATGCGAGCTCCGTCCCCTGTCCGTGATGTCCTGGGTCAATCTCGCGGCGGCGGAGCGTGGGGCGGAAAATGAAACCCGGGCGTTGAAAGCGGTCCGCCGGGCGCTTTGTTTAGTGCCCGGGCATCCCGCCGCCCTTTTCGCCGCGGCGGAAGCAGCGGCGGCGGCCTTCGACCATGCGGTCACGGAAAGGCGATATGACCGGTTGCTGCGGGTTGATCCCTTGCATGCCGTCGCGTTGCAGAACCGGGGGCACGCACGGCGCCGGCGTAGCCTCGTGACGCAAGCGAGTGATGACTATCGGCGCTCCCTGGTGCTGACGCCATCGCAGCCCAACGCCTTGATCGCGCTTGCCCAATTGACATTGCCCGATGGGGCTATCCCGAGGGTTCGGACCTACTTCACGCGCGCGATGATGATTGAGCCGACCAATCCCGAGGTGGGATTTTTCGGCGCGCTGACGGATCTTCGGATCGGGCGCTTCGCCGAGGGGTGGGAGGGGTATGCATGGTTCTCGGCGCTGGCCTTTCCGCGGCGATCACGGGAGGAGCAACACCCGCGCTGGCCCTCTGGCCAGCCGGACCCGACGGGCCTGTTGGTCTGGAACGATCAATTCGGTGTCGGCGAGGAGGTGATGTATCTGGGGGCGACATCGGCGCTGGCGCGGCGTGCCGACAAGCTGGTGATCGCCTGTTCCTCGAAGCTTGAGCAGCTGGTCCGCCGCTCCTTTCCGGATGTCACGGTTACGACTCCCGAAGCCGCCGCGTCCACGGACCTGGACCTGGGGGAACGTCCAGCCGAGGTGCCGCTGATCGGCGCCATCGCGGCGCTGCGGCGTGGTTTCAATGACTTTCCCTGTCATTCCGGATATCTGCGGGCCGATCCCGAGCGCGTCGCGGCGTTGCGGGAACGGTATCGCGATCCGAGGGGGTGGCCCCTGGTCGGCATCTCCTGGTCCAGCCCGCTCGGGTTTCAAGGACCGCGAAAGTCGGTGCCGCTGGCGGATTGGGGGCCGGTTTTCAAGGAGTTGGATGCCCGGTTCGTCTCTTTGCAGTACCACGCCGACGCCGGGGAGATCGCCGAGGCGCGGGCGCGTTTTGGTGTCGATATCCTGGTTGATGACGATCTCGACACTTTCGGTGACTTGGATGCGCACGCCGCTCAGATCGCGGCGATGGACCGGGTGATTTCGATCTCCAGCATTGCCGCTCATCTCGCGGGAGCCCTGGGTAAACCGGTGGATCTTCTATACCCGAGCGAGATCGTGCTGCTCTGGTACTGGTTCCATGGACGCTCCGACAGTCCCTGGTATCCGTCGATGACCATCCACCGTCCGCCGAGCGATGGAGACAGGGAAGGACTGATGGCTAGTTTCGCGCGTTATCTGGCTGAAAAAAGAGCGCCTGATGCAGGGAAAGCGTGATGATGAAGCAGAACAACGCGGCGAGCACGACATCACTTAGAAAATGCGCGCCGACCGCCATGCGGTAGTAGCCCGTCAGCGCCGTCACCGCGAGGCACGCGCCGACCGCGATGAGGCGCCTGGGCCCCTCCAGCAACAGCGCGAAACCGAGGCCCGCCGCGACGAAGGCCACATCGCCGGAAACGAAGGAACAGTTACTGGCGCACTGATCGGCTTGGATGAAGGCGCCGGTGAACAGTTTGTCGCCGCCAAGCGCCTCGATATGTTTGGGACGGGCCCTGCCGACATAGGTCTTGAGCACGCCGTTCACCAACAGGCCCGGGCCCATCGCATAGGCGAGGATCATGAAGAGGATCGCCTTTGGACGCCATTTCAGGAACCTTCCCCGGGCGAGCAGGCTGATGCCGGCAAGCGCCAGCATTATGATCACCAGATCCTTCACATAGGGGCGCACGAAGGTATCGACGAAGTGGTGGACCGGCCCGTCACGTAGCTGAAAGCCGTTGCCGCCGGTGTGCAAGGACCGAGCGATGTTGAAGTCGATCTCGGGAAAAGCGATGAACAGCACCGAAACCGCCAGGGTGAACGGCACGATGGTCCGGGTGGCGGGTTTCCCGAACAGCATAACCGGCGAAGAGCTAGGGTTGGACATGGCCTTCCAATGTGAAGAGATGCAGGACCCGGCTTCGGCCCACGCCGATCGGCACGTCGACCGGGGGAAGCCTGTCATGCTTCGCGAATTGCGCGAGGATCGGATGCGGGTTGTCCCATTTCGCCACCAGCAGAACCCGGTCCCCCAGGGCGGGGCGATAGCGGGCGGTCAGCTCGTAATGATGGTCGGGATGGCCGTTATAGTCCCACATGAGCGGCCGGAACGGCGTGTCCCGTAGCTGATAGAGAAGCGAGGCCATGGTTTTGCGGTCGTCGGTGAGGAGAATGCGGTCGGGGTCTTTCCGCATCGCTTGGATAATCGGCGCCGCGGTTTCGGGCCAGGCGCGCATGCGTCGCAGGGGATCGCTCTTTAGGGGAGGTTCGACGCCCGGCAGGCCGAGGAAGAAAACCGCCAGCGCCAGCGCCGCCGCCGCATGCAGGCCGATGGAGGTCTTGGCTAGCCAGAGCCGCGCCTTCGAGACCGTCCAACCGGCAACCAGGATCGTCGCCGACACATAGGCCGTCGCCGCCCAATTCGCGTTCGCCCGTGACAGGAAGGCCTGAACGGTGACGATCAGAAGAACCGGCAGACAGAAACAAAACAGCCAGGCTTCCCGCCTGTCGACCTGGCCGCGGAAGAGCTGGATGATCCGCCAGGCCAATACCGCCAGCAGGAGCGGTCCGAACACGCCGGCCTGTTCGCCCAGGAACGCCGCCGCCTCGTCCAGGTGAAACAGGGGGCCACCGAGATTGGCGTTCTGGCCGACATGGGCGACGGTGGCCCAGCCGTTCTCCATGTTCCAGGCGAGGTTCGGAATGATCAGCAGCCCGGCCGGCAGGCTGACGCCGAACATATAGGGGCTTATCAGGAACCAGCGATGCTCGCGGAACAACCCACAGCCCAGGACCATCCCGATGACGAAATAGGCCATGGCGTATTTGGCGAGCAGGCCGAGGCCGATGGCGAGTCCCAGAACCACGCACCAGGCGGGCGCTCGGTCGTCAAGCACCCGGATCAGCGCGTACAAAGCCAGCGCCCAGAAAAACAACAGCGGCACATCGGTGGAGATCACCGCGCTGGAGAAAGAGACCGCCGGCAAGGTCAGGAACAGCAGGCCGGCCCAAAAGCCGGTCCTGGGGTCAAACAGCCGGGCGCCGATCAAGCCGCACAGCATGCTGGTGCCGGCATGTAGAAGCGGGGAGCCGGCGCGCGCGCACCATTCCACGTCGCCGCAGACCCAGGTCGTCGCGCCGATCAGCCAGGCGATCATCGGCGGCTTCGTGTAATAGCCCCAGGCAAGCTCCTGGCTCCACGACCAGTACTGCGCCTCGTCGCCGTGCAAGCCGATATTGGACGCCGCCAGGAGCGTCAGCCGCGCCAAGGTCACCGCGATGACAATGGCGGCGAGCACGCCGAACCGTTCAAAACCTTGGGGCCGCGCCGATGATGTGGCCGTCATGTCTCCCGCCGTCCGGGGATTGTTATCCACGTCTTCGTGTACGAGATCGTCGTGGGAACTTCAACAATCCGCCGCCGCGCCCTACTCTGTCTTTTTGACCAGGGCTCATGAAAACCCTTGTCTTCCGACGCCCGCCGCTTCAAACCAGAAGCACATCGGTTTGGAAGGAAAAGGTCGATATGAGCGCCCAGCTTCAGGAATTCCCGAATTTCGTCACCCACCTGGAATGCTCGATGAATGGCGAGCGCTTCGAGGCTGGAAAAGTGCACGGCCTGTCGAATGTCGGGCGACCGCTATTGGTGCGCTATGACCTTGAGGGTTTGGCCAAATCGGTGACCAAGGAGGCGTTGGCGGCGCGGACCGGCGGCTTCTGGCGGTATCGCGAGTTTCTGCCGGTCACCAGGACCGAGAACGTGGTCGATCTCGGCGAGGTGATGACGCCTCTGATCTCGTTGCCCCGCATGGCGCGCAAGCACGGCGCCGGCGACAAAGGCCGGATCATCGTCAAGGACGAGGGACGCCTGCCGACCGGCTCCTTCAAGGCGCGAGGCCTCGCCTTGGCGGTCGCGATGGCCAAGGAACTCGGCCTGCATCATCTGGCGATGCCGACCAACGGCAATGCCGGAGCGGCGATGGCGGCCTATGCCAGTCACGCGGGGCTGCGGACCACGATCTTCTGTCCCGACGACACGCCCGAGGTGAATATCTCGGAGATCGAGCTTCAGGGCGCGACGGTCTATCGAGTCAACGGCTTGATCAATGATTGCGGCAAGATCGTCGGCGACGGCAAGGAAGCGACGGGTTGGTTCGATGTGTCTACCCTCAAGGAGCCGTATCGGATCGAGGGCAAGAAGACCATGGGCCTTGAACTGGCCGAGCAGATGGGCTGGGAACTGCCGGACGTGATCTTCTATCCCACCGGCGGCGGCACCGGGCTGATCGGCATGTGGAAAGCCTTTGACGAGTTGGAGGCGATCGGCTGGATCGGTAGCAAGCGCCCGCGCATGGTCGCGGTCCAGGCGACCGGCTGCGCGCCGATCGTGAAAGCCTTCGAGGAAGGCGAGGAACACGCGCCGGTCTGGCAAAACGCCCATACCGCGGCCGCCGGCATCCGGGTGCCCGTCGCGGTCGGCGATTTTCTCATCCTGCGCGCGGTGCGTGACAGCGGCGGGTATGCCACCGCCGTCACCGACGAGGCGATCTTCGCCGCCCAGGAAGAGGTCGCCAAGGAAGAGGGCGTGCTGCTCTGCCCCGAGGGCGCCGCGACCTTCGCCGCCTACAAGGATGCGCTGACCTCCGGCCAGGTAAAGCCGGACGAGACCGCTATTCTGTACAACTGCGCGACCGGCTTGAAATATCCGATGCCGCCGATCAGCCGGGCCCTCGACCGGCACCAACCCATCGACTACGCGTCGATGAAATGACCTTTTGGAAGCTGTCATGAGCAGGGACTTCGCTGACCAGAAAGCCATCAACAAGGAGTACTGGGACGCTCTCGTCGCGGTGAACGCGGATACCGAGGGCAATGACGGCTATAACGTGAAGGGGTTCCTTGCGGGCGAAGGTGACCTGCATCCCATCGAGCTTGCCGAATTGCCGGATGTCGCGGGATTGTCGTTGCTGCATCTGTAATGTCATTTCGGCATGGATAGCCTGAAACTTGCCCGCAAGGGCGCGCGGGTCACGGGCTTCGACTACTCGTCCGCCGCGATCGAAAAGGCGCGCTGGCTGGCCCGCGAGACCGGGATCGAGGCGACCTTCATCGAGGGTGATCTCTATGACGCGCCCGATTTGGTCGACGGCCAGTTCGACGCGGTGTTCGTCAGCTGGGGCGCGATCAACTGGCTTCCGGATATCCAGGCCTGGGCCAAGGTGGTGGCGCATTTCGTCAAGCCCGGCGGCTGGTTCTATCTCGCCGAGGGTCATCCCGTGGCTTACACGATCGACGACGAGGATCCGGACGGCCCGGTCACCGTGCGCTACCCGTATTTCCACAAGCCCGAGCCGCTCACCTTTCAGACGACCACCGCCTATGCCGATAACGAAACCCCGTTGGAGGTGACCGAGAACCATGAGTGGTTTCATCCCGTCGGCGAGGTGGTCACCAGCCTGATCCAGGCCAGATTGCGCCTGGAGTTCCTGCACGAGCACCCGGAGATCACCTGGCGGGCGATGCCGTATCTGGTTCCAGGCGCGCCCGGCCAGTATCGGATGCCGGAGGGGCGTCCCAATATACCATTGTCTTTTTCGCTCTTGGCAGTGAAGCCCGAGGCTTAAACGAGGTGACTGCCTGTCGTTGGGGAGGGATCAATCATGCGCGCGGCGGTTCTTCAGGGCGGTAAAATCACCGTGGAAACCCTGCCGGACCCGCGTCCCGGCCCGGGTCAGTTGCTGGTCGCGCCGATCCTTACGGGTATTTGCGGATCGGACCTGCATCATCGGGCCCGGGCGATTGCTTTGGAGGCGGCCACCCCCGAAAGCCAACATGACCAACTTCCGAAATTCGTGCCAGGTCACGAGTTCTCCGCCTCGGTGCTGGAGATCGGTCCGGGCGCCGATACAAGGCTGCGGCCCGGCGACCGGATCGCGGCCTTGCCCTTCACCCATGGCGCGGGCGGGTTCGAGGTGATCGGGCTGTCACCCCTGCATTCCGGCGGTCTGGCGACGCTTAGCCTTATCGACGCCGAGCGAAGCTTTCATGTCCCGGACACTGTTCCGAGCGACCTGGCCGCGCTGACCGAGCCGCTCGCCGTCGGTTTGCACGCCGCCAATCTGGCGAACCGCGCGCCGGGGCCGAACCTGGTGATCGGGTGTGGGCCGGTCGGGCTCGCCGTGATCATCGCCTTGGCGCGCCAGGGTCGGGGACCGATCATCGCGGCGGATTTCTCGGCGCGACGGCGCCAGGCGGCGGGCGCGGTCGGCGCCGATATCGTGCTGGACCCGGCCGAGGAATCGCCCTTCGCGCGGTGGGAGGAGGTTGGTTTCTCGCCGAGCGCGCCGTCTCCGCTGCTTCCGCGCGCCTTCGCGGGGCTGCAGCCCGGGGTCAATATCTTTGAATGTGTCGGCGCGCCGGGCCTGATTGACCAGGTGATCAAGTCCGCGCCGCGGCATTCCCACGTGATTGTCGTCGGGGTTTGCGCGCATGAGGATAAACTGACGCCGCGCGAGGCCATCCTCGGCGAGCTTACGTTGGAATTCAGCTTCGCCTACCGGCCGGAGGAATTCGCCGCCGCTCTCGCCGGGATCGCCGCCGACCCGGTACGCGCCGAAACCCTCGTGACCAGCACGCTTCCGCTCGACCAGACCCGCGCCGCGTTCGAGCGGCTGGCCGATCGACCAGAGGAGATAAAGGTGTTGATCGACCCGAATCTTTGAAGCCGTCTTCCGGAGTCTAGGGAAGTGTTCAAAGCAGGCGTTTAGATTCTTGGTGACCCGAGCGGCATTCTTCGCTATCGAACCGCCAAGGATGGGGTGATGTCCCCGGGTCCGCGCGCGAAAGAGGTGTGTCATGGATGTTGAGAACAAGATGGACGCGGTTGGCCAGGAGATTGACCTGTTGCTAACCACCTATGGATTGGATGTGTTGGGGGCGATCATCATTCTGGTGATCGGCTGGATGATCGCCGGTTGGGCCTCCAAGGTCACCCGGAGCGCCGCCGACCGCGCCAAGTGGATGGACGCGACGTTGAAGCCGCTGGCGGCGTCCCTGGTCCGCTATCTGATTCTTATCATCACGGTCGTCGCGGTTCTGAACCAGTTCGGCGTCGAAACCACCAGCGTCATCGCGGTGCTCGGCGCGGCGGGCCTGGCGATCGGCCTGGCCTTGCAGGGGACGCTCTCGAACGTCGCCGCCGGGGTGATGATCCTGGTGCTGCGGCCCTTCAAGATCGGCGACTATATCGAGGCCGGCGGCAAGGCCGGCACGGTGAAGGAGGTCGGCCTGTTCGGCACCGAACTCGCGACCCCCGACAATGTCTTCATCAGCGTCCCAAACAGCGCGATTGTCGGCGGCGCGATCGCGAATTTCAGCCATCACGGTACCCGCCGCATCGATATCGTCGTCGGTATCGGCTATGGCGCCGACATTGATCAGGCGTTTGGTGTGCTGCGCGATCTCGCCGATGGCGACGCGCGTGTTCTGAAGGACCCGGAGGTGCATCTCTCGGTGCGTGAACTGGCCGACAGCTCGGTCAATATCGGGCTCCGCTTCTGGGTCAACGCGGCGGATTATTGGGACGTTCTGTTCGATCTCAATAAGGGCGTGAAACAGGGACTCGACGCCGCCGGCATCGAAATTCCCTTCCCGCAACGGGTTGTCGAGATCAAGAACCCGGAGCTGGCCAATCCGGCGCCGCGGCGCCGCGCTTCGGCGGCGAAGACCGAATAGGCCTGTTCGCTCGGGAAACACGGCCCCGCTATTAGTGGGGTCGTGCATCCCCGGGAAATTCGCGCTAGGCTCCAACGTTCGATCCAAGGAACGGGAGAGTCCGTCATGTATTTCCGACATCTTTCGCGCGGCGTCGCGACCGCCGCGATCAGCTTCGGGCTGCTCGCTAGCGCCCCGAGCCACGTCAAGGCCGAGCCACTCAGCCTGACGATTGTCCATGTCAACGATTGGGACCAGATGGACGGCAATCGTGGCACCGGCGGCGCCGGTAAGATCGCCACCGTGGTCAAGGATGAACGCGCGCGCGCCGAGGCTGATGGCGGGCTCGCGGTGGTGACCTTCGGCGGCGACATGATTTCTCCGTCCCTCCTGTCGGGGATCGACAAGGGCGCGCATATGATCGATCTCGCCAACGCCGTCGGCATTGATGTCGCGGTCGTGGGCAACCATGAGTTCGATTTCGGCCCGGAGGTGCTCCAGCAACGCCTGGCGGAATCCAAGACCCGCTGGCTGCTCGGCAATGCTACCTACAAGGGGAAATCTGGATTTCCAGGTACCGCTTCCAGCTGGTATGGTTGAGCGGGGCGGCTACAAGATCGGCTTCATCGGTCTGTTGACGCCGGAAACGATGCAGATCTCCAGCGCCGGCAAGGACGTTTCGATCGATCCGATAGAGGACGCGGGCGCCAAACTCGCGGATGAGCTCAAGTAAGCCGGCGCCGATATCATCATCGCGCTGACCCATGACGGCCTTGCGGCGGATCTCAATCTTCTGCGCGCGGTCAAGGATATCGACGTGCTTCTGGGAGGCCATGATCATCTGCTGACCGCCTGGTATGACGGTCGGCAAGTGGTGATGAAGGCCGGCTCTCAAGGCAGCCATGTCGGCGTGCTTCGCCTGGAAATCGACCGTGTTGAGGGACGCCGCGGGCCGAAGCTGGTCTGGACACCGAGTTTCGATCTTGCCTCGACCGCCGATACCGAGGCGGACCCGGATGTCGCCGCCAAGGTGAAGGTCTACAAGAAGCGCCTTGATGACGAACTCGGCCAGGTTATCGGCACCAGCTCGACCGAGCTTAATACCCGCCGCGCGTCGGTTCGTTCCGGCGAGACGGCGATCGGCAATCTGATCACCGACGCCATGCGCGCGGCCACCGGCAGCGACGTCGCGGTAACAAACGGCGGTGGGATCCGGGGCGACAAGCAATATCCCGCGGGCTCCGAGCTGGCTCGCAAGGATGTCTTGACCGAGCTTCCCTTCGGCAACAAGACGGTGAAGCTTTCCCTGACCGGCGCACAGCTTCTCGAGGCGCTGGAAACCGGTGTCAGCCAGGTGGAGAACGCCAAGGGCCGGTTCGCCCAGGTCTCCGGGCTTGCCTTCACCTATGACGCGGCCAAGCCGGCCGGCTCCCGGGTGAAGAGCGTTTCGGTCGGTGGTGCGCCACTGGACAAGGCCAAGACCTATACCCTCGCCACCCATGACTTCATGGCGCGCGGCGGCGATGGCTACGGCGTGTTCCGCTCGGCCGAGGTGTTGATCGACGCCAAGTCCGGGACGCTGATGGCGACCCAGGTGATCAACCACATCGCGGCGGCGGGAACCATCGCACCCAAGATCGAAGGACGAATCACCCGCGAGAACTGAAGACAGGAGCGCGACTCGGCGCTATCGTCCGTCGCTGATTCACGGAGCGCCGTCAGCGGCGCGGTCAAACTTGGAGAAAACAATGCTGTTGGACGTCCGCACCTATACCTGCAAGCCGGGAACCATCAAAACCCATCTCGAAGTTTATGAGAAATACGGCAAGGCCCCGCAAAGCAAGCATCTCGGCCAGCCCGTGGCGTATCTGGTCACCGAAACCGGCAACGTTAACCAGTATGTCCATATCTGGGCCTACGAGAACGCCGGTGATCGCGAAGCCAAGCGCGCCGCCATGCAGGCCGATCCCGATTGGATCAAGTATACCCAGGAAAGCGCCAAGCTCGGGGCTCTGATCAATCAGGAAAACAAGCTGATGAAGCCCGCCGATTTCTACGGCACGCCGCAACGCTCGGCGTAATCCGTCGGATACGCGCAAGGGCCCGTCGGTCGGGTGCCGGCGGGCCCTTTTCGCTTTCGGGGACGGAATCGGAGCGATTTTTCCCCGCCCGCGCCGTCTCGTGCCGATTTCCGGATACAACCACGCGCCTTGGTGCGTTAGAAACCGCTTCATCGGAAGTTTCGCGATTGGAGCGACGGCATGGCACCGGATGACGGGTTGCTATCGGCGGACTGGGTCCTGGAACCGCAAACCCGGACCGGCGCGCGTGGCCGCTACACGGTTCGGATTCGCAATCTGATCCTGGCCATGTCCATCGGCGTGCACGATCACGAGAAAGTCGCGCCGCAACGGGTATCGATCAGCGTGGAGCTGCAACTCGATTACCCCGCGGGCGGATTCGGCGACGCGCTCTACCGCAAGGTGGTCTGCTATGAAACCTTGATTGGCCGTATCAAGGAAATGGCCGCGGAGGGGCATGTCATCCTTGTCGAGACCTTCGCGGAACGAGTCGCCGATCTGGCGCTGACCGATCGCCGGGTGCGGTCGGTCGCGGTGGATGTCGAGAAACTGGACATCTTCGACGATTGCGATGCCGTTGGCACGACGATCGAAAAGTTTCGCGGCTAGTTCCCCAGAAACCGTCGCACCACGTTGTCGACCATGCGCGAGACATTGTTGTCTCCGCCATTGACCGGCAGCGCGCCGCAGAAGGTGATCGAGCCGACCGAGAACACCGCGCCGCCGTTCGGGGTCTCGAAATAGACGATATCGGCCCGGATCAGATCCTCGACCGGCTCGTGCGGCCAGGTGTCGTGATGGGTGAGGATATCCTCCGGCACGAGGACGAAACTGTCGCCGTGATTGCTTGAGCTGGCCAGCACAACGGCGTTGAGCGGGGTGCCGAGGCGGGTATCCGCCCGGTCCAGCTCGAAGCCCGCGGCGCCGCCGCCGGCAAGGCCGAAATCCCCAATCAGATCCCCCTCGATACCCTCGAAGACCCAGGACACCAACGGGTCGTACGAGGCCTCGGTCCGGGTATAGGGACCACCGTCATGATCCCCCTGGGAAGAGAAGCCGACCCCGGCCAGGACCTGGGGCGCGCGGCCGTTGCGTCGCCAGAGACCACCATAGGTGCCGTCGAAGGCGTTGTAGTACTCACCAGGCTCGGCGGCCCAGGCACGGATACCTCCCTCGCCCCGGCGGATTTCGACCGCGTCGGGCCAGGCGTCGCTGACCGCGACCTTCCAGTAGAAACCGTTGCCGCCGAGATATAGAAAACGCCCGCCGCCGTCGACATAGTCCTGCAAGGCATCTAGGGAGCCGGGCGTGTGATACTCGGGATGAGAGCAGGTGATCAGCAGATCGTATGCACTCACCGCGTCGACGCCCCAATTGTGCAGCTCGTCATCGGTGATCACGTCGAAATCATGACCCTTGGTCTCCAGCCAGTACCAGAGATGGCTATCGGCGGGGAAATGCCGGCATCCGGAGCCGCGAACCTCGGGATAGGAGATCACGTTGGAGCGCATGGTGATGATCGGGCGCAGGCGCGAGGAATAGCCGATGCCGCTGCCGTCGGAATGATAGTTATAGGTCGACAGCCCGAACTGCTGATGATCATCGGTTGAATACGGACTGGCGCCCCATTCGGCCATGCGTTCGCGCATCGCGTCATTGGTGTTGCCCCGCGCGATATTGGCGTAAACCGTATAGGTGAAGGTGGGAATCAGCACGCAGATGCGGTTGCGCGGCTTGCCTTTGGGCGCGGTGACGAAAAACGGCACCATCTCCTCGTCGCCCTCGGCGGTGCGGAGACGCGCGGCATAGACCCCGCTCTTGAAACCGTCCGGGACGATGAAGCTGAAATCGGTCTCCCAGCCACAGTCATGCAGATCGTCGTCGTGAAAATGCACGGCGGCGTAATGTTCCGGTTTCTTGGTCCAGTCGAAGCACGAGCCGTCCCAAGCCGATGACTTGACCGCGCGGGTCGGCAGATTGACCAGCGTACCATGCAGGCCGTTCGGTCCGATATCCGGGACGGTCGGGCCGGCCATGCCTTGCGAGAAATCCCAAGCGGCGACGAGATCCGGGTCCGCCGCGCCCGCCGCGATCTCGCGGATCCGACTGTCGTCCGGCGCGCCGTTGAGGATAAGTGGGCGTTCGATCTTGCCGTTGAAATGGCTTGAGAGCCGCGCGCCGCCCAGCGCGGCCACAATCAACGGATGATCCGACGCGCCGCCCGATCCAGCTAGGCCGGG
>Ga0181593_10000692_pt1 | contig 29656 bp, 23 predicted proteins | sample 071ome_19_FD_133756 | JGI IMG/M metagenome (GOLD analysis project Ga0181593, IMG submission 133756) | Coastal salt marsh microbial communities from the Groves Creek Marsh, Skidaway Island, Georgia - 071413AT metaG (megahit assembly) | ecosystem: Environmental > Aquatic > Marine > Intertidal...
GATATTATTGATGCTATCACCCTTAGATCACCCGTGTGTGTGCAATCGCCAACTAATAGTTTAGATATAACTCTATTACCTATTCTACATGTGGTAGCTCAAAGTGAGTTGAATGAGCATGCTAAGAAAGTCGTTATACTCTGTACTCACTCAAACCAAGCAATTGAAGTGGAACAATGGCTTTGGGCCACTGGATATCACGCAAAAATTCGTTGTTCAAGAGTCACTCAAAGAGAAGAAAAAGAACAACATCGGTCAGCATTACAATCCAAACCCTCCATCATCATTGCTGATCCAGGCTGTTTATTAGACCTTGAAAGTGAACAAGCCTGGTCATTTGATGATTTGGATATTTTATTGGTATTGGATGGGTCTCAATTAGATCGTTATAAACTTTTCAACAAAGTAAAAAAGATTGTTAAATCTATCCCAACGGAGACGGCACTTTGTATTCAAACAATGGAGTATAATGCCTCCTTTGAACAATTGTTGGCGATTATGCCACCAAGAACACGTTGTATTGGATTTGAAGAAACGGCTACCAATGTGAGCCCAGCTTATGCCCTTAATCGGCGTATAATACAGGAGTATTATGATGTTCCTGATCGCATGAAAATTTCCACCATCATGAATCATTTAGAGAACTCAAAATCTCAGCATGTGATGGTGCATACCTATTCGAAACGAACAACCCAGCGTCTATTCAAAATCATTCGAAAGAAAAGATGGGGGGTCATTAGTTTGGATCAAGATCTAGAGGATAGTACTATTCAAGATCGTTTAAAGAACTATTATAGCAATGATTATAGAGTTATTCTAGTTGGGGGATTAGCAAATGATTCTCTTGCATTGCGAGGAATCGACGAGGTTATTTATTACGATATACCCGATGATCTTTACGATTATGTCTCGAGTATGCAACGTATAGATTATGGCTACCCTAAGAAAATAGTATCGCTCTTATATGAGGCAGATAAAGAGTCATTTTTGAATGTTTGTTCAAGTTTGGGTTTGGAACCTAAAAAGGCTGAGATTCCCGAACGAGTTGTTCACACCACAAAGAATAAGACTAACATAAGAGAAGAAAAAGTGAGTGTGAAGCTCAAAAAGAAGCAAGCAAACTTAAATGTTAGTAAGCCAAAAAAGAAGGGTAAGAAGCCGGTAGAGAAAAAAGAAACGTATAAGGCCGTAGAAATCCCACGCGTAGATCTGAATAAACTAGATGCCAAACGATCTAAGTCAGAAGACTCAGATTCGTCTAGCAATCCGGTTAAACGTTTGTTTAAGCGCTTATTTTAGAAGATTCTGCTTCCACAAAATCTTTAATAGCTTCGAACGCTTTAAGCGTTTTTTCAATATGCGCATCATTGTGTGCGGCCGTTGGAATTAATCGTATTAATACGATTCCTTTAGGAACTACTGGGTAAGCCACACCGCTTACGAATACACCATGTTCTTCTCTAAGCACACGCATAATATCTTGGCATAAATCCGTGCTACCTTGAGTTAATACGGGGGTTACTGGGCTTTCAGAAGGAAGCACATTATATCCGATTTTGATAAGTCCTTCACGAAGCTTTAAGGTGTTTTCCCATAATTTTTCACGCCATTCTGGATGTTTGCGAATCATTTTTAATCGCTCACGTGCTGTAACAACAATAGGCATTGGTAATGACTTCGCAAAAATTTGGCTTCGAACATTAGCTTTCAAAAACTGAATTACTCGAGGTTCAGAGGCAACAAAAGCACCAATTAAGGCCACGGCTTTTGCAAAAGTACCAAAGTAGATATCAATACCGTCTTGACAATCTAATTGTGTTCCCGTGCCAGAACCATCGTGACCGAGAGTTCCAAAGCCGTGAGCATCATCAACCAATAGTCGGAAGGGTACTTCTTCTTTTAGTTTGATAATCTCGGGAAGGATACCCAAATCGCCTGTCATACCAAATACCCCTTCAGTAACTACTAATATAGAGGAATTATCTTTTTTCTTAGCAGCAGCTCGGTATAATTGCTTTTTAAAACTCTCAATATCGTTATGCTTGAATACCGATTTATCGGCCATTGCCAATTGCTTACCATCAACAATACAAGCATGACTTAATTCATCGTAGATAAGAAAATCATTTCGGTCTACCAGTGCGTGAATCACACTCATAATACCTTGGTAACCAAAATTGAGTAGTTGTGCATCTTCTTTATGTACAAAAGCGGCCAACTCTTTTTCCAAGGCTTCATGCTCATCCGAATTTCCGGTCATCAATCGCGCTCCCATAGGTGCGCTCAATGAATATTTTGCCGTTGCTTCGGCATCTACCTTTTTAATTTCTTCGTTGCTTCCAACACCCAGATAGTCGTTGATACTCCATACGACCATATCTTTTCCGTTGAATTTCATTTCGGGACCCAGCGGGCCTTCCAATTTAGGGAAGGTATAATAGCCATATCCGGCAGAAGTAAAAGGTCCAAGGGGGCTAGGGCGATTTGCCAGCTTATCAAATAAATCCATTAGCTAATGCAGTAGTTAGGTTTGATTGTAGAATATATATCGAATGCTATTTGAGCATTAAAGCAGAACAAATTTAAGAAAGTCTGTGTTTAACTAAAAAAATGAGGAGCTATTTCTCTAAATAATCTGGTCTCAGGACAAATAACCCATTATAAATATCGCTTAATAAAACGATGCCGCTTGGCAGGTAGGGATAATTACTCCATGTGCCCGAAAAGTTTGCGTCATTATGGGTAGGCTCGGAGTCAAAATACCCCTCTTCATTTAATCGGGCTTCCTCTAGGTTTAAAAGATTAAAAATTCTTAACCCACTCGTGTAATTTGACTGTAAAACGTACTGATTATGTATGTATAAATTGTGATCAATAGAGGGGGTATTGTGCGTATGATAGCCAATGAAGCTTGGATTTTCTAAGTCACTAACCTCCCAAATATAGGTTTTGGTAGTACGACCAAAATTCAATTCATCCAATTCGTCGTTCATTAAAAAAAAACGCTGATCCTCGGTTAACCAGCCTTGGTGTGAGTATTCCATAGCGGGTTCTGAGTGGGCAGAGAGCGTTGTTGGATTGTTTTTATCGGTCACATCGGTGATAACGATGGCCCCTTCGGCTGAACTGAAACAAAGTTCTTTATTATGATGATCTTGATCTGGACCCGAGTAATCCACACACTGAGTATCGTGAATGTATCCGGTGCCAACATTAACCGCCGAACTAAACTCAGTTGCAGGATCAACATAACAACCGGCAAATTCAGGATTTTTGGGATTACGTAAATCAATCATATGTAATCCAGTAGCTTGCCTTGAGCCACAACGCTCGGCGCTTGTAACACCGATAGCGTATCCAAACCCACTTTCTTCGTTGATGGCAATATTATGGGCATTCCCAAATTCAGTGTACAGAACATCCTCTTCAAACCGAAGAGGTGTTCCTTCGTAGGTTCTCAGACGAGTTAAATCAAAAACCTGCATACCATGAAGCTGGCCATCCGAAACCACAAACATGTGATGGTCATAGACCTTCATGTCTCTCCATGCGGTTCCTTTGGTGACGGCTTTAGCCGTTACACTATTTCCTAAACCTAAATTGCAAGCCGGAAAATCTTCAACCGGATTTAAGGATGTTTTCAAGGGCCATTCAGATTCTGCAAGCACGCCTACTAACACGGGTTTATTCGGATTACTCACATCCACAAAGCTTACCCCATCGGTCAAACCAACCAGAGCGTATTCTTTGCCCGTTTCTGGATCCACCCATCCCCAAATATCGTTCACTTGCTCTCCGCCCAATTCAGAAGGGCTCAAATGAGCATACAGGCTCACATTCGAACAGGGATAGAGATCCGCAGCTAGCCCATCTATACAAGGGTGAGTGGCGGCTATAAATTCACTCTCACTTGGATTTTCTTTTTCTGTTGAAGAGGTCGGGTTAAACCAATCACAGCTCGTCGTACCAACAAGCATAAGGCTAAATAATAGAATATAGTGTGGCGTATGGGGCTTCTGCATCTCTAGGGAATTTATGGCATTCAATTGGTAGAATAGATAAATATTAACGACATTTTATAGGTAGAACGTTGACCACCTGACTATCTTACATGTTAGATTGAAATAAACCAAATAAAGAAGTGTCCATGTCGCAACAAAACGAGTACAAACATATAGAAACCTTCGCTATACATGGGTCTATGAAAGAATCACAACCGGAGAATAGCCCCATAGTTCCAGGAATCGAAATGTCTACCATATATGAGCACAGGAAAAATGGCCATTTAGAAGGTGATTTGAAGTACACTCGTTTACAAAATCCCAATCGTATTCAGCTGGAAAACGTTCTGTGTGGTTTGGAAAAAGGAGCGGAGGCGGCGGCTTTTTCATCTGGAATAGCCGCTATCAATGCTGTATTTCAGACCCTAGAGCATGGCGATCATGTGTTGCTACCCTCGGACGTCTACTTTGGCACTCGTAAATTAATGTGGGAATTTGCCAATCGTTGGGGGCTGGAAGTCGAGTTTATCGATATGACCGATGTAAATCGTCTAGAGCAAGCTTGCAAGCCAAATACTAAAATGATTTGGGTGGAGACCCCTTCTAATCCTCAAATGCTCATCACCGATTTAGAAGCGGTTGTAGAGTTGGCTAAAACAAAAAACTTGGTTGTAGCGGTAGACAATACTTGGCCAACCCCCTTCAACCTGAATCCACTCTCCTTTGGAGTTGATCTGGTCATTCATTCAACCACTAAATATTTAGGAGGACATTCCGATTTGCTTGGAGGTGCGGTCATCGCTCGCGAGTCTGGAGCATTGATGGATCGAGTTCGCAGTGTGCAAGTGGTTCAAGGCGGGGTGCCCTCACCGTTCGATGCATGGATGCTCTGTAGAAGTATTCGAAGTTTTCCATACCGAATGCGGGCTCATAACGAAAATGCTTTAGATGTCGCTCACTTTCTATCTACGTTGCCCGGTATCGAACAGGTGTATTTCCCAGGTCTAGCCTCGCATCCTGGGCATGCCATCGCCAAGCGGCAAATGAGGCACTTTGGAGGTATGATTTCTTTTCTGGTTGAAGGTGATCAGCAGCTAGCAACACGTATCGTTTCGAACACAAAGATCATTCAAGCGGCAACCAGTCTGGGGGGGATAGAGAGTATTTGGGAACACAGGAAATCCAGTGAGGGCCCACTATCCGAAACTCCAGAAAACCTGATTCGTTTGAGCGTGGGTCTAGAGCATGTGGAAGATTTGAAAGAAGATATTGAACAAGCTGTGAAGCAAGCACTTACTACTAGGTAAGATTTTGGTTATCCGCGCTCGTAACTTACTAACTAGTCAGGGTTTAATATAGCCTAATTAACTATATAGACTGCTTTTCTACATTTGAAGTCTACTAAATAATGCGGAAATTTAGGGTTAATAGATTTATTGCTAGTTAAAAGACTCTGCATTCAACACACATAATTTAATTGTACTATGGCTAAGGTCGATATAATCATGCCTCAAATGGGTGAGTCGGTAATGGAAGGAACCGTTATCGAATGGACAAAAAAAATTGGGGATACCGTTGAGGTAGATGAAACCCTGTTGGAAATTGCAACGGATAAGGTCGATAGCGAAGTGCCTTCTCCTGAAGCAGGGATCTTGGTAGAAATATTGGTAGAGGAGGGTGAGACCATTGAAGTGGGTAAACCCATTGCGCGGATTGAAACAGACGCGGCTTCCGCAGCATCAGAAATGGATCAAGCCGCTTCCTCTGTATCCGTAGCCTCAGAGGCATCTGAACCAACGGCTATAGAAGAACCCGCACCGACTCCTGAGCCTGAAGTAGCTCCATCGCCGTCGGCAAGTACAGCAGGTGAAGAAGTGACTCAGGCTTCACAAAACACACCGGCCGCAAGTACAGGTGAAACCATCGAAGTCATCATGCCACAGATGGGAGAATCTGTGGTTGAAGCTACGGTTATTGGATGGATGAAATCGGTGGGAGATCCGGTTGAAGAAGATGAGACTTTACTGGAAATTTCAACGGATAAGGTAGATAGTGAAGTACCCTCACCTGTCAAGGGGACTCTTGTTGAAATCCGAGCAGAAGCGGATGAAACCATAGAAGTAGGGCAGGTTATTGCCGTTATTGCTATTGGAGACGGGGTTGCCGTTTCGGCGCCAAGTTCCACAGCTTCGGATTCAACGGCGGGCACTACACCTGCATTTACAGCAAATACACCAGCCTCAGAGGTGCCAAATGTAACGCAGCTAACCAAAGAGCAGGTGGCTGCAATGCGGCCAGAAGATCTTAGTGCGCAACTTTCTCCAAATATAGGAACTCCAGCCTCAGACATTCCTCGCAAGGGATCTGAGGGTCAGTTTTTCTCTCCGTTGGTACGATCCATTGCTAAAGAAGAAGGAGTTAGCGTTCAGGAATTAGAAGCCATTGCAGGAAGCGGTCAAGGTGGGCGAGTGACTAAAAAGGATATCTTAGCCTATGTAGATCAGCGTGGTAGTACCGGTACCTCGTCAGTAGCCGCGGCTCCATCACACTCGACACCATCTGTACCCAGTGCATCGCTCACCAGACCGGGTGCATCGGATCGGGTAGCTTCAGCCGGAGAAAATCCGTCAAAAGATGCTATTCAGGCAGGTCAATTGGACGTTTCTCGCGCACCTAGAGGCGAGGTTGAGATCATTAAAATGGATCGTATGCGCAAAATGATATCCGAGCATATGATTCGATCGAAACAGACTTCGGCTCATGTGACCACTTTCGCGGAGGTAGATGTTACGACGCTTGTGCAATGGAGAAATAAACACAAGAATGCTTTCCAACAGAAAACAGGGGTCAAGCTTACATTTACACCACTTTTTGTAGAGGCTATTATCAAGGCGATGCTCGAGTATCCCATGATGAATAGTTCGGTAGTTGGAGATGAGATTCATGTTAAGAAAGACATTAATTTTGGTATTGCAGTTGCCTTGGGCAATGGCGGAGAAGGAGGGCTCATTGTTCCTGTAATGAAGAAAGCTCAGCAGATGAATCTAGTAGGACTGGCTGAAGAGGTGAACAATGTGGCTCAAAAGGCAAGAACCAAAAAATTAAGTCCAGACGATTTAGCAGGGGGAACCATTACCCTTACCAACTATGGTAGTGTGGGCAATTTAATGGGGACACCAATTATTAATCAGCCACAAGTTGCCATTATTGGAACCGGTGCTATTGTGAAGCGACCAATGGTTATGGAAACCGATCAGGGAGATGTCATAGCCATTCGCCATATGATGTATTTATCGATGAGTTATGATCATAGAATCATTGATGGTGCTCATGGCGGAGCCTTTGTGAGTCGAGTTAAAGAGATCTTAGAGCAATTCGATATTCAGCGCGATATCTGATATGCGGGTAACCGGCGATATAGCAGAGTTGAGAACTCTGATAAAAGAGTATAAGCAAGCAGGTAAAAAGGTTTCCTTCGTCCCGACTATGGGGGCCTTGCATCGCGGGCATTTGTCTCTTATTCGTTTGGCAAAGCAGCATTCGGATGTAGTGGTCGTATCGATATATGTGAATCCCAAGCAGTTTGCACCTAACGAAGATTTTGCCACCTACCCAAGCTCATTAGAGCAGGATATAAACTTTTGTAAAGAGGAAGGCGTGTCTCTGGTATTTACACCTATTACAGAGGTCATGTATCATCAGGAATTGTTTTTCGGCTTGGATATCCGAGAGTTAAACACACATTTAGATGGAGCAAGCAGGATAGGGTATTTTCAAGGCATTGCATTAGTGGTGAACAAGTTATTCAATATTGTGGAACCCGATATAGCCGTTTTCGGTCAAAAGGATTACCAACAATTCAAGGTAATTGAAGCCATGGTACGGGAATTTAATCACGGACTCAGTTTACTTATGGCTCCTATAGAAAGAGATCACGATGGCTTGGCATTGAGTAGCCGGAATGCCTATTTATCCGACGAAGAGCGGGCCAAAGCCCCCATGTTGTATCAGGCTCTTCAGAAGGCCAAAGGCGCTATTGAACAAGGAATGAAGAATACAACTCCTTTGTTAGTGGAGTTACAAGAAGAACTTCGATTAGCCGGATTTCAAAATGATTATTTTGGAGTCTATAGTATCGACCGACTTCAACCGGTAAAACAGATTGAAGAGAATACGGACTATGTATTAGCGATTGCCGCCTATCTAGGAAAAGCCCGATTAATTGATAATATTATTTTAAGTAAATAGGTTAGTCTAGGAGACACGTGATGAAATTAACCATGTTTAAATCCAAATTGCATCAGATGGTGGTTACCGAAGCCAACCTAATGTATGAGGGTAGTATTACCATTGATCAAGATTTATTAGATGCCGCTGATTTACTGCCGTACGAAAAAGTACAGGTATTAAATATTACGAATGGTCAGCGTTTGGAAACCTATACCATCCCTGGTGAACGAGGTTCTAAAGTTTGCTGCCTTAATGGAGCAGCCGCACGTCTGACGCAAATAGGCGACCGAATCATTGTTATTGCTTACGCGGAAATGACCCCTGAAGAAGCGAAGTCACATACTCCAAGAGTGGTGGTGGTCGATGAACAAAATGAGATTAAATCCGTTTTTAACTACTCTATGCCCGCTACTTCTTACAGTTTAGAAACGGGTTTAAGAGAAGACTAATCTGAACGATACGGCAGATATATTAGCCATGTTTTTGTCCAGCGTTAGGTATTGAAGTCTCAGGGGTAAATGTAAAATAATATATCGGATGTAACCGTTTACCTAAGGCTTGCGTAAGTTTATATAAATCTGTGTTTATCCATCTAAATTCATGAAAAAACGAATCATTATCCCCAGTACCCTAGTCGTACTTATCTTAGCCCTTTGGTTTTTTAACCGTTCAGAAGCTACCGACTATATCGATTTATACACTACCCCTCGAGTGGGTAATTTTGAAGTTGATGTTACTACAACCGGCGAGCTACGAGCAAAAAACTCTACCGAGATTAAAGGTCCACAAGGAGCAAGAGATTTCAGAGTAAATAACATCCGTATTCAGCGATTGATTCCAGAAGGAACAGTGGTTAAGAAAGGTGATTTTGTTGCCGAGCTGGATCGTTCCGAAATCATGGGTAAATTACAAGATGCCCAATTGGATGTTCAGCAGGCAGAGTCTCAGGTGATTCAAGCTCAGTTAGATACCACTTTAACACTCTCTCAAGCTCGAGATAACTTAATTAACCTACGTTTTGCTTTAGAAGAGCGAGAGATTGAAGTGGAACAGTCTAAATATGAGTCACCAGCGGTTCAGCGACAGGCCGAGATCGAATTGGATCGTGCTCGTAGACAGCTCACCCAAGAAACCAAAAACTATCAGACCAAAGTAAAGCAATCCGAAGCTCAGCTAAGAGAAGTTGAAACCGAGCTGCAGAAAAAGAGAAATGAGATTGTGAAGATTCGGGAACTCATGCAGCAGTTCACCATTTTTGCTCCAGATCAAGGCATGGTGATTTATCGAAGAAACTGGGATGGATCAAAAGTTACCGAAGGAGAACAAATTAGTGCATGGAGTCCGGTAGTTGCCGAACTGCCCGATTTTACTGTAATGGAATCCATTACCTATGTGAATGAAGTAGATATTCAGAAGGTGGAAGTAGGTCAAGAGGTTTTTATTGGTCTAGATGCAGTGCCCGATAAACGATTAAGCGGTCGTGTTACCAGTGTAGCAAATATTGGCGAACAGCGTAAAAATTATGACTCTAAGGTTTTTGAGGTTGTGATAGAGGTGAACGAATCCGATAGTTTACTTCGTCCAGCCATGACCACCAGTAATCAAATTAAAATAGCTTCGGTTGAAAATGCCTTGTCTGTACCATTAGAGAGTATCCATGCCGCTGACTCACTTACCTTTGTGTATAAGCGTGACGGCTTAACGACCATTCTACAAGAAGTAGAGCTCGGGTTGGTCAATGAAAATGAAGCCATCATAGAACGAGGGCTCACACCAACGGATGAACTCTATTTAAGCCTACCATCGGATACCTCAGGAATCGAACGTAGAAGACTATCCCAAACAGACGGGGAATGAATACTCAAAAATTACTCTACAACTTTGATATTGCCTTAGAGGCCATTCAAAGAAATAAACTACGTGCCTTACTAACTTCCTTGGGAATCATATTTGGGGTAGCTTCGGTCATTGCCATGTTGGCAATTGGGAGTGGAGCGCAGCAAGAAGTATTGAGCCAGATGGAATTATTGGGGACCAACAATGTGATCATTCAACCCACCCTAGAACAGGTTGAGGGATTGGTTGGGCAAGACGATGGCGATTCGGAATCCAATAAGTACTCACCTGGCTTAACCCTTCATGATATTGAGAGTATTCGCAGTCAAGTTCCTGAAGTTGAATTCATTAGCCCAGAGATTGTGTTCGAGAGTAACTTCATTCGAAGTGCTCGAATGAGAAGTGGGAAGATTGTCGGAGTTAATGAAGAATATTTTAACATTAATAGCTTTGATGTTGTTGAGGGGCAGAACTTCAACCAAACTCATATAGAACGTGCCGAACCGGTGTGTGTTATTGGTTACGATGTTAAGACGAAATTTTTTCCAGGCGAAAATCCTATTGGCAAAAAAATTAAAGTGGGTAATCTTTGGCTTACGGTCGTAGGCGTCTTAAACAAAAAAGAGCTAAGCACCGAGAATATTGAAAGGCTGGGTATTCGCAATTATAACCTAGATATTTTTGCGCCAGTTACTACCGTATTACTTCGTTTTAAAAACAGAGCATTGGTCACCAAAGACGATATTGAAGCTGGCGGTGGTGGAATGTTTCGAGGTGGTGGCATGGTAGTCATATCCGGTGGATCTTCCTCCAGCGATGAAGAGGATGTGGCTACGGTAAATTATCATCAACTCGATAAAGTTATAGTGCGAGTAACCGATTCCCAGTTTAGTGTTTCCATAGCCGAAGTTCTTTCGCGTATGCTCAAACGCAGACACAATGGGGTAGTTGATTATGAAATTATTGTTCCTGAACAACTGCTTCAACAGGAGCAAAGAACCAAGCGTATTTTCAACATTGTACTTTCCTCTATTGCATCGATTTCATTAATCGTAGGTGGTATTGGAATCATGAATATTATGTTGGCTTCCGTAGTTGAACGCTACAAAGAAATAGGCCTTCGATTAGCAGTAGGAGCTCAAAAAAGAGATATTGAACTCCAATTCTTGACCGAATCTCTAGCCCTTAGCATTGGGGGAGGATTAGTGGGAATATTTTTAGGCATTGTGTTTAGCTTTGCCATTCAATGGACAGCGGATATAGCCACTTTGGTAAGTCCATTTTCAATCATTATATCATTTGGGGTGGCGTTGGTCATTGGGGTAGTCTTTGGTTATGTCCCCGCTAGACGAGCTGCCCAACAAGATCCTGTACACGCTTTACGACATGAATAAACGAAATATATCACGTGCTCTATTGGGCGCTTTTTTATTAGGTTCATTTTGGACTACTGAAACCAAGGCTCAAGAGCTACTGCCAATTGCGGAAAACAATCGAGTATATTCTTCAAGTACTATCGATAGAGATGGGGAACTTTCAACCCGAATATTCGGGCTAGAGCAGAGTATTGAATACGCCAAATTGAACAGTCCTCTATCCCGGGCAGCTCGCTTTGCTTTACTATCAGCAAAGTGGCGTTATAGAAGTTTCCGGGCCGACTTATTACCTAGTTTTAGCTTAAATGGGGACGCGCCGAACTATAACAAATCTATTTTCTCGAATACCTTGGATGATGGTACGGTTACTTTTTCTTCTCGCACTCAATCCGAGGCGTCGATAGGAGTCTCCATAGACCAAAATATAATGCCAACTGGTGGGCGTTTATCTCTATCCTCAGGTCTTACGCGTTTGGGAATCTTTCAAAATGAGAATACCTATCTGTGGCAAAGTACCCCACTGGTCGCAAGCTATCGTCAGCCATTGAATCAGTTCAACATCCTTAAATGGAGGGCGATGACCGAACCACTACGCTTTCAAATTGCACAAAAGCAATTCGTAGAGGACATGGAAAACCTAGCGTTTACGGTTACCCAGAATTTCTTTGATCTACTTTTAGCCAAAATAAATGTTGAGGTAGCTGAGTTTAATGTGACTGTAAATGATTCCATCTACAACATTTCTCAAGGGCGATTTCAGGTGGGTAGCATAGCGGAAAATGAACTTCTGCAAAGTGAACTCGAATTTAGAAATGCGAGAAATTCTCTCACAACAGCTCGTATTAATTATCTACGGATTGAAGAAGAATTTAAGGCACTACTTGGGCTTGATGATGATGAGGAATTGGAAATTATTCTTCCTAGTGTTGCACCTTCATTCGAATTAGATGTCGAAAAGGCGTATGAGTTGGCCCGAGAAAATAATTCAACCGCCCTGCAATTTGAGCTGAATGAACTTCTGGCCGATCAAACCTATGACCAAGCTCGAAAGAGTACGGGCTTGTCGGCTACCCTCCAAGCCAGTTTTGGTTTGAACCAAACTTCTACCGATTTCGATGCCTTATATGATGATCCTCAAAACCGGCAGTTCTTTAGTGTAGGCTTTGAAATACCGGTATTTAACTGGGGTAAAAATCAAGCAGAAATAAAATCGGCGCGAAACGATCAGATGGAAACTGCCAATACGATTGCGTATCAAAAACGCCAATTTGAGCTTAGCATAAAAAGTACGGTAAGAGAATTCCCACAACTAAGGGATCAGGTTGAATTGGCACGTATTTCCGATGAAATCGCAACCCGCCGTTACGACGTATCTAAAAACCGATACTTAATCGGACGAATTGATGTGACCAATCTATTTATTGCTCAAAACGAAAAAGATGGTGCTCGTAGAAATTATATCCAATCACTTAGATCGTATTGGACAGGCTATTATAATCTAAGAAGGCTCACTTTGTACGATTTCGAACAAAATGAGCCTATCTTATACAATACCGATTTTTAATTCTTAGAATATCTAATCGATATTCCACCCTAATGCATGAGGGTGATTAGTAATCTAATCCAGGCTGAGTAATCTCGAAACCTTCTTCAGCTTTCGCTTTTTTCACCATTTCTTCGACGTCTTTAAGTAAGGCTTTTGCATCGTACACAATACCATCCTTAATCGTATAGGCCACTCCACCGTGCCGTGTTACCTCGTTGTTTTCGTCTACAAGAATAGATCCTGTACCATAGAGTACTTTTAGGTTGGCCATTGGATTAGCATCTACGATAACCATGTCGGCTAGTTTGCCAACTTCAATAGTACCTAAACGGTCATCGACCCCTAAAACTTCCGCTCCTTTTAGTGAAGCAGACTGAAATATTTCGAGTGGATGGAAACCGGCTTCTCTAAGCATTTCCATTTCTTGAATGTAGCCAAAACCATAGAGTTTGTAGATATAGCCAGCATCGGATCCTAACGTTACCCTACCTCCGCGGTTTTTGTATTCATTCACAAATTCCATCCATAGCCGGAAATTTTCTTTCCAAGCGATTTCTTGTTCGGTTCCCCAATCTAACCAATAGGATCCATGAGAAATTCTGCTGGGTTCATAAAAACGCCACAGTGATGGCAAGGTATAGCGTTCATGCCATTCCGCGCGGCGCTGGGTCATGAGGCTTCGATTCGCTTCATAGATTGTGAAGGTTGGATTTAAGGTGAAATCCAACTCCAACATCTCATTCATTACCGCATTCCATTTTTCAGAATGTGGTTTAGCCGCCTGAGCCCACAGCCGACCAGCCTCTTCAAACCGATGCTGTTCGTTATTGTAATTGTAATCGAGTGGATAATCTTGAATGATTCGGTCTTCGAATAAGGCTTCGGGCAATCCGTACCAATGCGTCATACTGGTTAAACCTAGTTGGGCAGAACGGAGTGCATTGTTGTAAACCACACGGGTTTGGGCATGATGGGTCATGGTTCCTAAGCCTCTTTTATTGGCTTCGTCGATAGCTGCAGCATACACCTCAGGGCTTGCTCCAAAAAACTTAATCCCATCCGCGCCCTGATCATCAATCATTTTCACCCATTCTCGGGCATCTTCCGGAGTAATAATGGGACGTCCAAATCCATTGCCAAATCCAATCCATGCTGAAATTCTAGGGGCGGTTATCTCATTTTTTTCGCTGAGTTTCTTGTGACGAATAGTCCAATCCGTACCATTGCCAGAACCTGGTTCACGTATACTTGTGATACCATGAGCTAACCAAAGTTTGTACACGTATTCTGGGGTTGTGCCTTGTGCGCCTCCACCGGTGTGTGCATGCATATCAAAAAAACCAGGTAACATATACATACCAGTAGCATCTAAGACCTCGGTATTTTCATCAGCGGCAGGACGTCTACGCTCATTAATGGGAAGCCCAGGATAGCCGACGGTTCGAATACTGGTGATTACATTGCCTTCTACCACAACATCAACCGGACCCGTAGCTGGAGAGCCTGTTCCATCAATTAGATGGACTCCTCGTATAATGAGGCGATCATAAGGGCCACCCCCTTCGGCTCGCTCTGGAGCATCGGGCATTTGAGCTACCAAAGCTACAGGAACTAAGGCAAGTAAGAGAAGTAGTAGATTTTTCATAGCGAAAAGTAGGTTAGGTTAAATTAGGAATGCTGTTGTTCAGCTAAAATTTGAAAAAAACGTGCCGAGGTTTTAATGCCTCTATAAAAATCTTTGATGTGAAAGGATTCGTTTGGGGAATGAATGGCATCACTTGTTACACCAAAACCCATCAGTATAGATTCACTTCCCAAGACTCGTTTAAAATCAGCAACGATCGGGATGGATCCTCCCTCCATAGAAAACAGAACTTGAGTTTGGTATACGTCTTCGAATGCTTGAGCGGCTGCTTTCAACCCGTAAAATCCTAAGTCGGTACGGGAAGCATGTCCACCATGGTGTTCTTCTACGGTTATTTTAACCGTATCTGGAGCCAGTGATTCTACATATTGTTTGAATAGTGCAGCAATCTCCTTAGGATCTTGATGAGGTACTAAGCGCATAGAAATTTTGGCATTAGCTTTAGAGGGAAGTACCGTTTTGGCGCCTTCACCTTGATATCCACCCCATATGCCGTTTACATCTAAGGTCGGTCGAGCCGACGCTCGTTCCAGGGTGGTATACCCATGTTCTCCATGGAGAGCATTCACATTCAAGGATGCTTTGTAGGCCTCCTCATCGAAGGGTAATTCGGCCATGGCTTGTCGATCTTCAGAGCTTAGGGGCTGAACTTTGTCATAGAAACCAGGTATCTGAATGACCCCATGCTCATCTTTCAACTTGGCGATGATTTCACAGAGTACATTTAAGGGGTTTTCAACCGCCCCACCGTACACACCAGAGTGTAAATCGCGATTGGGCCCAACAACTTCAACTTCCATATAGGCGAGTCCACGAAGGCCGAAGGTGATAGAGGGTTGGTCTAGGCCAAACATCGATGTATCTGAAATCAAGACCATGTCACACGCTAACATTTCGGCATGACTTTCTAAAAATGGAACCAAGTTGGGAGAGCCGATTTCCTCTTCTCCTTCCAATAGAATTTTTACGTTCACCGGTAGGGCTCCGTCGGTTGCCAGTAAACTCTGTAGGGCTTTGACATGAGTAAACGATTGACCTTTATCATCACTGGCTCCACGGGCATAGATTTTTCCGTCCTTCACGGTTGGCTCAAAAGCAGGCGTGTCCCACAAGTGATCGGGGTCCGAAGGCTGTACGTCATAATGACCATACACCAGTACCGTTGGGCGATCGTTATAGGGACAATGTTCGCCATAGACGATAGGATGACCAGGGGTTTCAAATCGCTCTACTCGATTCAACTGTAATGACTCAAGTTGCCCGACTAAAAAATTAGCAGCTGCTTCGATCTGATCTTTACGGGAAGAATCGGTACTTACCGAAGGAATGCGCAGAAATTCAAACAATTCATTTAGAAATTCATCTTTATGTGCATCTACAAATTCTTGTACGTTCATTGCCCTTTGAAAAATGTTAAATCGATGGTTATGGTTAGGAAAGGTAGCTGATTGTAACTTTATTCTCTAATAAAAGTCTGTAAACTAGTATGAAGCATTGATCAGATAGCCGATGAGCACCTCGACTCAGTGGATACGCAGAGCGGATTGCTGTATCCAACCCATTTGACCATTGCCCAGTCGGATGTACAGCCAATCATTGGTTGGGGGTGCCGAAAAGTCTATTCGGCAATCATAGCCTTCATAACCTACCGCAACCGCTGAAGAATTACCATCGGCCTCGGAATATACGGTGGCTTCATTTACTACAATTACTGCATCTTGAAACCGGGCAGCCCGTTGATCGATAAAAAGGCTGAGAGCCAATAACATCAGCCCAAATCCTACTCCAATGAAGATTATTTTTCGGGTTGAACCCTCTGCCCAAGTCCCAACAAACCAACTCATCAGTAATATCAGCGTTGATAAAAGTATGCAACCAAAACTGATCCAGTAAATGGCGGAAGCGCCAACATTGGTCTCTAGATAATCAAAGAATTGTTCCCAAGGTAGAGGAGGTAGGGTGGCCGATTGTCTACTAAATTGGGTTTCAACATATATCAGACCTGTGGCGGCTGCTGACTCAGTCGATTCGTCTAGAAGGGCTTTTTGTAGGTAGTATTTGGCTAACCCAAGCGAGTCTAGTTCAACAGCAGCAATGGCCATATTTACAAATAAACCCCCAGAATAAAGGCCCATCTCTCGAATAGCGCCATATTTTTTTAGGGCCTCTTTATATTGCCCTAGCTCTAAGAGGGTGTTGGCGGCTTCGAAGTCGAACTGAGCTTGAGATATCGAAACAGGGGTGGATTGATTAATTGTTTGTGAAAGGAGGCTGCCATTACCTATTAATAGAGTACAAAACAATATTAGTAGTGTGCGGCTAAAGATAGAGGTAGATAGGAGCCTCATGATTTCAACTCCTTCTCTAATTGGTTGATACAATCACGTACCAGCTGTAGATCGGTTAATACATCGGAAGAACTTGTTATGGGAGCGTATGCGATGGTATCGCATTTAATCAAAAAGGTTCGGATGGGTTTTAAGAGTTCATTTTTAGACCCCTTCATCGAAGCAGAAAGTTGTTTTACAAGCTCTTCGGTAGACCATCCTGCAGGCGGAAGTCCACATTTATCGGCAATATACTTCGTGAGTAATTGATAGAGATCGTGGTAATACGCTTTAACCGATGCTGTGTTATCAAAATGTTCTTCGGCCTTCTTTTGAAGCTCGTTTAGATGGTCAATAGCCCATTTGCGAGCGTGTTGTCTTCGAGCAAACAGCCCATCATTTTTCATTTTATCGTGATAGCCCTTATATATCCAACCCACTAATATCAGCATTAGTGGGAGTACCCAAATCAGAAATAAACGTGGATTCTGGGTCAAACTCACCGAAGAATCAGACTTCCAACTAACCAAACCCGTTATAGGTTGTATATCGAATCTAAGGAGTTCAGCTGGTTCATTCGAAGCATTTAAATCCCTTTCAACCGACAAGGTTAATTCGGGGAGAACCACAGGAGTGTAGTTGTTTTTTTCGGCATCGAAATAATAAATAGTGGCAGCAGGAATACGATACAATCCTTCATTTCTGGCAATGACTATATCCGTAAAGGTTTTAGTTCCCGAAATTTTCGACTGTGTTCGCTCGATAGAGGTACTTTCTTGTGGATTGTATTGCTCTAGTTCTTCGGGATAATTGTAAACGGGTGCTTGAATTAAGGGGAGATTACCAGAACCCTTAATTTGAGTGGTAATTTCAAGACTTTCCCCAACCAAGGTTTCGCTATGGCTTAGGCTGCGTTCTATGGTAAAATCACCAACGGCCCCGATGAGAAGTTCATGGTCGGATAGATTCGGTTCAGCAGGCGACTCGATGGTCATTTCAACCGGAAGAGTTTGGATATTTTTACGCTCTTGACCGAGTCCGAAGCTAAAAATATCTTGACGTCGGTTCCGCTGCTGAATCAATACGGTTACTTCAAAAGGACTCAATTCTAAGGAGCCTCGTTTGCTAGCGAATAGCGCATATTGAAGGAGACGGGCTCGTTGATAGCGTTCGCCATTGACCAGGGTAGAGCTTGCCCGGGTTTGCTGAGCATTGTTTAATTCTTCTTTCCAAAAACCCTCGGCTTTCCAACCTGGACTTGCTTGATACGAACGCACCTCTATGGAGTTTTTAAAATACAACACCACATCCACAATGATTTGTTCACCTAAATAGGCGGTGGTTTTGTTGGGTTCAAGCCGAACGAAAATTTCAGGATTACCAGCAGGATTATTCGCCCCTACTTGAGCAGGATCTAAAACTCGAAATGGAATGGGTTGGGTTGTGTAATCTTGGTCATTAACTGTTAGAGTGAAGGAGGGTAGTGTATAATCTCCAACCGTTGTGGCTACAAATTGGTACCCATAGGTGTAGGTTACACTTGGTCGTCCATTCACATATTGAATGCTTTGGCCTTGACGGTTTGAACCACTAATCCATCGAAGTCCGGGAACATCCAAAACCCGTGGTCGGTCGATGCTGTTGAGGGATCTGCCGGAGATTACAAATTCTAGGAGTACAGCTTCTCCATTATAAATGTTGGTTTCGGATAATCGTGCCTCTACACTTATGTCACTGTTTTGTGCGAATAATGTTTGTGTGACACCCGTAATTAAGCAAGCATTAATGCCAATGAGGAATAAATACAAAAGTCTCAACTTACCAGTCTTTTTCATGGGTCTTAGAGCCAGTCGTTTTCGCTTTCTTAAATTCTTTTAGTAGTTCTTTTTCTTTTTGGGCTAAGGCTTGAAGAATTTTTTGGGCTTCTTCTTTGGATAAATCCTTCAACTCTTCTGGGCTGGGCTGAGCATCTGATTCGGACTCGTTGCTTTCGTTCTCTTCTTGATTCCCTTCCGGAGAGTTGTTTTCATCCTGCTCTTCCTCGGATTCGTTGTCTTGATTTTCAGAATTTTCTTCCTGTTGATTTTCCTCTTGCTCCTGATTTTCATTAGAATCTTGCTCATCATTTTCGCCATCTTGGTTCTGGCTGTCCTGATTTTGCTGATTATTTTGTTGATTTTCCTGTTGTTCTTTTTGTTCCATCAACCGCTCGTATAACTCTTGTAGTTTTGCATGGTTGGGAAATTGTCTTAGGCCTTCTTCAACGGTTTGAATAGCTTGGTCGAGACTATTATAAATGAATTGTTGGGCTCCTTGATGAAAATAATCGTTAGCGCTGAGTGCTTGAGCTTGATTTGCAGCATTGATGGTGCCCCCGGATGAAACTTGACCTTGTGTGCTTAACTGCCCAAAAACAGCGCTGTTTTGAAACGGTATAAACCCTAGAACTACAAAGCAAAGTAGTACTTTAACACTCATATTTTTGGTTTTTTGGAAGCGTGTCATCCTTAATTCCCTCCCTTTTGGTCAATTTCATTAACAGCTCCAATACGATTCATAAACGACTCATAGTACCTTACCGTTTCATCCACTTCCAATGCTTCTTGCATGAGTTTTTGAGCCGCGCTGTATCGAGATTGGCTAACTAGAGCATCGGCTTGTTCTTTCACGGCCATGGCGTAGGCGCTTGGATTAGGTGGGGGCTCTTGTTCTTGGTTCTGATCGTTTTGTTGCTGCTGTTCCTGCTCCTCTTGTTCTTGAGCCTTACGAAGAGCTAGTTCGTAATTGTACTGAGCGTCAGCATCGCTAAAATTTTGTTCAAGGGCTGCTCGAAGGTGCTTTACGGCTGGTTTCCACTGCTCAGTTTTTGCAAGTACGGTTCCAATGTTGTAATCGGCTCGAGATTGAATATCCGAGCCCTCCGCAATGGATTGGGCTTGCATGAAGACCTTGATGGATTCTTCAATTTCGCCCAGTTCATACAAGGTATTACCGAGGTTGAATAGGATTTCGGCATCTTCAGGATCTTTTTCCAATGCCTGATAATACCATTCTTTTGCGGCTTCATAGTCGCCATTTTTGTAGGATTCATTTCCTTTTCGAGCTTCTGGATTACTGAAGCCTATCAACAGAAAGAGTAGTATATGTCCTATAAAAACCTTCATCCTACTTTAATTAATCTTTATTGATTAATAGCCTCCATGGTTTCATCGTCCATTAACAGATTGGTGAAGACGTTGGTGACGTCATCATTTTCTTCAAACTTATCAATCATGTTGAAATTGGCCTTGGCCGTTTCAGCATCTACCTTAGTTTCCGTAGTGGCCTCTCTAACGAGTTCCGCCTGCTCAATGGTATATCCCGCAGCCTCTAAATTATTTCGGACAGCAAAAAGAGCGGTTCGTTCCGTAACCACCATATAAAAAGGGGCATTTTCCTCAACAATTACATCTTCGGCTCCAGCATCAATGGCTTGAAGCATAAATTCTTCTTCATCTATTCCTTCGGAGGGAACTTGAATCATGCCCTTTTGTTCGAATAAAAAAGCAACGGAACCATTGGTTCCCATATTTCCCCCGTGTTTTGTGAAAATATGTCGTATTTCGCCAACGGTTCGGTTGTTGTTATCTGTGGTGGCTTCAATAAAATAGGCAATGCCCCCAGGACCGTAGCCTTCAAAGCTTAACTCTTCAAAACTTGAGCCATCGTCAAGTTCGCCGGTACCTCGTTTAATGGCCCGCTCCATATTATCTTTTGGGAGATTGCAACTCTTCGCATTTTCAATGGCTAATGCCAATCTTGGGTTTCCTGTAGGATCTCCACCGCCTTCCTTAGCGGCTATGGTGAGCTCTTTAATAATTTTTGTAAACACTTTTGAACGCTTGGCGTCCTCTTTAGCTTTTTTGTGGCGAATATTCGCCCATTTTGAATGTCCTGCCATAAATTGGGTAAACTACGTTGGTAGAATTGACGTCTAGGGTTTAGAATATAGGAATTTGTACTGCCCTATAAAATATGCATCAAGCGGGTTTGGCTGCTTAGTAAAAGTAGAGGGAATCATTTGGGTTCTTCAGAATGTTTAGCTTGTTCAGAATGTTAGGACTTAGCCTACACGCATCAGTAAAATAATCTGTACTTTTATGGGACAGTGAAAGACTGTTTACTTCAATGAAACTACACCATTACCACGCATGAATATTGGAATCGTCTGTTACCCAACCTTTGGGGGGAGTGGTGTTGTAGCCACTGAATTGGCAAAAATTTTAGCCAAAAAAGGACATAATCTCCATATTCTAAGTTATGCTCGGCCTGCTCGCTTAGAGGATTTTGACACTCGAATTCTCTACCATGAGGTTTCGATTAACTCCTATCCCTTATTTGAGTATCCTCCGTATGCATTGGCCTTGGCTTCGCAAATGGTTAATCTGATCGAGTATGAACAACTGGATTTGATGCATGTGCACTATGCATTACCCCATGCGACGAGTGCGTATTTGGCTAAGCAAATTATGGCGGAACGAGGGATACATGTACCGATCGTTACTACCCTTCATGGTACAGATATTACTCTGGTGGGTAAAGATCCTAGTTATAAGCATGTGGTGGAGTTTTCCATTGATAAGAGTGATGGTGTAACGGCTGTTTCCGAATATTTAAAGAAGGAGACCTATGAAAACTTTGATATCAAACAGAACATTGAAGTTATACCCAATTTCATCGACTTAGATCGGTTTCAAGCAACCGATCAAACAGATTTGAAACTTAAATTGGCACCTAATGGCGAGAAATTAGTGGTTCATGTGTCCAATTTTCGGAAAGTGAAACGGGTACCCGCGGTTATACAGGTGTTTGCTAAAACCTTAGAACAGGGCATTGCCGCTAAATTAGTTTTGGTTGGTGATGGACCTGACAGGCAAGTGGCCGAACAACAATGCAGATCCTTAGGTATTTGCAAGCATGTTCACTTTATGGGTAAGTGGGAGAAAGTAGAAGAGATATTATCCATCTCGGACCTGTTTCTTATTCCATCCGGTTCGGAGACATTTGGTTTGGCCGCCTTAGAAGCCATGAGCTGCTCGGTACCTGTGGTAAGTTCCGATATAGGGGGATTACCCGAAGTCAATATTCATGGCGAAACCGGATACGCCTGTGAATTGGACGATTTGGATTGTATGGCAAAATATGCCGTGAATATCCTTTCAGATGCAGAATTACATGCAAAGCTCTCTGAAAATGCCAGAAAACGTGCCGAATTATTTAACCAAGAAGAAATTGTTCGAAAATACGAACAGTTCTATGAACAGGTGATGACTCAGTCTAGTGTGAAGTCTTCTTAGGCAAGAACTTTAGAAACTTCTTCAGCGGCTTCTTTTAAGAGTACCGCAGAAATTACATTCAACTCTGAGTTATCAATAATTTCTTTCGCTTCGGCAGCATTGGTGCCCTGTAGTCGCACAATGATGGGTACATTCTGGACTTTTTCGGCAATTTCAGGATCTTTTACTGCTTCTATAACCCCATTAGCTACGCGATCGCACCGAACGATACCACCAAAAATATTAATGAGGATAGCCTTTACATTGGGATCGTCTAATATGATTCGGAAGCCATTTTTTACGGTTTCCACATTAGCTCCACCACCAACATCTAAGAAGTTAGCTGGCTCACCGCCCGATAACTTGATAATGTCCATAGTGGCCATAGCAAGACCAGCGCCATTTACCATACAACCCACATTTCCATCCAATTTGATGTAGTTGAGGTGATATTTTTGGGCTTCTAATTCAAAAGGATCTTCTTCTGCTTCGTCTCGTAATTCCGCTATATCGGCATGACGATACAAGGCGTTTCCATCAAAAGTTACTTTAGCATCTAGGGCTAGAATATCGTTATCTGGGGTAAGTATGAGGGGATTGATTTCCATCATATCGGAATCGGTTTCAAGAAAGGCATTATATATGGCCATAATAAACTTGATTCCCTTCTTTAGTGCATCACCCTCTAATCCAAGGCTAAAAGCTAGTGTACGCGCTTGATTCATTTGAAGGGGCATTCCTGGTTCAACCCAAGCCTTTACAATTTTTTCTGGGGTTTCTTCTGCGACCTGCTCAATTTCAACACCACCTTCCGTAGAGACCATAATCACATTTTTAGAAACGGCTCGGTCTAAGAGAATACCTAAGTAAAATTCTTTTTCAATGTCTACTCCATCGGTTACATAAAGTCTTTGCACCAATTGGCCCGATGGTCCGGTTTGAATAGTGACCAAAACATCACCTAAAAGCGATTCAGCGGCTTCTCGAACTTCTTCAACGCTTCTGCATAAAATTACGCCTTTGGCATTATTCTTTTTGGTTCTGCCTTTTCCTCGACCTCCTGCATGAATCTGAGCTTTAACCACAAATAGCGAGGCTCCATCCTCTTGTAGTTGTTCGGCAGCTTTTACTGCTCCGTCAACAGTAGTGGTGGCTATACCTTTAGGTACAGGTACACCATAGGAAGCTAATATTTCTTTGGCTTGATACTCGTGAATTTTCATAGGAACCGTGTTTATGAAGTCTTATGGTTAGACCCTGAGGTCAGAAAAATTTAGACTGCAAAAATAGCTAGATTGAGGGCTAAATGAAAGAATCAATCTAGAAAAGAATTTTTAGGTGGCCGAATAAAAACCTACTATCTTTTTCTTGGTTCTTAAACGGATAGGAAAGTAGATCTAGTGAAAATTAAAACAGCGCTCATAATTGTAGGTACCCGGCCAGAGGTCATTAAGATGGCTCCAGTGGTCGCTCAGCTGAAAGCAACGAGTGGATGGAGCGTAAGGGTATGTTTTACAGGCCAACACGAAGATCTAGGAATGCAAATGCTCGATTGGTGGGGGATTGAAATTGATGCTAGATGTTCCATTATGGAAGAGTATCAAGGATTAAATCTTCTGCTCTCAAAGGCTTTGGTGGCTATTGATGCGGTATTGGAGGAACAAGCTCCCGATATTGTGCTGGTTCAAGGTGATACCACATCTTGTTTGGCGGGAGCTATGGCCGCTTTTCAGAGAAAGATTCCGGTTGCTCACGTGGAAGCAGGGCTCAGAACCAATAACAAATACGCCCCATTTCCTGAGGAGATCAACCGCCGATTGGTGAGTCGACTGGCCGATATTCATTTTGCACCGACCGAACAGAACAAACACGCCCTAGAGAGAGAAGGTATACCCAAGGATCAGATTTTTGTAACAGGTAACCCGGTAATAGATGCCCTATACATGTGTAAGGAGCGAATAGATGAGCGGAGCAACCCAGAGATTCGGCAGCTGCTAGGGTGGCTTCAACCCGAGAAAAAAACGCTCTTGGTTACGGCTCATAGGAGAGAAAATATATCTCATGGATTATCCGAATTAACGGAGGCTCTTTTGGACTTAGTGACTTTACATGATCTTCAGATCGTACTTCCTGTGCATCCAAACCCCGAGGTTAAAGCCGTTTTAGAAGGTCATTTGGGGAATTCAGAGCATATTTATTTGAGTGAATCTTTAGGATATGAATCCTTTGTATGGTTGATGAATTACAGTGATATCCTACTAACCGATAGTGGTGGGATTCAGGAAGAGGCGCCTTCTTTACACAAACCGGTCTTGGTGATGAGAGAGGAAACCGAACGAACCGAGGCTGTTGAAGCCGGTACGGTGGCTTTAGTAGGCATGAATGCAGAGGTGATTAAGTCTTCGGTAATTAATCTTTTGACCAATAGGGATGCCTACCAAGAAATGAGTGAACGCGTGAATCCTTATGGTGATGGCCAGGCGGCTAAAAAAATAGTGTCCATATTGGCCGGCAAATTGAATTATCGATATTACCCAAAAGCTTAGTATATTTAATCGCTTTTCATTAATGCAATCACCATCGATACGTGAGTAAGAGTAAAATCATGGATGCTGAGGATTTGAACCGCACTTATTTGCGGTTTGCTCACCAATTCCTGGAATCCTATGATGATCCAAAAACCCTGGCCATTGTTGGCATGCAGACGCGCGGGGTGTACATGGCTAAGCGAATTCAGTCTGTTATGGCTTCAGAATTGGGGTTTGATATAGACTTTGGAGCCCTTGATGTTACCTTCTATCGAGATGATTTTCGCACAAAGCTGAAAATGCCGGATGTGAAAGTGACCGAAATCCCCTTTGATTTGTTTGACAGGGATGTGATTTTAGTCGATGATGTGTTGTACACAGGGCGAACAGTACGATCGGCTTTAGATGCTTTAATGGCTTTTGGAAGGCCTAGAAGAATACAGTTTTGTTGCATGGTCGACCGAGGGCATCGGGAATTGCCTATTGCTCCTGACTATGTGGGTGTGCAAATCCCAACCTATGCTTCAGAAGAAGTGCGTGTGAGAGTTCAAGAGCTGGACGGTGAAGATGCGGTGTATCTGGTAGATGGGGAAGATGCCTTGTCCGATAAGCTGAGCGAAGGGGAGGGCTGAGATGAGCAGTACTAAGACGTCGGAAACATCGCACATGGATAATACTTACCGCTTCGACCAAAAGCACTTGCTTGGTTTGGCCGATTATAGTGCTCAAGATATTCAGTATGTACTGGATCAGGCGGTTTCATTTAGAGAAATATTGAATCGTCCCGTGCCTAAGGTGCCCACCCTACGGGATAAGACGATTGTAAATCTGTTTTATGAAAATTCTACTCGAACTCGATTGTCTTTTGAACTCGCGCAAAGACGTATGGGAGCCGATGTGGTTAATTTTTCGGCAGGTACATCGAGTACAAAAAAAGGAGAGTCACTGAAGGATACCATTCGAAACATCTCTTCTATGAAGATTGATATGGTGGTGGTGCGGCACGAGAGTCCAGGAGTACCTCATTTTTTAACCCAGTGTGTGGATGCCGCCATTTTGAATGCGGGCGATGGTGCTCATGAACATCCCACACAAGCGCTGTTGGATTTGTTTACCATCCAGCAAGTTCATGGAAGCCTTGAGGGATGTAAAGTGGCCATTATCGGTGATATTATGCATAGCCGGGTGGTTCGATCCAATATAATCGGGTTGAAAAAACTGGGCGCGGAAGTAGTGTTATGTGGCCCCAAGACATTGATTCCTAAATTCATCACAGAAATGGGCGTGACGGTTTCCTATGACTTAGATGAATGTTTAGCATGGTGTGATGTTGCGATGGCTTTACGTATTCAACTGGAGCGACAAGGAAAGGGTACCGAGTTCTTTCCAAGCCTAAGAGAGTATCACGAGAAATTTGGCATTAAAGCTAAACATTTGGAAGCTTACCCACAGTTTAAGATCATGCATCCAGGACCGATTAATAGGGGAGTGGAAATGGAAAGTATGGTTGCCGATAATGAACGAGCGGTCATCTTAGATCAGGTGACCAATGGAGTAGCCGTACGCATGGCCATTCTGTATTTATTAAGTGGCGGCACAAGGATTTGAGAATAGTTCGTTGTATTTTATGCCCGATTGTTGACTTTTATAAAGCGATAAAGTAGTTTGAATCCCAATAATAGCTCAACAAACGCATATTATAGATTTAAAGCTACCGAAAACATCACTTACGAGATAACCTTACTACCCACAGGGGTATAATTGACGTTTACATGCAGGAACTTTTTGTTGAGCAAAAAATAGACTCGGATTCTGAGCGTGAAGAATCGTTAGACACCAAGGAGTGGCCTACGGTTTCTATCGCCATCCCTCTCTACAATGAAGAGAAGCATGTGGAACGTTTACTTTCAAGCTTTCTTCATTCCTCCTACCCAAATATTGTTGAAGTACTGATAGCGGATGGGGGCAGCGTAGACAAAACTCGTGATATTGTCCATAAATGGAGTGAAAAAGATTCTAGGGTAAGGTTGATTGAAAACCCAAATAAGTATCAGTCTTTTGGCTTAAACGAAATGATTAAGCAAGCCAAAGGAGAGGTTTTATTACGAGCAGACGGTCATTGCTTGTATGCCAATGACTATGTTGAAGAATGCATAAAGGCTCTGAAATTAGATAAATCCAGAAATGTGGGAGGGGCTCAACGTTATTTGGCTCAAAATGCCGTTCAAACCGGTATTTCATTAGCGGTGAAGAGTGTTTTGGGAAATGGTGGTGCCAAGTACATGAAAGACAGTTATAACGGATTTGCTGATACCGTATTTTTGGGCTGTTTTTGGACGCAAGACCTTAGAGATTTAGGGGGTTTTAGCGAGATCAACATAACCAACCAGGATTCGGAATTAAATCTTAGACTGCTGGAAGAATACGGCGCTTGTATACGAGTCAGTTCCGATATCAAATGTTGGTACTATCCTAGAAGCAGTTTCAAAAGCCTTCTAAAGCAATACTTTAGATATGGCCGTGGACGTTTTATAACCTTGTTATTGCACCCTTTTTCTAGTCCACTAAGAAGCTTTTTGCCCACTATTTTCTTGCTTAGTTATGTGGGATATGTATTAGCTGATGTATTTACTTCACAGCAGTTATTTTCATTGCCGGTGACCGCTTTTTTTGCATCCCTAGTGCTTTTAGAGTCCATAAGAGTAGTCATCAAAAATAAAAAAGCTTTTAACGACACTATTTGGAAGTCCGAGAGTAAACCACCTAATGGAATTTCGAAAGTATTTAATACGGCGGCATCTCTGGTCGTCATGCAAATAGGACACTCCTCCGGTTTTATTTATCAAGTATTCAAACGAATATTTTCCACCAAGAATACTTGGTAACTCTTAGTGCATGTCGTTTAGGATTGTGCATATTTCTTCTGTTCATCCCTGGAAGGATCCACGTATTTTTTTAAAGCAATGTGTGAGTTTAGCAGAGCAAGGTTTTGATGTGCACTTATTAACTCCAGATAGTAACGATGAGAAGCAAGAGGGGGTACAACTGCATAGGGTATGGAGTCAAGATCCGGCCAAAATGAAAAAAGGACTCATTCGAAAATTGCTTCGTCCTTATACACTTTTTAAAAAAGCCAGAGCACTAGATCCCGATATCATACACTTTCATGATCCTGAATTGATTCCATGGGCATTGGCACTTCGTATGATGGGATATGAACTTGTATATGATGTTCATGAGGATAATAAAACAGCCATCCGTCATCGTTCTTACATCAAAAAGCCCTTTAAAGCCGTGCTTTCTTGGGTCATTGGGCTCATCGAATCTTTGGCGCATGCTACGATGCCTACGGTATTAGCGGAGGCTTATTATCAGCGCAGGTTCCCAAAAGGTACTATAGTTGCTAACTACCAACACATCCCTGAGCACTGGTTGCCAGAAAAGAAAATAGGTCCTCCAACCGACGAGCAGGGTCAGTCTCACATTTTATATACAGGTAATATTGAGATTGAACGTGGAGTCATTAAATATTTGGAAGCGACTAGAAGTTTGGATCAGGTTCATTTGCATCTGATAGGACGTTGTTACACGCATACTTTTGAAAAAACCAAAGAAGCCCAGGAGGGCTTAGATGGCCGAGTACATTGGGAAGGGGTTGGAACGTATGTGCCTTTTCAGCGAATTATCGAACGCTATGCTGAAAGAGACTGGTTGGCAGGATTGATCGTATTCCCTTACAGTGATCACTACAAGGATACGCATCCAACCAAATTTTTTGAGTATATGGCATTTGGTATTCCCATTATCTACTCCGATTTTCCTGAGTGGAAAAAACTGTTAGAACCGCTTGAGGTGGGTTTGGCCGTAAATCCTAACCATTCACAAGAATTAGTTGAAGCTCTACTTCGATTAGAAAATGAGCCCCAATTATGGCAAAGACTGTCGAATAATGCCATTACCCATTCCAAGAAATTTTCATGGAATCATGAAGCTAAAAAATTAACATCGCTCTATAACCAGTTACTGGAACATCATGACTGAACATAAAACAATAGATTTACTCGATATCGTATTAGTGCTCGTTAATAAATGGAAAAAGGTTATTACCATTATGACCTTATTTACCGTTACGGGATTGGTGGTGGCTTTAATTTGGCCACAGAAATTTAAAACGGATTTAACCTATATCGTGAACTCTGGAAATTCCATTAATTTTTCAGGGGGCGGTTTACTAAGTGGCTTGGCAAATTTATCGGTGGGTGGTGATAATGTAACTTCCGACCAAACGTTGGTATTACTTAGAAGTAATCAGATTAAAGACTTGATGATTGAAAAGTTCAATTTATTTGAAGTCTACGATTCCGAGGTGCGCGAAGAAGTACGAGAAAAATTGGACAATAATATCATGATAGAGGAAATGAGAGAAGGGGGTATTGGTTTTAATGCTATTATCGCGGTCTCGTTTTCGGTAATAGATGAAGTGCCAGAGCGTTCCTTCGAAATGACCAAGTATCTATATAGTTTACTCGATTCGGTTGCTTTATCAATTAATAAAAAGAATATAGAGTCTAGCTATGAGATGCTGGAGAATCGGCTCGAACAAAACTTGAAAGATATGGAAACCTCGGAAAATGCCTTGATTGATTTTCAGGAAGCCAATGGCATATTAGAAGTCGAAGAGCAAGCCAAAGCTATGGTAGCTAATATTGCCGAAATAAAGTCAGCCTTGGTGGAGAAAGAAATTGAATTGGCTATTTATAGACAAAGCTTGGGGGAACAGAGCTCACGATATCAGAGTGCCGAATTGGCCTATGAGGAGCTAGATAATTTGTATAGGAGCTATCTAAATAAA
>Ga0181593_10000694_pt1 | contig 29598 bp, 31 predicted proteins | sample 071ome_19_FD_133756 | JGI IMG/M metagenome (GOLD analysis project Ga0181593, IMG submission 133756) | Coastal salt marsh microbial communities from the Groves Creek Marsh, Skidaway Island, Georgia - 071413AT metaG (megahit assembly) | ecosystem: Environmental > Aquatic > Marine > Intertidal...
AGTCAATGCATTCAGCCAGGACTTGCTGGACAAGACCGAGCAGGAGCTGGCCGAAGAAAAGAGCGCGGTAGCCCACCTGCTTCCCTAGAAGCAATCGCACAAAATCCCCTTTCTGCGGAATGAAAACCCGTGCCGCTCGTCGGGGTGGCACGGCTTTTATTCGCGATCCTGGCCGGACGAGGTGTCATATCTGGGTTCGATTGATGCATAATCGAATTCGAACCAATTGAGCGAGAAGCCCGATGGCTATCGTGGCCCCATCCGACACCAAATCTCAATCACTGAGAGACCATGCGATATCCCTGAGTCGTGCCAAGCAATTCTGGGTATTTCAGGCGTGCGGCTGGACCTTCCGGGTGATTCTTCTGGTAATCCGAGATCTGACATTCGTCCCGGCCGAGTATCTGCTCGGCAGAGTCACGGTTTACGTAGTTTCAGCGGTCATGGGGATGCTGCTTACTACGGGTCTGCGTAGTCTGTACCGGATGGTTTGGGATTACACCGTTAGTGTAAGGGCGGTGACTGTGATTGGAGGCTCACTTTCTGTCTCTGCAATTTGGCAGCCCTTTAACAATTACATGGATTATGTCTCTTTTGGGGAGTTTCTCCCCTTTGAAGACTTTCGAGTTGAAGACCTTTTCAGAGGCACGTTGTCTACTGCGTTCTTTACCATGTTGATATGGAGTGGTCTGTATTTTTTTATCAAGTATTACCAGCTGTTTCAGGTGGAAAAAGAAAAGAGTCTGCGTTCGGAGGCGCTTGCCCAGGAAGCCCAATTGCGAATGTTGAGGTATCAGCTGAACCCGCATTTCCTGTTCAATACTCTGAACGCCATTTCCACATTAGTGCTAGACAAGGCGACAGACCAGGCCAACGAGATGCTGACCAAGCTAAGCAAATTTTTGCGCTATTCATTGGACCATTCGCCATTGGATCGTGTATCCCTGTCCCATGAGCTTGAAGCCTCAAGGCTGTATCTAGACATAGAAAAAGTCAGGTTCGGCGAACGGATGAAGTTGGAAATAAATGTCGAGGAGCATGCCCTGAATGCGCTGGTTCCCAGCATGCTCCTGCAGCCGTTAATCGAGAACTCGATCAAACACGGAATATCTCGCATGGAAGAGGGAGGAACGATAGTGATCAGTGCATCGGTAAATGAGAAAAACCTGGTATTGACGGTGTTCGATAATGGTCCGGGCATTCCGGAATCGATGATTGATGGTAGTCTTGTGGTTTTTAAAGGTGTTGGACTGACCAATGTCAGCAATCGTTTGAAGGAAATGTATGGTGACAATCAGCGCTTCAGTTTTGCTAATCAGGAAAACACTGGCTGCAAGGCGACTGTGGTTTTGCCTTTCGAAACAGCTGCGAGTTAAACAGGGGTTCACATGTTGAAAGCGTTAATTGTCGATGATGAAGCATTGGCCTCCAAGGGTCTGAAAATGCGTCTTGATGAAATCGACCAGATCAATGTGGTTGGCGTCTGTCAAAATGGTAAGGAAGCGTTGTCCGCCATCGTCGAATATGAACCGGACCTGGTCTTTTTGGATATTCAGATGCCAGGAATGTCCGGTTTCGATGTCGTTCGGGAAATCCAGGTCGATCTAATGCCGTTGATTATTTTTGTAACCGCTTATGATGCCTATGCGGTCGATGCCTTCAAGATTCATGCTGTGGACTATCTGCTCAAGCCGGTGGAGGATGAGCGCTTGCGCGAGGCGGTGCTGAGGGCGGCACAGACCAAAGCACAGCTCAGTGCAATAGATGAGAAGAAACGCTTGCTGGATATGTTGATCAGCTTGACTGGCAAGTCCAAAACGGCGATCGGTGAGCTTCTGGAGTCCGATGAAACCGAGTCAACTTACCCTGATAAACTGGCCATCAAGGATGGTTCGACAACAACTTTCGTGCCGGTCAGGGATATTGACTGGATTGATGCTGCCGGTGACTACATGTGCATTCACGTGAGTGGCGAAACTCATATCATGCGCACCACCATGAAAGAGCTGGAGGAAAAGCTGGATTCGTCAATCTTTCAGCGCATCCACCGATCCACTATCGTTAATTTGCAGCGGGTGGAGAAAGTCTCGTCTCATATCAATGGTGAGTACCATTTGATACTTGGCTGTGGTTCCTCTTTGAAAATGAGTCGCTCCTATAAAGACAAGGTCAAACACTTCTTCCAATAGCCGAGATTACCGGGCGCTCAAATGGTCCAGGGGCAATTCCGTCGAATCGACAACCTGGCGCATGATGAAACTGGAGTGAACATCTGAAACCCCCTGAATACGGGTGATTTTGTTCAGCAAAAATTCCTGGTAGTACTCCATGTCCGGGACAATCACTTTCAACAGGTAATCAGCCGATTGACCGGTAATCAGAGCGCATTCCACCACTTCCGGGTAACCGGCGATCCGACGTTCAAATTCCTCAAAACGATCCGGGGTGTGGCGATCCATGGCGATCTGTATGAGCGCGGTCAGTTTTAGCCCCAGTTTCGACGGGTTTAGCAGGGTCGTGTGGCGATCGATAATGCCGGCTTCCTCCAGTTGTTTGACTCGTCTGGCGCAGGGTGATGGCGATAGGCCAATTTTTTCGGCCAATTCCAGGTTGGTCAAGGTTCCATGTCGCTGGATTTCCCGCAGGATTTTCAGGTCTATCTTGTCCAGTTTCATCCTGTTCTGACTCCGTTTGCTTCGACTCTTGATTTCATTAAAATATAAAATAATAGGTAATAATTCTAAAAATAATAATTAAATTGGTTATAAATATCAATATTGTCAACAATAAATGAAAAGTATGAGTAGAAAAACCCCGACGGTTTAGCTAATCTGTGCCGTAATCATCCACCTGTAGGAAGCGGACAATGTTTGATAACAGCAAGTACAGACCTTTCCAACCCATCGAACTGCCTGATCGCTCCTGGCCGGAGCAGGTAATCCGGCAGGCGCCCACCTGGTGCAGTGTCGATCTTCGCGATGGAAACCAGGCACTGATAGAACCGATGTCGGTGGTTCAAAAGAAGAAAATGTTTGCGCTCCTCGTCGATGTAGGTTTCAAGGAAATTGAGGTTGGATTTCCGGCTGCGTCTCAGCCTGATTTTGATTTTGTCCGCAGTCTTATAGAGGAAGATCTGATTCCTGATGACGTGACTATCCAGGTGCTGACCCAGGCGCGAGACGAGCTGATCGAGCGGACCTTTGAATCACTCAAAGGTGCCAGGCGGGCGATTCTGCATGTGTATAATTCCACATCAACGGTGCAACGGCAAAAGGTATTCAAGACTGGCAGAGCAGGAATAATAGATATCGCAGTCAATGGCGCAGAGGTTGTCAGGCGCTGTGCCCAAAAAGCGCCGGAAACGGAATGGGTTTTTCAGTACTCACCGGAGAGTTTTACCGGGACAGAAATGGATTTTGCTGTCGAGGTATGCAACGCGGTATTGAATGTCTGGCAACCAACGCCTGCCAATCCTGCCATTATCAATCTGCCAGCAACTGTCGAGATGGCAACTCCGAATGTCTATGCGGATCAGGTCGAGTGGTTTGGGCGTCATGTTGAGAAACGGGATGCTGTCATCATCAGTTTGCATACCCATAATGATCGAGGTTGCGCGGTCGCGGCGGCAGAACTCGCGGTTATGGCAGGAGCGCAGCGGGTAGAAGGTACCTTGCTGGGTAACGGTGAGCGCACTGGCAATATGGATATAGTAGTCATGGCCATGAACATGTACAGCCAGGGTATCGACCCCAGGTTGGATTTACGGGATATGGACCGAATAGTTTCGGTGGTGCGGGAATGTACTCAAATCGATGTGCACCCACGCCAACCCTACAGTGGAGATCTGGTTTTTACCGCATTTTCGGGCAGTCACCAGGACGCGATCAAAAAATGTTTGGATATGTATTCCGAAGGGGAAATCTGGGAGATTGCCTATCTTCCCATAGACCCCCGGGACCTTGGCAGAACTTACCAGGATGTAATTCGGGTCAATAGTCAGTCCGGCAAGGGTGGAGTGGCATATGTGTTGGCTAACAAGTTTGGCTTTGAATTACCTCGCTGGCTGCAAATTGAATTCAGCCGCTTGGTTCAGAGGAAGGCCGAGGAATCAGGGCAGGAAATACAGCCCGATGAGATTTGGCAATTGTTCAACGCCCATTACCTGGAAAATCCGAAGATTTTGAGTCTGGAAAATTTTACCATTGAGAAAGCCGAGGGGAGAGAAACCTTTAACGCATTAATCGATTATTACGGTAATGAAATCGCTATCAGTGGAGAAGGGGACGGGGTGCTGGATGCATTTATCGAGGCACTGCGTTCTACTATCAAACTTGATTTCGAAGTGCTGGATTATGGTGAGCATGCCCTCGGGCAGGGCGCTGATGCGGAGGCGGTTACCTACATTCAGCTCAAATGCGAAGGTAAGCGCTATACCGGCGTAGCTATAAGTAAAGATATTATCTCGTCATCATTAAATGCTCTGATGAGCGCTGTCAGCGATTTGCTGGCCAGTCAGGCAGACCAGGTCGCAGCGTAACAGCAGACGCTGAATTAGGTCTGATGGGGCGAAAAAAGGTAGCTTGTAAGACAATAAAGTCGGGGGTCGTCCCCGTGTCCGATGCGAATCGTCGAAATGCGAACTATTTCGGACCCAAGTGCGTCTAAATATTCAAACTGACCAATCAGTATCAGATGCTAACTTCGGGGCAGATGGTGAGGCTTTCTGAGCCGCATTAAACCTGACCTGGATCGAGTTGGCTGATCTGAGGTGATCGATGGCATTGTACGACGAAGATGAAGACCTCGTAGCAGCTGCGCTTGCTGGAGCAATTCCGGCCTGGGAAAAACTGGTGCGTCGGTATGAGAGCCGGATATACAACTACGGACTGCGTCTTACCGGCAATAGTAGCGATGCCATGGACCTGACTCAGGACGTATTTCTTGGAGTATTCCGCAACTTGCATCGTTTTCGTGGCGATGCCCGTTTTAGTAGCTGGATTTTCCGGATTGCCCATAACAGGGCGGTCGATTTGAATCGACGAAAAAAACTGCTATCGGGGCATCCCTATAGTCGTGATGATGGCCAGAACAGTGACTCCCGAATGGCAGACCCCGACCCTGGCGACGAGCCCGATCATCGGTTGGCGCAAGCGCAACAGAATGGACATATTCAGCAATTGCTCCAGCAGCTGCCAATGGATCAGCGGCTGATTGTGGAATTAAAAATCTATCAGTCGATGACATTCGAGGAAATCGCCCAGGCTCAGGAGATTTCTGAAAACACAGCCAAGACCCGCTTTTACACCGCACTTCGAAAACTGAAAAGCTCTCTGGAGGAGAATTCCAATGCCATGCTCCAAAACCGCCCATCTGTTAACCGAGTACTTTGACGACAGCTTGTCGCCATTGGCGCGGACGGAAGTTGAGCGACATTTGCAAGAGTGCGAATACTGTGCCAGCGAGCTCGAAGAATTGCTGGGTGTCCAGAATGTATTGCAAAGCTGGCGCGATGAGCGTGTGCCGCACTGGGATCGTATTACTGCTGTGTTCAGGAGTGCGCACAGGCTGGAATCTGATCTTCCGGGCTCTTGGGTCTGGCGGTGGCTGCCCACAGCTGTCAGTTTCTTCATGCTGATCTTGCTGGTGTTCAATACCAGCGTCAGTAGCAACGGTAACGGGTTTGCTGTTTCTTTCGGTAGCTCTGGCGCAACCATCGATGAAGAGCAACTTGAGCAGCGGTTGTTGAGCTTTGCGGCAGCCCAACAGCAGCAGCAAGAAAGGGATTTGCAGGCACTGATGGCGCGGGTGGCGGAACGGATGGATAACAACAATCTCCGGTTGATGCAGGCAGTAATGGAACAGGCGCGGGAGCTAAACGCCGACAATTTTGAGCAGATTTATACTTACTTTGAACAGCAGCGGCAACTGGACATGGAGACAGTTCAGGTCAGTTATCAACAACTCCTGGACAGCGATTTTGAAACTTTGAGAACCATGGAGCAACTCGCCAACTACGTCCAGTTCCAGGGTGAACCGCGTTAAGGTGGTGAAGATGTCGAAGCACAAAGCCAGGATAGGAATTCGAAGGAGGGTCTGCATGATCGGGATTCTGTATCAGAGGGTGATTCTTGCAATGGTCGTGTTGGGGGCGTTTCAAATCGGACCAAATGCGCAGGTTGTTGATCTGACGGAGCTCCAAAGACAGATCCAGGTGTTCAGCGGAGTATTGAAGGAGGGACTTGCATTGAATACGAGTAATGGATTTCTTGACATCAATGGCGGACGTGTCACCCATGTTTACTTGCATAATCAAGGGGTCCTATTCGAAGTAAGAACCCCGTTGGCAAATCAGCGAAATAGGGTGAGTCTGAGTGCTCTTGCATCATCCATTCGAAGTTTTTCAGGTACTGCCAATCCGTTTGAGATGATAGCCCGGCAGCAATCTGCCGTCTCTTCAGCTCAGTCGAGTGTAGCAGCCCAGATTCCCGAGTTGTCAGCGCAAGCCGATTTTGCAGAGCCGGCGCTCTCCCCGATCGATTATCAGGTCAGAATCGAGGACGCGCTGCGTGAGGCTTATAGGGGGGTCAGGATGCTGCAGGAATTTGATGGAATCACCGAGGATAGTGCAGGGGAGTTGAGTCGAGAGCTCGACTCCCTGGGGCAGCAGTCGAGTGAGAACCTGACGCTGCTCACGCAACTTCAACAGGCGCCGTTGACAGCATCGCCATCGGCTGTCGAAACCGGTGAACCGCGAGTGATGGCAGGAGGTGGCGAGCAGCGCGTGGAGGAATTGCAATTCGTATTGCAGAATCTCGGCGATCGGGCCCAGCAAATGGCGAACGAGATCAATGACCGATATGAGCAGGCTAGAGCGGACTATAACCAGCGCTGGCATCAGGATATTCAGGCCTTTGAAAATTCTCTGTTTGGCGTGTTGTGCGACTATGGTGCAATGCTTCGCGACCTGCCTGCCGACGAGCACGTTACCCTGGTCCTCATCGGTCTCGGTGAGGACTCACGGCAAGCACTGGCGGCAGACAGTGTACATGTCGTCGCAAAAGCCGACCTGGTCGCCTGCCAGTCCGGTGACCTGGACTGGCAGGGGTTGCAGCAACGAGCAATCAGTTACGCGTACTGAGGGAATCTTTTCGCGAAGTTGATCGAGTATTAGCGCTCTCTGTCAAAAGGCCGGCAATCGGGGCTATTCGGGCTTTGTTTCAGCATGCTTATATGGATAAAATGCAGCTCATCGGCTGTGATAAGGCAGTGATAACAAGAACATTGGCGGTAAGGAGACAAACATGGATTGCCCAAAATGTAATGCAAAAATGAATGAAATGAAGATTGAAACATTGCATGGTCAGGTACATATTGATCAGTGCGAGGGTTGCAAGGGCATATGGTTTGATAACGGTGAGGCCGAACAGCTCAAAAAAGACTGGATGGCGGATTTTTTGGACAGCGGCGATCCAGAGGTTGGCAAGACCTACAATGCGGTGCGCGACATCGAGTGCCCGCGATGCGGAAAACCGATGCAGCGAATTAACGATCCCAAGCAAAAGCACCTGCAATATGAGGCTTGCGAAGCGCACGGCCTGTTTATGGATGCTGGCGAATTTACCGATTTCAAACATGAAACCCTGGCGGACATATTCCGGGACCTGCTAGCGCGAATTCGCCGGGATTAATTCAGCTATTGCTGCTTGAATTGCCATCTCGGATGCGTCCAGATGGCCTTGCTTATAGCAGCCTCCGGGACCGGGGCGATTCTGCCGATATCCATCCAGGTCGCGGCGCTGCTATGAAAATCAGATCCTGCCGAGACCCATAGCTGAAAGTCCTGGCTCATTGATGTCAATTGCGCGATTTGGATTGGGGTCATGTTGCTGCAACAGACCTCTATGCCTTCGCCTCCTACAGTACAAAATTCCTCCAGCAATTTCCGAATTCTTCCGTTGGTTAGCGAGTACCGATGGGGATGGGCAAGTACGGCAATGCCGCCTGCCAGACGAATCTCCTGCACAGCGTCGGCCATAGAACACCACTGTGGATTGACGAAAAAGCGACCATTGCGAGTCAGCATTCGGATTGCTTTTTTGCCAGTTCGAGCAGCACTATTTTTGGCGAGGAAACCAGCTACATGGGCCCTGCCGGGCGCCCGACTAGGCAGTTCACTCATATATTGCTCAAGGCCGGAAATGCCGGCTTTCAGCAGTTTGATATTGATGGCTGCCAGTCTTTCCCTGCGGCGTTGTTGTTGACAGGCCAACAGCGCACCCAGGCCTTCATGATCCGGATCTATACACAATCCCAGCACATGTATCTCGAGTTTATCCCAGAGGGTGGATATCTCAACGCCCGGGATCAGAATGGGTGCGTCGGGCAAGGCGAGTTGTTTCGCTGTCAGATAACCATCGAGGCAATCGTGATCGGTCAGCGCCAATTGCTGCACACCATTAGTGCGAGCCCGCTCGACCACAAATCGCGGTGAGTGTGCGCCATCTGAAAAATAACTGTGGGTGTGCAAGTCAATTTTCATCGGTTGAGATGCAGGTTTCTGCTACAAGTCTGCAGTAAAATTTTCTGTGTAAAAGTCCATACTATTTGCTCTATAGTAGCACCGGGAGCCGACATGCTATAGTCGCCGCCAGGTTTGTAGTAAGACCTGCAGTAACCAGAATTGCAGAAAAACTAAAAAATCCCATGACTGAAGGACTCAACATTCTATCCCCAGTAAGGCAATGTAAGAGCGACTCCGTGCTGCGGGAAGCCTGCCTCGAATGCGTCGATCAGTGTCTGGAGATAATTCAATTGCTGCCGGTGGAGACCTACCAGTCTAGTGCCTCTGGTGGCTCCTCGATCGGCACTCATATGCGACATATCATTGAGAGAATCGTCTGCGTTCTGGATGGACAGGAGCAGGGGAGGGTCGATTACGATCACCGCGCCAGAGACCCATTGCTTGAGTCTGATCCGACAATTGCCGCCAGTACGTTGGCCACAATGCAGCTAAGATTGGAAGACTTGAAACCAGAGTCTGCTGTCACTATCGAAGTCAGGGAGTCGGTTCAGCCGGATAATCCTGCCGTGGTTGTCATTAGCACTCTGGACAGGGAACTCATGAGTCTCATTTCTCATACTATCCATCACCTTGCCATCATAGCCCTCCTGTCTCGAGGCGCCGGGTACCCTCTGCGGGTCGAAATCGGCAAGGCGCCGTCGACTTTGATATATGAGCGAAATTCTACTTAGCACTGCCCTCTGATCTTTGCGAATACTTGACTAAATTACTTAGGTATTTGATAATTTCAGCGTTTCGGGAATGTTTGGGCAATTCCTATGCGATTGACAACCAAGGGTCGCTACGCGGTAACCGCAATGCTCGATTTGGCACTTCATGAGGAGGAGGGCCCGATCAGCCTTGCTGATATTTCCCAGCGGCAGGAAATTTCTCTGTCTTATCTGGAACAGCTGTTTTCCAAGCTGCGCAGAAAGCAACTGGTGACCAGTGTGCGGGGTCCTGGAGGAGGTTATGAGCTGAGACAGAATGCCGATTCCATTTTTATCGCTCAGATTATTGACGCGGTAAACGAGTCTCTGGACACGACCCGGTGTCAGGGCGCAGGTGATTGTCAGGGCGGCGAAATTTGCTTGACGCACTATTTATGGAGAGATCTAAGCCATCAGATTCATGAATTTCTGAATAACATTAGCCTTGCTGATCTGGTTGAAAAAAGTGAAATAAAGCGAATCTCTGAGAATCAGGATCGCAAGAGGGGGTTAATTACCACTGAAGTCATTGAACAGATAACGGTTTCGGCCGGTACTCTGTAACTAAATTGATTTTCTGGAGTACACAATGCAAGTTCCAATATACCTAGACTATTCATCAACTACTCCGGTTGATCCCCGGGTGGTTGATAAAATGGTGGAATGTCTGTCGATTGAGGGCAATTTTGGCAATCCCGCGTCCAGGTCCCATGTTTTTGGCTGGAGGGCGGAAGAGGCTGTAGAAACCGCTCGCCGTCACGTAGCCGATCTTTTGAATTGCGATCCCCGCGAGATAGTCTGGACCTCCGGCGCCACGGAGGCGGACAATCTTGCCATCAAGGGGGTGGCGCATTTTTATGCCAAGAAAGGCAAGCACATTATTACCTCCAAGATTGAGCACAAGGCAGTATTGGATAGCTGTCGTCAGCTTGAACGCGAAGGCTACGAGGTAACTTATCTGGAACCCCGTAGAGACGGCATAATCACACCACAGCAGGTCGAAGAGGCAATTCGACCCGATACTATTCTGGTGTCGCTGATGCATGCCAATAACGAAATTGGAGTGATCAATGACATCGAAGCAATCGGAAAGATCACCCGCGAAAAAGGGGTCATCTTTCACGTAGATGCGGCTCAGAGCACTGGAAAGCTGGAGATTGATCTTGAGACCATGCAGGTCGATCTTATGGCTCTGACGGCTCATAAAATTTACGGTCCCAAGGGAATAGGTGCGCTTTATGTGCGTCGCAAGCCGCGGGTTCGGATCGAGCCGCAGATGCATGGCGGTGGTCATGAGCGTGGCATGCGATCGGGAACTCTGCCCGCGCACCAGATTGTCGGCATGGGTGAAGCTTACCGGATAGCAAAGCTGGAGATGCAGGAGGAGAATAAACGAATCCTGAAATTGCGCAACAGACTTCTGGACGGACTTAAAGATATCGAGGAAGTATACGTAAATGGTGATCTCGAGCACCGCGTAGCCGGTAATCTGAACGTCAGTTTCAATTTTGTGGAAGGCGAATCCCTAATGATGGCGCTGCGTGATCTTGCTTTGTCCTCAGGATCCGCTTGTACGTCTGCCAGTCTCGAACCTTCCTATGTACTACGGGCGCTCGGACTGAACGACGAACTGGCTCACAGCTCTCTGCGAATCAGTATAGGTCGATTTACGACCGAGGAAGATATCGACCATGCATTGGAAAAGATTCATGATGCTGTTGCAAAATTGCGCGAACTCTCACCACTCTGGGATATGTACAAGGACGGGGTGGATTTGAGCAAAGTGCAGTGGGCAGCTCACTAATTTCTGGAGGAGTCAAATGGCTTATTCTGACAAAGTTATCGATCATTATGAAAACCCCCGAAATGTTGGAAAAATGGATGAGGCGGACGTAAACGTTGGTACGGGGATGGTGGGCGCGCCAGCGTGCGGTGACGTTATGCGCCTTCAAATCAAGGTAAATGATGAGGGTGTTATCGAGGACGCCAAATTCAAAACCTATGGTTGTGGTTCTGCAATTGCATCAAGTTCATTGCTGACCGAATGGGTCAAAGGTCGTTCTCTGGACGAGGCGACACAGATTAAAAATCAGGATATTGCAGACGAGCTTGGTTTGCCACCAGTAAAGATTCACTGTTCCGTCCTGGCCGAAGATGCTATCAAAGCGGCTATTGCCGACGTGAAGAGCAAGCGCGGAGAATAAGGCCTGAAATCGGCCTGTTGTCATTTATCGCACCATGACTATATCGCTCACACAAACTGCCGCTGAACATGTCGCCAATCAACTGGCTACTCGTGGTCATGGTATCGGCATCAGGGTGGGGGTGAAAACTACAGGCTGCTCCGGCATGGCTTATGTGCTGGAGTTTGTGGATACGCTGGAATTGGGCGATCGAGTGTTCGAAGATCATGGCGTAAAAATCGTGGTAGACCCCAAGAGCCTGGCATACATCGATGGAACAGAGATGGATTACGTAAAACAGGGTGTCAACGAAGGTTTTGAATTCAAAAACCCCAATGCCAAAGGAGAATGTGGCTGCGGGGAGAGTTTCAGTGTCTGAATCTGCCCGGCAATCAATCACTGTCGGGATCACAATTCCCCTATCTTCGCAGAAATAATCTAGTAAACGAGTTGTGTTTTCGGATAAAAGTTTTTTTGAGGTTTTTTCGATAGCGGCGAGATTTGAGGTTGATCTGATTGCGCTCGCTGACCGCTATCGAAACTTGCAGGTCCAGGTGCATCCTGACCGCGTGGCCGACGGAACCGAGCAACAGAAGCTGCAGGCCATCCAGGCCGCCAGCTATCTTAATGAAGCCTATGAGACCTTGAGTTCGCCACAGCGAAGGGCAGCCTATTTGCTGCAGTTGCGCGGAGTCGACGTCAATCGGGTAGATCAGTCGGACTTGTCTCCTGCACTGCTGCTGGAGCAAATCGAATTACGTGAACGGCTTGAAGGGTTACCCAGAGATGAGTCCGGTCTAACTCAGATGGAGCAGCTCAGAGTAAGCATCGAGGAAAGGCACCTCGAGAGCCAGGAGCAGTTTGCTCACAATATAGAACATGAGAACCTGGCGAACGCGAAAAAGCGGTATTACGAAATGCAGTATTTCGCCAAGTTAATTGCGGAAATAGATTCTTTGGAGGAAGTTCTGCTGGGCTACTAGATAATCTGGCAGCAACTTTATACCCATTTATGGCGTTATTACAGATATCGGAACCTGGTGGCAAAGGACCAAAAGTATCCAGAAAGTTCGCTGTTGGTATCGACCTCGGTACCACCAACTCGCTGGTGGCTGTCCCTTGTGGGGACAGCGTGGAAACTCTGCCGGACGATCAGGGACAGGACTTGCTCCCGTCCGTAGTTCGTTACCTCGACGGCGAGACTCAGCCGCAGGTGGGTTACTTGGCTTTGGCTAATGCCATTTCCGATCCGCTCAATACTGTGATTTCGGCAAAAAGGTTTCTTGGCAAGCGGGTAGCAGAAATTGTCGAGGCCAATCCTTTTATACCCTATCAGTTCATCAATACTGATGACAAAGAGATACCTGCCATCGACACCGCAGCAGGACCTCGCACACCACTGGAAGTTTCCGCGGATATTCTTCGTGTGCTGGCGAGTCGGGCGGAAAAATTCCTGAACGGTTCGTTAGACGGGGCGGTAATTACTGTGCCTGCGTATTTTAATGATGCCCAACGCCAACAGACCCGGGATGCAGCCAGACTTGCCGGGCTGAAAGTTCTGCGGCTTCTAAATGAGCCAACAGCAGCAGCTGTCGCTTACGGACTGGATTCCAAAGATGAAGGTAACGTTGTCGTCTATGACCTTGGCGGCGGCACTTTCGACGTGTCCATACTAAGTCTGCAGCGGGGAGTATTCCAGGTGCTTGCGACCGGCGGTGATACTAGCCTGGGGGGTGACGACTTTGATAACGTTCTTGCGAACTGGGTTATTAAACAATCGGGCAATAAAGATCCGCTGGAGCCGGCCGCTCGTAGCGAGCTTTTGGCCGCTGTCAGGGATGCCAGACATGCTCTCACGGATAGCGCGAGCGTCGCGCTGCACTTTGACAAGTGGCAAGGCACCCTTGACCGGGATACCTTCGCTGAGCTGGTTAATGAGCTAAACGATCGCACACTCAATGCTTGCCGCAGAGTGCTTCGTGATGCGGGGCTGAAAGTAGGGGATATTGATAATGTCGTGCTGGTGGGAGGTGCCACGCGGATGCCGGTAGTCAGGCATCGGGTGGCTGATTTTTTTCAACGCCAGCCTCTGGCCGACATTGATCCGGACAAGGTGGTTGCTATTGGCGCGGGCATCCAGGCCGACGTGCTGGTGGGCAATAAGCCAGGTGATTCGTTTCTGCTATTGGATGTAAATCCTTTGTCGCTGGGGATCGAGACTGTTGGTGAACTGGTAGAAAAAATCATTCCAAGAAACACTACTATCCCGGTTGCAAAGGCACAGGAATTTACTACTTTTAAAGATGGTCAGACTGCCATGCTGATTCATGTGGTCCAGGGCGAACGGGAACTGGTCAGTGACTGTCGCTCTCTGGCTCGTTTTGAATTACGCGGAATACCCCCAATGACTGCCGGTGCAGCCAAGATCAGAGTCACCTTCCAGGTTGATGCCGATGGTCTGCTCAGTGTGAACGCTACCGAAGTGAGCACCGGGACTACTGCTGAGATTCAGGTAAAACCCAGCTATGGACTGAGCAGTAATGTCATTGAAGAAATGCTCAAGGCTTCCCAGCGATATGCGGAGGAAGATATGAAGGCGCGGGCGCTGAATGAGGCTCGTATCGAAGCACAGCAAATTCTTGATGCCCTGGTCGGCGCATTGATATCGGATAGTAATCTACTGACAGAGGATGAGTTGGACAGAATCAAGACCGCTACCGGCAAATTAGAGACTGCGCTGCAAACTCAGGACAGTCGACAAATCCAAGAATTGACCGCAAAGCTCAATGCAGAGACAGCCGAGTTTGCTACCAGACGAATGGACAAGGAGATTGTTCGGGCCTTGCGCGGGGAGGCAATCTCCTCTGTCCATGATAGCTAGCGGCGTTCCTTTTTCAGTTATGATTGCCAGGTAACAGGTACCCTATGCCCAAGATCACTTTTCTACCCCATGAAACTATTTGTCCCCAGGGTGCCGAAGTGGAAGCCGATAGCGGAGAAAGCATATTAAATGCTGCGTTGCGCAACAGGATTCCTATCGAACATGCGTGTGAGAAATCATGTGCCTGCACTACCTGCCATGTCATTGTTCGCGCGGGTTTCTATTCCCTCGAAGACGCGTCCGAAAACGAGGAGGACTATCTCGACAAGGCATGGGGTCTGGAGGCCGAATCGCGACTCAGTTGTCAGGCACTAGTGGCTGAGGAAGATTTAGTAATCGAAATCCCCAAGTACACCATCAATATGGTGTCCGAATCCCATTAATTTGCTAGTCGTGAAATAGAGCTAGCTGCCAGTTTATCGTTCTGGAATGTGAGGAGATAGTTTTATGAAGTGGACCGATATCAACGATATCGCCATCGAACTGGCTGATGCTCATCCGAATACAAATCCCCAGTATGTTAATTTTGTTGATTTACATAATTGGGTCTGTGAGTTGGAAGATTTTGATGACGATCCAGGTCGAGGTGGCGAGAAAATTCTCGAAGCTATCCAGGCTGCCTGGATAGAGGAAGCCGATGACTGATTGCTATGGTAGCTACCAGCATCGATTGGCAGGGAAAAAACCATATAAAACATTGGCTAGAGACCGTATAATGCGCGCTCTCTGAAATCAGTTGCAATTCATATCGAGGAACAGGCATGGCGATTGAACGTACCTTATCCATAATCAAGCCGGATGCGGTGTCTAAAAATGTCATTGGCGAAATATACAGCCGTTTTGAAAAAGCCGGGCTGAAAGTTGTGGCTGCAAAAATGCTGCAGTTGAATGACGATACTGCCGGAGGTTTTTATGCGGAGCACAGGGAACGGCCATTCTATCCTGACCTGATTTCGTTCATGACGTCCGGCCCGGTCATGGTGCAGGTTCTGGAGGGTGAAAACGCAGTAGCTCTTAATCGTGAACTGATGGGCTCTACCAATCCGGCTGAAGCTGCCCCCGGCACTATTCGAGCCGACTTTGCCAAGTCCATTGATGCGAATGCAGTACATGGGTCCGATTCGCTAAAGTCGGCGGAGCGGGAAGTCTCTTATTTCTTCAAAGATCAGGAGATCTGCAGCAGCTGACGGCGTACCCGTTTCGCGATCTAGCAAAGCTATGAGCGAGTCTGAAAGAATCAATCTGGTTGGATTAAGCCTGCCCAAAATGCAGGCTTTTTTCGTGGGCCTGGGCGAAAAACCTTTTCGCGCTACTCAGGTTATGCGATGGATTCATCAGCGCGGCGTGACCGACTTCCAACAGATGACTGATGTCAGCAAGACGTTGCGGGACCGTTTGGCAGCAATAGCCGAGATCAGATTGCCAGCGGTGATTGACGAATACCACTCAGTTGACGGCTGTTGCAAATGGATCATCGAAGTGGAAAGTGGCAGTCGGGTCGAAGCTGTATTTATTCCTGAGGCCGGCAGGGGCACGCTGTGTGTATCCTCGCAGGCCGGCTGCTCCCTGGACTGCAGTTTTTGCGCTACCGGCAAGCAGGGCTTTGATAGCAATCTGACAGTGGCAGAGATAATCGGACAGCTCTGGTGGGCCAACAAGAAGCTAGGCGGATTCGATAGTCCAACGGAGCGGCCCGTCAGTAATGTGGTTATGATGGGCATGGGTGAGCCTCTGCTGAATTTCGATAACGTTGTCGACGCGGTCAACTTGATGATGGAGGATCTCGCCTATGGACTATCCAAACGCAGAGTCACGATCAGCACCTCCGGCGTCGTTCCCGCGATTGAAAAGCTCAAGCACTCCACCGATGCATCCCTGGCGATTTCACTTCATGCGCCCAATGACGACTTGCGCAGTGAAATAATGCCTATCAATCGCCGCTACCCGATCAGACAGCTGCTTGATTCTGTTAGGGGATATATGGACAGTCTGCCGGACAAGCGGGTGCCCGTGATTGAATACACCCTTATCGCCGGTGTCAACGACCATCGGGAGCATGCCCGGGAACTTGCGGAGTTGTTGGCGGAATTCCCGTGCAAAATTAACCTGATTCCGTTCAATCCTTTTTCTCTCTCCGATTACCGCACTCCGAGCAACAATGTAATTGGGAATTTTCGCCAGATACTGCAGCGAGCCGGATTTACCGTGACAATTAGAACCACCCGGGCAGACGATATAGGAGCGGCTTGTGGTCAATTGGTGGGTGAGGTGCAAGATCAAACTCGGCGCAGTGGGCGTTATCAGGCGCGGAACCAGACGCTTGAGGTTGATGTCAAACGAGATAGTGCGAAATTGACGATATCTGCCGAAACACTAAGGTAAAGCAGACTACTCATTACCAATATTATGGAATTATCGAACATTGTAGGCATCGTGGTAGCAATCCGCAGATTTGGCGTGAGGCTGCGCCTGCTAGTTGTCTCCGGGGTGCTGCTGGCTGGCTGCGTGACCACGACGACCGGTGGTTTCACCCCCGAGGCTTCGGAAGAAGAGGCGCTCGAGGATTATATTCAACTGGCGGTTGCCTACTACGATGCCAATGATATGGCTAACGCCAGGCGTCACATCAATAACGCCATGGCAATCAACGATAGAAGTTCCGAGGCCCATAACATTCTTGCCCTAGTACACCAGCGGGAAGGTGATCTGGATCTGGCCGACGAGGTTTTCCGGCGCGCCATTCGTCTGGATTCGAGTAACTCCAGAGCCCGCAACAATTATGCGGCGTTTCTTTTCGCTCAGCAGCGATTTGCGGATGCTTACCGGCAGCTGGAAACTGTCGCCAACGATACCACTTACGAAGGTCGCGCCATTGCATTTGAAAATCTCGGTCGCAGCGCCCTGCGCCTGAATAATACCGACAGCGCGTCGAACTCGTTTGAGCGGGCGCTGCAATTGAATAGTAATCTTTACGTCTCTGCCCTCGAATTGGCACAGATTCGATTCAATCAGGGTGACTATGAATCCGCGAGGAATTTGTTTAACCAATATCTGACTATTAAAGACTTTTACAGCGTTCCTCATACTCCCCGGAGTCTCTGGGTGGGCATACAGATTGAGGGTCATTACGAGAACAGTGAAGCTGTAGACGGATTCGTCCGGCTTCTGACGACACTGTACAGTGAATCGCCGGAATTTCGGCTTTATCAGAACCTCGCAAATGGAAACTGAAATCGAAAACGGCGACAGTGCGGAAATCGAAGTCGAACTTGGCGATCCGACCGTTGGGGACTGCCTCAGGGCAGAACGCGAGCGACAGGGCATATCGGAAAAGCAGGCGGCAGATCTCCTGCACATCACCATGCATTACGTGCGCGCCATTGAAAGCGACAGTTATGAGAAATTACCCGGAATCGTATTTGCGCGTGGTTATATTAAAAGCTATGGATTATTGCTTGGACTGGATAACGAAGATCTGATCGAACGTTTTGATGCCATGGTGGCGGAGCGTTCCGGAGAGGCTCGCAATCAGGTCGAGTCCGAGCGTCGAAATGAAAGGCAAGGCCAGCTTTTTGTCTGGTCACTGATTGCGCTGGCCGCTTTTGTGCTTGGATACCTGGTTGTGTGGGCTTACTTCAAGTTTTCTGATGCCGGCCAGAATGGGGTCGTGGCAGCTTCGGTAACTAGAGACCAAGCGCCTCTTTCTGTGATCCAGTCAGAATTCGATGTAGCGATTCTGCGGGGAGAGGTGCTGCGCTCACCACTGTCTTTACCAAACTCGCAACCGAAGGCGACAGATTTTGCACAGTCCGAGGCGGTCGCGAGGCGGATCAGGGGTTCATTGCGGTCGGATTTAAAGGTCCTTCCCGGGCGCTTGGCTCGCGAGCGGGACGGGGGGCAATTCACTGAAGTAATCACTCTGGGCACGGATCTGCTGCAGGTTACTTTCGTGGACAGCGGCTGGATTGAGATTGGCGGTGCCGATAATGCGCCTATCTACCGAAATATTCATCGCCCGGGTGATGTTCTGCAGGTGACCGGTCGCGCGCCATTCGACGTTTTGTTGGGAGATGCCGGGTCCGCATCGATTAAATTGAATCAGTTGAATGTGCCGGTTGTTGATGACATTCGAATAGACAATACCGCCAGACTGCTAGTCGGCTTATAATCCTGGCCCATGAGATCGAATACCGAGATAGCGCGACGCAGAACACGCCAGATTATGATAGGCAATGTGCCGGTCGGTGGTGATGCACCAATTTCTGTGCAAAGCATGACCAATACAGAGACCCGGGACGTCAAGGCTACTCTGGCACAGATTAACCGACTGGTAGCAGCCGGCGTGGATATTGTCCGCGTATCAGTGCCGTCTCTGGACGCGGCCGAGGCCTTCAAGGTCATTCGACAAAGTGTCTCGATTCCGCTGGTTGCGGATATCCATTTTGATTACAAAATCGCGTTGAAAGTTGCCGAATACGGTGTCGATTGCTTGCGCATTAATCCCGGTAATATTGGCAGTGCAGACCGTGTCAGGGCAGTTATCGACTGTGCCAGAGACAAGGGTTTGCCTCTCCGGATCGGAGTGAATGCGGGCTCGCTCGGAAAAGCATTGCTCCGGAAGTACAAGGAGCCGAATGCCGAGGCGATGGTTGAGTCTGCGCTGACTCAGATAGATATTCTTGACCGGCTCGATTTTCAGAATTTCAAAATTAGCCTTAAAGCATCTGAAGTATTCATGACCTTAAAAGCCTACCGTACTCTCGCGGACCAGATAGAACAGCCGTTTCACCTGGGTATCACAGAGGCTGGGGGGCTGCGCTCGGGCACAGTCAAGTCTGCCATCGGGTTAGGTGCTCTGTTAATGGAGGGTATCGGAGATACCATTCGGGTTTCACTGGCAGCCGATCCGGTGGAAGAGGTGCGGGTTGGATTTGACATACTAAAGAGTCTCGGCTTGCGGCACAAAGGCGTTAATTTGGTGGCTTGTCCGAGCTGTTCGCGACAAAATTTTGACGTGATTTCGGTGGTCAATGAGTTGGAAAATCGTCTCGAAGATATCACTACTCCTATAGATGTTGCCGTTATCGGCTGCATTGTCAATGGACCCGGCGAAGCGAAGGTCGCCGAGATTGGCCTGACTGGAGCCAGCCCCGCTAATCTGGCTTATGTGAATGGCGAGCCCGATCACAAAATCAGTAACGAACAGTTGGTAGACGAACTGGAGGCGATGGTCCGACGGCGGGTAGCGGAAAAGAACTCGGCCCAGATCAAAAAGGACGACAACATAATTGCAATCGGTTGAGGCTTACGTCTCATCGTTTGATCCAAGTTAACGCTATGGCAAAAATCCAGGGTATTCGGGGTATGAACGATGTTCTCCCCACCGAAACGCCAGTTTGGCAGTATCTTGAACGTTGTTTTCAAGGCGTGGTGGCGCGCTACGGTTATCGCGAGATTCGTTTTCCGATACTTGAGCAAACCCAGTTGTTCAAGCGCTCTATCGGAGAAGTGACCGATATCGTTGAAAAAGAAATGTACAGCTTCGATGATCGTAATGGGGAAAGTTTAAGTTTGCGGCCCGAAGGTACCGCCGGGAGTGTGCGCGCCACTGAACAACACGGCTTGCTTTATAACCAGCAGCAGCGATTATGGTATCAAGGTCCGATGTTTCGACACGAGCGACCGCAAAAAGGGCGATACCGACAGTTCCATCAATTCGGTATTGAAGCCTTTGGAATGGCGGGTCCAGATATCGATGCGGAAGTCATCCTGCTGTCTGCAATGCTTTGGGAGGAGCTTGGCATCACGGATGCGGTTACCCTGCAGATCAATAACATAGGCAGTGCCGCTGATCGGCAGAGATTTGGCACAGCGCTGGTAGCGTACTTACAAGAGCATATTGAAGCACTCGATGCTGATAGCCGTCGCAGGCTCGACAGCAATCCGCTCAGAATTCTGGATAGCAAGGATCCGGATACTCAGGCATTGCTCGAAGATGGGCCGGTGCTCAGTGACTATCTCGACCGGGACAGCGCACTGCACTTTGAAAGCCTCAAGACATTACTCAGGGGCGCCGGGGTCTGCTTTCAGGAAAATCTCCGTCTGGTTCGCGGCCTCGACTATTACAACAATGCAGTTTTCGAGTGGACCACCGATGTGCTGGGTGCCCAGGGCACGGTTTGTGCTGGCGGCCGTTATGACAGCCTGGTTCAGCAGTTGGGCGGCAGACCAACTCCGGCGGTCGGATTCGCCATTGGCGAAGAAAGGCTCGTGCTGTTGCTAGAGGAATTGGGCGTTGTTCCCCGGGAGCAACTTTTTCGGGTGGATGCCTATCTGGCAATTGTTGGCGAAGAGCTTGTCGGTCAGGGGCTGCAACTTGCGGAATCCCTGCGACGGCAGTTTCCAGACCTGAGATTGCAGGTAAATTGCGGAGGCGGGAAGTATAATAGCCAGATTAAGAAAGCATTCAGTAGCGGTGCCCGGGTGGTGATTGTGCTTGAGCTTGAGCAGGGACAGAGTCCACCGATAAGTGAAGTGAAGCTGCGGACCCTCGATGAATCTGCCCAATCTGCAAGCATTGCACTTCCTGAGTTGAACAATGAACTGGAAAATTATTTATAACACCTTGATTTAACGAAAATATTATAGATAATCTGGGTCCGCGAGAATAATCAGGAGTAGCTTGTGGCGTTACACGCAGCTGAAGAAGAGAGCATAGAAGCCCTCAAAAAGTGGTGGGAAGACAACGGCACTGCGATAACCGTGGTAGTGGTGGCCGCAGCCTTGGTATGGGGAGGGTGGACTTTCTGGCAAAGCTCCACACGGGCTGCTAGCGCGGCGGCATCTGATATCTATGAGGAAATCCTCTCTATTGCTGCCATCGAGCCCGGGGATACAGTTTCCGATACTGATCGTACCCGTATAGTAAATCTGGCTGAACAGTTGCAGGTTGATCACTCGGGCACTGTGTACGCACTCTACGGCGCGCTATTCGCAGCTCAGCAGGCTGCTGCTACAAATAATCTTGATGAAGCGGAAGACCAGCTGACCTGGTTGCTGGATAATGCACAGGCCGGATTGTTTGGTAATACTGATGAAGGTTTGTTACTCACGGCTCAGCTACGGCTGGGCCGGGTGTTGTCGGCCAAAGGGGAGGCAGATCGGGCGTTGGCACTTATCGACAGTTTGGATCCGGGAAGTTTTGAAGCTGATTTCGCCGAGCTGCGCGGTGATATTTATGTGCAGCAGGGCCGCCTGGTAGATGCCAGGGATGCGTACACGACGGCCTCGCAGACTGGCTCCAGTGGTAGCAGTTTTTTACAGATGAAGCTGGATGAGCTGGGTAATCTGAACTGACAGCAAAGCACCTATTACTTTCATCTATGAATATCGAAGCTAAGCAAGCTATCACGAAAACCAGCAGGCAGGGTCATTTGCTGAGGCTACTCTGTGCCTCGATGTTTCTCGGGGTGCTGGCAGGTTGCAGTAATTTAAATCCGATGACGTGGTTTGCAGACGAGGAGGGCGAGCAGCCGGCAGAGCTGGTTGAAATTAGCGAGGAGGCCGACCTGCAGCGACTCTGGTCGGTGAATGTCGGTAATGGGCAGGGAGGCAAGTACAACGAGCTGGAGCCGGCCCTGGACGGCAACCTCATTTTCGCAGCCAGTCAAGACGGCGATGTGCTGGCAATAAACGTAACCGGCGGTGACGTCGTATGGCGGACTCGAACGCGGGAGAATATCAGCGGGGGCGTTGGTGCGGGTGACGGTATGGTGCTGATAGGAACTGAAAACGCCGAGGTGATTGCGCTCGCGCAGAACGATGGTAGCGAACTGTGGCGTGCATCGGTTACCAGCGAAGTATTGTCTCCTCCTCAAACCAACGGCGACGTGGTCGCACTGCAAACTGTAGATGACAAATTGATTGCCCTCGATGTTGCAACAGGCGAGCAGCGCTGGATCTACGAGGCCAATCTGCCTGTTCTCACTTTGCGTGGCACGAGCAGGCCGGTGTTTGTTGGACCTGTTGTAATCGCCGGGTTCAGTAATGGAACACTGGTCGCGGTGAGCGCTGATGACGGTATATGGCGCTGGGAAGAGCGCGTCGCAGTGCCTCAAGGTCGCTATGATATCGACCGGGTAATCGACGTAGACGGAGACCTGCTGGTTAGCCAGAACGTGGTGCTGGCAACTAGTTATCAGGGCAATGTGATGGGTTTCGACATTCAAAGCGGCCGTATAGTCTGGGGTATCGAAGGTTCGAGCTATCACGGACTCGCTGAGGGATTTGGCAATCTTTACATATGCAATGATAGAGGTCACATAATCGCCATTCGGAATAATAGCGACAATGAAGTGTGGCGCAATGAAAATCTGGATCTGAGGGAGGTTACTGCCCCAACTGCTTTCAGCAACTACATTGCCGTGGCGGATTTTGAGGGCTACGTGCACCTTCTGTCCCAAATTGATGGCCGTATCGTGGGCCGGACCCGCGTTGACGGGGACGGCGTTCGCGCACGGCTTATCGCTAATGCAAATACTCTCTACGCGTTTGGCAATAGCGGCAGACTCACCGCTTTAGCGATACAATAACCGCCCTATCATTTTCCAGACTAGCAATTTGCTCCCGGATACTTCCATGAGGCCTGTCATTGCCCTGGTCGGACGTCCCAATGTGGGAAAGTCCACGCTTTTCAATCGACTCACCCGCAGTCGCGACGCGCTGGTGGCAAATATTCCCGGACTGACGCGGGATCGACAGTATGGGCAGGGGCTACTGGGTGCTAGTCCATATATCGTAATCGATACCGGCGGGATTTCAGGTGATGAGCAGGGTATTGACTTTGAGATGGCAGCACAGTCGCTGCAGGCTATTGAAGAGGCTAATGTGGTTCTTTTCATGGTCGATGCCAGGGATGGTCTTACTCCGACCGACAGTTTCATACTTGATCACTTGCGTAAAAATAATAAAACGGTTTACCTCGTGATTAACAAAGTAGATGGTCTGGATGTAGATCAGGCCATGAGCGAGTTCTATGTGACTGGCATGGAGTTTCTGTTTCCAATAACAGCGACTCAGGGCCGCGGTGTTACAAAAATGATAGATAGCGTGCTCTCAGAATTTCCCGAGCACGCACCTGAAGGTGAAGATCTTGCTGCTGGCGACGAGAATATCAAAATCGCCATAGCCGGTTGCCCTAATGTCGGAAAGTCAACCCTGGTAAACCGCATGTTGGGCGAAGAACGAGTAGTGGTCTACGATCAGCCGGGAACGACCCGGGATAGTATTTATATTCCTTTTGAACGGCATGGCCGGCAATACACGCTGATAGATACAGCGGGAATACGACGTCGCGGGAAAACCCGAGAGGTGGCAGAGAAATTTTCTGTCGTCAAATCACTGCAATCGATTCAGGATGCCAACGTTGTAATAATGGTGCTCGACGCCCAGAAAGGAATAGTAGAGCAGGACATGCATCTGCTCGACTATGTAATTCAGGCCGGCCGCGGACTAGTAATAGCCCTCAACAAATGGGACGGTATGGATGACCATCAGCGGGATGATGTAAAGTCAGAGGTCAAAAGGCGACTCGCCTTTGCCGACTTTGCACAAGTGCATTATATCTCAGCGCGTCATGGCACTGGCGTGGGGGATTTGTACAGGTCGGTCCACAAGGCCTATAAATCTGCACGCAAAGAGTTCTCTACTAATCTTCTGACCCGAATATTGCAGGCGGCCACTAGCGAACACGCCCCTCCAACGATCAATAATCGGCGCATAAAGCTTCGTTACGCACATGTCGGGGGGCACAATCCGCCGATCGTTGTAATTCACGGTAAGCAAACCGACAAGCTTCCCGACTCTTATCGACGCTTTCTGGAAAAGTACTTTCGCAATGCCCTGAAGCTGGAAGGGACGCCAATTAGAATAGAGTTTAAAAGCAGCGATAATCCTTTCACCGAAAAAGAAAAAAATTTATCGCCCCAAAAAGTTGCCCAGAAACGGCGCATCAAAAAAAATCGTGAGGCACGAAGAGTCAGAAGCTGAGATTGCGCCATGAAATTCCGGAAACCTTATTCAAGAGTCGTCCTGCTACTGGGTAGCATCCTGATGATGCTTTATCTGCTTGGATACATTCCGGTTCTTGATTCCCGATACCGACCGTCAGCGTCAGCTGTCTATCGGCCGGACGAGGGCGAAGCGTTTGGGGAGTATATTGGCCAGACAAGAGATCGAATCGAGGCGTCGCTGGAGGCCCATTTTTACAGTAAACAGGACTGGCCATTTGGGCCGGATTACCCGATCGAAAAAGTTGTGCAGATGCGGGCGCCGTTCGAGTTACCGCCGCTTGCCGCCGACTGCGGCGATGATAATGATGTTGAGAACAGGGGATTCTTGCTGATTCACGGCCTGACGGATTCTCCCTACCTGCTGTCCGAACTGGCAAATTCTCTCAAACAGAAATATCCGTGCTCGCATGTTAGAAGCGTGCTGGTCCCAGGTCACGGAACCGTGCCTGGCGACCTTTTGAATGTGGAACTGGATGATTGGCGTCAGGTGGTACGCTATGGCGTGCGGAGTTTTGCTTCGTTGGTAGATGAGCTCTATCTGGTTGGGTATTCCAGCGGTTCCCTGCTTGCTCTCGACTATTTTCAAGAAAATCCCGAAGATGGATTGATCAGCGGATTCATTCTACTGTCACCTGGATTTGCCGCTGCAGAAAAAAGCATCGCGCTCGCTCCCTGGCTCAAGTATCTGGTGCGCTGGGTAAGCCGAGGTGCGGACGCTGATGCTGCAAAGTACGATTCCATGCCAACCAATGCTGCTGCACTATTTTATAATTTGACGGTCAAGGTTAGCGACTCTGTCAGGTCTGAGCTTGACCGACCGGTCTTCATGGTTATGAGCGGAGATGATACGACAGTAGATGCTGATTACGCTGCAGAGTTTTTTTGTTCCAGATTTGGCAATGATAAGCGCAAATTGATATGGTACCGAAGCCTCGTCACTGGCACGACTCCGCCGGTTAACTGCAGTGGTTTGCAAATTGTAGACGTTGCTGCTTCAGATTCTCGATTTATCAGTCATTCCCACGTCGCAATTAGCATGCCTCCTGAAAATGAACACTACGGGCTGGATGGACATTATCCCGTCTGCTCCGCTTATGTTGAGGACCCGGAGTTATTGGCTAGCTGTGTTGACGATGATTACGAAACTTTGTACGGCGAGGGCAACCTTCGAGACGAAAACGGGCGATATCAGGGTAAGCTGCTGCGTCGCGCCACTTTCAATCCCCATTACCGGGAAATGCTGTCCGCGATGACCTGTTTTATCGACGCAGATTGTGCTGATTAATGCGCCTGCCGTGAGCGGGAGAGCCCTATGCAACGCTTGACACTTGAGGCTATAGAGGCGGCAGCCGTCAGGCTGTCCGGACATGCAACTGTTACTCCGTTGCTCACTAACAGTGTGCTTAATGAGAATACAGGGGCTGATGTTTACCTGAAGGCGGAAAATCTCCAGCGCATCGGAGCCTTCAAGTTTCGCGGTGCTTTTAATCGGCTAAGTCAATTTGACGAGCAGCAGCGTAGTCGGGGGGTAGTGGCGTTTTCTTCGGGTAATCATGCGCAGGGAGTGGCCCTTGCCGCAAAAATCCTGGGTATGTCAGCGACAATCGTGATGCCCGAAGATGCTCCTGAAGTAAAGGTGGCGGGCACCAGGGCTCTTGGTGCCGAAATTCGCTTCTTCAATCGATGGCATGAGTCGCGCGAGCAGATTGCCCGGGAAATTTCCGACCAAACTGGCAAGGTGTTGGTTCCTTCGTATGATGATTTTGACATCATGGCCGGGCAGGGTACCTGCGGACTTGAACTCGTCAGGCAATTGCAGGAGCTGGGTAAAACACCTGACGTGATTCTCTGTCCGGTGGGAGGCGGGGGGTTGATAGCGGGAGTATCGACAGCGGTCAGAGAACTGCTTCCGCAGATTCACATTTGCGGCGTAGAGCCAGAAAATTTCGATGATCACGCCAAATCAATGCAAGCCGGCGAAAGGCAGGCAATACAGGGCGGGACGCAATCCATTTGTGATGCGTTACTGGCCACCGCCCCGGGTGAGCGAACCTGGTCGGTAAATCAGATCACTGTAGATGAGTTTGTCTCGGTCTCCGATTCTGAGGTTAGAGAGGCGATGCGATTTGCATTTCACTATCTCAAACAGGTAGTGGAGCCGGGCGGCGCTGTTGGCCTGGCGGCATTACTAAACACAAAACTGTCACTTCGAGGTAAACGGGTTGTGATAGTACTTTCTGGTGGCAATGTGGATTCGGCTGTGTTGTGCAGTTGCCTCGAGACTCAGGAAGAAAAGGTATCCTAGTGTGGTGAGAACCGGTGAATAGAGTCCTTATTCTCAAAACTGGAAACACGGTTCAGAACTTGCTGGTGCGCGGAGAAGATTTCGAAGACTGGTTTGTCTCCGGTTGTGGTATCTCTCGCGACAATTTCGATGTAGTAGAATTATTCCGGGGCGATAATTTGCCGGACATCTCGAGTTATTGTGGAATCATAGTTACTGGCTCTCCGGCCTTTGTCACCGATCGTGAGGATTGGAGTGAACACGGCGCTGAATTTTTACGCCTCGCCGTACAAAAAAATGTGCCACTTCTGGGCGTCTGTTATGGCCACCAGTTGCTTGCCCATGCCCTCGGTGGACGTGTGGATTTCCATCCGCGAGGTCGAGAAATAGGCTCAGTAGATATACGCTTGCATCAGGCCGGGAAAACAGATCCGCTGATGTCGGGTTTGCCTGCAAGTTTTACCGCACAGGTATCCCACAGTCAGACGGTTGTGAGATTGCCGGATAATGCGATCTTGCTTGCCGGCAACGAATTTGATCAACATCAGGCCTTCAGGGTTGGAACAAACGCCTGGGGCCTGCAGTTTCATCCTGAATTCTCGGAGCGAGTAATTGAGGCATACATCAGGGAGCGGAGGCAGATGCTGTTGCGGGAGGGGCTGGATCCCGATCAATTACTAAAGCAAATCAGACCGTCACCTCAGGCCTCGGCAATATTGCAACGATTTGCAAATATTGTGCTGCAATCATAAATCGATTGTCAGCGATACGTTGATTTCGTCAGTCTCGAAGCATCAATTGGAGTGCTGTTTCAATCGCCACTGGCTTCGATAAAGGCCTCGTCAACCAGCTCAACCAGGCGGGTCACCGTGGTGACGCTTGCCAGGCTTCCATTTATAAAAATAGTTGGCGTTGATCTTACTCCGGCTGCGGTTCCACCCCGCTGATCATTCCGAACTTTCTCCATAACATCGTCCGCATCCATGTCGGCGTGCAGGCGCTCGACATCCAGATTGAGCTCCAGCGCATAACTGTCAAATTCGCTCAGTGGATCGGAGGCTGGTCCCCACAGTCCTTGATTGAGAAACAGATAGTCGTGAATTTCCCAGAATCTATCCTGTCTGCTGGCGGCCTCCGCGTAGAGAGAAGCTTGCCAGGCATTTGGATGCGTGCTGGTAATAGGGAAATGACGAAAAACCACGTGTGCCTTATCACTGATTGCAGGCCATGCTCTCGACATCAGCTGATTTTCCTGGGCGCAAGCCGGACACTGGAAATCTGCATAAACGGTTATGGTGACTGGGGTGGACTGATCTCCCCTGATGTGATCGGTGTCTGCCAGTTCCACAGGAGAATAGGTTGGCCCCTGGGACAACAAGGTGAACAGAACCAGCAGACCGAAAAGTGGTGCGACTACGTAAATGCTAACTTTGGCCGCCAGTTTCTGATTTTGTTGCTTGCGCACAGCCTGCTGTTGTTTTTGCTGCTTTTTCAATTTTTGTTGTTCACGCTTGTTCATCAACTGCTCCGCGGTTACAAGCTGTAAAAACCGAGACTATAAACTGATTACCGGTCAGGTTCAAAGTCGGTATTTGGAGGGGTAAAGTCTGATCCGAATCTTACGGTGATTTTCCGATGGGAAGTTATCGATCGCATCGTTACAGAAGCATTCACTCCGCTTCGTCATGGTCGAGACTGAGATCTTGCACCTGCAATACCTTCGACTCCACTGTGGCCGTCTGTAATCTCGTTGTGATGATGCTACCCTTCTTTAAATCTGTGCTGGTTCGCAAGACCTGATGTTTTTGGTCGTAGGTTATGCTGTATCCCCTTGCCAGTACATTTAGCGGACTCACAGCATTCAGGTTGCGTGCCAGTTGATTCAGATTGCTGGTCTTGTTGCTGAGACAGGAGGTCATTCCGCGGAACAGTCGTCCAGAAAGGCTGATCTGGCTGTCGCGCAGTCCGGTTAATCTGCGCCAGGGAGAATTCGACAGGAGAGTCCTGCGCAGCCCGCGAATACTGCTCTTGCGCTGCCCAATTTGCCAGTGCAGGATTCGTCCGAGACGCGTTTCCAACAGGTCCAATTTATGCGCATGATCCTGTAATCGTCTGCCCGGGTGTTTTAGCTGTCGCGCGAGCCAGTCAATCTTTTGGGCTGACTGTCGCATGCTTGTGCCTATCTCACTGACCAGTCTGTGCTGGTAAGACAGCAGGTACTGTCTATACTCTTGCTGATTGGGGCTTAATAATTCTGCGGCCGCTGAGGGTGTGGGTGCGCGTAAATCTGCAACAAAATCAGCGATAGTAAAATCAATTTCATGACCAACTCCGCAGACCAGAGGCAACCGGCTGTTAAAAATAGCTCGCGCCACGGATTCTTCGTTAAAGGCTTGCAGATCCTCCAGCGAGCCGCCACCTCTTGCTAGCAGTATCGCTTCCAGCTGCAGTCTTTCTGCCAGTCGATTCGCTGTTTCAATGGCCGAGACTATTTCCCTTGCTGCATCGTTACCCTGCACCGCGACCGGCAGGAGGGTGATTCGGATGGCGGGAAAGCGGCGCTGGAAAACAGTCAAGATATCTCTGATAGCCGCCCCGGTCGGTGATGTTATGACGCCGATATGTCTGTAACATTTTGTGATGGGCTGCTTATGTTCATCCCTGAAGATGCCTTCCTCAGACAGACGGGCTTTCAGTTCCTCGAATGCTCTTCTCAGTGCCCCACTGCCGGCTTCTTCCATGTCATCGATGATCAGCTGGTAATCGCCTCTGGCCTCATAGATGCTGAGTCGTCCCCGAACCAGCGCACCAATTCCATTGGCTGGTCGAAAGCGAACCTTCCGATTGCTGTTTCTAAACATGGCGCAACGCAGCTGCGAGTGTTCGTCCTTCAGAGTAAGGTACCAGTGC
>Ga0181593_10000698_pt1 | contig 29512 bp, 26 predicted proteins | sample 071ome_19_FD_133756 | JGI IMG/M metagenome (GOLD analysis project Ga0181593, IMG submission 133756) | Coastal salt marsh microbial communities from the Groves Creek Marsh, Skidaway Island, Georgia - 071413AT metaG (megahit assembly) | ecosystem: Environmental > Aquatic > Marine > Intertidal...
AATCCGGTTTGTCAGCGGTGTAGTACTGCACACCGATTTTGATCCGGTCACGCCCCTGGGCCAGGCGGTGAGCATTGGTGTCGCGCAGGGAATAGACGCAGCCGCAGTATTCCTGCTGGTAGAACTCCTCACGCTTGCTGATTTCGATCATGCGCTGGGAACCGCCGCCTTTACGCCAGTTGTAGTCCCAGTAGACCATACCGTCGTAACGCGAAGCCGCACGAACACCGCAGTGATTGATCTGGGCCATGTTTTTCCAGCGGGAGATACCCAGGGATGATGAGATGACCGGGAAGCCATGCTCCTGGGCATACAGCGCGGTGCGTTCGAAACGCATATCGAAGCACTTGGTACAGCGTTCACCGCGTTCCGGTTCCATCTCCAGGCCCTTGATGCGCTCGAACCAGTTATCGGTGTCGTAATCGGCATCGATGAATTCTATGCCGTGCTTTTCGGCAAACGCGATGTTCTCATCTTTGCGCAGTTCGTACTCACGCTTGGGATGAATGTTGGGGTTGTAGAAAAAGATGGTGTAGTCGATACCGGAGGCATGCAGGGCTTCCATGACCTCGCCGGAACAGGGCGCACAACAGGAGTGCAGCAGCAACTTGTCGGCGCCGCCAGGCAGTTCGAGTTTGGGTCTGTCAGTCTGGTTCATGGGGGAGTCCGCATTCAGGGATGATTACCCTACCATATTTCCTGATTTTCTTGGAGTGGAGCTATGACGCTTTGAGGTTGAAAAGACGGTGTTAATGGCATTCTGTGTAATCACGGATAGCATGGGGTGGCCTTTATCTACCTGGCGCTCCAGTGACAGCAGGTAAAACTGTTCGCGGACATCACTCGTGCGGCCAATGATTTTGACACCATAGTGTCTGCACACTTCTTTCTCGATAATGGAGGGCATGAAAAAGGCGCCTGCACCTGTTTCTCCGAATGCCTTGAGCAGGGCGCTGTCATCAAATTCGCCGACTATATTCGGGGCAATTTCCTCCATCATGAACCACTGATCAAGGGCGGGGCGAATTGTGCTGTTGCGTGTCGGTAGCAGCAGGGGCTTGTGGTTCAGGCAGTCGGGAAATTTGCTGCCCAGTGTTCTCGCCAAGGTGGGTGTTGCAAAGCAGGTCATCGGGCTTTCTCCCAACTTGTGATTGTACGCCTTGATGCTGTAAGCAGAATTTACTGGCATGTCACTGAGTATGATGTCCAGTTCACGAATGGCCAGTCTTGAAATGAGTTGGTCAAAGCTGCCTTCATGACATACCAGACTGATATTGGCGTTATCCATCACGGGTGCAAGTATCTTGTAGGCGATGATCTTCGGGATACCGTCCATCACACCCACATTGAGTTCACCCTGGTCAAGCAGGCCGCCACTGCGCAGATATTCTCCGAGTTCTTCCCCGATGCTGAAAAGCTGGTCGGCATATTTGAATACCACCTTGCCCTTGTTGGTCAGTACCAGATGCCGTCCCTGTTTTTCGAACAGTTTCGCTCCGATACTGTCTTCAAGCAGGGAAATTTGTCCGCTGATGGTTTGTGGCGTGATATGAAGAATTCTGCTGGCCTGGGTAATGCTGCCCGAACGGGCCACAACCCTGAAGTAATTCAGATGCTTGTAATTGATGTTCATAAGTCGGATCGTTTGTTCGGAAAAATCGAATTAATTTTTATAGAAATACGAATATTCCGATGAATTGGGTTGGTCTAGGATGTTCTCCAGGTTAAACGAAAGGAGAGTGAAATGAGTATCCATATCCAGGCACGAGGATTTACACTGACCAATGCCCTGACAGATGCAGTAAGAAGCAATTTGATGGATGTGCTTGAAGCGCATCGCGATGTCGAAAAGGTTGATGTGAGGTTGGAGGATATCAATAGCCGTCAGCATGGCGGTGTTGACAAGCGCTGCCAGGTTGTCCTGAAGCTTGCCCACGCACCCACACTGATCATGCGCTCAACACAGCATGACATGTACCTGGCTATCAGGCATTGCGCATCAAGAGTGAAACACACCCTTAGACGTAATGCTGACAAGAAGCGCAAGCAGGTAACACAGCAGGCTTAAACTCCCTCCCACCATCAGCGATGTTACCATCGCCACATGCTTGGCAGCTCAATGGGTTCCATTCGAGCTGCCTTTTTCATGCTACCCCATCGGATAGAGATATTCACGATGGACCGCATCACAGGCATCCATCACATCCTGACTCAGCGTGATATCAAGTGCTGCCAGGGATTCATCAAGCTGTCTGGCCGTGCGTGCGCCAATGATGGTTGAGGCTATAAAGTCGAAATTCATGCTCCAGGCTGTGGCCAGCGTGACCGGTGCGATACCAGCCTCTTTGGCAATATCCATGTACCGCCGAGTTGACTCAAGGGTGCCTTCATTCACAAAGCGGTCTGCCATGGCGCGCTGCCTGGGATCCTCGCTGTCAACGTACTGGGAAAAACGGGCATCATCCGGCAGCTTGCCGCTGTTGTATTTGCCGCTGAGAACACCGCCACCCAGGGGAGAATAAGGCAGCAGCGAAACATTCTCGCGACGGCAGACATTGGCCAGCTCATCCAGGAACCGGCGATTGAGCAGTGAGAAGTTGTTCTGGATGGACTGGAATTTGGCCAGGCCCTCATATTCCGCCACAGTATTGCTCTTGGTCAGGCCATAGGCGGTGTCATTGGACGTGCCGACATAGCGGACCTTGCCCGCCTGCACCAGGCGGTCGAGGGCATCCATGGTATCGGCAATCGGGGTGATCGGATCCGGCCAGTGGGTCTGGTAGAGATCAATGTAATCGGTTTTCAGGCGGCGCAGACTGCCGTCAACGGCTTTTTCGATATGGTGGCGGTCAAGGGCGGTCAAGCTGTGGCGGACTATCGGAACAATCCAGCCGGAAGCGGCACCAGCCACTTTGGTGGCAATAATCACGGCGTCGCGTGGCTTGGTTTGCAGCCATTCGCCAAAAATTTCCTCAGTGCGCCCGATAGTCTCTGCTGTCGGCGGTACCGGATATATTTCGGCAGTGTCATAAAAGTTGATGCCGCGCTCAAAGGCCGTATCCAGAATGCGGAAAGCCTCTGCCTTGTCGGTCCAGCTGCCGAAGGTCATTGTACCCATGCAGACAGGGCTGACTCTCAAGCCGCTTTTGCCGATATAACGATAGTCCATGATAATTCCTTAAAGTCTTGTTGAATGTCTGTTCGGGGACCTGGAGCTGTGCCGCGTTCCTCAATCTGAATTCTGCAGCCTGCTCAGTGCCGCCGTGTGCAAGAACCCACATTATACCGGCTTGATGGCAAAAACCTTCTGTGTTGGCAGACGGGCCAGCTCAATATCAATGATAGTGGTCTGGAAACTCTGGAGGATGCTTCTGACCTGACTTGCCGTCAGCCTGATCTGCAGGGGGATGTATTTAATCTCGTCAGACTGCCGTTCCGAACCGGTGACCTCCACTTTGAGTGGTGACAGGTTGTCCAGGCGCTCTGTCCATTCATCGTTTTCGAAATGCTGGGTTCTCAGGTAAAAAGTGATGGTGCCGTCATGATTGCCATTGGTGCGTCGATCCTCGATCATGTTCCCCAGCTTCTCACCCTTGCTGCCGCCGGACCTGAACATGATGTCAAAGTCCCTGACCCCGTTGCCAAACTGATCTCTTATCCTGAAGATCAGTTGGGCATGCCCTTCGTACTGTTTTTGCACATTCCATTCAAGCAGGTTGCCGGAAAGCCTGGAGACGCGGCTGAATGTCTGCAGGCGGTTGGTCTCGAATTTTTTGGCAACTGACGCGTAGGCCTTTTCATCATACGGGGTCGTCAGGGCGGTTTTGATTAAGGGGACTATTGCTTTGCGGTTTTTACTGCCAGTCACAATGCCAATGTCCGCGCCAAAATGCGCTGTTTCATAGACGATGGTATAGGGAACGGCGCGCCGCTTGCTGCTTGTATGACTGAAGTCGATATCGTAATGCAACTCATCCAGGGCTTCTTCATTCAAGCGCTGTTCATACAGGGCGTTCAGCCTGGCCACCGGCAGGGTGTATGCGGACGGCTTCGGTTTGACGCTGACATGGTTGAAATTCAGGTTGCCGGCGCTGGTCCTGACGGTGTTATCCGAAGAGTCTTCCTTGATATACCTGACAGGGATATGACGAAGTCCCTTGGGTGTCTGGGAGCCTATGATGCAGAACTCCTGCACCCCGTAATCGGTGAACATGTCATGGCCGGGCTGGCGAAAATACAGGGCCAGGTCGATGCTTTTCCAGGAGCCAAACTTCAGTTCGTCCAGAACCTGCACACCGCTGCGGGTATGAAAGGCCAGCAGTCTGGCCCAGCGGGCGAACTGACCGGAACCAATATGGGCCAGGCCGCTGCCAAAGTGGGCTCCTGCAAGGTGCACGATATTTTCAACAGGGCATTTGCCCGGCTCGCAATGATTTTTAATCCAGTTGCGAACCACCAGGGCGCCAGTGCTGTGTATGACAACATGGAAACCGTCTGTCAGCAATTTGGGGTGTCTGGCGTGGAGGGCACGATCCATGGCAAAGCTGATATCGTCAATGGCTACGCCATCACTCAGGGATATCCAGCGGCTCAGGTTAAGCGCCAGGACCTTGTTACTGCCAAACGCCTGTTTCAGATCATCCGGTAAGGTGCCATAAATTTCCTCTACCGGGTTTTTGCTGCCTTCTGAAGAATAACCATGGATGAGCAAAATCGGTTTCATGTGACCTCCCTGTTATTGATGTCCTGTTTATGTCACTCCACGATGGCTTGCATCACCACTGTTTCAAAGTCCTTGCGCAGGGTGAACCGGCTTTCCGCCCCGCTGATCTGCGTCATGTAGATAGCGACAAGACGCTCCTGTGGATCGACAAAGAAGTGCGTGTTGAAAGCGCCGCTCCAGCCAAAGGTGCCTTCGGACAGCCAGGTGCGGTTGGCAGCCGGATCCGTGATGACCCTGACGCCGAGACCAAAACCCTCGCCGGGGTTGCGGCCCGGAAGCGCATCGTCAATGAAGGCCGTGCGCATGACTTCCACCGAGCGGCGTCCCAGCAGGCGTTTGCCGTTGTATTCACCCTCGTTCAGCAACATCAGGGCAAACTGCAGGTAATCCTCTGCCGTGCTGGACAGGCCGCCGCCACCGGAAAAATAGGCGCCGTTCATGAAAAAACTTTCAGGACTTTTAGCCAGCTTGCCATTTTCATTCCGGTACAGGGTGGTCAGGTTGGGATGCGGGGTGTCACGATAGAAGAACGTGTTATCCATGCCGAGCGGGTCAAAAATCCGGGATCGGGTAAAGGTGCCGAAATCCGTGCCGGACGTGATTTCCACGATACGCGCCAGCACATCAAAACCATACATGGGGCTGTAGGCCCAGCGTGTACCAGGCTCGAATTCCAGTGGGGCAGCGCCCAGCATGGGAATGATGTCACCCAGTGCACCACCGGCACTGAAGTCGACAGACACGCCGCGGTTGCTTTGCGGGCCACTCATCAGCCCGGAGGTATGGGTCAGCAAATCCAGGACAGTGATATCCCGGGTTGCCTTGCCCTGGCCTGCCACATTCAGGTTGCCCAGTTCAGGGATGAAGCGTGAAACCGGATCATCCAGCCTGACCTTGCCTTCCTCGATCATCATCAGGATGGAAAAGGCAACGACGGGTTTGGTCATGGACATGATGCGGAATACGGAGTCTTTCTGCATGGGACGACCGGATTCGATATCCATGACGCCCTGGGCCTGAAACCAGGCAATTTTGTTGTCCCGGGCCACCAGGGTCACCGCACCGGAGAATTGACCGTTGTCGATTTTTTCCTGCATCAGGGTCTGGATACTGGCCAGGCGCTGGGAGGATAGCCCAACGCGTTCGGGACGGGTTATCTGTGCCGACGCTGTCAGGGAAACCATCAGTGACAGGGTGAACAGGAACAATCTGGAAAATATCCGGCTGGAGTGATTCATTGGCGTGCGCTTCCGAAGTGAATTCAACAGGTCATTGATTAAATGAAATTTACCCGGGCAGGGCAATACAGCCGGGATCGGGCTTGAAGGAAAAATCGTGGAAAATGATGTTGTCGGGATGTTCTTTCAGCGTTTCGGTTTGAGCCTGTTTACGAGGACCTTGACTACCAGAAACAGCAGGGATATCAGGATGAAAGCCACAATCACCGTGATATAGCTTCTGGCATCATCGATGAAGGCTTTACCCACACCGGTCAGAAAAGCCACATTGGCAAGCACCACGGGCAGGCTGACCAGCACGAACTGCCACAACGGTAGCCGGGTCAGTCCGGCGCCATAACTGATGGGGTCGGCGAAGGGAAAGAATACGATGCGCACAACGGCAAAGCCTTGCCAGGTGCTCATCCTGAGCAGCACCTTGTCGACCCACACCAGCTGTTTGTCACTGAGCATCCGGCGCATCACGGCCCAGCCAAAAGTGCGGCTGATCATGAAGGCGCAGGAGTACCCCAGGATGTCACCGATCGTGAGAAGCAGAAAACCTTTGCCAAAACCAAACAGTGGTGCGGCGGCAAAATAGATGGGGGCGCCTCCCAGAGGTGCCAGGACGATGGTGGATATTTTCAGCAGGATAAACAGCACAGGCGCGAAGATGCCGGCCTGGGCGACAGTTTCCCTTACATTTTCCAGGTCGATCAGGCGAACTCCCGCATAGATGATGGCGAGATAAAACACGAGGGCGAGAAAGCCCTGGATAAATTCTTTGCCGGGTAGACGCATCAGGGGATTTTACCGGGATACCGTCATTACTGGTATTTCCGTCTTTCCCAGACTTCACGCAGGTAAATGCCGCCGTCGGGACGACGGAACTGTTCACTGTTGGCCCGGTTCCTGGCCTGCATCTGTTCGGGCGTCAGGTCGACATCATACTCAGCCTGCCAGTGTTCCCGCAGGAAAGGGATGAGCTGTGCATAGGCGGTGCCTGCAGGGACTATGCCTGACACCCCTTTGAGGATGAAAAAGGGAATGCTGTGGGCACCCTGGTCAAGGTCATGATCAACAATGCCGCTGGCTGTCATGAAGGGGAGTTCAAAGCGATTGATGGGATGGGTGTACAGGGCACTGTGACCCTCCGGCAACAGTGTTGACCAGGCCGGGCACCAGGCCAGAGGATGCTGGTGGTAGCCGCGAGGTGAAACAAAAACAGGTAAACCATGATTGGCCGTCAGAAAATGCTGATGGGCTTCATCAAGAATGCGCACCTGCACGTTGCCAGACTTGTCCTCGGCAAATTCGATATCACAGGGCGTCTTCAGGGTGTAACCACTGCCCATGACATCGTATACCGCCGGACAGGCTTTCCAGGTGGGAATCTTGCCGCCAATGTCGGGCATTTCCCAGTAATCACCGGTGGCCGGGTTTTTCGCATAGCGGTCTGCCTGGCGATACCACTGGGGAATGGTTTTGCCGATGGGGATCGGGCCGGAATGGCTTTCCTGCTCATCGGGACTGTTGGCGGTAAAGATTATCTTATGTGTTTCCATTCTGGTGCTGGTTGCCTATTTATAGTCGCGATTAACCTGGACAACCTGCGGGGTCGGACTGCCGGGCTGAGGATTTGTGGACGCCTGGTTTATATCTGATACCCAGTGCTCCCGCTTGAAAGGAAAAATCTGGGCATAGGGGGTTCCTGCTGGCAGGACACCGGTTACGCCCAGACTCCAGAAAAAAGGCATGGTGCCGGGCAGGTGGACCTTGTCGTTATCGACAATGCCGCCCATGGTCCAGAACGGCAACTCGAAGCGGTTCATGGGCTGGGTATACAGGGCACTGTAGCCTTCAGGCAGTTCCACCGCCCAGTCTGCCCACCAGGCAAAATGCTTGGCATGAAAACCCTGGGGAGGGGGAAAACGGTCCAGTGGCATACGGTCCTGCACAAGGTTCTGGTAATTCGGATCCTGGACACGGGCCTGGATGTTGCCTTCATTGTCCAGGTAAAACTCGATATCACAGGGCGTCCGGTAGGTATAACCCGCAGCCATGATGTCGTAGAACGACAGTTCAGGGGATTCTCCGGAAACCGTAGCTGCCTGTTTGACAGCATTGTCATACCAGTCAGGAACAGTATTGATCACTGGTGCAGGTTTGGACGTACTGGCATGATTCAGCCAGGGCCGGTTTTTCACGAAGCGGATTTTTTGCGTGCTCACGTCAGGTGTTTTTACAGCCATTTCCTGAAAGACCGGTACTTACCAGCCAGGGGACTCATCACCGGATGCCATTTCTGCCCGGCGTTCGTTATAGATCTTTCGTTTCGAAAACAGCCACTGGCCATTCACTTTCTTCAGGTCATCCTCGTAATGTCCATAGGCGCCGACATAGGGTGTGCGGTCCCTCTGGTCATTATTGAATTCCCACCAGTATGATCGGCTCTTGGCGGTATCGCCCTCAACCTTGATGATGACGTTGGATATGTAATGGCGCAGTCGGGCCGGCCGTTCAGGCAGCAGGGCAGCATTACGCTTGTCGAGCATGATGCCGAAAGTTTCGATTTCCTCCTGGATTGCTGCGCGCCCCTTGATGACACCACCGGCAAAATCCAGGATGCCGTCTTCAGTGAAGGTTGAGGCGTAGGCTTCGCCATCCTGCCAGTCGAAGGCAAACAGATAGCGGGCTTGCAGGTCCTCGATTTCTGCCCGATCCCTGGCGTACTGGTCATCATATTCCTGGGCAAAAACACCGGAGAACGAAAAGCATGACAACACCATGACCAATAGCATGAAGCCAATCATCTGGCTGGATTGCCTGGGCATTGCCATCAAGGTATTACAGGTCGTGTCAGGGCTTGTCATTATTTTTCCTCCCGCTAGTGGAAAAGGATAATATCAGTGATGAAGATCGACTATAACCTTGCAGTTGTCTTAATCACAATGCAAGTCACAAGAATAAGAACAGGTGCTTTACCGTCATGACAATATTCAAGCGTTCTTACTGGACCCTGCTGATGCTGACCCTGGTGTATGCGGTCAGCCTGATCGACAGGTCAGTGATCGGGATTTTGCTCGAAGCCATCAAGCACGACATGCAGGTGTCCGATACAGTCATGGGGCTGGTGACCGGATTCGGTTTTGCAGTGCTCTATGGTCTTGCCGGTATCCCGATAGCGGTATGGGCTGATTATGGAAACCGGCGCAATATTGTGGCGATGGGGTTGATGGTATTCAGCCTGGCCACCAGCCTGACAGGGTTTGCCGCCAATATTTATCACATTCTTGTTGGTCGCCTGTTTCTGGCCGCCGGGGAAGCGACCCAGCTGGCACCCTCCGTTTCCATGCTGGCGGATGAATTTCCCAGTAATACCCGCGCCAGGGCCATGGCCTTTTTCGGTGCTGGCCCGTCTCTGGGTATTATTCTTGGTCTGTCTGCGGCGGGGTATCTCAGTGCCCAGTATGGCTGGCGGGTCACCTTGATGCTGCTGGGGTTGCCTGGTCTGATCATGGCTATCCTGATCAGGTTTACTCTGCAGGAGCCTGAACGCAAAACCCCGCATGGCACTGCTGCAGGCAACAATAAATTTCCCCTGTCATTCACGGCCGGGTTTCTCTTTCGGCAGCCCACCTTTGTCTGCATGCTATTTGCCACAGCTCTCAATGCCTGGCCATTGTTCGGTACCACTATCTGGGGTCCGGCATTCATGGGGCGTATCCATGGACTGTCCCCGGCCCAGAATGGCCTGCTGTTTGGCCTGGTATTCGGGTTGTTGGGGTTCTGCGGGGCCATCAGCGGCGGCTTCATTGCTGACTACCTCGGTCGACAGTTTGAACAGCGCAAACTGCTCTTTCCGGCCATCGCAGCGGCGATCGTGTTTCCTGCCCAGCTGGTCTTTCTCTTGTCTGATTCGCTCTGGCTGGTAATAGCGGCTCTTGGCATCGCCGCATTTATGGCCAATACCCAGTTCGGACCGGTATGGGCGGTCATGCAGAGTGTCAGCCCTCTGCGGATGCGGGCGACAGCGGCGGCATGTTTCCAGTTGCTGCTGAACCTGATCGGTCTAGGACTGGGGCCCTTTCTGGTGGGTTATCTGACTGACAGCTTTTCAGATTCCTACGGCGGGCAGGCGATACGGTATGCCATGTTGCTGCTGCCGCTGGCGGCGCTGGGCTCCAGTGCCCTGCTGTTCATGGCATCAAGACAGGTGATTGGCGATATGGAAAAAGCCAGTCAACTGGATACAGGCAAATAAAAGGCACAGAACCCTGCGCCAATCAGCACGGCTTCGGAGGCTGAAACACAGGCAGGGTCAGGATTTGCCAATGCGGTAACACAGGCGATCCAGTTTGTTTTCAAAATCAAAACCGGTGGTCTGACGGGTGATGTCCCTGATGTTGTTCGTATCAATGTGTTCGTCGTACAACCTGAAGCGGCGGTTGTTGGTGCTGAAGATGAGCACACCGTCCGGTTTGAGCAATCTCAGGCACTGGTTGATGAGGGCCGGATGATCGCGCTGCACATCGAACGTGCCATCCATCTTTTTGCTGTTGCTGAAGGTGGGAGGATCGCACACGATCAGATCAAAACTTTCCGTCCAGGCTTTGGGTAGCCAAGCCATGACATCGGCAGCAATGAAGGTATGTCTATTCGTGTCCAGACCATTGATGTCAAAATTTTCGTTGGCCCAGTCGATGTAGGTGTTTGACAGATCCACCGTGGTGACTTTTTCTGCCCCGGCGGCTGCGGCATACACGGAAAATGATCCGGTATAGGCAAACAGGTTCAATACCTGATTATCCTTGCACATCTCGCGTACCATCAGTCGGGTAGGACGATGGTCGAGAAAAAGACCGGTGTCCAGGTAGTCATCCAGGTTGACCAGGAATTTCAGTCCATGTTCGTGTACTACGTGCTTGCGGTTGGTTTTTGTCAGGCGGCTGTACTGATCCTGGCGTTCGGCAATCACCTTGCGTTGTTTCAGGTGGATATGGGCAACCGGAACCTCCAGGACATCACTGATGCACTGTTTGCTTAGTGCCAGCCAGTCCTGGTATTCGGATTCATTCAGATTATGTTTGCGCTGGTATTCGGCCACATAGACGTGCTCATCGTAGAGGTCGATGGCAAAGGGAAATTCAGGCAGGTCCAGGTCATAGAGCCGCCAGCAGCTGACTCCCTGCTGGCGGGCTTTTTTACGGCGATGCGTGAGCACCTTGCGCAGGCGGTTCACGAACATCGTGTACTTGTCCTGCTGCATGGTGACTGAGGCTGTCAGTGGATCAGGGCAGGTCTGAAAGCAGGGCAACGATAGCCTGGCGGCCTTCAGGAGAGGCTTTACGGCCCGGGCCCGTACGCTGCACCACTTCTTCCAGGGCGAGATCGAGCGGAGTTTTGCCCTGTCCATCCCGAATGGATGTATCGGCACCACGATCTACCAGCAGTTTTGCCACCTTGTCCCAGCCGAATTCAGCGGCGGCATGCAATGCTGTCTGACCTTCGTTGTCCTTGCCCTGGATGTAGGTATCCAACTGTGCGGTAAAAGTGTGGCTCTTGGTGACCTGGGCGTTGATGTCGGCACCGGCATCCAGCAGCAGGTTGATGGTGCGGAGAGCTTTCTCCTCGGTATCCTCACTGGTGGAACCTGTCGGTCCGCGGCCATTGCCGCTCATACCGGCGGCGTACATCAGCGGGGTGATGCGGAAGACATTGGGTAAATCCACTTCGGCACCATTGGCCAGCAGTACTTCAATAGCTTCATAATCGTGAGTGAATGTGGCGACCATCAGGGCACTGGCACCGCCACGCATGTCGTAGTCGGCAAAGCGTCCACGACCGGGGCCGTTGGGGCGCATGCGGGTCAGCTGGTGGTTCACATCCACCCCCATCTCAATCAGGCGATGGACGATATCCATGGCAGTGGTGTTCTTGTCGTCATCGCCAGTCGGATTGAAGGAATCACCAAAACCGCCGAAAAAGCGCGGTGTGAAGGAGTTCATGTCCACGGCCAGGTAAAGGGGGGTGCGACCATTCATGTCCCAGACATCAACCTTGGCACCCTGATCAATGAGGTACATGGCAATATCAAAACTCTTGTTATCAATGGCGTTGAGCAAGGGCGTGACACCGTCAGGGTTGGGCTGATTGATGTCGGCACCGGCTTCAACGATGGCGACAGCACAGCGGTAGCAACCGGAGCGGGTGGCATACAGCAGGGCAGTGAGACCGCCGGTCGGGCGGAACTGGGCGCGGGGCTCGGAAGTCATCTGCCGGGGCCAGTCATCGTGCACCGCTTTGACAGAGACATCAGCGCCACTGGCGATCAGAAGCTCGGCAACATCAGGATGATTCTCTGCAGCCGCCCACATCAGGGCAGTCTGGCCACGGAACGTTTCCACGGCATTCACATCAGCGCCGGCATCCAGCAGCATCTGTGCAATCTGCACATTGCCAATAAAGGAAGTCAGCATCAGGGCGGTCTGGTTATCCAGGTTAGGTGAGTCGGGATCAGCACCGGCTTCCAGCAACATGCGGACCAGCACGCCGTCATCCAGCTTCGTGGCTTCAGCCAGTGGCGTGGCACCAAAGTTGTTGGTCACATCCGCCTTTGCGCCAGCGGCGATCAGTGCCCGTGCTACCTCATGATTGACCGAATACGTGGCATACATCAACGGCGTCGTGCCATCCGGCAACGCCGCATTCACATCAGCACCCGCAGCAATCGCCGCCAGGGCTTCATCTGTTCGCTCCGCCTTGATCAGATCAATTAGGGAGGTCTGGGCCAAAACAGTATTGGTAAGACCAATTAACAGTATTGCTGAGAAATAATTTCGTAAAAACATGTCAGTAAATCATTCCATAATAAACAGTCAGGAAATTAGGATTTTGGGTCGTGGGCAAGGCGCAGTTGCACGGAGAAGCGGAGTGTACACGGCAGTACATGAGCATTCGAGTACGGCTGCAACGCGGCCCACGGGCAAAAAGTCAATTTCAGGGGAAAAATCACACTACGTTACCGCCGAAATTGGTGTAGTGGGCCCATAGTCCCTTGGCCACGTCGTAAAGAAACTTGTAAGGATCATCAAAGGTCCGGTCGATTTCATCCATCACGCCTGCCTCCAGGATATCCTGGGCACTGCGTCCACTGTTGACCAGCATGGAGCATCGCTCCCACAGGTGCCACATCATGTCGCGCTCGGCCTGGTACTGGGCCAGGGTCATGACATCGCCATAAGCCGGAACAATCAGGGTGTCGGTATTTGCCAGATTCAGCAGATCATCCATGGCATTAACACGGCCACCCAGCCAGGCACCGGCATACCAGTCCAGGGCGGGGTCGCGTAGCGGTGAGGCGACATCGCCAACCGCCAGGATGTTGGAATCGCGCAGGTATACGTAGGCGTCGCCACGGGTATGGGCTTCGAGCAAATAGCCGATGTCTATCTGTTCACCGGCAATAGTCAGTGATTCGGTTTTCCGGAAAGTATGCGTAGGTCGGCCAGCCTCTGCGAGTGCAGGAACCCAGCGGTCTTCAGCAGGGATGTAGTAGTCTGAACTCAGCCACTGACGCGTGATTTCATGGGCATGAATGGCTGCACCGGAATCACCGAACAGGACGTTGCCGCCTGACTGGTCAGGGTGGTAATGGGTGTTGATCAGGGTGTGCACCTGATTGTCTTCCAGGGTCAGCTGTACTGATGGAGCCAAAGCCCGGGAGCCGCTGTCCACCAGCAGGTATCCATCATCCGTGCGCATTGCCAGGACATTGCCAGGAGCGCCACTGATGACGCTGACACGATCATTCAGCTCACGGGTGGGCAGCACGGTCGGGGCGACAAGTGCAGGAGCAGCGCTTTCTGCGGTGGCGTTGTCCTGTTCACTGGAACAACTGGTTAAACCGCCCAGCAGGGAGGCTGAAGCCAGGCTGATGCCGGCCTTTAAAACATGTCTTCGGTAATGCATTTTTTTCATCGTGTGTTTCTGGTGATTAAACATCTGACAGGATGCCAGTGCTGTTGCCAAAACTGTCCTGGGGAATGCCCAGCTTGTCGAGAATGGTCAGATGTACATTGGCCAGGGGGGTGCGCTCTGGCGGCGTGATGTTCTTGCCGCCCTTATGGGCACCACTGGCACCGCCCACCAGGATTTCCGGCAGCGGATAGTTGTCATGCTGGTTACTGTTGCCCATGTTGGAGCCATACAGGAACAGGGAATGATCCAGAATGCTGCCATCGCCGTCCGGGGTATCAGCCAGGCGCTTGATGAAGCGGCCGAAATGATCCATGTGATAAGTCTGTACACGGATCAGATCCTGAATGCGTCCGGGGTCATTGGTGTGGTGGCTGGTCGGATGGAAGCCGCCGGCCACTTTTACCTGCGGATAGGTACGGTCTGTGCCTTCAGCTGCCATCACCAGGGTGCCGACACGGGTGAGGTCGGCCTGGTAGGCCAGGGCAAGGAGGTCAAACATCATCTTGATCTGTTCATCGAAATCCTCGAACACACCAACTGGTGCTGTCGGGATGTCCATGCCGGACAGGTCCTGATCACTGGCAATCTGTACGCGACGTTCAATTTCCCTGATAGTGTCCAGATAGTTGGACAGCAGTACTCGGTCGCCGGCACCCAGGTCTTTTTGCAGTGAACGTGTGCGATCAGCAATCATGTCCAGGATGCTTTTGTTTTTCTCCAGAATTCGTGAGCGTTCTTCCTGGGTATCGTAAGGCCCCATCAACTGGATAAAGACCTTGCGGGGATTAAACTCCATTGGCAGCGGCTGGTTGGGTGAGGCGAACGATGTGGTCACCGCATAAAAACCGCCATTACCGGCTGCCACCTGGATAGTGGTTTCGGTCGCCAGTTCCAGTGAGGGCAGGGCTGTTTCCTGGCCCAATTGCTGGGCAATCACCTGGTCAAGGGTGGTGGCCAGTTCTGGCACTGATCCTGTTCCGGGGCGCACGCAAGACAACCATGTGGCCGGGTTCAGGGTATGTACTGAGCCCAGGGCTGAGTTGTTTTCCAGGTTCTCGAAGGTGGTGACATAATTTTTGTAAGGTTCAAGCGAGGATAGCATCTTGCCCATCTTGAAGCTGTCGCCGGCACCGGTGCTGGTCCACTGGTCCACGTCGGCCCCAAAGGGGGTGTTGTTCATGATGGTGCCGTGAGGCAGGTAAAAGAATCCCGCACGTTTCTTTGGCATGGCATCCACTTGTGCCAGGGCAGTACTGGCCGGCACCATGGCGTCCAGAAAGGGAAGCGCCAGGGCGACGCCGCTGCCTCGCAACAGCGCGCGGCGTGAAAGATGTTTTTTGGTCAGGAATTTCGCCATGGGAGTTCCCTCTTAGTTGGATGCCAGATCACTGGCAGCGTCATTGTGATGTTCTTCCGGGCCCTGCATGCGGAATACCGGATGGTTGACCAGGCCTGTAACGATTGATGCAAACGTGTAGTTGTCTTCTTCCGCACCGCTGACGATTTCACGGACATAAGGCATGTCGAAATATTCTACTTCACGGTTAAGTGCATACATCATCAGGCGTTTGGTGATCGTAGTTGGCAGCTGGTCCTTCTGTTTGAGCAGGTGATTGCGCAGTTCTACCGGACCATGGATCTTGATGCCGCTGGTCAGCACCGTTGAAGAGTCGATCGGCGCATCCGCCTGGACATCCACATCACGCCAGCGACCGGTGACATCGAAATTTTCCAGGGCCAGTCCGGGCGGATCGATCAGGCCATGACAGGCCATGCAGGTCGGATTTTCACGATGCCTTTCCAGGCGTGCCCGCAAGGTGGTGGGTTTTTCGCCTTCATGGATGGACAGGTCAACCTCAACATTCGGCGGCGGTGGTGCAGGCGGTGTGCCCATGATGCGGTCCAGCACCCAGGCACCGCGCAGTACCGGTGATGTGCGGTCACCATAGGAGGTGCGCAGCAGGGTGGCGCCTTTGCCCAGGATGCCCCAGCGATTCGGGTTTTCCAGGGTCACCCGCCGGAACTGTGAACCGTAGACACCGTCTATTTCATACTGGCTGGCCAGCGTGTCATTCACGTAGGTCCAGTCTGCTGTGAGCAGTTCATGGACGGGCCGGTTTTCCAACAGGATGCTTTTCAGGAACAGGCGGATTTCGGTTTCATAGTTGGTCCGCATGCCATCGTTAAATCGGGTATCCACAGGCTGGATCTGGTCCAGTTCGTCCAGGTTAAGCCAGGCCAGGGCGAAGTTTTCGATCAGGGCATTGGCTCTGGGATCGTCCAGCATCCGGTGCACCTGGGCTTCCATGATGGCAGGATCTGTCAGTGAGCCTTCGGAGGCCAGGGAAATCAGTTCCTGGTCAGGTCCCTGGCTCCACAGAAAGAAGGCCAGGCGAGTGGCCAGTTCCAGGTCGTTCAACGGACGCGGCTGCTCTTCAATGATGCGCATGGAGCGATACAGGAAGTCCGGGCTGGACAGGATGGCGGTGACCAGTTCGATAACACCGGCATTAAAGCCGCCTTCCTCGGCACGGCCCACTTCATAGAAAGGCATCAGCCAGTCGAGGTCTTCATCAGTTACCGGGCGACGGAAAGCCTGGGTGGCCAGGTGCCTGGCAATATTTTCGGCGCAGGGCCTTTCTTCGGCCGCTTCCCTGGGGTCGCAGACAAAGATCTTTTCCCGGCTTTCATTCATCGACAGCCCCTTGGGATCAAAGGGACCTTCCACTTCCACACCAAGCCCGACAATAGGCATACCGGTGACACGACCATTGCCAGTGGCATTGTTGCTGGCCGCCCACGAACGTTCAATGAAGGTGACAATGACGTCATGTGTGCCCACTTTGACATCGGCAGACAGCCCGGCAATTTTCGCCAGGATCACATCACCACCGGCGACACCGTCACGGGTGGCAATGGCCAGGTCTTCCGGTCCACCGATATCGACACGGTTCACTTCAACCCCATCAACCAGAATCACCATGGTGGCTGCGGTTTCCATGCCGCGCGGATAAAGGCCGGCATCAATGTCGAGAATGCTGAAGCGGTATTCACCATCAGCGGGGAAGAAGTGGCTGAATTTCATGCCGCCACGGGTGCCCAGTGGAAAGCCATCGATGTGATTGCGTGAGGCGCTGTTACCGGCGGCAAAACCGATATTCCGGTTGGGCAGTTCATGGAACACGTTGGCAAATTTGGGAAGGGGGTCACCCACGGCACGGGTTGCTACATTACGGGTGGCGGTGATGTACTGTTCCAGAAAAGCGGGTGAAGCCCCCAGTGCATTGGCGATATTCTCGAAGCCTTCCACTTCGATTTCGCTGGGCAGGATATCTTCCGGATTCACCGTCACGCCCAACAGGTCGCTGACGATGGTGGCAAATTCTGTGCGGTTCAGGCGCTGGACAGGCACGTGACCAATTCGCTTCTCGGCGGCGCTGTCATCAATGGAGGTTTCCAGAAAGCTGACCATCCTGTTGACATCTTCCTGTTTCGGCTGGGGCTGACCGGCAGGCGGCATCAGGCGGCCACGCAGTTTGTTGACGGCTTCTTCCCAGACAGCCTGGTCCTTGGCCACGTGATTCATGTCCATCAGGTCAAAAGCCACACCCCCGGAATAATCCTCAAAATTATGGCAATTGACGCAATATTCCTGGACCAGGGCTTCGGGTGACTGTTGGTCAGCACCTTGTCCGTAAAGCGGTATTGAAGCCAGTGCCATGATGGCGGCTACCTGCTTCAGCTTGATGCAGGATGAAACTGATTTGATCATGGAGATTCCGTTTGTTCGTACTTCTATATATAAGTGTTGGATATCTTTGGTACAGAGTGGCGATTTTGCCATAGTCAGCCATGAAAAGGGCAGTAAGACCCCCGCAATCCATGGATTTTCACATTTACACTGACAAAGGCCATGGTATCGTGCTCCATGGAAAGCCTGGGTTACAATGATTCAGATCATGGGTCCGGGGAAATGGTTCGCCAGTATGCGAATTTTCCATATTTTTTCCGCAATAACTCGCTGATTTTTCAAGGAGTTAAGGAAATAATGCGCGAACATCCCGGTCTGGACAAATTCGAAGGGTATACAAGACGATGTTTCTTACCAAAAAGCATTTGAGCCGCAGGGCGGTACTCAGGGGAGCCGGCGTTTCCGTGGCCCTGCCATTCCTGGATGCCATGGTGCCGGCGCATACTGCACTGGCCCAGACGGTCGCTGCCGGCAAGGTTCGTGCAGGTTTCTTCTATATTCCTCACGGCGCCATCATGCACAATACAGCCCATGGTCCGGAATGGGATAACTGGACGCCCAGTGGAGCCGGGGACAGCTTCAAACTCAACACCATCATGAAGTCCCTGGAGCCCCACAAACAGTATGTGAATTCCTTTGGCAATCTGGAAAATCTGGCCAGTCTGGGCTCGGTTCATACCTTGAACCCGGCCACCTGGCTCAGTGGCGTGCGCCCGGATGCGGATGCCGCAGGGGCCAGCATGACAACCACCTTGGACCAGGTCATCGCCCAGCATATCGGCCAAGATACGGCATTGCCCTCTCTGGAACTGGCCGCTGAGACCACCGTCCAGGTAGCCGCCTGCGGTGGCGGTTCCGGTGGCTGCTACTATTCTTCAACCCTGTCGTTCCGCAATCCGACATCGCCATTGCCTATGGAATTCAACCCCCGCAAAGTCTTTCTGCAATTGTTTGGAGAAGGTGACAACGCTCGTGAACGTGATGCCATCATCCAGCAGAAAGCCAGCATTCTGGATTTAATCGCTGAACGTACCAAGGCGCTGCAGAAAACCCTGGGAGCCAGCGACAAGGTGATCCTGGATGGTTATCTGGATACTGTCGGTGAAATCGAGCGCCGGGTAAACCTGGCGGCTGGGCAGGATCTGTCTGATTTTGATATTCCCGAAGCGCCGGTCGGTGAACTGGATCGTTTTGATGATCAGGTGAAACTGCTATTTGATCTGATTGCCCTGGCTTACCAGGCTGATCTGACCCGGGTGGTCTCCTACATCATGGTGTCGGAGGGTACCAACCGCACCTATAACCACATTGGTGTGCCGGATGCTTTCCATCCTTTATCCCATCACGCCAATGATCTTGAGCGCATCAAACGTCTGATTAAGATTCAGTCCTGGCACATGAGCCAGTTCAGTGCCTTCCTGGACAAGATGGCCGCCACACCTGATGGCGAGCGCAGCCTGCTCGACAACTCCCTGTTCATGTACGGCTCCAATATGAGTAACAGCGACATGCACAACAACTATCCCGTGCCCAACATCCTGGTAGGTGGCGCCGGCGGCCGCATGAAACTCGGCGGCCAGCATGTGGACCTGCCTGAACGGACCCCGATTGCCAACCTTCACCTGACCGTGCTGGACAAAATGGGTATTGAGGTCGATCAGTGGGCCAATGCCACCGGAATCATCTCTGAAGTCTGATTCCGGATGTCCCCGGGGGTGGCCAGCCCGGTCGCTCCTGAAATCCTTTTTTCAATGCGGTAGACTCCTGACCCTGTTATGGAATTGTTTACCCAGTCACTGCTGCTCATCTTTGTTCTGCTCAATCCCTTCATCATGAGCGTCTATCTGCTCTCCCTGATCAAGGGAGTGGAGATTGGACAGTTTTCCCGGATCATGTTCAGGGCGGGGCTCATCAGTTTTATCGTCTTTTTTCTCTTTGCATGGGTTGGGGAAGTGATTTTTGATGAGATCCTGCAGGTACGTTTCCTGGCCTTCATGATATTTGGTGGTATCACCTTCCTGATCATCGGTGTTCGCCTGATTCTGGGCATCGGTCCTCCGATGAGCACTATCAATCCCCAGTCACGGGAGATCACCGGTGCCATTGCTATGCCATTTATTGTGGGGCCGGGCACCATTAGCGCGAGTGTGATTGCCGGCACCCGGTTGGGGCTGCTCCAGTCCAGCCTGGCCATTGCCCTGGGTCTGCTGTTGGCTCTGGGCTCCATCATCGTGTTCAAAAAAGTGCATGATTACGTGTAGACACGTAATGAAAGATACATGAAACGTTACGTTGAAATTGCCGGCCGGATCACGGCCCTGTTCACCGGTTCCTTTGCCGTGGACATGATCCTTAAAGGGATTGAGCGCTGGGTTGCTCTCATCTAGCAGGATTGGATTTTTTAGTGCTTGCTGTCTAATCTTACCTGAAAGTTATCGAAACTCTCCAAGCAGGAAGAACGTTTATCCCTCAAAACTTGGCCGGATATGCTATATCGGTGTCATTGGCGTTTTCCTGCGCGGGCAAGGGCCTGTTCATTTAGCCGATGGCGATACCAATATCTAGAATCAGAAGAGATTGATTACCGTCTCATGGGCTCTCTGAACAGTCTTGCTGACGTGCAGGCGGCTGCCACGGATGACGGATCAGGTAATACCAATATCGATCTGGGCAATGGCAATACCCTGCACCTGCAGAATGTCTCCTCTGCCAGTTTGCATGATGACGATTTTATCTTCTGATTGTTGACCTGGTATTCCCCGAAAAACCGGCGTCTTCCCCTGGGCGCCGGTTTTTTTTGGGCTAACAAATTGAAAAGAATGGGGCCAGCGTCCGGGTCTCAGGATGTGGAGCAGTTCACACAGGTCTGACGACGGGAAAAACTCCCGTATGACCTGATCCGGTTCTTTTTTATTCTCTCATGCCCCCTGAACAGGTTGGTGGAACGAGGGGTGGCAAATTGATATCAATGCTTTATTTACTCGCTCCGGTACGTGGTGAAACCCCATCAGACAACCGGTTCGGTCAGGGATCAGGCACAACAACAATAAACCGGGAAAGCAGGATCATTCATGACAATTCTAGACGTATCCAAACCGGCTGATGGCAGCCGGGTCGTGCAGTATGGCGAAGAGTCATTGCTGATTGGCCAGCCGCCGGAAGTGCTCAAGGGCCTGCTCCTCAAGGCTATACCGACGTTCAATACCCTTGTCCTTATAGACAGTAAGGAAAAGGATGGCTCCCTGCTCAACAACCTGGAATTTCCCCTGTATTTCTTCCTGTTCATGAGCCATGGTCTGGCCAGTGGAAAGAAACTCAATCTTGTGGGTACGGAAGATGATATAAGCAGGTGTTCCGCCTGCTGCGCCTGACACTGCTGGGGCCAACCGAGCAGGAGCTGGACGCCTGGGGATCCCGGGAAGTGCTCAAGAGTGAGTGGCTTGGGGCGTCAAAATTTCTGGCCCTGAAAAATGCCGACGGTTCATTGAAGGAGGTGGAAAGTTTCTTCAACGTTATTCCCTTCCAGAGTGACCAGGCAGTGGTAGGGGCTTTCCGGATCAGCCACACCGGTAAGGACAAATACAGTGTTGAGGCAGATGGGAAGGCGGTGTCCGTTGACCTGGGTGAAGACAGCCATATTTTCCCGCCCTACAAGATGCAGTCCGATTTCATTCCGCGGGATCTGGTAAAGCTGGGGTTGGAAATCCTCGGCAGTGCATCCGGCTTCACCGCCAATGAGCCCTGCACCGGATTGGCGTTGTGCTACAACGGCTCTTATATCCTGATTGATTCCATTCCCTATCTGGACAAACATCTGTTTGCCCGTGGGATTTCCAAGAATTCCGTTTCCTCGATCTTTCTGACCCACCTGCACGATGATCATTGCGCGATGTTCCCCCTGATCCTTATGCCCCATCGAGTGGAAGTGATAACAACGCGGGAAATTTTCGAGATGGCGATTGAAAAGCTCAGTTGCCACCTCAACTGGACATCGGATGTCATCCGCGAATATTTCCAGCTGGTGGAGGTTGTTCCCGGAGAAACCCTGCGCTATTTCGGCATGGATATCACGCCGCATATCACGGTGCACAGCATCCCCACCATTGGTGCCACGTTCTCGGTGTCGCACAAGGGGGCGGACAAGCGGATTTGCATCATAGGTGACAACAATGGCATGGACTCCATCAGGGAGATGCATGAGCAGGGCATTGTCAGTCAGGCAACCCTGGGCAATCTTGAACGGATATTTTCAGAACGATTCGACCTGCTGGTGGCTGACGGCGGTGCCGGTGCCATTCATGGTGATCCTGCCGATGCGTTGAGTTCGGATTCTGACCGTGTGGTCTTTGTGCATGTCGAGCATCTTGCGCACCAGTTCACCACGACGTTTTCCCTGGCCAGTTCAGGCAAGCGTTATATCGTGGTCGATGGTGATGAATCGATTTATGCCTCCCTGATGAACCAGTACCTGTCGACCTGGTTGGGAGAACCATTCTCCAATCGCTGGGCGCGCACCATTCTGGCGGAGGAAGACGTTCGCCGCTACAACAAGGGCGATGTGATCATGGTGCAGGAAGAGCGCTCCAGGGGCTACGTTTACCTGATACTGACCGGGTACTGTTATGTGGTCGTGTTTGATGGTGAAGAATTCCGCACCATCGCCAGTCTGCAAGCCGGCGAAATTATCGGGGAAATGGCAGTAGTAACCGGTACGTTCAAACGCAACGCCAGTGTTGTGGCAAGCTCACCGGTATCTGTCATGGTTTTTTCGGAAGAGAATTTTAATGAGTTTGTGGTTCGCGAAGGCTATCGCGATATGCTGCTCAATCGCTGGGAAATGCGTACTGCCTTGCGCAAGCTGCCCCAGTTCAGGAACCTGATTTCTACGGTTCTGGAAAAAATCTCTACCATTGCCGAGGAAGTGCAGCTGCAAGCCGGTGATGAAATGGCTGTGGATGACTGTGCCTGGAATGTCTTTGAGTCCGGGACAGCCCTCTTTGATGGCGACAATATAGCCATCGGCGATGAGTTCGGCCTGTGTCCGTTTTCCAGTGTCCGCACGGGGGTACTGAAGGCGGAAACGAACAGCCGCATTGTGCGCTTTCCCAGGGAGAGGTTGAGCAGTTTGCTGGCGTGCACTCCCCAGCTGAATTACATGCTCAGAACCTATCGTGTAGACAGTGAGGACCCGGCGGTTGACTGGTTGCGCGGCCACGTCACAACCTATTGATCGGCACGGATATTTAGCCGGTTTTCTGCGATGTAAGCCTGATACTAACGCTGGATGGTGAACCCGGTCAGGTGCTTTACCTCTGCTTCGGTAATGTCCAGTCCGCCAACTCTGGCCAGGGGCGGTCCATGATTCAGCCAGTCGATCAGGCTGTTCAGGGATTCCTGTTCAGCTTCGGCTTCAAGATAAACATCACCATCCGGTTCATTGCGCACGAAACCGCAAACACCCAGCCTGACAGCTTCATCTCGGGTGGATGCCCTGAACCAGACCCCCTGGACGCGGCCGCGGACAGTGACCTTGATATGCTTCATGCTGCTGTATCCTGATTGTCAGGACATTCGGCATCGGTCAGTTTATCCAGCGCCCGCAGCCGGCTGAAAATCATGCTTCCACCAATGGTGATCCCGAAGGCCATGGCGGCTCCCGTCAGTACGGTGGCCACTGGTCCCAGTATTGCAGCAACCGCACCGGCACGGAAATCCCCCATTTCATTGGAGACCCCAATGAACAGCATGTTCACGGCACTGACCCGGCCGCGGAGAGAATCCGGTGTGGCCAGCTGGATGAGCGTGGAGCGGATGTTGACGCTGACCATGTCTGCTGCGCCGTAGATCCACAAGGCTGTCAGGCTGAGCCAGAGCACGTTCGACAGCGCAAACAGCAAAATAGAACCGGCAAATATGCCCAGGGCAATGAACAGGAGCTTTCCGGATTGCCGGAGCGGTGGCAAGCGTGCCAACAGCAATCCCATGACTACGCCGCCGAGTGCGGGCATGGCACGCATCAGCCCCAGGGTGGTGGTATCCACATGCAAGACATCTATGGCGAATACCGGCAGCAGCGCCATGACGCTCCCGGCAAGTACGATAAACAGATCCAGGGAAATGCTGGGCAGTACGATGGGGTCCCCGAATACATAGCGAATCCCGCCCAGCAGATGCTGCAGTCCTCTCTCCTGGGGTTTATGGATATGCAGTGTGGGCAGGCACAGGAACAGCGCACCTCCCGTGGCGGCCAAGGTAACCAGGGCCCAGTAAGTACCGTAGTCCACCCAGGCCAGCAAGACCCCGGCGCCCAACGGGCCCAGAGTCTGGGCCGTGGTCCAGGTGGCGCTGGTTATCGCCACCGCTCTGGGAAGAAACTGGCTGGAAACAATATTGGGCAGGATGGCCTGGGAGGCCGGCGAGTAAAATGCCCGCGCAGTGCCATGCAGCAGCAGAAGAGAAAATATCTGGATGCGGTCAAGGTCGCCCTGGTTCATGCTCAGGGCCAGGCCAATATAGACCAGGGATTCAATAAAGCCGCAGATCACCAGAATCATCTTTCGTGGGAAATGATCAACGACCCAGCCGGAGACAATGAACAGCACCAGCATGGGCAGGATCTGCATGAGGCCTACCAGGGCCAGGTCAAAAGGATCTCCGGAAAACAGGTATAAATGCCAGCCAATCGCCACGGACAGCATTGAACTGGCCAGTGCCATCAGGATGCGGGCGCCCAGATAGGCGACAAAGGTGAATTGTCCCATGTTGGTCATTGTCTGTGGTGTCAGGTTTTGTGTAATGGGTGCCGCGTCAGGAAACTGCGGTCACTTCCATTTCCACCAGGGCGCCCGGAGAAGCCAGGGCAGTTACGCCCAGCAGGCAACCGGTATGCTGGCAGCCGCGGGCAGCCAGGCTCTGTACCATATGATCGTGTGCCTCGAGCATTTTTGCCATGTCGATGGTGTAAATGTTCAGGCGCATGACATGGCTGAAATCCATGCCGCCCTGTTCAAGGATGGCCGCAATATTGTCCAGCACCTGGTCTATCTGCCTGGCCATGTCACCCGGGTACATGCAGTGTCCATCTGCATCGCTGGCGGTCTGTCCTGCCAAGAAAAAGATGGAATCCGGGTTGTTCACCTTGTTGCCATGAACAAAGCCGAGCGCTTCCTGCCAGCGCCATGGATTGATGATTTCTCGTGTCATGGGATGTTCCTGAATGAAGTGTTTGTGGGGAGGGCTTCTGTGTACGGGTTACAGACTGTTGTCCTCGGTGATCTGTTTTTTTTAGTAGCGAGTCTATGCCTTTTGAAAGCACCTTGTCCTGACTGTGCTTCTTCTCAAGATAGTAGGTCAGCGGTGTATACAGCACCAGTTCCAGCAGACTGAGGAGGTAAAAATAGGAGGCGCCGAAAGGAATAACAGAGCGTGTGTTTTTCCAGAGACTGATGTCGCTTTCCAGATTGAAGGATAGCTGGAGGGAAACGTACAGGAAAATGCCCGTGGACCAGCGCAGCAGGGACAGGAAGGTACGGGTCGCACCCGCATACCAGTCAAAAATCAGCAGGGTGCCACCGCCATAGGACACAAAGACCAGCAGCGAGTAAAACACCATGCCTGCCGGACCATCCACTTCGTAGGCATTCCAGGAAAAGGCACCTGCCAGACCGATAAATATCACATACAGCAGCCAGCGCAGATATTTGGATTCCGTGTGGACCAGTAAAGGAATCAGGATCAGGATGCCGCTGGCCACTGCCAGAAATTCGGCCTGGATGATGTAGCCAAGAATTTCGAGGTTGGCACCCAGCAGGTAGTGGTCATTACCGCGCAGCAGGGAGTAATTGAAGATGGACGCCACAATGAACAGGGGGAGGGCGGCTGCCAGAAAGTAAAACAGCACTCGCACTTTTTGGGGCGTTTTGGCCAACGCAGCTCTCCGGTTGTTATTGTTTTAGGTTGGAGTTCTCAGGTGCTCCGGGAATTCGCAAGCACTTAATTTCCATGGGTTTTTATTATGTAGAAGGCTTGGGGCCTTGTACAGTGCGAATTTTTTGTGCAAAGAATTTGAAGTTCACCCCGGGGGGAGCTATGCCGTAGTGCAATCGGGGCAAGGCAAGTATAATTTTGGGGGATTATTGAAAGCCCGGGTCCTGCCTGGTGACATTGTTAACTGATTGTTTTGGAAATACTATTTTGCCTGTCATGAAGCGTAACCTTATTTTTTTTCTTCTGGCGTCACTGCCCTTTTGTCAGGTCATGGCACAGGGGAGTGCGTCCTATCGCGGCCTGCTTGATGAATACTGCAACGGCTGCCACAACAATGAAGACTGGGCGGGCAGTATTGCCTTTGACCTGATGTCGCTCGATGCGGTCGGGCATGATGCGGGTGTATGGGAAACCGCTATTCGCAAACTGCGCGGGCGCCTGATGCCTCCGCCGGGCAGTGATCAGCCTAGCCAGGCCGAGATAGACAACTTTGTCTCCTGGCTCGAAGGGAATCTGGATTCAGCCATGGATGAAGCGGGCACCGTGACCGGACATGTTCCGGTTCAGCGTTTGAACCGGACCGAGTATGCCATCGCCATCAGGGAATTGCTGGGTGTGGATATCAATCCGGCAGACTATCTGCCTGCGGATATCGAAGTGGACGGGTTCGACAACATTGCGGCTGCACTGAGCATTTCTCCCTCTTTTCTTGAGCAGTACATCAATGTTGGCAGGACCGTCGCCAGACTGGCTGTTGGCCAGCCGCAGCCCAAAGTGTCCAATGCCTACTTCCAGGTTCAGAGCGGCGACCAGGACACCTACCAGCCCGGTTTCCCGCTGGGGACCCGTGGCGGGATGAAGGTGACCCATAATTTCCCCGCTGATGGCGAGTACACCCTCAACATTCTGGATCTTGATGTGGGCCTGTATCCCCGATCCATAGAAACCCGGCAGACCCTGGTGGTGTTGGTGGATGATGAGGAGATATTCCGCGAATACATTGGGGGTCCCGAGGATTTTGCCCTGGTGAATAAAGGCGGCGCACCGGGCCGCGGCAAGATTACAGAACGTTTCGCCAATATTCCGGTGCTGGTGAAAGCCGGTGTCCACGATATCACCGTGACCTTTATAGAAAGAGCCCGGGTGGAGACCGATGAAAATATTGGCGGCTTCACCCCCTATGGCGGCTTTGCCTTTACCGGTTCGCTGCGAGTGCCCCGGCTGCTTGACGGCATCCAGATTGTCGGCCCGAAAACCGTGTCCGGTGTTTCCATGACGCCAAGTCGTGAAAAGATTTTTGTGTGTGAACCGGTAGTACAGACTGAAGAAAAGGCCTGTGCCACCCGCATTGCTGAAAACCTGGCCCGCCGCGCTTACCGGCGTCCTGTAACACAGGAAGATCTGGCGCTGCTGCTGCCATTCTTTGACATGGGGCGTCAGGGCCCCGGGGGCTTTGATGAAGGTGTCGAGCAGATGGTGGCGGCAATCCTGGCCAGTCCGGACTTCCTGTATCGGACCATTTCCCCGATGCGCGACATCGGTGATGCCCAGGTGTTTGCCCTGAACGACCTTGAGCTGGCCAACCGGCTGTCCTTTTTCCTCTGGGGCCAGGGACCGGATGACACCCTGCTGGATCTGGCGGAAAAGGGCGAACTGAAACAGGATGGTGTACTGGCCGCCCAGGCCAGGCGAATGCTCACCGATGAGCGTGCCCGACATCTGGTTAACAGTTTCGCCATGAAGTGGTTGAACCTGGATGAGCTGGAAGTCATTGATCCCGACCCGGCATTATTTCCGGAATTCAATGACCAGATGTATGACTTCTTTTACGAGGAGCTGAAACTGTTCCTGGGCAGTGTGCTGCTGGAGGACAGGCCAATCAGCGACATTCTGAATGCGGACTATACCTTCCTGAATGAACCCCTGGCGCGCCACTATGGTATCGACGATGTTCATGGCATCCAGTTCCGTCGTATACAACTGGAAGATGAACGCCGCTGGGGCATCCTGGGTAAAGGCGCTACCCTGCTGCGCACTTCATACGGGGATCGTACCTCGCCGGTACTGCGGGGGGCCTGGGTGCTGGAAAAACTGATGGGGACGCCGCCTTCGCCGCCGCCGCCCAACGTTGAAACCGATTTGTCGGTAAAACCAGGCCAGAAATTCACCACGTTGCGTGCGCGTCTGGAGCAGCATCGATCGAAACCCGGCTGCAACCAGTGCCATGGGGTGATCGACCCGATTGGCCTGGCACTGGAGAATTTTACGGTGACCGGTGCCTGGCGGGATGTGGACATCAAAGCGGAAGCACCTATCGATGCCAGTACTGTCCTGCCCAATGGCAAGCCCATCAATGGTGTGGTTGAACTTCGCCAGGAGCTGGCCAGCCGGCCGCAGCAGTTTGCCTGGGCCATCACCCAGCGATTGATGATGTACGCCTTGAATCGTGAACTGGAATATTTCGATATGCCGCAGGTGCGTGCAATCGTGCGCCAGGCAGCGGACCAGGATTATCGTTTGTCAGCCCTGGTCAGTGGCATCGTAAATTCCGAGGCCTTCCACATGCAGGGGCTGCCACATGAAGCGTCCAGCCAGGTGGCTGGTGTGATGGGGGAATGAGTCGATGAACAAAATACATTCTCCTTTATTATCCCGTCGCCGTTTGATTGCGGCAGGTTCCAGCCTGGTGGCAGCAGCTGTATTCCCCCGCCTGGCGATATCTGCAGATGCTATGGCCGTGTCTTCAGTGGCTGACAACATGCATCTGGTTTCTGGTGTGGGTGGCAACGTACTGGTGGTGAAGGCCGGCTCGAACGCAGTACTGGTAGACAGTGGTGCTGCTGACATGACAGCGCAGCTTCAGCAGGCTCTGGGGCAGTTGCAGGTCAGCAAGGTAACAACCCTGTTCAATACTCACTGGCATCTCGACCAGGTGGGAGGCAATGCCCACTTTGGCGGTCAGGGAGCCAGCATCATGGCGCACAAGAAAACGGCACTGCGACTGTCAACCGACTATTACCTGTTTGATGAGGAACGCTACCAGCAGGCTCTGCCAGAGAGTGCCAGGCCTGACCAGACGTTTTATGATGAAGGTGAAATGACCACCGCTGTCGGGCCTGTCGAATACGGTTTCCTGCAGTCAGCGCACACCGATGGGGATATCTATATCCGTTTTCCACAAGCCAATGTCATTGCGGTGGGCGATGTGGTGTCACCAGTTGTGGATCCGGGGTTCGACTGGTATGGCGGTGGCTGGATTGGCGGCAGGGTGGATGCCCTGAATCACATCCTGTCCTTGTGTGATGCGCAGACAAAAGTAGTGCCTGCCTACGGTCAGGTCGTTACCCGTGCGCATGTCGAGGCCGAGCGCGACCTGATGCAGTTCATGTATGAGACGCTGGTTGACCAGATACGCAAGGGGTTTGATGCCAGTGACAGCCTGGCCTCCGGGGTTATGGATAACCTGCCGCGCAGGCTGGATGATCCTTACCGGTTCCTGTACAGCGCGCATAAGGGGCTTTGGGCCCACCACAACAAACTTGAGCCGAATATTGTTTAAGAGGCAGAACGCAAGAGGCAAAGGCAGGCATCTGAGAATTTTTCGAGTGTGACTATGACTATCTATTCCATTTATACAAAAGGTTTTTCCAAACTGGCTGCCGGGGTTGCGCTCCTTGTCTCTTGCCTCTTGCCTCTTGGTTCTGCCAGTGCAGCAGACTCCCTCGTTGACCTGGTTAAGGCCGGGAAACGGGAAGAGGCGCTGGATATGATCCGCGTGGGCGCGGATGTCAATGTGCGTCAGGGTGATGGTTCCAGCGCACTGCTCTGGGCGGTTTACCAGGTTGATGAGGAACT
>Ga0181593_10000702_pt1 | contig 29437 bp, 21 predicted proteins | sample 071ome_19_FD_133756 | JGI IMG/M metagenome (GOLD analysis project Ga0181593, IMG submission 133756) | Coastal salt marsh microbial communities from the Groves Creek Marsh, Skidaway Island, Georgia - 071413AT metaG (megahit assembly) | ecosystem: Environmental > Aquatic > Marine > Intertidal...
AGGATTGCTGTATTCAGACCGCAACTCGTTGGGGTCTTTTTCTAAATCGTATAATTCCCATCCGTTGATCATGTAAAAGTGAATGAGTTTGTAGCGATGGTTGCGAACACCATAGTGCCGACGCACATTGTGTGATCCAGGAAATTCGTAGTATTGATAATAAATCGACTTTCTCCAATCCTTAGGGGTTTCTCCTTTGAGCAATGGAACAATAGATCTGCCTTGCATATCTTTTGGCAGGCTAGCCCCACCAATTTCAAGGAAGGTTTGGGCATAATCCAGATTTTGAACAAGATCTTTGTTTACACTGCCTGGTTGAATCTTTCCGGGCCAGCGAGCAAGGAGCGGAGTGCGGAAGGATTCTTCGTACATCCAGCGTTTGTCATACCACCCGTGCTCACCGAGGTACCATCCTTGATCTGAGGAGTAGACCACTAAGGTATTCTCAGCCAATCCACTTTGGTCGAGATAATTCAAGAGGCGACCGATGTTTTCGTCCACCGAGTCGATACATCTAAGGTAGTCTTTGGCATAACGTTGATATTTCCACTTCAGGAGGTCGTCCCCCTGTAACTTGGAATCTAGGAAAACTTTATTTTTGGGCTCATAAGCTGCATTCCATATCTTCTTCTGCTCATCATTGAGTTCTCTTGGTGTGGTTAGTTTAAAGTCCCAGGTGTCGTGCATATGTTTTTCAATCGTCATCGCCTGAGTGGAGGCAGGGGATAAACGGTTTTCATAATTATCACGCAGCGTTTCCGGTTCAGGGATGTCGCGATCATTATATTTACTCATGTATTTGGGTGCGGGTAACCAGTTGCGGTGGGGTGCCTTGTGCCAGGAACACAGGAAAAAGGGTTGATCAGGGCCTCTTTCTTTTTTCAGCCAGTCTAAAGTGCGGTCAGTGATCAGATCGGTGGTGTATCCAGTCATTTTTTGATCGCCATGCGGAGTCAGAAAAAGCGGATTGTAATAAGGTCCCTGTCCGCGAAGCACTTGCCACGAATCGAAGCCAGTAGGTTTACTCTTGAGATGCCATTTTCCAAAAAGGGCGGTTTGGTAGCCTGCTTTCTGTAAAAGTTTCGGAAAGGTCTGCTGGGAGCCGTCAAAAGTTTGATAATTGGTCAATTGTCCATTGAGATGACTATGCTTACCTGTGAGCACGACTGCACGACTGGGTGCACAAATTGAGTTGGTGACAAAGGCTCGGTCAAACCGCATTCCTTCGTTGGCCAAGCGATCTAGGTTGGGTGTTTGGTTCCGGTTTGAGCCATAGGCAGAAATAGCTTGGTAGGCATGGTCATCCGAAAAAATGAAAAGAATATTGGGACGCTTGGCAAAAGCGGAACCGAGCAGGCAAAGGCATAGGGGTAGGATCAATTTATGCATACTTACTATGTTTTCCCGTTCACTAATCTGGGGCAACCTATATTTCAGAATGTTCCAAAAAAAATCGCCATTAGAAAACGGGGCGACTAACTCTTTTGTTACGATTATGAGCACTCAGACCCTTCCTTTTCGAAAAACGGTTCCCCTGCTGGTTGCTCAATTACTTGCTGCTTTTAACGATAATGCGGTAAAGGCATTTTTGCCTCTTCTTGCTGCTTATGAAATCGGCAAGGGCACTATGGACTTGGTTAACCAGCAGGTATCCATACTGCTTATTTTACCTTTCATCTTATTTGCTCCGTTTGCAGGATGGGTGGCAGACAGGTATGAGAAAAGAAAAGTGGTGGGAATAAGCCTGCTTGCCCAGATAATCGGACTCCTTTGTATCCTCCTTGGCATTTCTTCCAAGAGCCTATCTTTCACTTTGGCTGGTTTTTTTCTTCTCTCCACTCAGTCCACTTTTTTATCACCAGCGAAAAAGGGAATGCTTAAGGAAATGGTTGGGTCTAATTTATTGGGTAAAGCGGTTGGGTGGATGGAGATGCTCACGATTCTTGGAATCTTGGGGGGGGCTTTTGCTGGAGCAGTTCTTTTTGACCAGTTGGTAGTTGGGCAGGGCGGATGGGATGCCGCCTATGAGTTGTCTTTGAGTGTGGTTCTGCTCGCCCTAGTTTCATGGTTGGTTTTTCTCCCCACTCCGGCAACAAAAGCCGCCAAGGCAGGGCCATTTCAGGCAATGATCCTGGTGCACCATTTCCAGGACTTGAGCATCTTACTGAAACGGCCCAACTTGCGTTGGGCGGCGTTGGGCGATGCATGCTTTTGGGCAGTAGGAGGATTTTTCTACCTGGTCTTGGTCAAGCTATCGGGGGAGGTGATTGAGGGGAGGGAGGGCATGGGAAGTCTCTACGGCTATTGGTTTCTCCTTCTTGGGGTAGGGATCATGTGCGGTTGCTTGTTCTGTGCCTACTTAAATCGGGGAAGGATCGAGTTAGGCCTGAGCCCGCTGGGGGCGATTGGCATGACCCTTAGCCTAATCGGTATCTATCATGCTGATCCTCTTGCTGGCGCCTTTGAGTGCAGTTGTGCGATGCTTGGTTTTTTTGGGTCTTTGTTTTTTGTGCCTCTCAATGGGTACCTTCAAGACCAAGCAGGAGATCATGAGCGGGGACGTGTTTTGGCTGCCTCCAATTTACTTACCCAGTTAGCTGGTATCAGTTTGATTGGGGTCCATGCCTGGTTTTCCAATGTACTTCAATTGAACGCAAAGGAGGAAGTCTTTATACTGATCCTCCCTTTGGGTTTAGTCGCTGGATTTACATGTTCATTTTTGCTGGAGGATCTACTGAGAGCAATTTGCCAAATTTTCCTGAAGATTTTTTACCGTATTCAGGTAATAGGAATTGAAAACTTTCCCGATCAGGGAGGGGTATTGATTGTCAGTAACCATTTGTCCTATGCGGATCCCGTTTTTATTGGAGCGGCCTATCCGAGAAAGGTGAGGTATCTTGCCCATCTGGAATTGGCCCAGTCAAGATTTCTTGATTGGATTTTTCGTCTTACCCAAACCCAGACGCTTTCCTCCAATCACTCTCTATCTGCTTTCAAAAAATCGATTAAACATTTGCAAAAGGGCATCGCCCTATGCCTATTTGCTGAGGGAGGAATTTCTCGGTTGGGAGTTGTCCTGCCTTTTAGAAGAGGACCCATTTTATTGGCCCAAAAAGGCAGGGTGCCAATTATTCCCGTTTATCTGGATGGGGTATGGGGTTCTATTTACAGTAATCAGGGGGGGCACTTTTTTACAAAGTTACCCAAGGCCTTTCCCTATTCCTTAACAGTAAGAAGTGGGAAGCCTTTGGATCCAAGCAGTGAAACGCCTGAATCAGTCCGCCGAGCAGTGCTGGATCTTGGGGTGCTTTCATTTAATCAACGCATAAACCAAGGCATGAATCCATTGCAGTCTTTGCGAAAAGCAATCTTTCGTAATACCCAAGGAATTTTATTCCGAAGTATGGATGGGTCGGTTATTGAGCGGGAACAATTTTTAATTGCGGTTGAACGGGAGGGGAGCGGTTTGCCCAATCCATATCAAGCTTGGGCAAGGCAGGTGCATCAAGTTTTAACAGACGGGGGCCGGGCGGAAGTATGTCAACCATGGGTGAATTGGATGCGTTTAAAGGAGACCAATTTGTTGGAGCATTTGCGTTTGGAGATCTCTTTTGCTGAAAAAGTTTGGAATTCCCAATGGTTCCCTTGGTTTCCTTTGCTTGGTCAATTCGGTTTTGAGGAAATGACCACTAATCGGTGGGCACGAATCGTCGATGGGAATGTTCACGGAGGTAGACATCTTGTGAGTGGGTATGCAAGTAAACAAAATGGTTTAGTTTCCCTACAATTACCATACGACAAAACTTCGTCCCTTATTCAGTCTGGTACAAAGCAAAATACTCTCGGGCTTCTTCTTCCTGGGTACTCATACAAGATGGAAAGCGGCACTTTTATTCTATGTGGAGTGGGGCAACCAGAAAAGTTGTTCGGGGTGGGGGGAATGGATGAGGATGGATTTTTACTCTCCAAGTAAGATGAGTTCCATGCTTTTCCTGCATGCTTAGATATGATATAAATTTCACCTTTTCACCTATCATGTCTGCTTTTTTAGAAGAGTCCGTACTGTTTCAAAAATCGTTATCAAAATTGGACGATCGTCCGATTTTGGTTCTTGGTCATAAACGTCCCGATGGAGACTGTGTTGGTTCACAGGTTGCCTTGACCCGTATGCTGCTTGCTCTTGGTAAAAAGGCCAAAGCTGTTAATCAGGACCCAATTCCTCGGACTCTTCAAAAATTTGTTGATGATACCCCATTCGTTTCACCCGCTGAAGTTCCCGAAGGAGACTACCAGATTATCACAGTAGACTGTGCGGATCATGGAAGAGTAGGAGAAAGTTTATGTAAACGCTTTCCTCAGGTACAGCTCAATGTTGACCATCATGTATCCAACACCCGATACGGGCAGGAAAACCTAATTTTACCAGATGCCTCGGCCACGGGAGAGATATTGGCAAAGTTCTTTTTTGATTGTGGGTACAAGGTGGATAAGACGACAGCAGAGGCACTTTACCTGGGTATTTGCACGGATACCGGGCAGTTTTGTTACTCGGGGACCAATGGTTCTGTTTTTGAAATTTGCCGGATGCTCTGTGAGGCGGGAGCCAGTCCCGCTGAGATTGCCCAAGAGTTGTATGAGAAAGAAAAGCCCGGACGAATTCAGTTACTTCAACGTTTCCTGGCAAGTTTTCGGATGGAATTAGAAGAACGGGTATGCCTTGGTTTCATCTATGGTTCAGACTTTAAGGACACAGGTACCAAGCCCGAAGATGCAGAGAATTTTGTTGATTATGCCCGCTCGCAGGAAGGGGTCCAAATTGCCGTTTTCATTGAGGAAAGGAACGGTTCGATCAAGGGCAGTTTTCGGGCAAAAGACGAGATTTTTCGCGTGGATATTTTAGCAAAAGGATTTAACGGGGGCGGTCATGCATGTGCCGCAGGCTTCAATTTAGATAGTACAGTGGAAACTCTTTATCCGACCTTAGTGGAATCTATCAAGAGGCATTTAGAACTTATTGAAAAGGGAGGGTTGAGTTGAGCACTAGGCAGGACATTGATTTTGAGGGGATTCTGCTGGTGGATAAACCACAGGGTATTACCTCCCATGATGTGGTAGACCGGTTGCGCCGGAAGTTACGCATGAAAAAGATTGGTCATGCCGGTACACTCGATCCCCTCGCTACTGGATTGCTGATCATGCTCATCGGAAAGGCCACTAAAGTTTCCCAATTTCTTATTAGTTTAGACAAGGCATATGAAGGTACCTTTTACCTCGGGGTGGAAACGGACAGCCAAGATGCCGATGGAGAGGTGGTTGCGGAACAAGCTTTACCTGAAGGATTAAGCGAAGAAATGGTGATTAGTGAAATGCAGGGTTTTCTAGGAGATCAGTATCAAACTCCTCCAATGTTTTCGGCTAAAAAAATAGATGGTGTGCCTCTTTACAAAATGGCTCGTAAAGGAAAGACCGTGGAACGGGAACCCCGCTTTATTCGAATTAATGAATTAAGACTAGACAATTGGGAATCCCCGGAGGGTAAATTTTTTATGGACTGCAGTAAGGGAACCTATGTACGGACCGTGGTGCATGATCTTGGGCAGCGAATCGGCTGCGGTGCCCATCTGAAAAGTCTTAGGCGTACCCGAATTGATCAATTTAAGATTTCAGATGCCCTTACTCTTGATGAGATTCATGATATTCCCCTCGGAGAGTTCCAGAATCGTTTGCTTCCTGTAAACCAAGCCGTTCCATCCCACGCACTTTGATGATGAAACGAGTCTTTGACTCGATAGCCCATCTTGGAAGGGAGTGGAAAAAGGAAGTTTCTTTGGCTTTAGGAATGTTTGACGGGGTGCACCGTGGGCATCAGGTAGTCTTGGATAGTGCGGCAACTGATGCTGCCAAGTTCTGTGGTACAAGTGTAGCCCTAACTTTCCCCAAACATCCTGCTTCTTTTCTTAGACCCGGTAAAGAACCTGCTTTGATTATGAACCCCACAGAGAAATCTAAGAAACTTCTCTCAAGTGGAATGGGGGCAGTTATTATGCATCCTTTTGATCAAGAATTATCGGAAGTTCCTGCTGTAGAATTTGTGCATTTTTTAAAAGAAAGGATACCCAATATTCGTTCCATTTGTGTGGGCCAAAACTTTCGATTTGGACAGAATCGGACAGGAGACTCTGTGAATCTTATCGCTTATGGAAGCAAAGAGGAAATCGAAGTCAAGGTGGCTGAATCTCTTATTTTGAATGATTTTCCGATCAGTAGTTCGCGAATTCGCGAAGCATTGTCCGTTGGCGATATGGATCAGGTTAATGATATGCTCGGCAGAAAATATCTGGTTAGTGGAGAGGTTGTCGCGGGCAAGTCACTAGGAAGAACGATGGGGTTCCCCACTCTGAATCTTGCTTGGTCTCCTGAAGCAAAGCCTGCATACGGAGTGTATGCAGGATGGGTCGAGGAAGTAAAAAGTGGCCAAAAGATGCCTGCAGTCGCCAATTATGGGCTTAGACCGACGGTCAGTTTAGGTGCCGATTTACCCTTATTGGAAATTCATTGTCTGGAACAACCTGATCTATCGTTTTGGAACGAGGGAGCCGAGTTGTCGATGGAACTGAGTACGATGATCCGAACAGAGAAGAAATTTGCGGGTGTTGCAGACCTGAAATTACAAATCGAACAAGACTGCGAGATAGCAAGAAAACTATTTTCTGAGGGGCTGTAACTCAGGGGACCAACATGAGGTCCGACCCCCCACTTGAGAACGCCTGAGAGGGTTGTGAGATTTAGGGCAGGTGCCTCCATCCTTCCACCTTTGGTGAAACAGCCAACCCCTTGGTGGATCTCCACCATGGGAACCGACTGATTTCATTGCTCCCTTGACCACAAATAAAATTTTACGAAAAAGAGTTTTCTGATCCTTGGTACTTAGAGTAGGCGAGTGGCAGGCAGGATGGATGCCGGCCCGCCAGAGAACTTCATCAGCCATCCAGTTGCCCATGCCAGGGAAATAGCGTTGGTCAAGGAGCAGGGCTTTGATTGGTTTTTTACGATGCCGTTTAAGGGCGTTGGATAGCAGAGAGTAATTAAACTCTTCACTCAACATTGAGGGTGGACGTTCATTCCACCAAGAAGGAGGTGATTTTCCCCGATGGAGTTGCAGTCGGCCAAATTGCCTAGGGTCGCGGAAAACGAGGCATTGTTTGGACTGCTTCAAGACGAGTGCATCATATTTGCATGGCTGATAATCTTCTGCTTCGTGGAATAACCAACCAGTCATCCCTAGGTGGAGACCAAGCCAGAAATCTCCGGAAAAGGAAAAAAGCATTTGTTTGCCATGGGTTTGGGCAGATTGAAGGCGTTTCCCAATAAGTTGTTTTCGATAGAGTGCCCGGTTTTCTTCCCGAAATACCCGTGACTTTGAGTGAGCGTAAACACTTCGAACCCGCTGGTTTAAACCTCTCTGCCACACGGAGCAGGCATAGGTAACTTCGGCAAGTTCAGGCATAAATCATTAAGAACTAGGGGACAAGGAGAGTAAATGCTTTCTGGTTGCAAAGTCCGCTTTTCTGTTGGTCTTGATTTCGATCACATGGACCCCTCTATCTGGGGGAATTGAAATAGCGGAAGTAAGATCACTTTCATTTTTGCAGAGAGTGTAAGTGACCGAGTGTGCCAAGCACAGTTTTTCGAAATCGCAATGTTGAGGAGTGGCAAAACATTTTTCAAATTCGGATAACTTGGATACTGCCAAGTTTTCAAAAATACCTCCTCCTTGATTGTTGATCAAAAAAACCGTTAGGGATCCCATGAGATCGGAAGCAAAAAGCAGGGCATTGGAATCGTGTAAAAAGGCAAGGTCTCCCGTCAATAAATAGGTTGGTTTCTCTGCTAAGTGAGCTATGCCCATGGCGGTACCCAGGGTTCCGTCGATCCCGTTAACCCCGCGTGCTCCGTATAAATTCCGGTTCTTGTTGCCTGCAATCCAGAACCATTCAATGTCGCGGATCGGCATACTGTTGGCACAATAAAATAAAGAGCCACTTGGAAGGCGTTCAGAAAGAGTACGGGTTATTTTGGGTTCAGAATTAAAAGGAAGTTGATCCCATTCCGACTGCCATTTCCCTTCAATAATTTTCTCTGCTTTGATCCATTTTGCGAGCCAATCAGGGGAGGGCGGAGGGAGTTCCAAATTTGATAAACAATCATAAGGAAGAGCAATAGAGCGGGAAGGGCCTTTAAGAGGATCGACCTTTCTGCCGCTTGGTTCTATTACCAAGCGTTGAACTCCGCTTTGTTCAATCCAAGAGCGCAAGGTCTTGGAGGTTGGTAAAGGACCGAGCACGATGAATAAGTCGGGTCTAGCAGAATGAATGAAATTAGGGTCTCTTAATAAATTTTCGTAGCGAAGAATGCGAGACGGAGATTCGTTCTCTCGAAGCGGACTAAGGGAATCACAAAGGATGGGTATGGAATGGAATGATGACGGGAGACTTACTGGGCAATCGAGTCCGGCGATGATGACTGGATTACAGGCATATTTAAGATCAATAAGAGAGGGGAATTTGTTGGGATTGGTTGAATGTGTGATCGGGGCGATTGGAGGTCGGTCGGGCGGTTGATAGAGGTCCGGATTGCTGGGCCAAAGCGGTTCCCGAAAAGCAAAATTCAAGTGAACGGGACCGGTGGGGAGCGAAGTTGCACGGGTATAGGCCTGTGCGATTAAAGAATGTAGGCTGTTTAATGATTGAAAATCCTCAGCGGGTAGGGGCACGCTATAGAACTCTCGAACAAAGGAACCAAATAAACGCTCTTGGCAGATAGTTTGTCCAGCTCCGCATTCCTGAAGTTCTGGGGGCCGGTCTGCCGACAAAAGCAAGAGCGGAATGCCAGAATAAAATGCCTCGGTTATGGCCGGATACCAATGAGTGGGTGCTGAACCAGATGTGCAAATTAGAGCGGCAGGTGTGTTCGTTCGTTTACTATAGCCGAGTGCGAGGAAAGCGGCTGTTCGCTCATCCAGTATCGGGAAACACAATAGGCGTGGTTCTTGTTCACAGGCTAGAACCAAGGGTGTAGAGCGGGATCCGGGCGAGAAAAAGATAACTTGAACTCCATGATCCGCCAAACATCGGGCTGTGGTGTGGCCCCAAAGGAAATTTGCCTGAGCGATAGAGTCAGCAAGGGTGGTCATTCAAACCGGAAGATTAGGACTTCCAGTGATGACTTCAAGCATGGCTTGTAACTTCCAGTCAGTCTCTTGTTTTTCAAGCACAGGAATCGATCCATCAACAATACCAGCACCGGCATACAAAGTAAGGGAGTTTTGCAATAACCGGCCACAGCGAATGGGGACAATAAACTCAGCACGCCCGCGAGAATCCATCCATCCCGCTACCCCAGAATACCAGCCACGAGGAGATTGCTCAATTTCGGCTAACTTAGAAAGGGCAGGAATCCTAGGGGTGCCTCCCATTGCAGGTGTGGGGTGTAGGGCGGAAAGAATGTCAAAGGGATGCAAACCAGTGGGAACCATTCCTTCGACTGGAGTGCGGACATGTTGAAGGTTGGCAAGGCGAAGTAGGCGTGGGAGACCTTGTTTGAGTTCGCTTACCCCAACAGATGCGAGGCGTCGGCGAATGCTTTCGATCACGAGGTTGTGCTCGTGAACCTCTTTTTCACGGGCCAGTAGGGTTTCTCCCCAATGGGCGTCTTTCCCAGCTGATATTCCCCGTGGGGCAGACCCGGCAAGAGCTTCCGTGCGAATTTTGTTCGCACGAAGGTGAGCGAGGGTCTCGGGGCTTGCTCCAACCCAAGTTCCATGATCGGGCGCAGAAAGACTGAATGCATGACAGTCCGGGAATCGGGCTCTCAATCCATGAGCAATCGAAAAGGGGCAAAGATTGGCGTTAGCATTAAAAGTAAGTTGCCTGGCCAGAACGATCTTGGAAACCCGTCCTGAATTAATTTCGTTGAGTGCTAGAGATACACCATCGAGGTAATCAAAGTTTTCGTTTGATGTGCCCAGTGAGACTTTGGGTTTTCCAGCTGTGTAATGATTTTCGTAGGTGAGCCCAATCATGGATTTCAGTCTGTGTTCAAGTGAAGACTGAATCTGTTTTGGGTCAGAATTAGGAAGAATTTTGGTATTGAGAACAATGTAATGTTGTCCGCGTTGGTTAATAACTTGCCAACATGGAAGAAAGACAGAAAGGGCGGGTAAGGAAAGGTTTCTCTGTTCAGACTCAAAAGTTGCAGTAAGAAAAAGCGTGGGACCAGACCCAGCAAGGGGGGCATCCCCCGCCCGTTCAACGGATTCCAGTATAGAGTGGGACCATTCCTTGGCGTGCTGAAAACGTTCCGTACCATGAAATTCTGCTTGGGCGAGGTATTCCCCGCAAGCAATAGAAAATTCATCGGTTGATTTTTCAAAATAGCAGTGAGGATTGTTTGGCCGATGAAGAGCCTCGAGCAAGGCGAGAGGATCGGTGAATGAGGTTTTGTATGAGATGGATGAAATTAAAGAGGAATTTCTCTCCTTGGCCTTCTCAACAAGCGTATGTAAGTAAGGAGTTAGGTCATCACCTGGAAGGCAATGGGCAGGTGCTGGAAGTGTTAAAACAGTCATTACTCCGAGACTTTTGATGAGTGATCGGGTTTCGGGCGGACGGGGTCGTACCCACCTGGATGCATTGGATTGCACCGCGAAATACGAGAGAGGGAGCGGAAAATTGCCAGATGAACAGGGAGGGTTTTGAAGCACTCAAGGGCGAATTCGGAGCAGGTAGGATGGAAACGGCATCTTGCATAGGGACCGAAGATTAACTGCTTAACCGGAGAGACCAATCGGTACACCTTAATCAAAATAATAAAAGGAACCGATAGCCAGTACTGAAGAACCGAAATTTCAGCGTAAGGTAACATGGTGCTCTTTCTACTGGGAGAAGGAGGTTCGGACAAATTACTCATGTCCAGGGATAGATAGTTTAAGAAACTGAAGCCCGTAATTTGGGCAACGACTTAGTTGAGATTTCCTGAGTTATCGCCAACACCGCAGAATCGATGGTATGAGAGCCATCCAATTCAGGGTTACTTCGGGAGCGTATGGATACCTTATCTTCTTCGGCTTCCCTTTTTCCGATGATCATCATGTGAGGAATTTTGTCCGTTTCAGCACGACGAATTTTGGCCCCCAACTTTGCCGATTGTCCATCCACACTGGCCCGTACTCCTTTCTCCCTCATTTTTTGGAGGCAGTCCTCTGCGAAAGGAATCAAATCATCGTTCATTGGAAGGAGTCTTACTTGCTCAGGAGCAAGCCAAGTTGGAAAGTTTCCACCAAAATGCTCAATCAGTACACCACAAAAACGTTCCATAGAACCAAAGGGAGCACGATGAATCATAACCGGGCGGTGGTCTTGATTGTCGCTTCCTACATAGGTGAGGTCAAAGCGTTCTGGCAGGTTGTAATCGACCTGAACCGTGCCCAGTTGCCATTCTCGACCGATCACATCTTGAACCACAAAATCAATTTTCGGTCCATAAAAAGCGGCTTCTCCAAGTTCTTCCTCATATTCCACACCGAGTGAATGGACGGCCTTGCGAAGGGCTTCCTCGGCTTTGTCCCAAGCCTCAGGAGCTCCGACATATTTGTCTGATTCCGGATCACGCAAACTGACACGTACCCGATACTCATTCATACCAAGGGTCGAGAAAACCATTTTTACTAGGCTCAAGCAGCCTTGAATCTCATCTTGCAGCTGATCCTCTCGGATGAAGAGGTGAGCATCATCCTGAGTAAAGCCTCGCACACGCGTCATTCCATTAAGCTCGCCGGATTGCTCCCAACGATAAACCGTACCAAACTCCGCCAACCGGACTGGGAGATCACGGTATGAACGTTGTTCAGACTTAAAAATACGAATGTGCATCGGGCAGTTCATTGGCTTAAGCAGGTAGCCGTCGATTTCTCCTTTCTCCAATTGGTTCGAAAGTTCGGAGCAGGTACAGCCTTCTTGTGCCAATTTCTCCAGACATTCCCTGTGAATAATCGGGGGATATTGAGAATCTTGGTAATATGGAAAGTGTCCTGAAGTCCGATAGAGATCGAGCTTACCAATGTGGGGAGTGTAAACTTGTGAATAGCCTTGTTGGTTGAGTTGCTCGGTAATGAAATCTTCAAGTTCTTGACGAATAATGGCTCCGTTTGGTTTCCACAGCACCAAGCCCTGTCCAACCTGCTCATCAATATGAAAAAGCCCCAGGTCTTTGCCTACTACTCGATGGTCTCGCTTTTTGGCTTCTTCCATACGGGCCAAGTGTTGAGCAAGCTCTTCCTTGGTTGGGAAAGCGGTTCCGTAAATTCTTTGCAGCTGTTTTTGAGAAGAATCTCCTCGGTGGTAAGAGCCAGCAACATGCAGCAACTTGAATGCCTTGATCTTTTTCGTGTAAGAGACATGACTGCCTGCACATAGATCGAGAAATTCTCCATTGCGGTAAAAAGAAATGGTTTCTCCGTGCGGAATATCTTCCAACCTGCCTATCTTGTAGGTGGTTTGGTTCATTTCACTGATCATAGAGATGGCTTCATCACGACTGACTTCCAGCCTTTCAAAACGTTGGTTTTCTTTGATTACTTTGGCCATTTCTTCCTCGATCTCCAGGAGGACTTCCGGGGTAAAGGGAATTTCAGAATCAAAATCGTAGTAAAATCCTGATTCAGTAGGTGGCCCAATATCCAGCTGGGTTTTCGGATACAGGCGGAGGACCGCAGCAGCGAGAACATGAGCGGCAGAATGGCGGATTTCCTCTAAGGGGGACATTTCCTTCATAGCCGTCAAGATATACTTTTTCCGAGGGCATCCTGCAATGCCAAAGGGGGTTGATTTTCTCTTAGCTCAAAGAAACCTTACGCGTCGAAGCCGAGGTTGGGGCGTAACCATTTGATTGCTTGTTCCATCTCCCATCCCTTCCGATTGGCATAGTCTTCTACTTGATCGCGGCCGAGACTTCCTACATTGAAATAGCGTGCTTCAGGGTGAGAAAAATAGAGGCCAGATACCGAGCAGCCTGGATTCATGGCCCGGGACTCGGTAAGTTCGAGACCAATTCGATCCTTAACATTTAATAAATCCCAGATTAAATCCTTCTCGGTATGATCTGGTTGGCATGGATATCCTGCGGCAGGACGAATTCCACGATACTTTTCGGCAATCAATTCTAAATTATTTAAGCCTTCCGAAGAACCAAAACCCCAGAGGTCACGAATTTTTTTGTGGGCATATTCTGCGGTGGCTTCTGCAAATCGATCCCCCAAAGATTTAATCAAAATCGAGGTGAAGTCATCATTGTTTGTTTTGTAAAGCTCCGCAAGTTCATCGACTTCCTTACCAGCATTAACTGCAAATGCCCCTAGGTAATCCATTCGATCGGATGATTTGGGTGCAACATAGTCGGATAAACAGTATTGAGGTTGATTAGGAATGACTTGCTGACGCCGAACAAACCGAAAGGTTCCCAGCTTTTTCTCTTTGGATAGGCTGGAAAATAATTCCACATCATCCCCGCAAGTATGGGCAGGCCATATCCCGACAACAGCTTGGCAGGAAAAGAGCTTTTGCTCGATGATTTCTTCAAGGAGTTTTTCTGCCTGTTTGAATAAACTTTTGGCTTCCTTGCCGGAGTCTTTCTTTTCGAAAATTTGCGGATAGGTACCTTTGAGTTCCCAAGCCCAGAAAAAGGGAGACCAGTCAAAAAATTCGAGTACTTCTTCAAGGGAGGGTTGAAAAGAATGAGTACCTAAATTGTCCGCTAGAGGGCTGGCAATTTCCAGATTTTGCCAATCAAATTTTAACCCTTTCGATCTTGCCTCGCCTAGAGAGAGTAAAGGTCTTTCTCCCTGGGCCTCATGTTGTTCTCGGATTCGAAGTTGATCTGCCTTTAACTCTTCAATGTATTTGGGTGATTTGTCTGGATGTAGAACATCGTTGCATACATTGACAACCAGAGAAGCATCCGGCACCTGAATAACAGGGGGCTCGTAGTGGGGTGCGATTTTTATCGCAGTATGTGCACGACTTGTGGTCGCTCCACCAATAAGTAAGGGGATTTTCAGACCAAGCCTTTGCATTTCCTTGGCATTATCAATCATTTCGTCGAGTGATGGGGTAATCAAACCACTGAGCCCAAGAACATCGGCCCCGTGTTGAGCCACTGCCTCAAGAATTTTGTCACAGGAGACCATAACTCCCAAGTCGATTACCTCCCAGTTATTACAGGCAAGAACAACACCCACGATATTTTTTCCGATGTCGTGAACATCTCCTTTTACGGTGGCAATGACCATGGTTCCCCGTTTGCCAGATCCCGATGCATCCTTTTCCTTTTCCATGAAGGGTTCAAGGTAAGCGACGGCTTTTTTCATTACGCGTGCACTTTTTACCACCTGAGGAAGAAACATCTTTCCATCCCCAAAAAGATCGCCCACTACTTTCATCCCGTCCATCAATGGCCCCTCGATTACTTCGAGGGGTCGGCCAAGCAATTGGCGTGCTTCCTCAGCATCCTCTTCAGCAAAATCTCCAATTCCTTTGACCAATGCATAAGTCAGGCGTTCCTCGACTGGTTTTTCACGCCAACTAAGATCGGGCCCTTCCGACTTTCGGTCTTCGTTTTGGTCTTTGATGCTCTCTGCATGGGCAAGGAGTTGCTCGCCAGCATTTTTCGACTTATTTAAAACAACCGCCTCCACTCTTTCGCGGAGCTCTGGTTCAATTTCGTCATAAACTGCGAGCATGCCCGCGTTGACTATACCCATATCAAGCCCTGCCTGGCAGCCATGATAAAGAAAGCTGGCATGCATTGCTTCGCGAACTAGGTTATTTCCACGAAATGAAAAGGATACATTGCTAATCCCTCCACTGGTTCGAGCATGAGGGCAGCGTTTTTTAATTTCCTCTACGGCTTTGATAAAGTCCAGACCGTAGGCATTGTGTTCATCCATTCCTGTGGCAAGGGTGAGCACATTGGGATCAAAGATGATATCCCAAGCCGGATAGTTTACCTCCTCAACCAGAATCTTATAAGCTCTTTGGCAAATTCTTACCTTATCGTCTAAGGTGGCTGCCTGTCCTTTCTCATCAAAGGCCATAACCACAACCGCCGCACCATATCTCATCGCCAAGCGAGCGTGCTTTTTAAAAGTTTCCTCGCCCTCTTTGAGACTGATCGAATTGATGATACACTTGCCTTGAATAACTTTGAGCCCCGCCTCAATCACAGACCATTTTGAACTGTCGATCATTATGGGTACACGGGAAATATCGGGCTCGGAGACGACTAGGTTTAGAAACTTGGTCATGCATTCTTCACCGTCCAACAGGGCGGCGTCAAAATTCACATCAATGATATTGGCCCCATTCTCCACCTGTTGCTTGGCAATTTTAAGGGCAGAATCGTAATCTCCACTCTCGATCAGCTTTCTGAACTTTGGAGACCCGGTAACATTGGTTCGTTCACCTACCATGATGAGTGACTTGGATTGACCTCTAATCTCAAAGGGTTCCAATCCACTCAAGCGCATGGCAGGATCGATCTTGGTGACCGTCCTCGGTTCAGCCTCTTTGAGTTTTTCTGCAATGGCATGGATGTGAGGGGGGGTGGTCCCACAGCATCCGCCGGCCATGTTTAACAGCCCCTCGTCGGCAAAAGTGAAAAGAGCTCCCGCGGTATCCTCAGGTTTCTCATCATACCCAGTAGGCGCGAGTGGGTTGGGCAAACCTGCGTTGGGATAACAGTGAACAAAGCAATCTGCGTTTTTGGAAAGGGCTTGCAGGTAGGGCCTCATTGCATCGGCACCAAGGGCACAATTAAGGCCAACTCCCAGGGGTTTGGCATGAGAGATGGAATTCCAGCAGGCTTCCGTAGTTTGTCCGGATAGGGTACGCCCAGAAGCATCGGTGATGGTGATGGAAAGTATGACGGGCAGACGCTTGCCGGAATCATCAAAGAAATTTTCCAACGCAAAAATCGCAGCTTTCAAGTTAAGGGTATCGAAAGTGGTTTCTGGCATCAGGATGTCCACACCGCCAGTCACCAAGGCTTCAATTTGGGCGTAATAGGCATCGACTAATTGATCGAAGGTGACATTTCTTTTTGATGGGTCATTCACATCAGGTGAAAGGGACGCCGTTCGGTTCGTTGGGCCGATTGCACCAGCTACAAATCGAGGTCGGGATGGGTCTTTCCGCATGGCTTCATCTGCCGCTTCCCTAGCCAACCTCGCGGATGCCACATTGAGGTCCTGTACTACATCTTCTAGATGGTAATCCGCCATGGCAATACTGGTTGCACTGAAGGTATTGGTTTCGACTAAATCACTCCCGGCATCGAAATATGATTGATGAATATTCCGGATTACATCGGGACGGGTAAGGCTTAGAAGATCGTTGTTCCCTTTGAGTTCTCCTTTGTGATCTTTGAAAAAATCTCCACGGAAGTCTTCTTCAACCAATTTTTCCTGCTGGATCATGGTTCCCATGGCTCCATCTAGAATGAGAATCCTTTGGTCAAGGATATGGCGTAAGTCGAGTTCTGATGGTCGTCTGTCGGGAAACATGCTCATAAACGTATCAACATATCATGATGCGATGATGCGTTTTGCCAAACAAAATCCGCTCCAGGGAAGTTATCCCAGAGGTGGTGAATGTTTTTGCCAAGTGAAAAAAAATAGTTCATTTATAATTTTTTGGTTCCGGGATGTAGCGTAGTCTGGTTAGCGCGCCTGCTTTGGGAGCAGGAGGCCGTGAGTTCGAATCTCACCATCCCGACCATTTTTTTTCCGCATACTCTTCCTCTCATTTAATTTCCTACCGGGTATTATTTTATGGATCATGACACATACGGAATCTCCCGTTGGGGAGATGGATTAGTCGGTATACTACCCAACGGAAATATCGGACTTCACGACCCGCTAATTCCTGAGAACCCACCAGTGGACTTGGCGGGAGTCATTCAAAAGCTTGAAAAAAGAGGCATCCAAACGCCCGTGCTTCTCCGAGTATCCAATTTTTTGGAGCATCGGATTCGAGTAATCAATCAGAGTTTCCAAGAAGCCATTCAACAGGTTGATTATCGGGGTAATTATCGAGGGGCTTTTCCGATTAAGGTCAATCAGCAGGCCCATGTTGTGGAGAGGGTATCCGAATATGGAGAACCCTATCATTTTGGACTCGAGGTAGGTTCTAAAGCAGAGCTATTGATTGCCCTTTCACAAAATGTAGATCCTGAGGCTTTGATCATTTGTAATGGGTATAAGGACTCTGAATTCATCCGGTTGGCCCTGCTTTCTTCCAAATTGGGCATGCAAACGATCATTGTCATGGAGAGTGTGCGCGAACTGAAACTAATTATTGAGGTTTCCCGTGAACTTGGAATTTCTCCGAAATTGGGAGTGCGCGTCAAATTGGTTAATGTGGTCAGCGGTTACTGGTCGGCCACGAGTGGAGATCGTTCCTCTTTTGGGCTGTCGATTGCACAAGTGGTCGATGTTGTGGAAATTTTAAAGAAAGAAAACCTCCTTAATTCCCTCGTTCTTCAACATTCCCATCTGGGTAGTCAGGTTCCCAACATGATCGAGATCCGAAAGTTTGCCCAAGAAGCCAGTCGACTATTTATTGAGATTAAAAAATTGGGTGCCAATTTGAAGTATTTGGACTTAGGAGGAGGATTAGGAGTCGATTACACGGGGGAAAACTCATCCAGCCCCAATTCAATCAATTATTCCTTGGAAGAATATTGCTACAGTGTGGTGGAAACGGTTGGTTTTGAGATGAACGACGCCGGGGTGGGTCATCCATGTATTGTGACGGAGAGTGGTCGTGCCTGCGTTGCCCAGTCTTCCATGCTCTTGTTCAGTGTTTTAGAAAGCACCAGTTATGAAAGCGATGGGGTGGTTTTGGCAGAAGACGGAGACCATCCGCTTCTTTGCTCTCTCATCGAACTTTCGGATGGATTATCCAATGATAACTTACTCGAATCGCTCAACGATGCGACTTATTACCGGGACGAACTAAGAGCCCTTTTTCGAAGGGGCCGGCTCTCCCTTCCTGTTCTGGCCCGGGCGGAGCGTTCTCACCAGAGAATCCTTGGCCAGATCAGAGGAAGTATGGAAAGTTTGAATGATTCTGAGTGGAGTGAGGAGCTTAACCAGCGCGTTCAGGGAATGGCGGATATCTACCATTGTAATTTCTCTCTTTTCCAGAGCCTTCCGGATGTTTGGGCCATTGATCAACTCCACCCGATTATTCCGCTAACTCGGTTGAACGAAAAACCTGACCGCAATGCAGTTCTGTGTGATGTCACTTGTGATAGTGATGGCCGGATTGATCGATTTGTGGTGGCAGATGGAGTGGCAGATTGTCTTCCCTTGCATAGCTTGGTCGAAAATGAGGAATATTATTTGGGTGCATTTTTTGTAGGTGCTTATCAGGAAACGCTGGGTGATCTACACAATCTTTTTGGAGACACCAATGTGGTCACTATCCAGCTGAAGGAAAAAGGCGAATTTGAACTCCTCGATGAAGTGGAGGGGGATACGGTTTCAGAAGTGCTCAGCTATGTGGAATACGAGCCCAAGAGACTGCTCGAAAGGTTCAAGGCAAGGGCTGAGCGTGCGGTTAAAGAACATGGAGCTACCCTGGAGGAACTCAAGGAGCTGGTTTCCACATACCGCGAAAGCTTGCGTGGTTACACCTATTATGAATCCGACTAACCAAGGATAAATTATGTCAAATGTATTGGTCATTGGAGCCGGCGGAGTCGGTTCGGTTGCAGTCCATAAGATGGCACAACTGCCGGAGGTCTTTTCCTCAATTACTCTAGCGAGCCGGCGTTTGTCTTCCTGTGAAAAAGTAGCGAGTTCAGTCCATGAACGATTGGGGGTCACCGTGAAAACGGCACAAGTCGATGCCGATTTTGTGGATCAAACCATCCGCTTGATCCACTCAGTAAATCCCGATCTTTTGGTTAACCTAGCCCTGCCTTACCAGGATCTTGCCCTTATGGATGCCTGTTTGGAGACCGGAGTTCCTTACTTGGATACTGCCAACTATGAACCAAAGGATGAGGCGAAATTCGAGTACCGCTGGCAATGGGAGTATCAGGAAAGGTTTGAAAAAGCCGGACTTATGGCTTTGCTCGGATCAGGCTTTGACCCTGGCGTGACCAATGTATTTACCTCATGGTTACGAAAACATCACTTTGATCGGATCAATACGCTGGATATTTTGGACTGCAATGGCGGTGATCATGGGCATCCCTTTGCCACTAATTTTAACCCTGAGATTAATATCCGAGAGGTCACTGCACCTGCGAGGCATTGGGAGAATGGCGGTTGGGTCGAGACTCCGGCACTTTCCCACAAACATACCTTTGATTTTCCACAAGTCGGAGAGCGAAATATGTACCTCATGTATCATGAAGAACTCGAATCTTTGGTTAAGCACTATCCGGAAATTCAAAGAGCACGATTTTGGATGACCTTTGGCGATTCGTATCTCAAGCATTTGGAAGTTCTTCAAAATGTCGGACTCACTTCTATCGATCCGGTGTTGTATCATGGGCAGGAAATTATCCCCCTGCAATTTTTGAAAGCGGTACTTCCTGACCCTGGTGGGCTGGGTCAGCACACCAAAGGAAAGACATGTATTGGAAATATTGTCACCGGTGAAAAGGGCGGGCTCCCGGTTACTAAATACCTTTTCAATGTTTGTGACCACGAAGATTGCTACCGTGAGGTGGGTAGTCAGGCAGTCAGTTACACCACCGGGGTGCCCGCCATGATTGGTGCGGCTCTTATGCTGCAAGGAAAATGGCAGGGTAGGGGAGTCTATAATATGGAGCAAATGGATCCAGATCCATTCATGGATATGCTCAATCATCATGGCTTACCCTGGGAAGTTCACGATTTGGAAAAGGCTCCGCAGTTCTAATGCTTCCCACCCAAAGTGGAGGGTCGGGTGCTTTTGCCCATTTCGACCTGGGTAGGGTTCCAAGTCCATGCTATGTGGTTGATAAGCAAAAGATTCGTTCTAACCTTGAAGTTCTTCAGAATATAGCAAACCAATCTGGTGCAAAAGTTCTGCTGGCCCTCAAAGCGTTTTCGATGTGGTCCCTCGCCAAACTGGTCAGTGACTACCTGGATGGATGTTGTGCGTCAGGTTTATGGGAGGCGAAGTTAGCCAGACAAAAGGGCTTTATTAGGGATGAAAAATTGCAGGTTCTTTCCACTTTTTCCCCGGCCTTTCGATCCGAGGAACTGGAGGAAATTTGTTCCCTTTCGGATCATCTTATTTTCAATCATCCATTCGCGGAGGGGATTAAGGATGCCCGAAAGTCGGGTGTTTCAGTTGGGTTAAGAATTAATCCGGAGATTTCGTTGGGGTTGGACCCAAAATATGACCCTTGCTCGGAAAACTCCCGACTGGGTTATCCAATGAGTAAAGTATCAGATGATATGCTCTCTTTGTTTGACGGGTTGCACATCCACACCCTTTGTGAGCAGAATTTTTCACCGCTTCTTGAAACCTGGACCAAAATTGAGAAATCGATCGGTAAGAGTTTACATTCTTTTGAATGGATCAATTTAGGGGGCGGTCATCATTGTACCCGAGCAGATTATGACCGTGATGGTTTAATTGGTTTGATCTCAGAGATTGCCCAAAAGTATGACTGCCAGGTTTACTTAGAACCAGGTGAAGCAGTCGCTTTAGATGGGGGGATTCTGGTAGGCACGGTCCTGGACATCATGGACACCGGAAAAAAACATGCCCTGCTCGATTTAAGTGCCACTTGCCATGCACCCGATGTGATCGAGGCTCCTTACCGACCCGCTCTTCTGGGCGAATCTGAAAATGGAAAATTTCAATATATTTTGGGCGGTGCGAGTTGTTTGACAGCCGATAGCTTTGGTATTTATACCGTTGAAAAGCCATTGGAAAAAGGAGAGCGGTTGGCCTTTTTGGATCAGGCCCATTATACCATGGTGAAAACCAACACTTTCAACGGAGTTTGTTTGCCATCGATTGCCCTATGGGATTCACAGACTGACCAGTTGTCGATTACCAAGAAATTTGAATATGATGAATTTGTAAATCGCTTATCATGACTGCAAATTCACCTATTCAATTTTTAGGGTCTGAGCTTAGAAGTTCCGAAAATCTCGAGGATTTCGCCCGTTTTCAGATAATTCCATGTCCCATGGAGAAAACCGTCTCTTATGGTTCAGGCACAGCTCTTGGTCCAGATGCCTTACTTGAAGCGAGTCAAGAGTTGGAAAGGTCCTCCCTTTGCAAAGATGGCATTTTTACCCATCCCCCCATCGATTGTTCTGTGGCTCATGCTGATTGCTTGGCTGAGCTTCAATTCACTACGCAACGAATTACTTCTAAAGATAAACTACCGGTAACTTTGGGAGGCGAACACTCTCTTACTTGGGCGGCCATCCGCGGAATATCTAATCAGCTTCAGCAAAAAGTGGGCATTATTCAAATCGATGCCCACGCGGATTTGCGTAAAAGTTATGGGGGCAACGATCACTCCCATGCCAGCGTAATGAATTTATTGGTGGAAGAGAACTACCCATTGGCTTCCTTTGGAGTGCGTGCGATTTGTGAGGAGGAGAAGGCGTTCCGTTTAAAAAATAATATCTTTTTTATGGATGGGGAGGAGTTGGTCCGTAAAAATATATCTTCCGTAGTTCTTCCCGAGGATTTCCCTGAATGGGTTTATCTTAGCTTTGATCTTGATGGGTTGGATCCAAGCATCATGCCCGGGGTTGGCACTCCAGTGCCCGGTGGCTTAGGCTATTATCAGTCGATCGACATTGTGAAATCTGCCCTTGCAGGCAAAAAATGTGTGGGAATCGATATGGTAGAGCTTGCACCAAGTGCAGGAGAGCTTGTGTCCCCATTTACTGCGGCATCTATTTTGCAGAGAATTTTGGACATGGTCTAAACTGGAAAACCATTGAAAACTGCGGAAAAAGTGATTGAGGAGTTATCGCTTACCCCTCACCCAGAAGGGGGTTGGTTCAGGCGTACTTATGAATCTAAAAGTCTAATAAATTCTAGTCGGGGTAAACGGCCCGCTTCCACCTCGATTTTGTACCTTCTTCAAAGGGGGGAGGTTTCCAAACTTCATTTTCTTGATGCAGATGAACTTTGGTATTTTCACCAAGGAGCTCCCCTTAGTTTGCACCTATTTGATCAAGGTGAATACAGCCTTATCAATCTTGGATGTGACCACGCAATTGGAGCCAGGTATCAAGTTACGATTGGTGCGGGAACGATATTTGGTGGTGTCCCTGACCCAGATTCTTCTCATGATTGGAGCTTGGTAAGTTGTTCGGTAAGTCCAGGGTTTTTACAAGCAGGTTTTTTCTGGCCCGATATGAAAAAGATGCGGAAGATATACAAGAATAGAGGCTCCCTTCTTGCTCAACTTGCGCCCTCCAATTAAAAATCAGAATGTGAGATGAAAGAATATCATTGGGGTGGGGGAAAAATTATCGAGACATTCGTCCCTCAGGATAAGGAGTGGATACCTTCTCTTATCACGAACTTCGAGGACCATAGAGGGAAACTAACCTTCTCTCATAAAATCAATCATCGGTGGGAGAATGCATACCTGCCGATTGATCTCGTACCCGATGCCCGAATACCCATTCGATACGCCAGAGATTTAGGAACCGAAAAATTCTCCCGTAAAATGTGTATAATTTACGATGGTTTAAAGGGTAGTGGCAGCACTCATCCTCCTTTTTGGTTCAACCTAGCACAGTCAAATGAGGCGACCGGTCTGCACGATCATGCTCTGCTTTCTGCCTTGTCGGGAGTGGTCTATTTGCAGTGTGAGAAAAATGCGGGAAATTTATATTTTCATCAGGATGGAGAGGCGGATTTAGAAATTGAACCCGAGTGCGGCAAACTGGTTTTGTTTGAACCCTGGATGAAGCATGGGGTCCGGCCAAACCGAAGTAATTCAATTCGATTTTCTATGGCATTTAATTTACTCCCATTCCCTTTACCTTCCAATCAGTTCTAAATTTTATTGGAGTTATCAGTTCAAAGGCTTTCTTTTTTTTACCCCACAAAGTTTTATAAAGAATTTCGTTGTTAACTACTCGGCAAAGCGTCATAAATGGATCGTTTTTTATTCAATATTACTCCCCACAAAATCTCATGAGTCAAGCAACTGATTCTTTTGAAGAAATCGAGTCCGCCGTCGTTCGTTTTGCCGGCGATTCTGGAGATGGTATGCAAACCATCGGTGAACGTTTTACAGATTCCAGTGCCTTTGCTGGAAATGATATCGCGACCCTGCCGGATTTTCCCGCTGAAATCCGTGCTCCAGCTGGCACACTTGCCGGAGTCTCGGGTTATCAACTGCAGTTTGGGAGTCGCACGATTTTAACTCCAGGGGATGAGCCGGATGCGTTGGTGGCCATGAACCCAGCAGCCTTGAAAGCCAATATTAGTGATTTGCCTGAGGGTGGTTTACTTGTGGTGAATGTGGATTCATTCAAAAAGATGAACCTCAAAAAAGCAGGTTATGAAAGCAACCCGCTGGAGGATGAGGATTTTCGTAAAAAATTCCAACTTATCGAATTGGACTTGACCACCCTCACCAAGGAAGCGCTGGTGGAAAGTCCTTTAAAACCATCCGACAAAGCACGCTGTAAAAATTTCTTTGCCCTTGGTTTTATGTGCTATGTTTATGGTAGGCCCTTGGAGCCAACCTTGAACTTTTTTAATCAAAAGTGGGGCAAGAAATTGCCCGAGGTCGCCGATGCTAATTCCACCGCCCTTAAAGCAGGTCACAATCTTGGAGACACCATGGAAACGGCAAGAAATCGATATCAACTTGCCAAAGCGGCCGTACAACCTGGGGTTTACCGAAAAATTTCCGGAAATGAAGCGACCGTCTATGGATTGGTGGCGGGTGCTCAATGTGCTAACCGCGAATTGCTTTATTCGGGATATCCCATTACTCCGGCATCTCCGGTTTTGGAAGGGTTGTCAGCCTTGAAGAAATTTGGAGTCAAGACGGTGCAGGCGGAAGACGAGATTGCCGCAATGGGTGTAGCCATTGGTGCCAGTTTCGCGGGAGATCTATCTGTCGTTGCCACAAGTGGACCTGGCATGTGCCTGAAAAGTGAGTTTATTGGCTTGGCCAGTATTACGGAATTACCTGTAGTCATTTGTAATGTTCAGCGTGGGGGACCTAGCACAGGATTACCCACCAAGACGGAGCAAAGCGACCTTCTGCAGAGCCTCTTTTCCCGTCATGGTGACTGTCCTTTACCTGTGATTGCAGCACATTCTCCTTCAGATTGTTTTGATACTGCGATCGAGGCTTGCCGAATCGCACTTACCTACTGCACCCCGGTCATATTCCTTAGCGATCTCTATGTGGCAAATGGTGCAGAGCCTTGGCTGGTGCCTAACGCATCTGAACTTCCCAAGATTGTCGCAGAATTTGCCAATCCAGATGAGCCCTATGTTACCTACAAGCGTGATCCAAAGACCCTTGCTCGTACTCAGGCAATTCCTGGGCAAGCAGGACTGGAGCATCGTATTGGAGGATTGGAAAAATCAGAGGATGGTGGAGTTAGTTATGACCCTGAAAATCATGAAAAAATGACCCATCTTCGGGCAGAGAAAGTCGATCGTATTGCTGACTCATTGCCCCCGCTTGAATTGCATGGCGATGGCGAGGGTGACTTGCTTGTAATTGGTTGGGGTGGCACCTATGGTGCGATCACCTCTGCGGTGCAGGCTATGAAAGCCGAAGGGTTTTCGATTTCGAGTGTTCATCTCCGCCACTTAAATCCTCTACCCAATGATCTGGGTGATTTGCTTAAGAAATTCAAAAAAGTCATTGTTCCTGAACTTAATCTTGGTCAACTCAGCTTAATTCTTCGGGCAAAGTATTTAGTCGACGCGATTCCTCTGACCAAGGTGCAAGGAAAGCCCTTTAAAGTATCGGAACTTCGCCAGGCCTTCCACAAGCAACTATCCTAACACTACACACCCCTACTTGAATCGATGAGTTCTATAAACACTGAATCGTCAAGTCTTACCAAGAAAGACTTTGTCACCGAAAATGATGTGCGGTGGTGTCCTGGATGTGGAGATTATGCCATCCTCAACGCCGTTCAAAGAACCCTCCCTGAATTGGACGTTCCCAAAGAAAAATTTGTGGTGGTAAGTGGGATTGGATGCTCCAGTCGCTTTCCTTACTACATGAACACCTATGGTTTTCACACGATTCATGGTCGTGCCCCTACGGTTGCGACTGGAGTGAAGTCAGCCAATCCCGACCTTTCCGTATGGATGGTGACCGGTGATGGAGACGGATTATCAATTGGTGGAAATCATTTGATGCATCTTCTCCGCCGCAACCTCGATATTAATGTCCTCCTTTTTAATAACCGCATCTATGGGTTGACCAAGGGCCAATACAGCCCGACTTCAGAAGTGGGCAAAAAAACGAAAAGCACGCCTGCAGGGTCATTGGACTATCCAATTAATCCGTTACTCTTCGCTTTGGGCAGTGAAGCCACTTTTGTTGCTAGGACTAGCGATACCGATCAAAAGCACATGGTGGAAATATTTAAGGCGGCCCATGCTCACAAAGGAACATCCTTTGTGGAGGTTTTTCAAAATTGCGTAATTTTTAATAATAACGCCTTTGACACAGTGACGGGCCGTGAAGTGCGTAGTGAACAATCCTTGATGCTAGAAGATGGCCAACCTCTTCGGTTTGGAGAGAACAAGGGCATTCGTTTAAATGGCTTCGATCCTGAGATTGTGGAATTGGGTAACGGAGTTGAAGAATCAGACTTGCTCGTTCATAAATCTAAGACCACCAATCCTGCTTATGCTTCCATTCTTGCCCAAATGGCATATCCAGCATTTCCTACGCCTTTTGGGATTCTTAGGCAGATAGAGGGAAGAGAAACCTATGAAGATGCATTACATCAACAAATTAAATCTGCTCAATCGCAAGGCGAGGGCAACCTTCAGGAATTACTCACTGGGAAAAATTCTTGGGTTGTCGAGTAATTAACCATACAAATACTCTTATGAGTTCAAACGAATTTATCGATAACCCTCAAATCGGGCACAAAAAATTATGCTTGCCTGTTGTTTTAGTGCCTGTGGTCATGTTTGTTGTCCTCCTGATTGGAATCATAGCCTCCAAGGTCTATGTGGATGCGGTTCTCTATAGCGATGACCAGATTGAAGCAACCGACTAAGGTAGATTGATGAGTGAGGAAAAGCCAGTAATTGCATCCAACAAACCTACCGTTCTCAACATCGAACCTGGTACTTATTGGTGGTGTACCTGCGGGAAATCTATAAACCAACCCTTTTGCGATGGGGCTCACAAGGGCACAAGCTTTTCTCCCCAAAAATTTGAGGTAGAGGAAGCAAGAACTGTTGCCCTTTGTAATTGTAAATACACCAAAAATGCGCCCTTTTGCGATGGTCAACACAAGGACCTCCCATAAATCTAACTATTGTATTTCCTCTACACGAAGTGTGCAGGATTGATGCTCTTAGTCAGATTCCTTCTCCTGTCCCGACTTTCCAAGCACCCACATTTGTAGATTCTTATCAGTGGGTGCATCTCCTATGAGGGCATTGTATTTATTTTTAAGTTTTAACTGCTGGGAATAGACTGCCAAACCGATCTTTTTCATGGTAGCTGGTGGTTCCTCAAATGCGTTGATAAGTAAGCTGGATTTGAGCAGGAGTAAGAGATCGATGTCATAAGCATTCCCGAGGGCATTGGTCTCACCTAAGACGAGCACCAATCTTCCAGCCTTGATTTGGGTATTTCCATTATCTGTCCTTAAGTCTGGTTGTCCAGATAGGCAGATGAATTTGTATCCCCCATTAGTTGTTGCTTCAGCTATAAAGCTACATTTACCTAGGATAGTGGCTGAGCCCTTTACTGAAAAAAGAGTTAATGGATCCTTACTCTCTTTGCATACAAGAATGGATCCATCGAGCAGATGCCAACTTGAGTCGTTTTTCCAGTGAAGGATCGTGTTCGAACCAAGTCTGATTGTTGAATGGTGGAAAGAACTAGATATTTGACACAATCCACCTGGTCCTGTGGCTAATATTTCAGATTTTGAGAATTCAGAGTTTGATCTTACTTTACGTGTAGCAGTTGCACCAGGTGAACTCTCAAAAATTATATCCACCCCCTTAATTGTCTCATCAACTTTAAATGAAGATCCAATAGCTTTCGCATCTCCATGTGTAAAACTAATAAAGATACAGCAGGAGTAGCTAATGTAACGCCAAACCATAGGCGTAGTGTGAAAAGGGTAGCGAAAGAAGAATAAAAAAGAAGTTAACCGAAGAGGTAACCCATCACACAATTAAGTATTAGAAGCTAACATTGATACCAATATTGGCACCGGCATCTAAGCTCTTGTAATCCGATGAAATGTTTGAATTTCTACGCGTGTAGGACGAACTAGCACTCAATTTTACATTATCGATAATAGGATAGTCTACTTTGATAGAGAGCGTATGAGTTACATCTTTACGGCCATCATTAACAGTGTTGTCTTCTGTAAATCTTTTGTAACCAATGCGGTAACCCGGAGTGATAACAAAATCTTGATAGAGATGTCTAAGGCTGTAGGAAAGGGAAGCGTCCCAATTATTTAAGGATTCAGTGTTAGTACCGAGGAGAGAATCAGAATTAGTTAGGTGAAAACCACCAGATATATCCACAATTGCCAGGGTGTCGGGGCCTAAACCGTAGGTTTTCATCGCACCAATATTGGGATAAAATTCAGAGTAATCCTCAGTATCCGAATCATTGTTTCTAACATTGGCATAGCTAACACCTCCGCGAAAACCAATTCCAGTTTCATGCTGAACCATCAACAAAGCATAAGCACTGGTTGCATAATCGTTGAGTGATGATAAGTTGTCATTCAGATAGTCAGACATGGTCCAACTACCACCAAACACTGGAGTAACAACTGCGCTATCTGTATCAATTGGGGAAAGGCTTGCACCACCAAAAAAGGAATTTTGCCAAATTCCGGTTTTGGTTTGGGTAAGATCTCCACTGAGAGTCAATGGATTGGAGCGGTAGGTTACTTTGGTGTCAAAACCTGCAAATGCTGATATCTGATCTGTATCAAGAAAGACTGGGCGTTGTGCTCCTGTGTCAGATGCACCGATACCTTGTCCGTTGTTTGTGTTTTTGGATGAAACGGAAGAGGGTGGGGCACCATCAAAACTGCGTGTCGTTTGATCGATCTTTTGTCCAAAAGCAAACATGGCTAATAACAGAGACAAGAAAAATGAGGTTACGAATTTCATAATTTAATAATTAAAAGGTAAAAATATGGATGCTATTATTTGTAGGATTCGACCTTCATGTATGCTCGGCCAGAACTATTGGATATGGTTTGGTGGCCACCTGCCGCATTCGTGGAAAAGTCAGCATTCATTAGAGCAGTGTTTTTGATTCCAAGGTGTTTGACATTATCTAAATTAACATCACCTAATCCTGCCGTACCCCCATCGTTAAGAATGTTCAATCCACCGAATTCGGACCTAAGTAAAACGGCAGATGAAGTTGGGAAGGTAACATTTTCCAAGTTGATGGTGTAGGCTTCCATGTAGATATTATCGACTCTACCTTGAATATTTAAACCATTTACCTCGATTAAGTTTTGAGCGTACAGAAAAAGACCTTCGTAGTCATCTCCTATATCTGCCCCAACCTCAAAGGTATTTTGGGAATTTTTGGTGTTCCAGATATTGATCTCATCGAGGGAAGCAATCGCAAGACTACCACCCGTGGTAATGTCAACATTGACTAAGTTCATTTCATCTATGGCAGCTAAAGCGAGAGATGAATTTTCTACTTCAATATTGAGCATATCTGGATCAGAGTAGCTTGAAGAGTGAGTGTCATCATTCCATTCATCCCGCAGGTAGAGTTCGTCTGCAGCTGCAATAACAAATGCATCCTCTTTAGCGGATTCAGGAGTCTGGATTGTTAAGTCATCTGTAATAATAGTATCCCTGCCGGATGCGATAATGGTGAGGTCTACTTCATCAACATGCTGGTCAGAACCACTTATCGTGCCTTCAACTGAATTGGAATGCCCAAAGAGAGCACGAATTTTCACATCATCAACGGTTTGAGTGTTTTGACCCAATACATTACCAATATCAGAATCACGATTGGACTGTTGATCGTTCACTCTGCCCCGATCATTTCCGACTAAATCATCAATCAAAGAACCTAAGGATCCGATCGTATCCCCATTCGTTTCATCAAGTAGATTTGATAATTCCCCAGAGTTGATTAATCCGTTGAGAAAACCTTGAAC
>Ga0181593_10000709_pt1 | contig 29327 bp, 24 predicted proteins | sample 071ome_19_FD_133756 | JGI IMG/M metagenome (GOLD analysis project Ga0181593, IMG submission 133756) | Coastal salt marsh microbial communities from the Groves Creek Marsh, Skidaway Island, Georgia - 071413AT metaG (megahit assembly) | ecosystem: Environmental > Aquatic > Marine > Intertidal...
CTCCACCTCGGCCCTCTCGGGCACCATCGCGGGGGGCTCGATTTGCCGACTGATCCCGTGGTGCATGGCGGCCAGTACCGCGGCGGAAGCCAGCCAGGGGTTGGCATCGGCACCGGCCACGCGGTATTCCAGCCGAACGTTTTCCTGCGATGCCACCGGCAGGCGAATGGCGACGCCCCTGTGGTTTGGGCCCCAGTTGGGCATGGCGGGCGCGTAAAAACCCGGCGCGTACCGACGATACGAATTGGCGTTGGGCGCCATCACCGCCATGCTCTCGTTCATACAGGCCGCCAGGCCGCCGATCGCATGACGCAGGGTGTCTGAAAACGCACCATCCTGGCTGCTGCCCGCGAACACATTATTGCCGTCAGAGTCCAACAGGCTGATGTGCAGGTGCAGGCCGCTGCCGGCATGTTCCTGGAATGGTTTGGCCATGAAAGTGGCCGCCAGGCCGTTGCGTCGGGCAGCGGCGCGGATGGCGCGTTTGAGCAGGGCTGCGTGGTCGCAGGCGAGCACAGGGTCATCCACGTGCTGCAGATTGATTTCGAATTGGCCCGGCGCGTATTCTGACAGAGCGGCGCTGGCCGGCAGATTCTGCGCGCCGCAAAAGGCGTCCACGTCTTTGAGAAAATCATCCACTTCCTCGAGATCCTCGAAGGTGGCGTACTGGACGCCGTCCTGGGCAAGCGCGCTGCCGGGGATTCTCGGCATTCTCGGCTGGAACTGTTCGCCGTCATGCTCAACCAGGTAGAACTCCAGCTCGGTGGCCATGACCGGATTCAGACCCATGTCGAGCAAAGGCTGCAACGCCCGCTTCAGTACATTCCTGGGATCGAACGGGTAGGGTTCGCCGGCAAAAGTGCTCAGCGACATCATGCATTGCGCGGATGATTGTGCAGCCCAGGGTACAGGCGCGAGGCTGCCCGCGACCGCCGTACCGCGTACGTCAGGATCGCCGTCATTGGAGCCGTAATCGACATATTCCGGCACGGCTCCCTTTATATTGAGCAGCGTGGTTCCACCGCAGTGATTCACGCCCTTTCCGAACAATTTGCCAAAGTCCGAACGCTCCACCCGTTTCCCGCGCAGCACGCCGCAGATGTCCGGGGCCAGCACTTCCAGGTAACGCGTCTCGGGGTGCTGTTCGAGGTAGTGCTCAAGTTCCATGTCGGGGTGTTCCTGTGTCATGTGGGGTGCCCGGTTGCGTTCAGGTTTTGCCAGCCCGCCAGGCGATCGCCGCGCGTGCGCCCTCGGTATGGAGGATCCGGTTAAACGCCCTGGACTCGTCGGTTTCGGTCAATTCTACTTCGATATCCACTTCCAGCGCCTGCAGCAAAGCCTCGCGCATGCCGGCGATGTCACAACCCTGGTTGATGGCCTGCTTGGTCAGGCGCACGGCCAGCTGGTCGTTCCCGGCTATTTCCAGGGCCAGTTCCCGGGCCGCTTCAAACAGCGATTCGGTGGGTGTTACGCGATTCAGCAGGCCCCAGCGCTCCGCTTCTGCAGCCGTAATTCGGTCGGTGCCGGTCAATAGCCACTCCTTGGCTTTCTTGGGGCCGCACAGCCAGGGCAAGATCAGGGCTACGATACCGCTGCCGAACTTGACTTCGGGCGCACCCAGGCGGGTGTCCTGGCTGGCCAGGGTGATATCGCAGGCCAGCGCCATTTCCATCGCGCTGCCCAGGCAATAGCCGTGCGCGGCGGCGATAGTGGGCTTGGGGCAATCCCAAAACCGCATGATGATGTCGAAATCGGCGGTCAGCTCAGCGCGAACCGACTCCGGGTTGATGTCCGCGTCGGAGCTTTCAAGGTCAAATCCCGCCGAGAACGCCCGACCCGCACCGCGCAGCAGGATCACGCGAACCGTGTCATCGGCTTCCGCGGCATCCAGGGCCTTGTTCAGCTCTTCCACCATCGTTGTGCTGATGGCATTGAGCTTGTCGGGCCTGTTCAGCGTGAGCCAGGCCAGGGGGCCATCGCGCTCAAACAGCAGGGTCTCAAAGTTCACGGCGGAGCCTACGGCGTCGAGAGCTGAATCCAGGCGGATTTGGTCTGGGTGTAGGCCTTGTAGCTGTCGATGCACTTGTCGCGTGCATTGCCCGACTGCTTGTAGCCGCCAAAAGGCTGGGTGTAATCGCCGGCGTCGAAGGTGTTGACCCAGACGATGCCCGACTCCACGGCCTTCACCATGTGCATGGCCTTGTCGATGTCCCGGGTCCACAGGCTGGCGGCCAACCCGTAAATGGTGTCATTGGCGATGTGGATGGCCTCATCCACGCCGTCAAACGGAATCATGCAGGCCACCGGGCCAAAGATCTCCTGCCTGGCGATGGTCATGTCATTGTTCACGTCTGCAAACAGCGTGGGGTTCACGAAGGCGCCAGGCTCCAGTTCCTCCGGGGCATCACCCCCAAACACCAGGCGCGCGCCCTCGCTCCGGCCGGCATCGATCATGCCCAGTACCCGGCGCTGGTCAGCCTTGGTGACCAGGGGCCCCATGCTGGTGCCGGGGTCCAGGGGCTGGCCGGGCTGATAGGCGAATTGGCCCTCGGCCGTGAAACGTTCGACGAACTCGTCATATATGGGACGCTCAACCAACAGGCGGGAGCCGGCGTTACAGACTTCGCCCATGTTCTCGTAGATCCCGCAGTAGGCGGCCTCGATGGCCGCGTTCATGTCCGGAAGATCAGCCATGAAAATCTGGGGCGATTTGCCGCCGCACTCGAGCCCGACGTGCTTCATGTTGGACTGGCCGGCATACTGCAGCATCAGTTTTCCGACCTCTGTGGAGCCGGTAAACGTGATCTTGGCCACGTCATGGTGCAGCGCCAGGGCCCGGCCTGCCACCTCACCCATGCCGTTGACTACGTTGAACACGCCTGCGGGCCCGCCTGCCTCCGTGAACAGCTCAGCCAGCCGGGTGCTGGTCATGGGTGATTGCTCCGCGGGTTTGAGCACCACGGTGTTGCCCGCAGCCAGTGCCGGGGCGAATTTCCACGCGGCCATGAGCATGGGATAGTTCCATGGCGTGATGGCGCCGACCACGCCCAGTGGCTCACGGAGGATGAAGTGCATGGCGTCAGACGCGGTGTTGGTGACCGCGCCGTCGACCTTGTCGATGCACTCGGCCATGAAGCGAATGGTCTCGCTGACCAGCGGCAGGTCGACACCGATGACATCGGAGATGGGTTTGCCCATGTCGAGGGTTTCCAGCACCGCCAGCTCTTCGGCGTTTTGCTCAACCAGATCTGCGAAGCGATACAGGATGGCCATACGGTCACGGGGCGCCATGCGCGACCAGCATCCGGAGTAAAACGCTTTGCGGGCCGCGGCCACCGCGCGGTCCACGTCCTTCTCAGTGCCCTCGGCCATGGCGGCCACAACCTCGCCATTGCTTGGATCGATGGTTTCGAAACGCCCGCCTTCGGCGGCATCGGTCCAGTCGCCATCAATGAACAAGCGTGTTTCTACCTGCGCTCTGGCTTTATCGGCCAGTTCCAGCCAACGGCTTGCATCATGCTTGGCAATATTTTCCAGGCTCATAGTGCACTTCCTCCGGGATTAATCGGTTTCCTCCGTCGCGCGTCCCACCACCAGGGCGTCAACCGCGACACAGCGTTCTGAGGTCACGATCAGCGGGTTGACGTCGACCTCCTGTAAAACGTCAGCCAGGGCGTGAACCATGACCGAAAAAGCAGATGCCGCTTCACACCAGCTGTCGAGCCGGGCTTCGGCTCGGTCGCGCCGGGCGTCCAGCAATGCCCGCAGTTTGAGTTCGTCGGTCAGGCGATGCGCCTGCGCGGCATCAAATGGCGCAATGGCGTAGCGCACGTCTTTCAGTGATTGTACGTTGATTCCGCCAAAACCTAGCAACACCACGGGTCCGAACTGCTCATCGCGGATCATGCCCAGCAACATTTCTGTCCCTGGCTCATCGATCATGGCCGTTACGGCTGCCTCGGCCCCCAATGCAGCCGACATGCGTTCATAGGCCGCCTCCAGCGCGTCCGCGCTGCGGATGCTGAGCAAGACGCCGTCGTGGTCCGTTTTGTGCGTCAGGCCCGGCTGCAGCGATTTGAGCACGACGGGAAAGCCGATGTCAGTGGCGGCGGCAACGGCGGCTTCTTTTGAATCGACGCGGCGATATTCGTTGACCGGCAAGCCGAAGTCACGCAGCAGCTGGATGGATCTCAATTCGTCCAGCGTCTGCCCCTGGCTGAGCACTTGACGCCAGTACGCCACTTTTTCCGGATCGGGTCCGGGCAACGCCTGCTCAGGGCGCGTGAGAAAATCACGCCACCTCATCAAGCAGCGGGCGCCCGCCAGGAAGGAGCGCACGCCATCCATGACCGGGAAGCCTTCCCGGCTCACCTCGATGGCCGCCGGGTCGTGGCCGCTGCCCTGCCGGTTGGATACCAGGAACACCGGTTTGCCGGAGGCGGCGTGACCCACGCGCATGTAGTCAATGTAGGGCGGCAAAATCTTGCCCATGGGGGCGCGGTCGTGAATCACGGCGGCGAAGGCGGTGGCCGGGTCCTGCATCAGCGCGGCCAGTGCCTGTTCCATGATCCTGTCCGCGTCGGGGCCTCCCGCGCCCCAGGCGTCCAGCGGGTTGACGGGCGGCAGGCCAGGGTCCAGCAGTGCTTCCAGCCGCCGGGTCGTGTCGGCCCCGATCCTGGCGATCGGTACCCCCATGTCAGCGGCCAGATCGATCAGCAACTGGCGTTCACCGCCGGAATCGTGGATGGCAGCGAGCGCGCCGCAGCCCACCGGGTGCGGTTGCGCGAACATCATCAGCGTGGTGGCCATTTCGTCCATATCATGGACGCGCTGAACGCCGTAGCGGTCGAATACGGCCTGGTAGCTGTCGTCGCGCCCGGCAATTGCTCCAGAGTGAGACACGGTCAACCGGGCGGCCAGCTCGGTGCGCCCCACCTTGAGCGCAACGATGGGAATGCCCAGGTCGCGCGCTTTTTCAAACGCGGCTATCAGCGCGCTCGGGTCTCGGGCGGTCTCCATGAACAGGCCGACGGCGCGTGTGCCGGGTAAATCAAGGGCAAAATCCAGGTAGTCGTGCATGCCGATGTTGAGTTCCTGGCCGGTGGATACCGCCAGGTTGAAGTCGATGCGTTCTTCGCAGTCCATAATGCCGGACATGCCGGCCCCGGAATGGCTGATCAAAGCCACGTTGCCGCCGCGCACGTGGTTCGGGCGCGTGTCGAAGCCGCATGCCCAAATGCCGTCGTGGAGGTTGTAATAGCCCATTCCGTTAGCGCCGCATACCATGAGGCCTGTCTCCCGGATCCTGGCCGCCACCCGGTCGCTGAGCAAGGGTGGTTCATCATCCTCCAGGAACAGGGCGGCGAAGATGGTGGCGGCGGACGCTCCGTGCGCGGCGATGGCGTCCAGGGCCCCCTCTATGCGGGCTGCGCCAAGGCAGACGATGACGTGGTCGACCGTTTCGGGCAGCGCGGCCAAATCGGGAAAGCAGGGGATGTCCAGGACATCACTTCGTCCCGGATTGACGGCGTAGAGGTTGCCGGGGAACCGGCCCAGCAAGAGGTTCTCCATGGTCTGGCGGCCGACCGAGCCGGGGCGCTCCGTGGCGCCGAGCACGGCGACGGACCGGGGCCTCAGCAGGGGATCGAGCCGGTGGGCCATGGACGGGGCTGTGCGACCTCGTCCCTGCTCAGAAATCGGCCGGCGGCGTCTGGCGCCGTCGCGGCGGATCCCAGAACGGATCCTTGACGACCCGGGCATTCGCCATCACGCGGCTCCACTTGAGTTCGCGCTGGTAATAGATTTCGACCAGCACTTCGTCACCGATCTTGCCATGTGGCATGTCCAGCGTCGCCAGGGCGATGTTTTTCTTGGCTGAGGGGGACCACATGGCTGAGGTAATCCAGCCGATGTTCTTTTCGCGCCGGTCAAAGACGTAGGCGTTGTTGGCCGGCTTGTTGCCCTCGATATCCAGCTTGACGAAGCGGTAGCGAGACCCGCGCGCTTTCTCCTCCAGCAAGGCGCGGCGGCCATTGAACAGCGGCTTGTTGAAATCCACCAGCCAGCTGAGGCCCAGTTCCAACGGGGAGCGGGTATGGGTGGGTCGCACCGTGTGCATGGCCGGCATGAAGTCCACGCCGGCGAGAATGAAGCCGGCCTCGATCCGCGTCATGTCCAGCGCGTCCGAGCCCATGGGCCGTATGTTGTGCAGTTCGCCCGCTTCGAAAAGACGGTCCCACAGCAGCTCCGCGTGGTCGGGGTCAATCCACAGCTCATAGCCCAGGTCTCCGGTGTAGCCGGTGCGCGAAACCATCAGCCGGGTGCCGGAGAAATCGAAATGCGCCAGCCCGAACGGCGTCAGGTTTTCAATACCCGCCAGGCCCATTCGTTTGAGCGTGGCGCAGGCGGTCGGGCCTTGCAAAGCCAGCCCCGCGACATCGTGCGTATCTTCCACGATGTCCACGTCAAAACCGTTGGCGTTGATCATCAGCCAGTCGATCTGGTGTTCCTGTGAGCAGAGTCGGTAGCGTCCGGGCTCCAGGTGGAAAATGGTGCCATCGTCGATCACCTGTCCCTCGTCTGTGCACCAGACGCAATAGCCTACGCGTCCCGGCTTGATTTTTGCCACGTCACGGGTCACCAGCCGGTTCAGGAAGGGCAGGGCGTCCGGGCCGCTGATGACGTGCTTGGTCATGGGGGTGAGGTCGAACACCGCGCAGGCGTTTCGGGCCGCGAAGTATTCCAGCGTGGCGTCAAAATACGCCGGCACGGACAGGTAGTCGTACCAGCGGCTCCAGGTGCGCAGCACGTTGAGTTCTTTTTGCCGGCTGTGAAACGGGCTGGGGTAGACCTTGTTTCGCCAGTGATCGCGATGCTCGAAATGGACCGTTCTCATTGCCTTATCCTCCCGCCGACTCGATGATCGCGTTGGCCGCGTTGCGCCCGGCGCTGCCCATGACGCCGCCGCCGGGGTGGCAGCCCGCGCCGCACAGCCAAAGTCCGTTAACCGGCGTCCGGTACTGGGCCGCCCCGTACACGGGCCGCATCATCAGGAACTGGTCCATGGCCATTTCCGCATGATGCCAGTGCCCCCCGGACATACCAAAACCGGATTCCATGTCGGCCGGTGTCAGTAATTCCGAATACAGTGTCTTGCCACGAATCTCCGGGTCGTGCTTGGCCAGCACATCCATCACCCTGCCCGTGAAGGCGACCTTGGCTTCGCTCCAGCCCTGTTTCAGGTTGTGAGGCGCCCACTGGACCACCGCGGAGAGCACGTGCTGGCCGGCCGGAGCCAGGCTGTCATCGTGCAGGGAGGGGACCGTGATTTCCATCACGGGATCCTTCGAATATTCCCGGTACTTGGCGTGGTTGAACGCGTGCTCGACGTACTGCAGCGAAGGAGCGATCACCAGCCGGTCGCCGGTGAACTCATCGGGCAGGCCCGTGAAACGGGGCGGCTCGCTCAGCGCCAGGTGCAGCTTGGCGACGCAGCCGTTGCTGCGGATGTTGCGGACGCGATGGGCGAAGCCCGCTTCCAGGTGCTGCGCGCCCAGTAATCGGTTGAACGTGGTTTTCGGGTCAGCGTTGGAAATGATGCACCGGGCTTCGATGACCGAGCCGTCTTCCAGTTCGACGCCGCAGGCCTCCTCACCCTCCGTCAGGATGCGCCTGACCCGGGCCGAAGTGCGTATCTCGGCGCCGTGGCTCCTGGCCGCGGCGGCAATGGCTTCGCTGACGGCGCCCATGCCACCGGCCGGCAGGTCGTAGCGCGCGCCGTTGCTCATGCGCTGCAGCGCGCAGAACACGCTGTTGTTGGAGCGGGTTCCGAGAAATGTCCCCAGGACACCCTCCAGGCTGAGCGCGCCCTTGAGCAGCTCGCTGTTGAAGTTTTCCTGCAGCACATCGTAGACGTTGATGCCCGTGATGCGCAGGAATTCCCGCATGTCGCGTTTTCCCATTCGCCGGATGTCCCACCCCAGTCGCGCCAGCGCTTTGAGGTCGCCGCGATCGGTGGTGCCCAGGCGCATGGGCGTGCGGTTATGCAGCCGCTGCAGCACGCCAGCGAAGCGGTTCATCATGCGGAGGTATTCGGGCATGGCTGCCTGGTCGTCGGGCTCGGCGCCGGGTCCGTCCAGCTGATCGCCGTTGATGCGCAGGTAGTCGCCGCTGACGCTGATCGAGGTGGTGGCCAGTCCCGTCCCGGCCATTTTCAAACCGTGTGAATCCAGCGCCAGGTCTTTCCTGATGCCCTCGTCCAGCAGGTAAAGCAGATGCGCGCCCTGAGAGACTTTGAAGCCGGGCGCGAACTCGTGGGTCACGGCCGCGCCGCCCACCTGGGAAGCGGCTTCCAGTACGGTCACGGCATATCCGGCCCTGGCCAGGAAGGCTGCGCATACCAGGCCATTGTGACCGCCCCCGATAATGATCATTTTTTCGCCACGATTAATCATCTAACCAACCCTCGGGTACGGTACTGGGTTTCTTCATCGACATGAGTATTTCCCGGGCCGCGTTGGCGCCGGGCGCGGCCATCACACCGCCGCCGGGATGATTGGATGAGCCGCACATCCACAGCCCCCTGACGGGGCCCCGATATTGGGCATAGCCGGGTACCGGCCGATTGAACAGGAGCTGATCCATGGTGAGCTCACCCTGGAAAATATTGCCTTCCGTCAGCCCCACCTCGTTCTCCAGTTCACGCGGTGTCCGGACCTCGGCGTGCAGCACCAGGTCCTTGAAGCCAGGCGCGTATTCGTCGATCTGGTTGATGACGGTCTGCTGAAAGGCGTCGCGATCTTCATCGGTCCAGTCTTTGCCGCGTACTTTGGGCGGCACGTATTGCACAAACACCGACATGAAGTGTTTGCCGGGCGGCGCCATGGTGGGGTCCGTGAGGGTGGGTATCAGCATGTCGATGTAAGGATCCCGAGACCAGATGCCGTCCTTCCAGTCATCATAGGCCCGCTCCAGCCGCTCGATGGAGTCGATCAGGTGCATATCGGTATACATCAGCTCCTGGTTGTCCTTGAGCGCGGTGAACTGGGGCACGCCATCGAGGGCAATGTTGAGCTTGCCGGATGATCCGCGGATCTTGAAGTTCCGTACCCGCCGCAGGAATTCGTCGTCCAGGTCTTTTGGATCCATGCACTCAAGAAACGTCCGGGTGAAGGTCATGTTGGAGACCACGGTGTCGGAGTAGTACTCGTCGCCGTTTTCCAACGCCACGCCAGTGACCCTGCCGCCCTTGACGATAATCTGATCCACGCCCGAGCCGCAGACGATCTCCCCGCCATGATCTTCGAAGCAGGCGCCCATGGCATTGGCGATGGCGCCCATGCCGCCGCGGGCGAACCCCCAGGCGCCGGCGTTGCCGTCGACATCGCCCATGGCGTGATGCAGCAGGACGTACGCCGTGCCAGGTGACATCACGCCCAGCGCCGAGCCAATGATGCCGCTGCCGGCGTGCGCCGCCTTGATCAGGTCGCTCTCGAAATACTCGTCCAGGAATTCCGAAATGCTCATGGTGTAAAAACGCATCGTCTCGTAGATCACGTTTTCGCCCAGCTTCCAGTATTCTTTGCCCAGGTGCAGCATTTCCATCAGATCGCGCGGTTTGAATGAGGCCGGGTCGGGTGCGGTCCGCAGCAGGAACTGGCGGATGAACCGGCACTGGCGCATGATGTCCCGCCAGAACCGAACCTCTGCGTCGGCATCGCGATGGTTGTGCCGCGCGTATTCGCGGCGGGTCAGGTCGTGGTCGACGAAATTCCCCAGGTAGTCGCCATTCTGGGTCAGGGTCACGCTGCCGCCGTAGGGCACCACCTGCAAACCATACTTGGCCAGGTCAAGCGCGCGATAAACTTCCGGCCGCAACAGGCTGCAGACATAGGAGCAGTTGGAGTAGATCCAGCCGTCATAGTGGCTCAGGCTGGTCGAGGCGCCGCCGATGTGCGGATTCTTCTCGACAATCAGGACATCAAGGCCCGCTTTTGCCAGGAAAGCCGCATTGGCTATGCCGTTGTGGCCCGCGCCGATGATAATGGCATCGTATTTTTTCAATGTTCTGCTCCCTTTTCAGCCATTGACCTGGCCGCGCTGCAGTTGCTCGATGGTCAGGTCGACCGCCTGTTCGAACGCGGTCAGCGTCGGTTCCAGGCAGTCGGTATTGGCATGCGCCTCGCAAATGAACCAGGGCTCCCTGGAGTCCGGCTCGCACAGCACACCCAAATCGTGCAGGTGTGGCGCCATGGTATCGTAAAACGTGTAGTCTGAATCCAGCCAGTCCCGGTAGTTGCTGGGCGGCCGGGCATTGAAAAACAGGCCGCCCATGGATGGATGGCCGACGAAGGCGTGCTCGATACCGCGCGCGTCGAGTATGTCACTCATCCCTTCCTGCATGGTCCGACCGTAGGCTTCGATGCGCTCGAGCGCGGGCGTTTCGTCCAGGATCTGCAACGTTTTCTCAGCGGCGGCGAGTGACACCGCGTGGCAGGTGTAGGTGCCGCCATGCACCACGCCGTCACCCACCTGGCGCATGATGTCTTCCCGCCCGGCCACGGCCGAGATGGGATAACCGTTGGCCATGGCCTTGGCGAAGGTGCAGAGGTCGGCCCTGAAGCCCATCAGCTCCTGCACGCCGCCGCGAGCCACCCGGAACCCGGTTTTGACCTCGTCCACAATCATGACAACGTCGTATTTGGCGCAAAGCTCGCGGGCCGCGAGCACATACTCACGGCTGGCGGTGATGGAGCAGCAATTCCCCATCATGGGTTCGATCAGAAAGGCGCCGATGTCCTGGTGATGCTTTTTCAGCAAATCTTCGAGATAGTTGGCATCGTTGAGCGGCGTGAAATGGGTCAGACGCCGGAGCAGGCTGGGGATGCCGGCGCTGTCCGGTTCGATCGGCGGACGTCCTGCTTCCGGGTCCCACTCCTCGATGTTGGCGTACCACAAGACCGCATCGAACACGCCGTGATAGCCGCCCTCGACTACGATGTGCGCGTCCTTACCGTTGTGGGCGCGCGCCAGGCGCAAAGCGGCCATGACGGCTTCCGTTCCGGAGTTCGAAAACCGAACCAGCTCTGCGGCCGGCACCATTTTGGAGATCAGGCTGGCGACCTCGTACTCCCGTTCGGTGGAAAGCGCGAACACACCGCCAATGTTCATGCCGGCGCGGGCCGCCTCGTCAACACGCGGATCTGCATAGCCGAGGATGCCCGGGCCGTAGCCCATGCGGTAATCGATGTATTCGTTGTCATCGATGTCCCATATCCGCGCGCCCTCCCCACGTTTGACGTAGATGGTGCGATCCTCGCCCCAGTAGCGAAAGTTGGAGGAAACGCCTAGGGGGAGCTTCCCCGAGGCCTTTCGGAAATGGGCATTGGAACGTTTCAGCGAGCGCCGCATGTGAGCCTGTCGTTTGTCGTGTTATCTGGCCATAGATTCGCACAACCGGGTAGGGCTGTCCATAGTGAATGAATGATCATTCATTCATTGCGTGTTCGGATCAGTGGCCTTATAGTTGTGCGGGACGGGCCCTTCGCCGGGCCATGGCTAAGAGGCGGCGTGAATCTTTGCGCCGGAGACAGGAGCACGATGACAAGCGCTGCAAGCATAACGGCCGCCAAAAAGCGGACGGAGTCGAAAGAAAAGCGCCGGGTTCAGTTGATACAGGCGACCATCCGAAGCATCGCGAAAAATGGTCTGTCCGATACCACCATTTCGACGGTGGCGCGCGAGGCGGGGCTGAGCCAGGGCATCATCAACCTTCATTTTCAAAGCAAGGACCGGCTGCTGCTGGACACCTTGTCTTTCGTGGTGGATGAATACAAAACCCATTGGGAAAAAGCCCTCGAACGCGCGGGAGACAGCAGCGCCGAGCGTCTGCGGGCGCTGGTGGAAGTCGATTTCCACCCCTCGCTCTGTGACCGCAACAAGCTGGCCGTCTGGTTCGCGTTCTGGAGTGAAACCAAATCACGGCCAACCTACCGGAAATTATGCGCGGAGCGCGACCGGGCCTATGACCAGGTCATCCGAGCGCTGTTCAGCGATCTGAAGCGGGAAGGTTCCTACCCGGTCGATGCCGACACGGCCGCTCGTGGTCTGACCGCCATGACCGAAGGGCTGTGGCTGGACATGCTGCTCAGCCCCAGGAATATGAGTCGACAGCAGGCACTGGACATCAGCATGGCATACTTGCGCAGCGTGTTTCCCGGGCATTTCGGAGACCCGGTATTGGAGGAGCTTGCGTCATGAGGATTCAACTCGACCCGGTTTCCCTGGAGTGGCAGGCCCGTGCGCGCGCGTTCGCGGAAGAGGAGCTGATTCCCTGGGAGCTTCACGCCGAGATGAATGAGGGCCGCTTACCCGATGACATCAGCAAGCAGCACAAGCAACGGGCGATCGCGCTGGGGCTCAGCTCGATGGATGTCCCCGCTGAGTTGGGCGGTCTGGGGCTGAGGACCATCGACCAGGTAGCCATCTGGGAGCAACTGGGCCGTGTCACCAACGCGCTGTGTTGGTGTTTTTCCGAGCCCATGCAATGGATGTTCGAAGCTTGCACTGACGAGCAGGTGGCGGAATATGTGCTCCCCCTGATGAGCGGCAAGCGCAAGGAGTGCTATGCCATCACCGAGAGCGAGTCTGGTTCCGATGTCGTGGTTGAGACCACGGCGCAGGCCTGCGAAGACGGTTACCGCATCAGTGGCGAGAAGTGGTTTGTCACCAGCGCCAACCTGGCGGATTTCATGTTTCTGCAGGCGAAGTTGACCGATGGCCCCCACGCGGGTGCGGACGCGTTGTTTTTCGTTGACATGAGCAGCGAGGGTATCGAGTTCGTTCGCACGCCGCTGTTCAGCCACACTTTTGACCACCACCACCCCGAGATTCGCCTGACGGACGTGTTGGTACCCGCTTCAAACCGGATTGGCGGGGAGGGTGAGGGCATGCGCTTCAGCCACAGCTGGTTCCGGCGTGAGCGGCTGATGATCGCTGCCCGCGATTGCGGCGCCGCGGCCCGGCTGATCGATGAGGGCCTGAAATTTGCACAGCGGCGGCAGGTGGATGGCGAGCGGTTGATGGACAAACAGCTGACCCAGGCCATGCTGGCCGACTGTGTCTCCGAGCTGTGGGCTGCCCGCCTGGTGACCTTCGAGGCGGCCGAGGCCCATGACCGGGGCGAGGATGTGAAGTCCCTGCATGCCCGCTGTTCCATCGCCAAGCTACAGGCTTCCGAAATGGCCAGCAGGGTGGCGGATCGGGTGCAGCAGATTTTCGGCGGCCGCGGCTATATGCGGGAAAACTGCGCAGAGCGCTTCGCGAGGGAAATCCGCGTCGATCGAATCTGGGAGGGCACCAGCGAAATTCAGCGGTTGATCATCGCCCGGGCGCTGGACAAGCGCGGACTGGAGGGTATGTAGCCCTTGCCGGCGGCAGCTGCACTGCTCCGGATGTTGGCCTCGCTGGCGCTGGCCTCGATGGCCGCCTCGGCGCTTGCTTCAGAGGAGCCGGTACTCAATTTTTACAACTGGGCCGATTACATCGGTGAAACCACGCTGGCGGACTTCGAGGCCGAGACGGGCGTGCGGACAAACTACGACACCTTTGACGCCACGCCGGTGGTGGAAGCCAAGCTCCTTGCGGGCAATTCCGGCTACGACGTGGTGCTGCACGCGGCGCGATACAGCGCACGGCTGATTGAAGTCGGGGCTTTTCTGCCGTTGGACAAATCCATGTTGCCCCATTGGGACAACCTGGACCCATGGGTGCTGGGCCAGATGCAGCAGTTCGACCCCGGCAATCGCTACGCGGTGCCGTACATGTGGGGCACCATCGGTTTCGCCTATAACGTCCGGCTGGTGCGCGAGCGGATGCCGGACGCGCCGGTGCACAGTTCCAGCATGCTGTTTGATCCGAAAATCGCCGAACGTTTTGCCGATTGCGGCATATCCTTCCTGGATTCGCCGACGTCCGTGATCCCGATGGTTCTGGCCTACCTGGGCCATGACCCGGTCAGCATTGAACCGGATGAACTTCAATCGGCGGAGCAAGCCCTGCTCGCGGTGCGGCCATTTATCCGCTATTTCAGCTCTTCCCGGTTGATGATCGACTTGCCCAACGAGGAAATCTGTATCGCCATGAGCTGGTCGGGCGACTACAAGCAGGCTGAATTGCGCGCCGTAGACGTTGGCCGTGACATTGAACTCGCTTACACCGCGCCGGCTGAGGGCACGCTGTATTTTTTCGACAGCCTGCTGATTCCAGCGGACGCGCCGCATCCAGGCAACGCACACCGGTTCCTCGATTTCCTGATGCGCCCTGAAGTGATCGCGCCCATCACCAACCTGTTGCGTTACGCCAACGGCAATGTCGCCTCACTGCCGTTGCTCGATGAAGACCTGGCCAGTGATCCCGCCTCCTATCCCAGCATGGAGATGCGCCGTAACTGGAAAGCCAATCGCCTGTACTCTCCAAAGCAGGAGCGGTTGCGCTCGCGGATATGGTCCCGGGTGAAGGCAGGCCTGTGAACACGGCACGTTTCTCCGCATCCGCAGCCCTTGCCCTGATGCTGTCAGTGGCGATTGCCGGCGCTGCAGAGGAGCCCGTGCTCAACGTGTTCAACTGGGCCGACTACGTCGCACCCGAGACCATCTCGAATTTCGAGCAGGAGTTCGGCATCGAGGTGAACTATGACGTGTACGACTCGACCGAGGTGGTCGAGGCCAGGCTGCTCTCGGGCAACACGGGATATGATGTGGTATTCCACTCCGCCGAGTATTCAGCCCGGCTCATTCGCGTGGGCGTTTACCAGCCGCTGGACCGGTCCCGTCTCAGCCACTGGTCGGAACTGGACCCCTGGGTGATGGAAAAGCTCTCGAGTTACGATCCGGGCAACCAATATGGCATCCCCTACATGTGGGGCTCCACCGGCTTTGCCTACAACGTGGACCGGGTGCTGGAGCGCATGCCGGATGCACCGCTGGACAGCGCTGCCATGCTGTTCGACCCGGAGGTGGTCAGGCACTTTGCCGATTGCGGCGTGAGCATGACCAATGAGCCTACGGACGTCATTCCGCTGGTTTTGAACTATCTCGGCCACGATCCCAACAGCATGGATGCGGAGCACCTGGCCCTGGCCGAGGAGCGGCTCAAGCAGGTTCGGCCGTACATTCGTTATTTCAGCTCAGCGCGAATGATCAATGACCTGCCAAACGAGGAAATTTGCGTGGCCATGAGCTGGTCGGGCGATTACCAGACGGCCATGCAGCGGGCCCGCGAGGTCGGCGCCAACGTCCGGCTGGAATACACCGTACCCAGGGAAGGCTCATCGCTGTGGTTCGATGGCATCTATATTCCCGCTGATGCACCGCACCCGAACAATGCGCACCTGTTTCTCGACTACCTGATGCGACCGGAAGTGATGGCCAGTATCAGCAATTACACGTTTTACGCGAATGCCGTCACTTCCTCGGTGCCGCTGCTGTCCCCTGAGCTGCGCGACGACCCCTCGGTGCTGCCGCCCATGAGCGACCGGGAGCGCATGTCGGTGCTGCATGTTCTGGGGCCGAAGCAGGAGCGCCTGCGCACCCGGGCGTGGGCGCGCGTGAAGTCGGGCCTGTGAGGGTTTACGGATATTGATCATGCGAACACGGAGACAATGACAATGGCCATTGGAGCCTGGAATGACCCCAACGCCCGGCCGATGGTGGAACTGCGCGGCCTTTCGAAGCGTTTTGGAGACGTCAAGGCCGTGGACGGGGTGGATCTCAAGGTATTCGCCGGTGAACTGTTCGCCATCCTGGGGGCTTCGGGCAGCGGTAAAACCACGCTGCTGAGGATGCTTGCGGGCTTTGAGTCGCCCTCCGCCGGGCAGCTGCTTATTGACGGCGTGGACATGACACGTGTCCCGCCCTACGAGCGCCCGGTCAACATGATGTTCCAGTCGTACGCGCTGTTCCCCCACATGAGCGTGGCCCAGAACGTGGCTTATGGCCTGAAAAAAGAGGGTGTCGGCAAGGCGGAGATTGCCGACCGCGTGGCCCGCATACTGGAACAGGTGAAGATGGGTCACCTGAGCGAGCGCAAGCCCGCGGCGCTGTCGGGCGGTGAGCGTCAGCGCGTGGCGCTGGCGCGGGCGCTGGTGAAACGGCCGAAGCTGCTGTTACTGGACGAACCACTGGCGGCGCTGGACCGAAAACTCCGCGAGCACACCCAGTTCGAGTTGATGAACCTGCAGGATGAGCTGGGTATCACCTTCATGGTGGTGACGCATGACCAGGAAGAGGCCATGACCCTGTCCAGCCGGATTGCGGTCATGAACCATGGAAGATTCGAGCAGATCGGGACGCCGGAGGCCGTGTACGAGTACCCGGGTAATCGATTCGTGGCTGATTTTGTCGGCAGCATCAATCAGCTGGAGGCCACGGTGAAACGCGTGGACGCGGACCGGGTGCTGCTCGAGTGCGCTTCCGCGGGATGTGAGATGGAGGTGGTGTCGGATGCGGCACCAGCGCCGGGTTCGGACTGCTGGGTTGCCGTTCGGCCGGAGAAAATCCTGATCAGCAAGGCGCCACCGGAAACGGGCCGCGTCGCGGTCAAGGGCGTGGTGCATGACCTGGGCTATTTCGGCAATCTATCCATTTACCGGGTCGAGCTGCCAACCGGACACATGCTGAAAGTCAGTGCGCAAAACCGGCAGCGCAGCGCGACAAAAACGCTGGAATGGGATGACGAGGTTTACCTGTCATGGGCGGTTGGCAGCGCGGTGCTGCTGACAGACTGAGGTGAAAACGAAATGAAAGCCGGGGTCAACACCATGGGAGACGGCAGGCGTCGCTGGCTGCGCTGGGCGCTGGTGACGCCCTACCTGTGGCTGCTGCTGTTTTTCCTGGCGCCGTTCGTGATCATCCTGAAAATCAGCATGGCTGACCCGCTGGTGGCGCTGCCGCCGTTTACACCGCTGTTGGACTGGGCCCAGCAGGGCTGGGCGCGTCTGCACCTGACGCTGGACAACTACCTGTTCCTGTTCCAGGACAATTACTACGTGATGCACTACCTGGGGTCACTGAAAATGGCCGCAGTCAGTACCTTGCTTTGCCTGTTGCTGGGTTATCCCATGGCGTACTTTATCGCGCGCCAGTCAGGCCGCCGGCGCCACCTGCTGCTGCTGGCGGTGATTCTGCCATTCTGGATTTCTTTCCTGCTCAGGGTCTATGCCTGGATGGGTCTGCTGAACACCCGGGGGGTCATTAACAGCGTGCTCATGTGGAGCGGCGTCATCGATGAGCCATTGCAGTTGATGTACAACGATTTTGCGGTCTATCTCGGTATCGTCTACTCCTACCTGCCGTTCATGATCCTACCGCTGTACGCGCGCCTGGAGCGTATGGACCACGATCTGGTCGATGCGGCCCTGGATCTTGGCGCGCGGCGGCGGGACGTGTTTTTCGACATCATCTTGCCCCTGTCCATGCCGGGCGTCATCGGTGGCTGCCTGCTGGTTTTTATCCCCGCTATTGGCGAATTCATCATCCCCAGCTTGCTGGGCGGGGCCGATACGCTGATGATCGGCCGCGCGCTGTGGGATGAATTCTTCATCAATCGTGACTGGCCGGTGGCCTCGGCCGTGTCCGTGGTGCTGTTGTTGATCCTGGTGCTTCCCATCATGTGGTTCCAGCGCATACAAAGCCGCGACGGTGTGGGGGTGCGCGCATGAGGCAACGTGCGACAGGGCTGTTGACCGTGGCTGCTTTCGGGTATGCGTTTTTATATCTGCCCATCGTGTCGGTGATGGTTTACTCCTTCAACGACTCGCGGCTGGTCACCTTGTGGGGCGGCTTCTCGCTCCGATGGTATCGCGCGTTGCTGGAAAACGAAGCGGTATTGAGCGCGGCGGTGTTGAGTGTGCAGATTGCACTGGCCTCGGCCACCGTGGCCACCCTGATGGGTACCCTGGTCGCGCTTGGGCTCCACCGGCTGGGACGTTTCAGGGGCCGCACGCTGCTGACCGGCATGATCACGGCGCCGCTGGTCATGCCTGAGATCATTACCGGCATTTCGCTCCTGTTCCTGTTTATTTCACTGGGGGAGTGGATCGGCTGGCCAACCACGCGCGGCGCGACCACCATTTCCATCGCTCACATCACTTTTTCCATGGCTTACGTGGCAGTGATCGTCAGGGCCCGCCTTGCGGGCATGGATGAATCATTGGAGGATGCGGCTATGGACCTCGGTGGCCGGCCGCTGCGGGTTTTTATCGACGTGACGGTGCCGACGATCGCGCCCGCCATGATTTCAGGTTGGTTGCTGGCATTCACGCTGTCGCTGGATGATGTGGTGATTGCAAGTTTTGTTTCCGGGCCGGGCGCGACCACGCTGCCCATGCTGATTTTTTCCAAGGTGAAACTGGGCGTGACGCCCGATATCAACGCCTTGGCGACAGTGATTATCCTGCTGGTCTCAGCGGGCGTGATCGCGGCGGCCTGGATAGGTCGAAGGACACCGGCGGGTGGATCCGGCTGAGATCCAAACGCATCGCTTTTGAGAGGAAGACGCATGACTCAAACTGATATTGATCGCCTGCTCGATGGGCAAAAGCACATGCATGGCCTGGCGCAGGCCTTCTACCGCGATCCGGAGGTTTATGCCCGCGACATCGAGCATATTTACCTGAACGCCTGGCTGTACGCCGGACACCAGAGCGAAATTCCCGAATCGGGCGACTGGTTCCTGTATGAACTGGAGCGGGAGTCGGTGATCATCGTGCGCGACAACGAGGGTGCCATCAACGCACTGGTCAATGTCTGCCGCCACCGGGGCTCCCGCGTATGCCTGCAATCAAAGGGCCGGTCCAAGCGCCTTGCCTGCCGTTACCACGGCTGGGTGTATGACCTGGATGGCGCCCTGATCGCCGCCCGCCAGATGGAAGAGGGGTTTGATCTTTCGAAACACGGTCTCAAACGCATTCACTGTGAGCTGCTGCAGGGCATGATTTTTATCAATTTCTCGTCCGAGCCGGCCTCCTTTGAACCCATTCAGGACCAGCTCGGCGGTTGCCTCGCGCCTTATCACCTCGAGCAGGCCAAGGTCGCGCACCGGCAGGATTACCCGATGCAGGCCAATTGGAAACTCGCCGTGGAAAACTACACGGAGTGTTATCACTGCACCCCGGCGCACCCTGAATATTCTCGCGGTCACTCACTGGCGCATCCGGATATGGAGTCCGGCGAGGCCTACCAGGCGCTGCTGGCCGCTGCACCGGCCTGCGGCCTCGGCGATCGCGAGATCAATCGCATCTATCTCGATGCGGAGGGGTTCGGCGCGGACTACGCCTACGAGCATTATCCGCTGATACGCGGGCACGTTACGGGCAGCGAGGACGGCAAGCCCGTGGCACCCCTTTTGGGTGACATTGCGGATTACTTCGGCGGTTGCACCGACTTTCAGGTCGGCCCGGTCACCTTTGCGCTGGCCTATTGTGATCACGTAGTGATTTACGCGTTTCGACCCCTGGGGCCGGATACCAGCACCTGCGACATCACCTGGCTGGTGCGCGGCGATGCGGTCGAGGGCGAGGACTACAACAAGGAGCGGCTGACCTGGTTATGGGATGTCACTACCCATGCGGACAAGCGGATCATCGAGAACAATGCTGCTGGCGTGAATTCGCGCTACTACACTCCAGGGCCTTATTCAAAGATGGAGCATTACACCTGGAAGTTCATCGACTGGTACCTGTCCGCGATTCGCAGTGAAGCTGGCTGATTCGGAGCGCGCGCCCGTGGCCAAAGATCCTTGGTGGTTGGTATATGAGCGGCTGCTGAGGAGATGTCCGTCGCGGCGGTGAAGTGCTGTGGCTGGTCATTCTGTGCGCGACCTGGTGGCAGCCTGCGGGAGGAATGAGTTGACTTGGCTCGCATGGCTGGTTCAACATTTCGCATTCATGCGGCCTGTGCCACACTGTCGCTGTTGGGGTTTACCTATGGGGAGATTTGCCTGTGACTGATCAGGAAGACACGATCGTTCTGTCCGAACTCGATACCGAGGAACTCGTCGAGCAGATGTGGGACGACCTCTACGATGGGCTGGGCGAGGAAATCGTCGAGGGGACGGAAATACTTCTGGAACGCGGCTGGGATGCCAAGAAGGTGCTGGATGACGCCCTGGTTGGCGGTATGAATATCGTCGGCGAAGACTTCCGTGATGGCATCCTGTTCGTGCCGGAAGTTCTCCTGGCCGCCAACGCCATGAAAGCCGGGATGGCCGTTTTGCGCCCCCTGCTGGCGGAGACGGGCGCCAAGCCGGTGGGCAAGATGGTGATCGGCACGGTCAAGGGCGATATTCATGACATCGGCAAGAACCTGGTGGGCATGATGATGGAAGGCGCCGGGTTCGAGGTGGTTGATATCGGTATCAACACCGATGCCGAGACCTACATCGAGGCGCTCAGGAAAGAACGCCCCGACATACTGGGCATGTCCGCCCTGTTGACCACGACCATGCCCTACATGAAAGTGGTGATCGACGCGATGAAGGAAGCCGGTATCCGCGACGACTATATCGTCATGGTCGGCGGCGCGCCGCTGAACGAAGAGTTCGGTCAGGCGGTCGGAGCTGATGCCTATTGCAGGGATGCCGCTACCGCGGTCGAGATGGCCAAGCAGCTGGTCTCTGAACGCCGCGAGGCGGGCTGAGGAGTGACCCGTGTGCGACACCCGTGAAACCGACGACCCTGATCATCGCCTGCGGGGCCATTGCCCACGAACTGGTTGAGCTCCAGCGGCGCAATGGCTGGGAGCATGCGCGCGTGCAGTGTTTGCCCGCTGACCTGCACAACACTCCGAAAAACATCGCCGGTGCTGTCGAATTCGCCATTCGCGAGCACCGTCCCCAATTTGACCATATCTATGTTGCCTACGGCGACTGCGGCACCGGGGGCAAGCTCGACGCCGTGCTCTCGAAGTGGGGCGTAGAGCGATTGCCGGGCGCGCACTGCTACGATTTCTTTGCCCGCCCAGACCACCTGGCCGTCCTGGCCGAGCAGGAGCCCGGTACCTTCTATCTCACTGATTTTCTGACCCGGCATTTTGAGCGCCTGGTGATCCGCGGCCTGGGGCTGGATCGACATCCCGAACTGCGCGATGAGTATTTTGGCAACTACCGGCGGCTGGTGTTGTTGTCCCAGGCGCCGTCCGCGGAGCTCACCGGGCAGGCCCGGGCCCATGCAGAGACCCTGGGGCTGGATTTTGAGGAGCATGTCACCGGCCTGGGGCATTTCGAGCGGGCCTTGCGCATGGGCATTGCTCATGCCTAAGTTGATCACCATTTACTGGCGCGATATTCCGGCCCAGGTCATCGGCCGGGCGGGCCGGGGCAAGGTCCGCAAGGAACTGGACCCTCGTTTTGCCCAGGCCATCGACCGGGCTGCCATGCGGGCGGGCCGGGGTTCCAGTGACGCCTATCTCGATGACTGGCGCAGGGATACACAAATGGTTTCGGGAGATCTGCAACAACGGGTCGATGAGCAGGTCGCCATGTTGGAGGGCGCGTTTCCGGACGACGTGCTGGAGAAAACCGTCAAGGCGGGCGGCATTCGCGCAACAGAGGCTGATGATGACTGAAAGCCGACAGGACTACCTGGTGGTTTTTTCGCCTTCCGGCCGGCGCGGCCGCTTTGCCGAGGGGACGCCTTTACTGGAAGCCGCGCGCAGCCTGGGTGTGGACATCGACTCGGTCTGTGGTGGCCGGGCGCTCTGCGGCCGTTGCCAGGTTTCCGTTTCGGAAGGTGAATTCCCCAAGCACGGTATCGTCTCCAGTGAGGATCACCTGAGTGAGGCCGGTGAGGCGGAACGGGCCTATGGCGAGCGGCGCGGGCTGAGCGAAGAACGCAGGTTGAGCTGCCAGGCAAAAATACGGGGTGACCTGGCCATCGACGTGCCCGAGACCAGCCAGGTTCACCGCCAGGTGGTGCGGAAGGCGCATGAGGCCATCGAGCTGCGCATCGATCCCGTGGTGCACGCCTACTACCTCGAGGTTCCGCTACCGGACATGAATGACCCCCGGGGAGACTTGGAGCGTCTCAGGGAAGCACTGAAGGATGAATGGGGCATCGAAACAGCCTACTGGGATGTGCGCGTGACCCAGGCGCTGCAGAGCGTTCTGCGCGAAGGTGACTGGAAAGTCACGGTCGCCATACACAACGATAACGAAATCATCGCCGTCTGGCCCGGCTTCCGGGACCGGCTCTACGGCATGGCGGTGGATGTGGGTTCGACCACCATCGCCGCCCACCTCTGTGACATGCGCTCAGGAGAAGTCGTCGCCAGCGCCGGTCGCATGAATCCCCAGATTCGTTTCGGCGAGGATCTCATGAGCCGGGTGTCCTACATCATGCTGAATGATGGCGGGGAGCACGAATTGATCCGGGTGGTCCGTGAAGCCATCAATGCACTGGCGGAAGAGCTGGCCGGGACAGCGGACATTGCGGTACAGGACATCGTGGAAATGACCGTGGTCGGCAACCCGATCATGCAGCACCTGGTGCTGGGATACGATCCGCGCGAACTTGGCCAGGCGCCATTCGCCCTGGCCAGTGACAGCGCTGTGAGTGTGCCGGCTCGAGACCTCGATATCGACATCCACCCCGGCGGTTATGCTTTTGTGCTGCCCTGCATTGCCGGCCACGTGGGCGCGGATATGGCGGGTGTTCTGCTGGCCGAGGCGCCGTGGGAGCGTGATGAGGTGTCGTTGCTGGTGGATGTGGGCACCAACGCGGAGATCGTGTTGGGCAACAAGGCGCGTCTGCTGGCAGCTTCCAGCCCCACCGGTCCGGCCTTTGAGGGCGCGCAGATCAGCGCCGGCCAACGCGCCGCGCCGGGCGCCATCGAACGAGTCCGGATCGATGCGGAAACCCTGGAGCCGAAGTTCCGGGTGATTGGCTCAGAGCTCTGGTCAGACGAGCCCGGGTTTCAGGAGGAGCTCCCGCCGGGAGGCGTCACCGGAATATGCGGTTCGGGCATTATCGAGGTGGTGGCCGAGCTGTACCTGGCTGGCGTGATTGACGCGGACGGCCGAATCCTGGACCGCTCAGGCGACAGTCCACGCATCGAGGCCAATGACCGAACGTTTTCCTACGTGTTGTCGCGCGACGCCCCTGATATTCGTATCACCCAGAATGACGTTCGCGCCATCCAGCTGGCCAAGGCGGCGCTGTATGCCGGCTGCCGGCTGTTGATGGACAAGCTGGGCGTGGATCGGGTCGACCGAATCAGGCTGGCCGGCGCCTTTGGCGCGCACATCGACGTCAAGTACGCCATGGTGCTGGGCATGATCCCCGACTGTGACCTGGGCTCAGTCTCCTCGGCAGGCAATGCGGCCGGCACCGGCGCCCGAATCGCGTTGCTCAATCGCGAGTCTCGCGGGCTCATCCAGCGACGGGTGCGTGGCGTGGAAAAGATCGAGACCGCGGTGGAGGAACGCTTTCAGCAGCATTTCGTGGAGGCCATGGCGCTGCCGCACCGAAGTGATCCTTTCAAGCGTTTGCGGCAGGTGGTCAGCATGCCCGAGCCCCCTCAGCAGACCATTGCAACCCGGCGAAGGAGAAGACGCCAATGATCAGCTATCAGAATGAAATGGAACACGGCGCACTGGTCCGAATTGTCCGGGAAGCCTACATGGAGCTTTTTCCCACCGCATCCATCGAGGACCGCCTGGACGCGCTCGAACCCGGTGCTTATGTCGCTGTTACCTGTTCACCTTCGAAAGGCGTGGATGAAACCCTGCAAATGACCACCCGCTTGTCCGAACGCGGTTTCAAGGTTGTGCCTCATGTCGCGGCGAAGATGGTGCGCGACCGAGCCCACCTGAAGGAAATCATGGCGCGGCTTGCGGACTTGCCCGTGGACAGCATTTTCGTCCCGGGAGGCGACGCGCCAAAAGCGCTGGGCACCTACTCACGCGCGGTCGAACTTCTGAGGGATATCGCGGATATTCCCCACCGGTTTCGGCACGTGGGTATCGGTGCCCATCCGGAGGGGCACCCCGATGTGACGGACGAGGTTTTGCTGAGCGAGCTGGAGAAAAAGCAGCCCTTGTCCACTTACATGGTCACCCAGTTGTGCTTTGACGCTGAGCTGCTTGATCAATGGCTGCAGATGGTCCGGGGCCGGGGCATCAAACTGCCGGCATTCGTCGGTATACCCGGCGTTTCAGACCGGGCCTCCCTGTTGAAGACCTCTCTGAGGATTGGGGTCGGAGATTCACTGCGATTTCTCAAGCGAAAATCCGATGCCGCGCGCCACCTGATGCAGAGCAGCTCATACTCGCCGGATGGGCTGTTAAGCGACATGGCCGCGACCTTCGCCAATCCCGACCGACTGGTTGTGGGCTGCCATATTTACTGCTTCAACCAGGTGGAAAAGACGGAACAGTGGCGTCACCAGGCGCTCAGCGAGCTTGGCCAGGCGCCGAAGAGCGGGGCTGGATGAGACGGCGCGGGCGCGCCCAGAAAAAGCGTTCACCCGGGGGCGCCCATTATCCGTGGCGACTGCCCGAGGTCCCATTTGGCCCCACGCAGCTTTTTTCCGAGGACCAATCGCAGATGCTGATCGAGTCAGCGCTCGACGTACTGCAAGACACCGGCATGAGATTTCTCGAGGGAGAGAGCCGCAAGCTGCTGAAATCGGCAGGCGCAAGGGTCGAGGAGGCCGAGCAGTTGGTCCGTTTTGACCGGCACATGGTGCGTGAGTACCTGGCCCTGGCGCCGTCCACATTTGACCTGCGAGCCCGGAATCCAGAGCGAAACCTGATCATTGGCGGTAACCGCATGGTCTTTGCCTCCATTGGAGGCCCGGCATTTTGCAGTGATCTCGACCGTGGACGACGACCCGGAACCTACCAGGAACTCTGCGACTATCTCAGGCTGGTGCAGAGCCTGGATGTGCTGCACCAGGAGGGCGGAGGGCCATTTGAGCCGATGGATCTGCCGCCCGAGTCCCGGCACCTGGATCTCTACCTGGCGCAGATGACCCTGCTGGACAAGAATGCCCAGGCCTATCCGCTGGGGCGCGCGCGCACCCTCGATTGCCTCGAGATGACGGCGCTGGCCTTGGGAGCCGACCGGGACGGACTGCTGGAGCAGCCAGCTGTCCTGGGCATTATCAATACCAACTCACCCAGGCAGTTGGACAGCGCCATGACGGAGGCCGTGCTGGAACTCGCTGCGTCGGGACAGGTGTGCTGTATCACGCCCTTCACCCTGGCCGGCTCGATGAGCCCGGTAACGCTGGCCGGCACGCTGGTACAGCAGACGGCTGAGGTGCTGGCCGTGGTCACCCTGGCCCAGGCCGTGCGGCCCGGTGCGCCGGTGATGTATGGCCATTTTGCGTCCAACGTGGACATGCAGAGCGGCGCGCCCGCGCTGGGTACGCCCGAATACGCCAAGCTGGCCCTGGCCAGCGGCCAGATCGCCCGCGCGCTGGGTTTGCCCTGGCGCTCCAGCAACACGACCACGTCCAACTGTGTTGACGCCCAGGCGGCTTACGAGGGCCAGATGTCGCTGTGGGCTTGTATGCTGGGCCATGCCAACCTGATCAACCACGCCGCCGGTTGGCTGGAGGGTGGCCTGACCGCTTCTTTCGAAAAGCTGATCGTCGATGCCGAGATGCTGCAGATGATGTCCGAGGTGTTGCAACCCATCCGGCTGGAAGAAGACGAACTGGCCGCTGAGGCCATCGCGGAGGTGCCGCCGGGTGGACATCATTTCGGTACTGAACACACCCTGGAACGGTTCAGAACGGCTTTTTATCCCACCATGCTCTCCTCGCGCCAAAACTTTGAGAGCTGGAGCGAGCAAGGCGGCCAGGATGCCGCCCGGCGGGCCAATGGCATCTGGAAGACTATGCTGGCGGATTTTGAGCCGCCGCCGGTCGATCCCGCGATCAAGGAATCCCTGATCGATTACACTCAACGGCGCAAGCGAGACATCGAAACACGTCACTGATAAATGAGCGAACCATGAGACCCAAACTGCAAGCACTCAGCGAAGACATGATTGGCCGGATCCTGGAGGAGGCCATGCGTATCCTGGCCGAGACCGGCATGGAGATCCGGGGCGCCGAACTGAGACAGCGCCTACTCGACAGCGGGCTGAAGTCCGATGGTTCCGGCCGTCGCGTGTTTTTTCCGCCAGAGGTGGTGCGCCAGGCGATCGATGACGCGCCAGGTTCGTTTACCTTGTTCGACCGCGACGGCCAGCCCTACACCGAGATCGGTGGCGATAACGTCCATTACACGCCGGGAAGCAGCGGCCTGAAAATACTGGATCACCGCACAGGTGAGACGCGTTTGTCGAACTCGACCGACTTCATGGAATACGCCCGCCTGTGCGACACGCTGGAGCACATTGCCTATCCTTCGACCGCTTTTTCCACCAACAAGGACATTGAATCCCAGGTATCCGATGCCTGGAGGCTCTACATGCTGCTGATCACATCCAAGAAACCCATGGTGTCCGGCGCGTTCTCGGAACAAGGGGTGCCGCGCATGGTGGAGATGCTGCAGCTGTTCAGAGCCAGTCGCGCAGAATTGATCGCCAGGCCGATGTCGATCTTCACCATCACGGCGACGGGCAATTTTCGCTATGGCGAGGATTCCTGCCAGAACCTGCTCGATTGCGTGGAGGCGGGCATCGCCATCGAGATCGTGCCGGTCACGCTGATGGGGCTGATCGCCCCCGTGACCCTGGTCGGCGCGCTGGTGTTTCATTGCGTGGATGTGCTGGCCGGCGTGACGATGGCGCAGATCGTCCGTCCGGGCACCCCGGTACTGTTCGGCGGCGCCCCGGCGACCTTCCATATGAAGGCGGCGTCTTCGCCCATGGCGGCGATCGAGGCGCAGCATCTGAACGCGGGCTACGTGGCCATCGCCAAGCACCTGGGTCTGCCCTGCCAGGCCTACATGGCGCTGTCCGATGGCAAGTTCCTCGATGCCCAGGCCGGTGGCGAAACCTTCTCCAGCGCCTTGCTGGCGGCCATTGCGGGGGTCAACTCCGTATCCGGCCCGGGCATGCTGGATTTCGTGCTGACCTTCAGCCTGCCGAAGCTGGTTTTTGATAACGAGGTGTGCGGCCAGTCGCTGCACTTTGTCCGTGAGATCGAGGTGCTGGACGACCTGCCAACGCAAAGCCTGGTCGATGACCTGATGCGCGAAGACCACCTGATCACTTCACCGCATACGCTGGCGCAATGGCCGGATCAACTGTACCTGACCGATCCGGTATTTGATCGTGAAAACCGCGAGACCTGGCAGAAGCAGGGTGAGAAAGACCTCTTACAGCGCGCCACTGAGGAGGTCGAGCGTCGCCTGGGCACCTATTCCCCCATCGAAACCGATCCTGAAATCGATCAGGCCATGCGCCGAATGGTGCTGGACGGGATGGAATCACAGGATATGCTGCCGGAGTTGCCGCCGTTGGCTGAACCGTCAGTGGCGGACAGCACCCGCGGGCGCCGTGGCCGCGCTGGCCGGCGCCGCCGCAGAGGATAAGATAGGGGGCCAAGATGAAGGGGCAGCGTGGAGCAGGGGAAACGTGACGCGCGAACTGCTGCTGTTACGCCACGCCAAATCCGCCTGGGATACGGGCGCGCCAACGGATTATGAGCGGCCGCTGGCCAAAAGAGGCCTGAAGGCTGCCCCCAAGGTCGGCCGTTTTATGGCGAAAAATGGCCTTCAGCCTGATTATGTCGTCAGCTCACCTGCCCAGCGCGCGCGGCAGACCGTCATGTTGGTCTGCGCGGAAGTGGGTATCGGGGAGGGCGCCATTCAATGGGACCGCAGCATCTACCACGCAGGAGCGGTCACCCTGGTGAACGTCTTGCGCGAATCACCGCCTGAAGCACGGCGCGTGTTGATGGTGGGCCACAACCCCGGTTTCGAACAGCTGCTGCAGTCCCTCTGCGTGGGCGAAGTCCCCATGCCGGAGGATTGGAAGCTGATGCCCACCGCCGCGCTGGCCCGGATGCGTGTGAAAGTGCCATGGTCTGAGCTGGGCCATGCTGTGGCTGAACTGATCAGCCTGACCCGGGCGCGGTCGCTGTAGCTGGAGTTGACTCAATGTACCCAAGAGACGCACCCATCGGGCCAGATTTCGGCGGGTCAGACTTTAGAACTTGAAACGCAGGGATGCCATGGGGCCCTCGAAGTCCAGGTCGTAGCGGCTGGTGAAAAACTCCTCTTCGACATCAAGATCCAGCCGGACGAATTGGTAGCCGGCAGAGAGTTCCCATCGCTCACCCAATTCGTAGGTCACCGTGCTGTGTAAGTTGATCATCTCGCCGTCATATTTGTCATAGCTGAGGCCAAACCAGCCGGTGCGGACGTTGAGTTTCCAGCGAGACGCGAATTTCCAGTGGGCGTAGAGCAGGATATTGGGCAATGGCGCTGTCGCGCTGATTTTTTCATCCACCAACTGGAAATTGGCCCCGCCTATTCCGTACTGGCCGGTGACGCTGGTTTTGAATCTGACCGTATGGGCGCCAAAACCCACCCCGAGATCCATCTTTTCTTTTTGGATGAGGCTATAGGTGGCTTCCACGATAAACCAGTCGGCCTGCATGTCGGTTCTGATGCCCGTCCCTCCTGGGATGATCACGCCATTGCCGAGGTTGATATCTCGCGATGTCACTCTGGCGCCCGTCACGTCATAACGCCAGTTGGCGAACCACGCGCCCCATCTGCTTTCCCTGGAACGATACGTCAAGGTCAGCCAATGAGAGGAGTCCTTGTCATCCAGCCCCAGACGGTCCAGGTTGATGATGGGGTAGCTGTCTCCCGACGGGAATTGAAGGGCGTATTGGCCGTCGCCGTCCATACTCATGTACCCGAGGCTCAGCGCGAAACGCGGCCAACCTTGTTGATTGGTGTCAGCATCCTCGTCCAGCAGCCAGTTTTCGTCCTCGGTTTCAGGTTCCGAGGCCGTATCGGGCCGCGCGATTGCCGTGTGCGCAGACAGTATGAGTAGCAGGAAAAGGAGCCACACGTTCATGGTTTCGCCTGTTTTTTCGGAAACTTAAGAGCGTAGGTAGTGTAATCGCTAACCGGCAGCGCAATCCACCTTCGAGCCGGATGTTTGTCAGCTCAACCAGTCCTTCAGCCGGTAGTAAAGCATGCCCATGGCCAGCATCTGGTTACCCGCCCATTGCGATCCAGGGATCCGGAGATGCTTGATTTTCGCAAACACATCAAAGGTTTCGGACGTGCCGCATATGGCATCAGCCGTAATTTCGCTCATGATGTGGGTGGCGTTCACCCCGTGCCCCGAGTAGCCTTGC